>ENA-ORSY01000283-ORSY01000283.1-human-gut-metagenome-genome-assembly--contig:-NODE-283-length-54538-cov-4.023200_pt1 | contig 54538 bp, 44 predicted proteins | sample MGYA00242193_ERZ509160 | MGnify/ENA primary metagenome ERZ509160 (study PRJEB26280, sample SAMEA2338670) | human gut metagenome | biome: human gut; feature: human-associated habitat; material: faeces...
CTTTTTCCGTCCCTTGACGAGAAAAAACACCGAAACCATCACGCCGAGCGCCTCTGCTACCGGAACAGCCAGCCAGATGCCGGTTTCCTGCAAAATCAGCGGCAGGAGCAGCAGCATCGCCACGAGAAACACAAGCGTACGCGAAAACGAGATGATTGCAGACACGAGACCATCCGAGAGCGCGGTAAACAGCGAGGACGCGAAAATACTCGTGCCCATGAGCAGGAAGCTGACCGCATAAATCGGAAAGCCGTGCATGGCAATCTCATACACACTGCTGCCGCGCGGCGTAAACAGGGTCAGCGCTGGCTCGAGCGTCAGCCACGAGAGCACATATGTGCCGAGCGAGCACGCCAGCACGAATGTCATGCAGATGCGGAAGATATGCCTCAGCTGCGGGATATTTTTCTCGCCGAATTTGTAGCTGATAACCGGTGCAACGCCCATTGAGAAGCCGAAATACACCGCCGTAAACACGAACTGGAAGTACATTGCAATCGTGATGGCGGCTACACCGTCCTCGCCGCGGTAGCGCATGAACAGCGTATTGAACACGAACGTGGTGATGGCGTTCGCAATGTTGCTGACCATCTCAGATGAGCCGTTGCCGCACGCGGCGGCCAGTGTTGCGCCGTCAAATTTGAAGGGCACAAAGTACAAACTTCCGGTGCGGTTTTTGGTGAAATACACCAGACCAACGATGGACGGCACGCAGTAGCCGAGGCAGGTGGCAATCGCCGCACCGGCAACGCCCATGTTCATCGGGCCCATGAACAGCCAGTCAAGCACCACGTTTGTGATGCCGCCGCCCACCGAGGTCAGCAGACCCAAGCCCGGCTTGCCTGCGGTGACGAACAATGTCTGGAAGGCAGTCTGCAGAAACAGCATGGGTGCAAACACCAGCTGAATGCGTGTGTAAATACGGCAATTTGCCCACTGCAGCTCACTCGTGCCAAGCAGACGCAGGATAGGGTTCAGAAACAGATTGCCAAACACGGCGAAAATCAAGCCGATGCCCAACGCAACCGCAATCAGCATGGTGAAGTTGCGGCGCGCCTCGTCTGTGCGTCCCTCTCCCTGACGGCGGGCGATAATAGCGCTGCCGCCCGTGCCGAGCATAATGCCGGTAGCCATCTGCAGGCAGTTGATCGGATACGACATATTGATTGCGGAAAGCGCGGTTGTGCCGGCAAACCGCGAAATAAACATACCGTCCACGATGGTGTACATCGACAGCAGCATCATCATTGCAATGTTCGGCAGTGCGAATCGGAGCAGCGATGCGGCGTTGAATTTGCGCGCGAGTGCGTTATTCTGCTCCATTGCGAATCTCCTTTTCAAAAGAATCGGTAAATTTTCGGGTCATTTCCACCATAGCGGCGAACTGCTCCGCGCCCATGGCAGCGGCGGCGCGTTCCTCCGCGCGGTACAGACCGCATAGCTTGTCCGCTGTGTAGCGCTTGCCGGATTCGGTCAGGCGCAGCGGCTTTTCCTTGCGGCCGGAGACGCTCACCTTTTCCAGATAACCGGCCTGCTCCAGCTCCTGCACCACCGTGTGAATTGTCTGCTTGGGCAGCAGGCACATCTGCGCAATTCCACCTTGTGTCATCTCCGAAAACTGATCTAACATATACAGCACCGTTACTGTACTGGGTTTCATGCCGCTGCGCTTTGCCCAGATGTCGTACAGCTCATCCTGTCGAAAAATACATGCGCACAAGTCGTTCATTTGTCTGCGAAAATCCATAATGCACCTCAATAGTCCTAAATCGTACCACGCTATTATAGTATGATTTAGGACTATTGTCAAGTAAAAGAAAAGCAGACCCGTAAAAGAGTCCGCTTCAAATTTACCCCATCAACATAGTCCAGAGTGCGCTGAACGGCATAACGAGTATCAGCGCAGGCATGAGATCGACCAGCGGCACGGATTTGATCTTGGAGACACGAAAACCGGCCGACATAGTCAGCACGCCGCCGCACGCGGACAAATCCGCGAACATTTCCGGTGTGAGCGCACCGGACAGCAGCCGTCCTGCGGTAAACACGCACAGGAGAATCACGCACTGCGGCAGCGGGATGGCGCAGATGGCCTTGCCGAGCGTGGACGCGAAGATCATCGCAGTGAAGAAGTCCAGCACGGACTTTGCAAACAGCAGATTTGGATCGCCCGCGATGCCCTCGGTCAGCGTGCTGTACCAGCCAAAGCCAGAGCAGCAGAACAGCGCGACCGCCGTGATGTAAAACTCCATATCAATATTATCCCCGCCGAGGTGCATGGTTTTGACCAGCCGATGAAAAAACCGGCTTGCCCAATCCTCAAGGTGCAGCAGGTGCCCGATGGTAAACCCCACCAGAATCGCCAGCACGACCGCTGTCATGCTGACCGCCTTGATAATAGAATTGATGCCGATAGCAATCGAACACATGCCGAACAGTGTCGGCAGATGCTCTTTCAGGCTGTTCGGCAGGACGTGCCCCAGTGCGGAACCGATCACGCCGCCGGCCAGCACCGAGATACAGTTGACAATTACTCCGATTGGCATAGGATTTCCTTCTTTCTCTTTCCCCTTCTCCTCTGTTTTCTATTTTACCGTAGAAAAGCGTCTTTGGCAAGCAAAAGAAAACCGCACAGCCGAAGCTGTGCGGTTTAGGAAGGTTTTGCTTACTTTACGTTCTCGCAGAAGCGCATGAGCATTGCCGCTACCTCAGCGCGGGTAGCATTGCCCTTCGGGTCCAGCTTGCTGCCGGACTTGCCGGTAACAACGCCTGCGCCGCACGCCCACTGGATTGCAGGAATCGCGTAGGAGCTTATGCTCTGTGCATCGTCGTAGGAGAGAATGTTGGTGTCCTCACCCACAGAAACGTCGTACTTCTTGTACTGCGCGTAGCGGTACAGGATAGCCGCAAGCTGCTCGCGGGTAACCTTGTCATTCGGGCCGAACTTGCCGCTGCCGTAGCCGGAAACGATGCCGTTAGCATTCGCCCAGGCAACCGCATTTGCGTAGTACGCGCCGGAAGCCACATCCGTGAAGGAAGCCGCCGAGGTGCTCGGCTGGTTCTCCAGGCGGTACAGCACGGTAACGACCATGCCGCGGGTGGTGTTCGCCTTCGGGGAGAAGGTGTTGTCGGCGGTGCCGTTCATCATGCCCTTGCCGGTTACATAATCAACCGCGGAAGCGAACCAGTCGTTCGCGGAAACGTCGTTAAACTTGGTCTCGGACGGGGTTTCGGTGGCCTTAACATAGCTTACGCCAACCTTCACTGCGGAAGCAGGCATGGTGAAGGTGTAAACCGTGTCGCTCTTCTTAACGGTGGAAACGGACTTGCCGGAGCCGTCGGTAACGGTCAGCTTGTCCAGCTTGTAGCCCTTGTCCGGGGACAGGGTAATGGTGATGGTCGCGCCCTTTTCTGCGGAGGACGGAGAAGCGTTTACACCGCCGTTGTTGACCGCCGAGGTGGTTACCTTGTAGGTCGTCTTGCCGGAGGAGCTGCCGCCGGAGGAACTGCCGGAGGACGGCTTGGTGTAGGTAACAACAATCGTGTCGTTCTTAACTTCCTTGGTGCAGTTGCTGCCAACCGTTACATTAGCTTCATCAAAAGTCTTGCTATTGCGATTGATAGTCAGGCTCTTGCCTGCAACCGTAACCTTTTCAGTGCAATTCTTCTGCAGAACGATAGTAGCACCAGTCTGTGCTGCATCGATAGCCTCCTTCAAGGACTTGTACGCATTGCCGTTTACCTCAGCAACAACATTCGGGTTGGACAGTGCGAAAGTGAACGGGCTGAAACCGTTGGTGGTGAACTCAACTGTACCGTCTGCCTTAGCTTTGGCAACATACAATTCCTTATTATCATGGTTAATGTAAACCTTCTGACCCTTGAAAGCATCCGGCAGAGTTACCTTAACCTTAGTCGAACCAACCTTTGCATCCTGTGCAGATTTCAGAGTAACCGTTTTCTCATCAGTACCAGTCTTTGCAACTGCAATCAGGTTGTACTTCGGGGTAATGTCCATAGAAACCGTATTGCTCTTGGTATCATATGCAGTTACGGTAACATCCAGATAAGTTTCCTTTACAACGGTAACGGTAGTACCTGCCGGAATCTTGCCGTCGTCAGTCAGCTTAACCTTGTTCTTCTTGACAAGCTCAGTCAGAGCCTGCGCCTTGTCGTCTGCCGTAATCGGAGTGGTGTCCGTCAGCTTGGTCGGAGTTACGCTTGTGCCGACAGCCGTTGCAGCAGTTTCATCGCCTGCAGCGATTTTATCGCCCAGAGTTGCCTGAGTAGCGCCCTTTTGGGTATCAGTCTTGATTTCGTTTTCGTCCTTGACTTCGATGGTGCCAACAGTCCACGGGTAAGTGCTGTTACCGCTGGAAACGCCGGTCTTGCCGGTTACGCAGTAAGCGGTCGGGTCATCGGTAAAGTAACCACCGGAAATGAAACTCTTACACTCACCACTGTATACTGCACTGCCGTATGTTACGCTATCCTTTTGATATTTCTTAACGCTTGCAAAATTACCGCCAGTAACAGACATATCAATAGATACGCCCTGCTTCGTCCGATTGTCTGGGTCTTCCTGATACAGACCATAAATACCTTCAAAGGTACCACCAGTAATATTTACTTTCAATTCTTTGCCGATTTCGCCAACTGCACCGTGCGGAGCTATCGCTACTGCTACACCCTCCGTCGTAGAACCACTCGTCGGCATAGTATTCGTCATACAACTAAACTCATCAGAGGTAGCACGCAGAACACCGCCATTGATAGTCAATGTGCCACGACGCATTTCGATAGCAGAAGATACGCCCTCAATGTAAGATCCCTGCTCGACTGTGACACTGCCGACCTCAGGATGATAAATTGCATTCGATTTCTTACTAATGACTTTGGCGCCTTCACGAATAATAATTTCTGTACCGCTATTATTCTGTTTATCGTCAATCGTTCCCTGACCTTGAATAGTGGCATAACTACCCTTGCTGGTCAACTGACCTGCGATATCCGCCTTAGCACCTTTACCATAGATGTAAATACTACAATCCGTAGCAGATTCTACTTCAACATCACTTGCAATAGTCAACTCTGCCGGGGTAGATTCCGTCTCCCATGTCGCAGGTTTGTTATTACCTACTAAGCGAAACGCCTCTCCGTTCGCAACAACCTTACCATTTTTAACAGTTAAATAGCCGTTCGATACCTTAATTGTCGTTGACAAATCCGAAGATACCGTATTGCCATTTAAGTCCAAAGTTAAGTGCTTGCCACCTGCAACGGTAATCAACTGAGTCGTTGTCGTATTTTTCAGCAATTTAACTATATTACCATCAACCGCATTTGTAAATGCTGCTTCTAACGTTGCATAGCCAGTGTCTCCAACCTGAGCAACCGGAGCAACTGCTTCATCATCCGTTACACCGCCATGGTATTCCATACCTACAACCGGCGTAACCTTTTTGTAAGCACCATTGCCCTGAGTAGTAGAAATATACAGGTTTTCAAGCGTGCCGCCGCCATACAACACATCAGCGCCATTATTTTCAGCATACTCTACATACAGATTTGTGACCTTGCCACCTGCTTGTGCAAATGCACCCTGGTCATTTGCAGAATAAGAATTTGCATTTACAAATACATTATCAACAGTGCCATCTTCTACAACACCAGATGCGTTCGCACCAATCCACAGGTCGGATGCGTACTGTAAATAGTTATCACTCGTGTAAGCGGTATTACCATTGACATTACCAGTGATAAAACCCGAAGTCATATGCAACTCCGAACTATTTGTCATATAGACACCGCCAATAAAGCTATTTGCAGCCTTACCGCCAGTAATAGTGGCACCATCAATTTCCAACGTACCAGCCGTGCAAACAATTACACGACCTTTCTTCTCTGCATCCAGCTTAATATCGCCTAAAGTCAGCGTTGCACCAGCTGTTTCCAGTGTTACCAAACAACTGCCAGAGAAATTCTCCGACGGCACAATCGAACCGCCTGTCAACGTTACCGATTTCGTAATTTTCAACGGTACATCAATAGCAATTTTGCCAGAAACAGTAATCGTATCGCCATCTTTTGCCGTATTGAGTGCAGCAACAAGACCTTCATACGAGTCAACACTCGTATCCGCCGCAAATGCCACCGGCGCCATGGTCAGCACCATCATCACAGCGAGAAAAGCCGATAACAGTCTTTTCTTCATGTTTTTATCCTCCTCAAAATTATTTTTTCCGGCAAAAGCGGTGCCGTTTCGCCTTTCCTTCGCAAAATTTGTACTTAGGAAGGTTTTGTGTCTGAGGGCGAGTACCTCAGACACAAGGGTACCCTTGTGCCACTTTATTTGCCTACATCATATCATTGTTTTACATTTTTTGCAATGATATTTATCACAAAATTTTGTCGATTTGGTGTCGGTTTTGTGTATTTATAACTTTTTCATTGCTTTTGCACAATTGGAACCGACAGTATTTGTACATATTATCACCGCTTGTGTTTTGCGCCCGGTTATGCTATGGTAAAAGCAGTAATTTGGAAAATTTGTGTTCAACCGCTTCTGAGTCCGTTTTATCGGACACCCGATATGCGATACTCAAAGCATGAAAGGGAGGCATGGCATATGAAAAACGACGATTACGGCTTCTACGGCAAGGGACTTGACGGCTATGTGCACTACCGGCAGGGCATGCAGGAAGCGGCGCGCAATGCACCGAATGCGTCCGGCGGCCGCCGGCCTGTCTCCGCAGAGCAGAAAACAACCGAGCCTGCACCGAAATCCGACGAATCCGGTCAGATCAGCAAGTGGATCCTGCAGCATCCGCTGCATACGGCGTGCATGATCAGCTTGTTTATTGCGCTGACCTGCGTGATTATTGAAAGCCTGGGCGAACCGTCCATCCAGTTTATGGCGGCAACGGCTGTCATCTGCGTGGTTGCCCTGATTTTCCTCGGCATAGAGGTTATCAACTTTATCATCTGGTTTTTCAAAAACTGCTGAGCACCAAAAAACGAGCCGACAGCATGGCTTTCGGCTCGTTTTCTCTTTGTTGCTATACCTGCAGGAAACGCGTATCAGTATCCTTCCGACCGGTTTACGACATTTTTCAGCGGGTTTCCGGTCAAATACCGCTCCAGATTGTCCATGCAGATATGCCAGATCGTGTTCTGCACGTCCGCGCTGCCGCCGAAGCTCGGACCTGCGATATGCGGCGTGAGCAGCACGTTCTCCATGTCCCACAGCGGACAGTCCGCCGGAAGCGGTTCGGTCTCGAACACATCGAGTGCGGCGCCGCCGAGGTGGCCGTCCTGCAGAGCCGACACCAGATCGTCCGTCCCTGCCAGACTGCCGCGTCCGACATTGACCAGCACCGCGCCTGCTTTCATCGCGTGCAGACGCTCGGCCGTCAGCAGACCCGCGGTCTCGCGCGTATTCGGAAGGCAGCCAATGACGATGTCCGCCCGCGGGAGCAGAGCGTCTAACGCATCGAGTGTATGCGCTTCGTCGAAGTCTGCCGGTACGGCCGAAACCGCTGTGCGCTTCACGCCAAGCACAGCTGCGCCGAAGACTTTCAATCGGCGGGCCACATTCGCGCCGATGTCGCCCATGCCGAGTACAAGTGCGGTCTTTCCGGAAATTGTCTCCGCATGGTCGTATTTTTGCCAGATATGCGCCTGTTTATTGCTCCAGTACCGTCCAAACGAGCGGTACAGCGCCACCAGACTGCCAATCGCGTACTCCGCGATGATCGTGCCGAACGCACCGGACGCATTCGCCAGCACCGCGCTCTGCGGCAGGTTTTCCATGCGCGTGTACTTGTCCGCGCCCGCCCAGGTCAGCTGCAGCAGACGCAGGTTTTCGGTCTGCGCCAGCTGGGCTTCACTCGGCTCGCCGAAAATAACCGCAGCCGCGCGAAGCTGCTCTGCGGTCGGGTGTTCGCCGTTCTCCGCGAACGTGAACGCGCACTGCGTGCCGAATCGGGTATTTAACGTCTCGCGCATGGTCAAATCGCACTGCGCAAGCACCAAAACGGATGTTTTTTCGTTCTGCATTGTATTTTCTCCGTTATCTGTCAGGATATTTACAATTATATAGTAAGGATTTTCGGTTTTCAACAATGGGATAATAAAAAGCATCTGCATAAGCAGACACCTTTCAAATTATTTTTATAATTTCATTTCGCGGTTCTTTCTACGCAGATGGGTCGCCAGCGCATACAGAACGGCGATATCCTCCTCGTCCAGACCTGTTAAATCCAGCGTCTGCGTTTTTGCAACACACAGCAGATAGTCCGTCGAAACCTTGAAAATCTCGGATAATTCGATAATATACTGTGTACTCGGTACATTCAGGCCCAATTCCCACGCATTTACGCTCGACCGTGTGATGCCCAGCCGCTTGGCCAGCGCGGCCTGTGAGAGGTTGTGACTCTCCCGCAGCATTTTAATTCGTTCCCCTATAATCAGCATGCAATCACCTTATTATAGGGTATGCCAATCACGATGATATTACGATATCATTATGATATTCATAATTGACATACATATTTCTTCCAGCTATACTAAAGAAGATAACAGGAGGACGATACATGGTAATCTTACGAACGCTCTTAGTATGTCTAATCATAGCTCTCATACTCTGGGGAATCTATGCTGCCCTTCGTTCCATACTATCCAATAAGTGGCTTCATGACGAGGCACGACAGGATGTTGTGCATCTGTTTAATCAAGACTTACCGAAATGGTTGGAAGCAGCTTATACCGCCTTAAACCAGCATTTGCAGACACAAGGCAGCAAATGTGACATAGAAATCACATGCTCCTCCCATGCTGTTATTGATCGATGCCGTATCAATTTTTCCGGTTCGCAAGGTATTATTCTGGACAGTGCCAATCAACAATTATTCTATTATAAAACAAAGGATTTGCCGGAATTACATGCCCTTCAATGCACAAATGCCCATCCGTTAGAAGCATTTGAGTGTTTTTCTCTTCCCTACTCCGATATTCTCCGGGCACAGCTTATTACTTCAAAGCACGCCTATACGCAAATGAAAACGAAAGGCGGCATTTCTCAAGGCACCGCCGAACAGCATGCCGCCGGGCAAACGGTCTATGACAAATTAGCAATCGTTATTCAAAGCAAGAATCCCTATCACCCATATATAGAATTAGACTTTTCTAATCATACCGCGGTATCTGAAATGTGGAAAAGCCTTCAGACCTCCAGTATATTAGGAAATATCTTTGAAACCGAGACTAAATTCAGCATTTCCTATACAGGCTGCAATACCGATATCAAAATTCAGAAGCGTTTCTCCGCTATTCCATCGCTTCCATTCGCTCTGACGTCGATCGGACCGGCACAGCTGAATATGTTAAATCAAACCCTGCTCCATCTGGAAACGATTGCACAAGTTGATTCGTCCAATTCCGCACCTGTTTCATGATTTTCATAATAAAAAAGCGTCTGCTCACGCAGACGCTTTTTCCATATTCACTTACGCATCATTCGACAGATGGAACTTATCGAACGCATAGAACACAAGGCTCATGATCATGCCGACGATAGCAGCGAGGGTCATGCCGGACAGCGACACATCACCCAGCGCCAGCGTCACGCCGGACAGACCGGTAACAAAGATAACCGAGGTCAGGATCATATTGCGGTTCTTGCTGTAATCCACATGGTTGTCAACCAGAATACGCAGACCGGAGGTGCCGATCATGCCGTACAGCAGGAACGAAATGCCGCCGATAACCGGGCCCGGAATGGTCTGGATCAGGGCTGCCAGCGGGCCGACAAACGAGCAGATGATGCTCAGCACAGCCGCGCCGCCGATAACGCGCACGGAGTACACCTTGGTAATGGCCATAACACCGATGTTCTCGCCGTAGGTGGTGGTCGGCACCGAGCCGATAAAGCCGGAGATCATGGTCGAGAAGTTATCCGCGAACAGCGAGCGATGCAGACCGGGATCCTTGAGCAGATCGCGGCCGATGACCTTGCCGGTGACGAGCTGATGGCCGATATGCTCGTTCGCGATAACCAGAAGGACCGGAAGAATGATCAAAATCGCGTTGATGTCAAACTTCGGGGTCTGGAAGTTCGGGATGGAGATAAAGCTGGTGTGCAGCGCATCCACAATAGTCTGGGGCTTGATGACTTTGGTAATGACACCCGCGATATAACCGCAGATAATGGCGATCAAAATCGGGATAGTCGAAAAGAAGCCGCGGAACAGCACGCTGCCGAATACCGCAACGGCCAGCGTTACAAGGAAGGTGATAACCGTGCCGGTGGTCACGCTGTCACCGACAATGCAGCCGGTAGAAGCCGCAGAGCCTGCCAGCTCCAAGCCGATCAGGGCAACAACCGGACCCATAGCAGCGGGCGGCAGAACGACGTTGATCCAGTCCGTGCCGCACTTATAGATAATGAACGCGAGCACACAGCCGCACGCACCTACGACAACAAAGCCGCCGAGCGCATACTGATAACCCCAGTTGTTGATAACGATGGTCGCTGGTGCGATAAATGCGAACGACGAGCCAAGATACGCGGGCGCCTTGCCCTTGGTGATGAGGATGAACAGCAGCGTGCCGATACCGTTCATGAACAGCACGATCGCCGGGTTCATCTTGAAGATGAACGGAACCAGCACGGATGCGCCGAACATCGCAAACATATGCTGGATGGACAGCGGCACGAGCAGGCGCGGCGGCACCTTTTCCTCTACCTGAATGATTCTGTTGCTTTGCATCGTTTTTTCATTCCCCCTATAATATTTCTCTTTTACCAAAACCCGTCAGCGGAACAGATTTTTGATCTGCTCCATCCGGGCACACGTCATATTATACCCCATTTCATAGCCCCATTCCAGCTTTTTCACGTCTTTTTCAAAGCTGTTCAGCGATTTTTCCGGCTGAAGGAGCACGGTGTCCTGCGGTTTGTTCTCCGCAAGGCGGTGACAGAAGCAAACTGTCTCGTTGTAGTGCTTGGCACGCTCAAGCAGCACCTTGGGCATTGCCGGATATTTGCGTTTCAGCCACTTTGCGGTGAACTGCACGCCGCGTCCAAGCGTTTTGCGGTAGCTTTCCGGCTGCGTGAGCACGATCAGATTGCGCTCGTTGCCGTCGTGCAGGCTACGCAGAATCGGGATTGGGTCGGCCAGACCGCCGTCGTAATAGGTCTCGCCGTCCATCTGCACCGGCGGAAAGTAGATTGGGATGGCGCAGGTCGCTCGCAGCATCGTGCATGGACGATCCAAGTGCATGCCGTCGAGGTATTCGGCCTTACCGGTCTTTGCATTGGTAACACCCACCAAACATTTACCCTGATATTTATGAAATTCGTCCCAGTCAAACGGCACAAGCTGGTTCGGGATCGTATCGAACACGAAATCCGTACCGAAAATGGAGTGGTCGTGCAGCAGGTTGCGCGCGCCGAAATAGCGCTTGTCGCCACGATACTGCCGCAGTATGTTAATGTTGCGCTCGCGCTGCCGCGAGAGATACGACGCCGCATAGGTGATGCCGGCGGAAACGCCGATGACGTAATCGAACATGATGTCATTATCGAGCAGCGCGTCCATCACGCCGCAGGAAAATACCGGGCGGAAGGTTCCGCCTTCTAAGACTAAACCGGGCATAATTAACCTGCCTTTCCTGCTATTTTTCTGAAATCGAGAGAGTTTTCGTATTTTTAGGCACACGCTGTCTGGTGCAGTGAAAATCCACGCTATTTTACAAAAAGACAGACCAACAATCGAAATCATCGGTCTGTCTTTCTGACTCTCAGCGGAAAACCGCCGAGTAAAATGCTATTGAATTAGCCGATCATCTTTGCGGTGCTTACCTTGATGCCGGGGCCCATGGTAGAAGCAATAACGCAGGAACGAACGTACTGACCCTTTGCAGCAGCCGGCTTAGCCTTGATGATAGCACCCATCAGAGCGTCGAAGTTGTCCTGCAGCTTCTCAGCGCCGAAGGAAGCCTTGCCGATCGGGCAGTGGATGATGTTGGTCTTGTCGAGACGGTACTCGATCTTACCAGCCTTGGACTCCTGAACAGCCTTGGTAACGTCCATAGATACGGTACCAGCCTTCGGGTTCGGCATCAGGCCCTTAGGACCAAGCACGCGGCCCAGACGGCCTACAACGCCCATCATGTCCGGGGTAGCGATAACTACGTCGAACTCAAAGAAGTTCTCCTTCTGGATGCGCTCCATCAGGTCCTCTGCACCAACGATGTCTGCGCCTGCAGCCAGAGCCTCGTCAGCCTTTGCGCCCTTAGCGAATACAGCAACGCGAACCTGCTTGCCGGTGCCGTGGGGCAGAACGATAGCGCCGCGAACCTGCTGGTCAGCGTGACGGGAGTCAACGCCCAGCTTTACGTGCAGCTCGATGGTCTCATCGAACTTAGCCTTCGCGGTGGAAACAACGGTGGAAAGCGCTTCAGCCGGATCGTACTGCTTGGTGCGGTCGATCGTCTTTGCGCTGTCTACATACTTTTTACCTTTATGCACAATAAATCCTCCTTAAGTGGTTAAGCGGGAACTTGAATAACCCTCCCACTGTATGCGGCAGATAGCCGCAGCTTCGTACAACAAATAAAAACCGGAGATTACTCCTCGACGGTGATACCCATCGAACGGGCGGTGCCCGCGATCATGCTCATAGCAGCCTCGAGAGAAGCGGCGTTCAAGTCGGGCATCTTGGTCTCTGCGATCTTCTGGCAGTCAGCCTTGGACAGCTTTGCAACCTTGGTCTTGTTCGGTACAGCAGAACCGGACTCGATGCCGCAAGCCTTCTTGATCAGAACCGGCGCCGGAGGCGTCTTGGTAACGAAGCTGAACGAACGGTCAGCATAAACCGTAATGATAACCGGAATGATCATGCCGGCATCGTTCTTGGTGCGCTCGTTGAATTCCTTGGTGAAAGCCATGATGTTTACACCGTGCTGGCCGAGAGCCGGACCTACCGGGGGAGCCGGGGTTGCCTTGCCTGCGGGAATCTGGAGCTTGATATAACCTACTACTTTCTGTGCCATGTTGAAAGGTTCCTCCTTCAAAAAATGTGGTGGCTGGCGAGTTCCTAATTGGCACGGAACTCTCCCACTTGCCGTAAATGCGGAAATCTATCTTCCGCTCATTGTCACTCGTCGAGAGTTTCAACCTGATCGAGCTCAAGCTCGACAGGGGTTTCGCGGCCGAACATGGAAACGGTTACGTTTACCTTGTTCTTATCCGGCTCAACCGACGATACAACGCCGATAAAGCCTGCCAGCGCGCCGTCGATAACGCGAACACTGTCGCCTGCGGCGTAGTTTACCTCGATCTCGCGCTTTTCCACGCCCATTGCGATGATCTCTTCCTCAGTCAGCGGAATCGGCTTGGAGCCGCCGGACTTGTCCTGACCCAGAAAACCGGTGCAGCCGCGCGTATTGCGGACCAGATACCAGGTTTCATCGGTCATGATCATCTTAACGAGCACGTAGCCCGGGTACAGCTTGCGCTCTACCTCGCGGCTTTTGCCGTCCTTTACCTCAACGACCTTCTCGGTCGGGATGTTGACGGCTTGGATCAGGTCATGCAGCTTGCGGTTTTCGACCGCTTTTTCGATCGAAGAGGCTACCTTGTTTTCGTAGCCGGAGTACGTATGAACAACGTACCATTTTGCAGCGTCTGACATTGTTGCCTCCTTTTAAGTTAGGCGGCGAAATGTTTAAGCAGCGTCTGGACACCAAGACCGAATACGATGTCAAGCACCCAGATGAAAATGCCGATGATGACTACGCAGGCGATAACGACCAGCGTATTATTCGTCGTCTGCTCACGGGTGGGCCAGACGATCTTACGGCATTCGCTCTTCAATTCGCGGAACCACTTGCCGATACGAGCAAAGAGACCGGGCTTTTTCGCTTTGGTTTCTTCAGCCATTAAGCTACTTCCTTTCCCTTACTTCGTTTCGCGGTGAAGCGTGTGCTTCCGGCAGAAACGGCAGTACTTGTTCATTTCCAGACGATCCGGATCATTCTTCTTGTTCTTCATTGTGTCATAGTTTCTCTGCTTGCACTCGGTGCAGGCCAGCGTGATCTTTACGCGCATAGATAACGGCACCTCCTTTTAATATCTCGCTTCGTTTCCGTATCCCTGTGACACGGCTTGAAGCTAATTGCCTCCCTCTGTCAGCGTTCCGACGTCAACTTTTCAGACACACGAAAAATAGGCGCAAAAAAAGAACCTGCATAGGTGTTTTTAGTATAGCATGTGAGCGATTTACGGTCAAGCATTTTTTCTGAAAAAGTGCTGATTATTTTCGTTTTTTATGGTATACTCAGGGTAATCACACGGGCAGAAAACACCGATTTGAAAAACTGCCCAAGAAACAGGAGTATGACTATGCGTATTTTGGGCATTGATTACGGAGACGCCCGCACCGGCCTTTCGATCTCCGATCCTTCCGGCTTTCTTGCCGGTTCGCCGAGCGTCATCCATGAGTGGAATTACGCCAAGCTGGTGGACAAGCTGGTGGCCTTCATTCAGGAAAACAAGATCGAGGAGATCGTCCTCGGCCACCCGAAGAATATGGACGGCACGGTTGGCCCTCGCGCCGAAAAGTGCGAGACTCTGGCGAAGGAGCTGGAGGAGCGCACCGGACTGCACGTTGTGCTGTGGGACGAGCGCCGCACGACGGTCGCCGCACACGAAATCCTGCACCGCAGCGGCAAAAAGGAAAAAAAGCACCGCCAGAGCGTCGATGCCGTTGCAGCAACGCTTATCCTGCAGGGCTATCTGGATTTTAAGCGCCGCCAGTAATTTCCGTTTTACCTATTTATATAGTATCTTTCGGCACCTGTTCCCCGCAGGTGCCGTTTGCTTTTCCAATAACTTCTTTCGATAAGAAACATTTCTTGACGATTTGGCTTTTTTCTGCTACAATAAGAAAAACTTCAATACTTTACCGTGTGCAAGTCCCGCTGCATGCGGTTTTTGTTTCTAAGGAGAACCATCCATGTCTATTCTTTTCAGCCTGCTCACAAACCCGGTCACGATATCCGTACTGGTGCTCTGTGTTCTGTGCCTGACCGGTTTGAATGTGCTGCTGTCCATGCTCATCGCGTGCATCATCGGCGGCGTGGCCGGCGGTATCCCGCTGCTGAACGCGCCCGAGGGCACGCAGACCGTTATGCAGCTGCTGACCGGCGGCTTTGCCAGCAACGCTACGACTGCGCTGGCGTACATCCTGCTCGGCACGTTTGCCACCTGCATCGCCACGACCGGTCTGGCCGATATTCTGTCGAAAAAGCTGTCACGCCTGCTCGGCGGACACAAGCTGGCACTCATCGGTGTGCTGACGCTCGTTGCCTGCCTGTCGCAGAACCTCATTCCGGTGCATATCGCGTATATCCCGATTCTCGTGCCGCCGCTGCTCGGCATGATGAACCGTATGCGGCTTGACCGGCGTGCCGTTGCGTGTGCGCTGGCGTTCGGCCATAAAGCGCCGTATATCACCATTCCGTTTGGTTTCGGATTGATTTTCCAGCGCGTTATCGCGGATAATCTGAGTGAAAACGGTCTTTCTGTAACGGTCAAGGACGTTACCGCCGCCAACTGGAGTATTGGCGTTGCCATGCTGATCGGTCTGTTCATCGCCGTATTTGTCCTGTACCGCAAGCCGCGGGACTACCACGACATTGAAGCAGACACCTCCGCTGCCGAGGTAATTTCGGAAAAGCTCGAGTACCGCCATTATGTCATGCTTGCCGCCGCGATTGTTGTCGCAGTCGTGCAGGTTATCAGTCAGGATCTGGCGCTTTCCGCGCTGTGCGGCCTGATCATCATCATCGTGTTCCGCGCTATCAAATGGAGTGACATTGACGAGCAGATCGAGGGCGGTATCCGTCTGATGGGTCAGATTGCCATTATTATGCTGGTGGCAGGCGGCTACGCCTCGGTCATCAAGGCCACTGGCGGCATTGACGCGCTCGTAAACGCCGGTATTTCCGCCGTAGGCGGCAGCAAGGCTGTCGCTGCGGTCGTCATTACGCTCATCGGTCTGCTGGTGACGATGGGTATCGGCACCTCGTTCGGCACTGTGCCTGTGCTAGCTGTGCTGTTCGTGCCGATGTGCAGCTCGCTTGGGTTCTCCACTCCGGCTACTATTCTGCTCATCTCAGCCGCCGCTGCCCTCGGTGATGCAGGCTCGCCCGCGTCCGATACTACGCTCGGCCCAACCTCCGGTCTCAACGCTGACGGTCAGCACGACCATATCCGCGACACCTGTATCCCAACGTTTATCGCGTTTAATATTCCGATTATGATCTGCGCGATTTTGATGTCGCAGGTGCTGTAAAATACCCCCCTGCAATAATATTAAGGTTTAAGGCGCGGCCTCCAGCTGCGCCTTTTCTCCGCCGTGACGATAAAAACGCTCGAGGATTGATATGCTCCCCCTGTAGAAGACAAAGAATTAGAAAAGTCTTCTATAGAGGGAGCATATCAGATTACTCGAGCGTTTTTATTTTATCCACAGCAATGTGGATAACTCAGTGGAAAGCTACTCCGTCTTTTCAGCCAGAATTTCCGCAATATCGTCAACCAGCTGTTCCCAGTCATCCTCGGTGCCCTCGGTCTGCAGGAAACCGGTACTCATATCGTTGACAAAGGCGTGTCCGATGTCGATATAGCTGTCGTAATCCGGCTCATGATAGCCGTATTCCGTGCCGAGCAGCACGATTTCGTCGCATTCATCGCCCTGCAGATGCGCCATCGCTACATTGAGAAAGCCGTTTTCCGCCATGCTGTCGTCATCGTCCGGCGCCGCCCATGCACGCTCCCAGTATTCATCCTCATCCTCGTTGAACAGGCCGTCCTTGTAATAGTCCAGCTCACGCCGAATGCTCTGCTTGAGAAAATTTCGGTCCATGTTGTTCGCTCCCCTTTTCTCTGTTTTGCGACTTTATTATAGCATGTGCAACTCGTTTTTCAAGTCGGTAAATTATCCACAAACTTGTGGACAAATTTGTGCGCAATTTCTTTTCATACACGCTCCGCTGTGCTATACTGCTGACAGAACCATCAGTCGAACCGAGGAACCCAGCATGAAAACATTAGGCATTGACATCGGCACCACAACGATCAGCGCGGCTGTGCTCGAGGACAGGCAGTTTCTCGCCAGCGAAACGCGGGCAAACGGTGCCTTTATTCCGTCTGCGCTGACGTGCGCACGCGAGCAGGACGTGGAAAAGATCACACAAACCGCACTTTCTGTTATCGAAACGCTATTTGAACGCTATCCGGATATTCATTCCATCGGCGTGACCGGGCAAATGCACGGCATTCTGTATGTGGACGCGGACGGTAATGCCGTCAGTCCGCTGTACACCTGGCAGGACGCACGCGGCAGCCTGCCGCACAGCAAAACCGAAAGCTGGGTTCAGTATCTCACGCGCGAGACCGGATGCCTTGCCGCAGTCGGTTTCGGTCTGGCAACGCACGCGTACAACCTTGCCGCCGGACTTGTGCCGCCCGCCGCCGTCACCTGCTGCACCATCGGTGACTACCTTGCCATGCGGCTGTGCGGATTGGCTGCGCCGCTCATGGATGACAGCAATGCCGCAAGCATCGGCTTCTTCGACGCGGAACGCTGTGCCTTCGACCAAAACGCTCTGCAAAAAGCCGGTATCGACCCGAACTTTGTCCCGCAGCTTGCCGCCGAGCCGGTAATCGGGCACTTCCGGAATGCGGCTGTCTGTGCCGCCATCGGTGACAATCAAGCCAGCTTTCTGCGCTCGGTGCGCGACAAAACCGCCGAAATGCTTGTGAATGTCGGCACCGGCAGTCAGTTTTCCGTGTTCACGCCGCACTATCTGCAGGCAGACGGCTTAGAGACCCGTCCCATGCCGGGCGGCGGCTATCTTCTGGCCGGTGCTTCGCTGTGCGGCGGACGCGCTTACGCGCTGCTCGAGCAGTTTTTCCGCTCCACCGCGTCCATGCTCGGCACAGAAGCGAACAGCTGCTATGACGCAATGACGCGTCTGCTGGATGAAAATCCGCGTCCGGATGATGTGCCTGCCGTCTGCACCCTGTTTGAAGGCACGCGCGCAGACAGCAGCCTGACCGGCAGTATTTCCGGCCTTACAACGCACAATTTCACGCCTTTACATCTGATTTACGGCGTGATGGACGGCATGGCCGACGAGCTGCATCGAATGTACACCGCGTATCGGCAGGCCGGCGGCACACCGAAAAGGCTGATCGGCTCGGGCAACGGTCTGCGGCAGAACCGGTATCTGCAGCAGCGCTTTGAGTCTGCCTTCGGCTGTCCGCTCACGCTGTCCGACGGCCGCGAGGAAGCTGCCGCAGGCGCGGCGCAGTTCGCCGCAGAGCAGCAGATTTGACAGCAAAAAAGCTATCGAAAAGTCATATCATCAATATTCTCAAATATTTCGCGCGTTAGCGCGCATCAAATAGCATTTGCTTTGCAAATGCAAAAAATCCGGGGACATGCGCCTCGGATTTTTGACTTCTGGAGGGAGAAAGTTTCGACCATCGGGAGGAACTTTCGTACGACTTTGGAACGGCCCATGGTCCGTTCCTGCTTGTCGGCGAAACTGTAGTTTCGCGACAGCTTATGCAAAATGGAACAGATTGAGTCCGGTCACATCGTCATATTTACGGTCGATCTTGCCGTCGATCAGCCGGATTACCATCTCGCAGGTTGCGCTGACGACCGCGCGGTTGAGGTGTCCGCCGAACACCTGTCCCCGCTCATTGCCCGCGCTCAGGTGCAGATGGCAGTAAAATCCGTCGTTCATCGTGTCGATCGTGCCGGTCAGCGACACAATCTCAAAGCTGCCCTTGAAATCGTTCGCGTAATACTTCTTTTCCGCAACATTGTACACGCCGACCGTAAAATCATTGATCGCACCGAGCGCCTGCACGCTTGCGAGCGTAACGTGCTCCTTGAGAGCCACCGCCTTCACCTGCTCTAAAATCTCCTCGCCGCGATCCATACGGACGAGAATCGTATCGTCAAATCGTTTGTAATCCATATTGCGCCTCCTGTTCTCTCATGATTGTAACATTTCTGCGTTTAAAATGCAATTTCCGTTCCCGCTCGGCGCGGTGCTGTGCTATAATCAGAGTAACCATCAGGGTTCGGAAAGGATGGAATGCTATGCAAGCCTTCAAAAAAGTCGATATGGAAAGCTGGCCTCGCCGTGAGCACTACCGCTATTATACCGAGGCTCTCAAGGTCGAATTCAACATGACGGCGCCGGTGGATGTGCAAAACCTGCTCCGTTTCTGTCATGCACACGGCTGTAAATTCTACGCAGCGGCGATTTACTGCGTCACCAAGGCACTCAACCGCATTGAGAACTTCCGCATGTTCAAAAACGCGGACGGCGAACTCTGTGTCTGGGATAAAATCGTGCCGAATTTCACATTCTTTCATCCGGATGACTGCACGTTTTCCGACTGCTGGACGGACTTTTCCGAGGATTTCCCCACGTTTTACAACGCCATTACCGCAGATATGCAGACCTACAAGGATGTCAAGGGCATCAAGACCAAGCCGAACCAGCCTGCGAATTTCTACTGCGTATCCTGTACGCCGTGGACGGCGTTTACCGGCTGCGGCAGCCGCGTCGCGGACGGACAGCCTGCATACTTCCCCATCGTTGTCATGGGAAGGTATGAAAAATGCGGCGGCAAGGTCAATATGCCGGTCAATATCACCATCGCACATGCGGTAGCAGATGGATACCACGCAGGCCTGTTCTTCCGGTATCTGCAGGAAGAACTCGATTTCTTGCGCTAACTATACAAAAATCCACGCTCTTCTTTGTAAAGAGCGTGGATTTTCTTATTCATTCTGTCCAAATATTGCCCCGTCCAGCATCAGCACATCCTCCATCGGAATCACCGTGCCGTCTGTCAGGGTCAGCCGCCGCGCGAATTCATCCGCCTTTTTGACCACACCGGAAACTGTGCGGTATGCACCGCCGGATTTGCGTTCATCCGGCACAAAATAGGTGATCTCCACCTCGGGTTCTGCATCAAGCACAGAAAGCAGCAGCTGATACCGCTCGTTGAGCGCGGTCAGCATGGTCTCATCCAGCTCGATTTTACGGTCGGTCAGCCGCGCTGTCTCACGGATAACACCGGCATATCCAGTCAGCGCCGCAAACGGTGAAAACTGCGCCGCACGGTCGCTTATGGGCATCTGCGGACGGGTTGGGGAGACATGATGCGGCAGATTCATAATCCCGGCGTATTTTCGATTGTCTATTACGGACATGCTTCACCTGCTTTCTTCTACTGCGTTTCGTCCAGAAAAATCCACAGCAGCTCATGTATGTCTGCGGAACTCCGGTCGGCCATGGTGATTTTGAGATGTACCCGGCTGCCGTCCCGTATCTGATAGGTCATCTTCAGCGAACCATGCGCCGCAATCTGCTCCTCTATATAGCTGTAATCCAGCAGCTTTACAAATTCGTCATGATACTCCGGGTGGACCAGTTCGCGGCAGTACTCACGCACGGAAGACATAAACGCATGATGATTATTCTCCAGCATGGTCTTAAAATATGACGGAACATAGATATACCGACAGGTATCCTGCTTGGTATTGACCATGTACACTCCCCTGTAAAGCGGTACGACCACCTGCAGAAAACGGGTGACATCCTGCTTCTTGATGAACAGCTGCTCCAGCTTGTCATCGATGATGCGCATTTGACGGACACCGCCGTTATTGCGGTAAAACTCCATCTTGTCATGCCGCATGGCCGTTTCAGCCTGATTGACCGTCTCGTTCAGCGTCTGTCTGTCCGTGCTCTCAGACACGCCGACCGAGACCTCATACCCCATCTCACGGATTGTGTCGCAGAACGCCGCAAGGCTTTCTGCAAGCTTCTCCGGCTGACGCGCCGGACACAGCAGGACAAACTCGTCACCGCCGATACGATACGCGCAGTCATCCGGGAAATACTTTCGAATCCCGTCCGCAATCGAGCACAGCATGTGGTCGCCGGCCTCATGTCCCAAGTGGTTGTTGATCTCATGCAGGCCGACGGCATCCATATAAATGCAGGTCAGCCGCGCATAATTCGCCAGCTGAAAGACCTTGAGGTCGTGCTCGTACTTGCAGCGCGTGTACAAATGGGTCAGCACATCATGATTATAGTAGTCCTCGGAATGGTCGGCTGTGTGGTACGACAGCTGCAGTTCTTCTTCACCGAGCACGATGGGCTGACCGTTCTCACCGTTCTTGAGTGAAAGCGTGATTTCCATATTTTCATCCAGAATCATATCATCCGGATATCGTTTTTCCAAATATTCCGCTACCAGACGCAGGACATTTCCGGCGTGATAGCCTTTTTCGCAGATAATTTTCATTTGCCTTCTCCGTATGCAGCTGCCTTGCGGCTTCGCAATCCTTCCAGAAAAGATATATTCTCCATATTATTGTGAATATATTATATTTCCTTTGATTGCCATATACAAGGGTGACTGCCTGAAATGTCGATTTCTCGACACAGAACGTCCGTGGAGAGGCAGAATCAGGCAATATATTTACATTGCCTTAGGGCAATACCGCATAATTGAACAAGAGCGATTTGCGAGCAAATTTTGCGTGCTGACAAGGCGCGGTTTTGCGGTAATACTTGATGTATTACCGTGAAATCGCAACAAAGTCAGGACATAAAATTTCCGCAAAGCGCCGCAGCTTTAATTGTGCGGTGTTGCCTTAGCATGTTTTTCCGATTATGCGTTATGCCCGCCGATTTTTCCGTTTCGCTCGATGGCAGTCGCGCCTTTCTCGAGGTTCATGCCCTTGAGCAGCGCGTTTTTGCCGTATTTGCTCTTGATGGCGAGCGCCGCCTGCTGCAGCTTTCGCTCCCGCTCGAGTGCAGCCTGCTCTGCCCTCCTGCGTTCCTGCTCAGCGGCGTAGTCGGTGAACAGGTCAAGCTGCTCACACCGAGCCGGCTGGGGCGCGTCAGATTCCGGAATGACGTGATTTGCCACCAGATACATGCGCCGGATGAGCAGATTCGGGTCGATAATGCGGTCGAACAGCACGGTCGCTGCGTCCATGAGCTTTTGTGTAGACGAGGTCAGTTCTCCGAGGCTCTGCGTACCGTGTGCAGATTTGGGCAGCGTGCGCCCGTAGCGATCGGTCTCGGTCCTGCCGTGATAGTTAATCCGCCGTGCCGGATCGTTCAGGTTATCAATATCGTACCCGACGGTCAGCACAAGCCGGTCGGTGACCAGGCCCTTGCTCACCAGATCGAGTACCAGCTGATCCGCCATTTCGCGGACAACCAGACGTGCCTTGTCCGCTGTATACGGACACGCGAGCACCTGCCCGGTGCTGATGCTGTTGGTGCTCGGCTTGTAGGCTTTGATATCCGCGACCGTGCACGGCTCCCATCCCCACGCATGGTCGATGAGCAGCTCCGCATTTTTACCGAACAGCTTATACAGCAGATCCTCGTTTTTCTCCGAGCACAGCGCGATATCGCCCATGGTGCATATGCCGTACTGCTCGAGTTTTTTCGCGGTGCCTCGTCCCACGCGCCAGAAATCGGTAAGCGGCTGATACGACCACAGCTCGTGCCGGAATCTGCGCTCGTCCAGTTCGGCGATACGCACGCCGTCGCGGTCGGCGGGAACGTGCTTGGCGACAATATCCATCGCCACCTTGCACAGAAACAGGTTGGTGCCGATGCCCGCCGTGGCCGTGATGCCGGTGGTGTTCAGCACATCGAGAATGATTTTCCGCGCCAGCTCACGCGCGGTCAGGCCGTAGGTCTCAAGGTAGCCGGTCACGTCCATGAACACCTCGTCAATGGAGTACACAACCATGTCCTCCGGCGCGACATATTTCATGTAAATGGCATAAATCCGGCTGCTGTACGCCATATAATGCGCCATATGCGGCGGTGCGATGATGAAATCCATCGCAAGAGACGGGTTTTCCCGCAGTTCCGCAGCAGAGTAAGACGCACCGGTGAATGTATGCCCGGGCGCACGGTGCTGCCGCTCAGCATTGACCTGCTTAACGCGCTGACGTACCTCAAACAGCCGTCCGCGGCCGGAAATGCCGTAGCTTTTCAGCGACGGCGTGACTGCCAGACAGATGGTCTTGTCCGTGCGGGTCTCGTCCGCGACAACAAGGTGCGTGTCGAGCGGATCGAGGTCACGCTCCCGGCACTCCACAGAGGCATAAAAGGATTTCAGGTCGATCGCAAGATAGGTGCGGGATTGCATGGTTATGCCCCCTTTCTGCGTTACTCGTTTTCCGGATACCACCAGCCGGAATGGCAGATATAGCCGTTCTGCTCCATAAATGGCAGCAGCACATGGATTTGGGCGGTTTCAGGGATGCGGATTCCCTCTTTTATCAGTATAGCAAAAATTCTGCTTTGATACACATCCATTAGTGCAGCCCATGCGTCTGTGATTGCACAGGCAGTCCGGTATTCCGGGGTGTCCTCATCATAATCGTCTATATTATCTGCAGTCCACCAGAACATATTGCTGGTAACTGCATATGCGTCTGCCAAGTCCTTTTCGGTATTCCTGTCCGCAAAGCCGGACTGAATTTCTGCCGGACTTTTGTCCGTAAATAGGTTATTGATCATCATACTGTAATTTTACCCTTTTTAAGAGAACACCGTCAAGAAAAACCGTCCTCTCCACCCAGTATTCCGCGAGCCTGTGGATAAATTATGGTCTTCCGTGCTCTATTGTGCTATACTATCCACAGAACATCCCCAAAAGGAGGAACTTTATTATGGTACAAGTGAATGCGATCGGTGACGCATGTCCAATTCCGGTCATCAAAACGCTGCACGCGCTGCAGGATTTGAACGGTGCGGGCACGGTGCAGACGCTGGTAGATAATGAAATTGCGGTGCAGAATCTGACCCGCCTTGCGGAGAGCAAAGGCTGCTCGATCACGACCGAAAAGCGCTCGGACAAGGAGTTCTGCGTGACGATCACGACTGAAAATTCCATCGGCAAGGCGGAAGCCGATGAGCAGATTGCCTGCACGGTACCGGCGGCGCAGAAAAAGACGGTCGTTGTCATTTCCGCCGACCATATGGGCGAGGGCGATGAGGAACTGGGCCGTATTCTGATGAAAGGCTTTATTTTTGCGCTCACCCAGCAGGAGCACCTGCCGAGCACGATTCTGTTCTACAACGGCGGCGCACGCCTGACCTGCGAAGACTCGGCATCGCTCGAGGATCTGAAAAACCTGGCATCGCTCGGTGTGGAGATTCTGACCTGCGGTACCTGTCTCAACCACTATGGCCTGACCGACAAGCTGGCAGTCGGTGACGTGACCAACATGTACGTCATCACCGAGAAGCAGATGCAGGCCGACCTCATTCTGCGCCCGTGATGCGGCGCAAACGGCCGTTTGCGGTCATCGCGTTCGCGTCCACCGAGCAGGCGCTCGCGGCAGAAGCCATGTTCACGCAGCGCGGTCTGCCCGGACGCATGATCCCGATTCCCTCTCAGGTGAGCGCAGGCTGCGGACTGGCATGGAAGGCCGAAACAAGCGAGGAACAGGCGCTCCTCGACGCTCTGCGTGAAACCGGCATCGGATTCGAGACACATGCTCTCGTCGAACTGTTCGACTGACGGAGGAAATCATGATTTATCTGGATAACGCAGCGACCACGCTGCACAAGCCGCCTGAAGTCGCGGAGGCGGTCAAAAACGCCATCCTTACCGCAGGAAATGCATCGCGCGGTGCACACGGTGTGTCGCTTTCCGCGTCGCGCATGGTGTTCGAGACGCGGAGCCGACTGGCGAAGCTGTTCGGCTGTCCGCGTGCGGACCATGTTGTGTTCACCGCGAACTCCACCGAGGCGCTGAATATTGCAATCTACGGTCTGTTTTCGTCCGGCGATCACGTCATTTCGACCGATCTGGAGCACAATTCCGTGCTCCGTCCGCTGTATGATCTGCAGACGCGCGGCGTATCGGTGGATTTTGTACCGGCGGACCGCCAGGGCAATATCCGCTATGAGGATATGGAAACGCTCTTTCGACCGGAAACCAAGGCCGTTGTCTGCACGCATGCATCCAATCTGACCGGAAACCTGCTCGATATCGCCAAAATCGGTGCAATGGCGCACGCACACGGCGCCCTTCTGGTTGTCGATGCATCGCAGACGGCAGGTGCGATACCGATCGACATGCAGCGCATGAACATTGACGTGCTCTGCTTCACCGGCCACAAGGGCCTGATGGGTCCGCAGGGAACCGGCGGTCTGTGCATCCGGCCGGGTGTAGAGCTTCGGCCGCTGCTCCGCGGCGGCACCGGTATTCACTCCTACGACCGCGAACAGCCGCAGGCGTATCCTGCACGGCTCGAGGCGGGCACGCTCAATACGCACGGCATCGCCGGACTGCATGCCGCGCTGAAATTTATCGAAAAACAGACCGTGCAGGCCATCGGAGCACACGAACGCGCACTCATGCAGCGGTTTTACGACGGTGTGAAGGACCTTGACGGCGTGACCGTCTACGGCGATTTCTCCCGGTCGGAATGTGCGGCTGTTGTCGCGCTTAACATCCGCGACTATGACTCCGCCGAGGTTGCGGACGCGCTGTTTGCCGATTACGACATCGCCACACGCGCCGGTGCACACTGTGCGCCGCGCATGCACGAAGCGCTCGGCACCGTGCAGCAGGGCGCGGTGCGCTTCAGCTTTTCGTATTTCAACACGGAAAACGAGGTCGATACCGCGATTGCCGCCGTGCGGGAGCTGGCGGAGTAACCCTGTATTTCCCCAAAAGGAGCCTTACCTATGAGCAACCAGCTTGCCGTGCTGTTCCCCGGCATCGGCTACCATATCGACAAACCGCTGCTGTATTACAGCGCAAAACTTGCACGCGCACGCGGCTGCGACCTGCTCGCGGTGCAGTATCCCGCTCTGCCGACCGGTTTGAGAGGTCACGCCGAAAAAATCGAACAGGCTGTGCAGACCGCGCTTTCTGCCGCAGAGGAACAGCTTACCGCCATCGACTGGACCGCTTACGACCGTGTTTTCTTCCTCTCGAAGAGCATCGGCACTGCGATTGCCGCACAGTATGCTGTTCAGCACAACATTCATCCGCGGCAGGTATACTACACGCCGATTGAACAGGCCCTGCCCTATCTCGACCCGACCGGCATCGCCTTTCACGGCACCGCCGATCCGTGGGCGAATACCGAGATGATCACGAACGGCTGCCGGAAGATCGGCATTCCGCTCTATCTGACCGAAAACGCCAACCACTCAATGGAAACCGGCGATACCTTGCACGATATTTTTATTCTGCACGATATTATGGATGAAACCGCACACTGGATGGATTCTACGACGTGACCGCCGTTTTCCGTTTACTTTTTCCGCCCTCTATGATAAAATAGACTATCATAATGAGGAAGTATGTCTATGAGAAAAAATGTACTCGAATATTTGGAATCCTCTGCCCGAATGCACGCGGACAAGCCTGCGTTCTGCGATGAGGACCGCGTGTTCACCTTCGGCGAGCTGCTGAAGGCCGCACAGGGTCTGGGCACGCACCTTGCCAAGACCGTCGATACGCTGCACAAGCCGGTCGCGGTTTTGATCGGCCGCACGGCCGAAAGCGTTGCCGCAATGCAGGGCGTGCTGTATGCGGGCGGCTGTTACGTTCCGATTGACGACCACATGCCAGAAGCGCGTATCCGCCGTATTTTCGAGCAGGTCCATCCTGTTGCCATCGTCTACGCCGAGGGCAACCGCAAGCAGGCCGAGCCGCTTGCCGACTGTGCCCCGCTCATCTCGATGGACGAGGGCTTTGCAGCACCGGCTGACGCAAACCTGCTGCAGTCCATCCGTGAGAGCGTACTGGATATTGACCCGGTTTACCTGCTGTTCACCTCGGGTTCGACCGGTGCGCCGAAGGGAATCGTCATTCCGCACCGTGCGGTCATCGACTTCACCGACTGGATGAGCGAGTTCTGCGGCTACACCGAGCATGATATTTTCGGCAATCAAGCGCCGTTTTACTTTGATCTTTCGTGCAAGGATCTGTACCAGACCCTTTCGCTCGGTGCAACCTGCCATATTTTCTCGAAAAAGCTGTTTACCTTCCCGATGCTGCTGCTCAAGGAGATGGAGCGTGTCGGCGTGACCGCCATCAACTGGGCGACCAGTGCGTTCCACTTTGTGGCAAGCTCTGGTGCACTGAGCAAGTGCGCGCCGCCCACGCTGCGCAAAGCCGCTCTCGGCGGTGAGGCGCTGCAGGCGCGCTATGTGAACGCTTGGAAGGCCGCGATTCCGGGTCTTGAGGTTGTCAATATGTACGGACCGACCGAGACCACCGTGGACTGTGCCGCATTCCATCTCACCCGCGACTACCGCGACGATGAAGCCATTCCGATCGGCAAAGCCTGCCGCAACATGCAGATTATACTGCTCGACAAGGACGGCAAGCCCGTTCCGGACGGCGAGGCCGGTGAGATCTGCGTGCGCGGCAGCGGGCTGGCCAGCGGCTACTTTGGCAACTGGAAAAAGACGAACGAATGCTTCATCCAGAACCCGGCAAACCCGTATTTCCGCGATATTCTGTACCGCACGGGCGATATCGCCGTCAAGAAGGACGACGGTCTGCTGTATTTCCTGTCGCGGCAGGACGGCCAGATCAAGCACATGGGCTACCGTATCGAGCTTGGCGAAATTGAAACCGCGCTGCACAGCGTGGACGGCATCGCCGCAGCAGCCTGCCTGTTCGACCGCAACCGCGACCGCATTGTCTGCATCTACGAGGGCGAGCCGGACGCCGCGGCACTCGCGCGTGCCATGCGCAGGCTGGTGCCCAAGTACATGCTACCCAACATCTACGAAAAGCTGGACGCACTGCCGATGAACGCCAACGGCAAGATCGACCGTGTCAAGCTGAAGGAGCAATTTATCCATGCGGAAGATTGAGAATTTCGCACAGATTTCCGATCTGCTGAACGCACAGCTCAAAAGAGGTGTCATCACCAACAACTTTCTGCGCGGTGACGACTACACGCGCGAAATCGCGAACGGACTGTACATCCACGAGACAGGCGGCGCACTGCTGCTGTTCCGCGAACGCGGCGACCACCTTGTGATGACGTTTTATCTGCACCCGAACGCGGTGCTTTCCCTGCCGAAGACGGACAGGCCGGTTATGACCGAGCTGTCCTGCCGCGCGAAAGACGTGGACGCGATGGCCAATGCCGCCGAGCAGTTCTGCGCTCTCGGTTTTCGTGAGGTGCTGCGCCGCACGCGGCGCACCCGCAAACCGGAAGCATTTCCGGTGGAAACAACCGCAGTTCCTGCAAAGCCGGGGGATTTCGAGGATATTTCCCGCTTTTTAAGCGAGCACTTCTCCGCTCTCACCGGCTGTCTGCCGACTGCGGACGATCTGCGCGAAAACCTCGCAAACGGTCAAACCGTTATCACCCGGGACGAAAAAGGTGTTTCCGGTGTGCTGCATTTTGCGGTTTCCCGCGCCTCGACCGAGATTCGGCACCTTGCCGTGCGTGCGGACTGCCGCGGAAAAGGTCTTGCCGGCGAACTGCTCACTGCGTATCTTGCGGCAACGGACGGTGCAAAAAGTCAGGTATGGGCGCGGACCGGCAATGTTCCTGCCGAGCATTTTTACGAACAACACGGCTATCGGCCCGACGGATGGACTTCCGCCGTGCTGCAATATAATTAAAGGAGAAATCGACCATGAGAGAAAAAATTATCGAAATTCTGAATGAGATCTGCCCCGGCAACGACTTTGAGAACGAAACCGCTATCATCGACGACGGCATCATCGATTCCCTCGACATCGTAGCCGTTATTTCCGAGCTGATGGAGGAGTTTGACGTTCAGCTGGGTGTCAACGACCTGACGCCGGAGAACTTCAACTCGGTTGACGCCATCGTTGAACTGATCGAGAACGCGCAGAACTAATGGCTTTTACTTCCGCTTCGTTTATCGTACTCACCATCGCGAGCGTGCTGCTCTACTACATCGTGCCGAAAAAGGCGCAGTGGTGCATCCTGCTGCTGGCGAGTGCGGCATTTTACATGGCCGGCTCGGTCAAGGCGTTTGCGTGGGTGGTTCTGGTGTCCGGAATGACCTGGGTAACCGGACTTATTCTCGGACGCTATAACGCCATCAAGCCTGCCGACAAGGCGCAAAAGGCCCAAATACAGCACAAAAAGAAGCAGATCGCGATAATTTGCGCGGTCTGCTGTTTTGGCTTGCTCTACGCGATGAAATACTGGAATTTCACGCTCGAGCTGCTGCCGTCCGCGCTCGGCAATCACATTCCCCGATGGGATTTTGTCGTGCCGCTCGGTCTGTCGTTTTTCATTTTCCAGTCCATGAGCTATGTCATTGACGTGTACCGCGGCAAATATGCGCCCGAGCGCAATCCGCTGCGCTACGGTCTGTTCGTATCGTTCTTCCCGCAGATGGTGCAGGGACCGATCAGCCGTTTCGATCAGCTGGCGCCGCAGCTTACCGCAGAGCGCAAGCTATGCTGGGACGACCTGCAGATCGGCATTCAGCTGGCGCTCTGGGGTTACTTCAAAAAAATCGTCATCGCCGACCGCGCGGCTGTTCTGGTAAACAACGTCATCATGGAGAACTGTCCCTACGGCGGTGCTGTCATTGCGCTCGGTATTCTGTTTTACTGCATTCAGCTGTACTGCGATTTTTCCGGCGGCATCGACATCACACGCGGCGTCGCGCGCATGTTCGGCATCGATATGACGCTCAACTTCCGCCGACCGCTGTTTTCCACCTCGCTCACCGACTACTGGCGTCGCTGGCACATCACACTCGGTGCGTGGATGCGCGACTATGTGTTCTATCCTCTGGCGTTTTCCAAGCCGTTCGGCAAGCTCGGCAAGTGGGCGCGCAAGCATTTCAAGGGCATGATGGGCAAGATCTGTGCCACCTCGACCGCTACGTTTATCGTGTATTTGATCATCGGTATCTGGCACGGCGCCAACTTCCGCTACATTGCGTTCGGCCTGTGGAACGGTATCCTGATTACCGCTTCCCTGCTGATGGAACGCCGCTTCCTTTCGTGGAAGGAAAAGCTGCACATCAACGACAAATCGACCGGCTGGCGCATCTTTATGACCGTCCGCACGTTCGGACTGGTGTTTATCGGGCGGTATTTCACCCGCGCGCCGCGCCTCAAGACCGTGTTCGCGCTGCTCGGAACGACCGTGCTGCACCCGCATTTCAGTGAGTTTACGTCGGTTGTACCGACGCTTGGACTGGGTATTTCCGACTTTATCATCATTTTTGTCGGCATTCTCATCGTCCACGGCGTGGAGTTCTTTGAGGAACGCGGCACGGATGTGCAGGCGTGGCTCAACGAGCGCCCGGCGCTCGTGCAGCTGACCGTGCTGACCGTTTCGCTCGTGGTCCTGCTGCTGTTCGGCATTTTCCGTGCCGGATACATCTCGTCCGAGTTCATCTACAAGCAATTTTAAGGAGGCAGAGCATGAACGCAAAAAAATGGGTGCTTTCTCTGCCCGTTATCGTGCTGATCCTGGCCGCACTGCTGGCCGGATTCAACTATGTCACCGACCCGTTCGGCGCGTTCGGCGACCGGTTTATGCAGTGGTTTTCGTATGACGAGACCAACAATCCGCGTGCGGCGAAAATCTCCTATCTTGAGCAGCACCATGACGAGTACGACTCGTATTTCCTCGGCTGCTCGTCCACCAGCTCGCTGCCGACCGAATCGTTTAACGAGATGCTGAACGCGAAGTTCTACAACCTCATCATGTACGGCGCGGATATGAAGGACTGCGAAAAGATCGCAAACTACCTGATTGACAACTACACAGTCAAAAATCTGGTGCTGAATGTGTATCTGGACAATGGCCTGACCTACGATGATGAGTCCAACAAGCTGACCCACAGCCTGCACTACAAAACCGACCCGGATATGTCCGCGCTGTCGTATTACTCGCGGTTTCTCCTCGCGGACCCGCGGTATGGCTATCAGAAGCTGGTGAACAAGAAGAAAGACACGCTCATGCCGCAGTCGTTCGACGTATTTGACGAGCAAACCGGCGCGTATGACAAGCGCGTGCGTGATGTGGAGCCGATCGACTCTACCGCGGATTATCTGAACGCCTATCCGGTATTCACCAATTATCCCAACCACGAGCCGCTGCACCTGTACAAGACCGAAGCCTGCATGCAATCGGTGGCTGCAATCCGCAAGGTTTGCGAGGAAAACGGCGTTAATCTCATTGTGCTGACCGCTCCGGTGTACACCGACTATTACAAGAACTTTTACGACGAGGATATCACGAATTTCTACGAATCTCTTGCCAAAGTGACCGATTACTGGGATTTTTCGTCCTCGTCTGTCAGCAGTGAGCCGCGCTTCTTCTACGACAGCACGCACTTCCGCAACAACATCGGCGAGATGATGGCAACCCGCATTGCCGAGAAGGAGTATCCCGACTTTACGCCTGCCATCACCGCGATTCCGTCGGATTTCGGCACTTATGTAACGGCTGACACGCCGCATGACTATTTCACGCAGCGTCCTGTACCGCGCACGGACGACGACACCGCTGTTCAGGTTCCAGTGCTGACATGGCACCAGCTGACCGAGGAGGTGAGCGGCTCGGCTACCATTTCGCCGGAGACGTTCCGCAAGCAGATTCAGGCGCTTTCCGATGCCGGCTGCAACACGATTTCGCTCGAGGAATTGCGCGATTATGTATACAACGGTACGCCGCTGCCCGAAAAGCCGATTGTTCTCACGTTCGACGACGGCTATCTGAGCAACTACGAGGACGCGTTCCCGGTGCTTAAGGAATACAACATGAAGGCGACCATTTTCGCCATCGGCGTTTCCATCGGCAAGGATACCTACAAGGACACCGACCACGCCATGACACCGCACTTCGGCGCGGCTGAGATACAGGAAATGGTGGATTCCGGCCTGATTTCCATCCAGAGTCACACCTATGATATGCACCAGTGGCCGCCGTTCGAGGACGGAAACGACCGTGTTCGGGAAACACTCGCGCAGCTGCCCGGCGAAAGCGATGAGGACTACGAAGCCGCTGTCAAGGCTGATATCCAGCAGAGCCAGCAGGCCATCGAGCCGATCACCGGCGAAAAGGTCAACGCGCTGTCCTATCCGGAAGGCGCGTACGGCACACTGACGATGGATGCGCTGCGCAGCCAGGGCATCGAGCTGACGTTCACCACCCAGCCGGGCGTGAATGCGGTCGTACAGGGTTTGCCGCAGACGCTGTACAGCATGCACCGCATTACCATGACGGAAGACACCAACATGGATGAATTTCTGGCGGAACTCGCAAAATAATATCTATGATATAGAAAACGCAGACTGAGAATATTCTCAGTCTGCGTTTTTTGTGAATGGAATTTTCCATTTTATAAACCGTAGCCGCGCATTGCACCATACATTTCCGGTCTCCGGTCGCGGTAGACACCCCACGAACGGCGCATCTCACGGATTTCATCCAGATCGAACGTATGCGTCAGTACGCCTGCGTTTTCGCGGTCAGCCTGCTCGACAAGCGCGCCGGTTTCATCCGCGATGAAGGACGAGCCGTAGAACGTCAGCGAGGACGACTGATGCTGGTTATCCTCGGTCGGCTTGACGGTCTCGGTGCCGATGCGGTTTGCCGCGATCAGCGGCATAATGTTTGCCGCCGCGTGACCCTGCATGCAGCGCCGCCAGTGCGGCATGGAATCGCAGTCGAGAATCGGCTCGGAACCGATGGCGGTCGGGTAGAACAGCAGTTCAGCGCCCTGCAGCGCCATGCAGCGCGCGGACTCCGGGAACCACTGGTCCCAGCAGATACCGACGCCGATTTTCGCATAAGCCGTATCCCAGACCTTGAATCCGGTATTTCCGGGTGTAAAATAGAACTTTTCCTGATAAAAATGGTCATCCGGAATATGGGTCTTGCGGTACTGACCCATGATCGTGCCGTCCGCGTCAATGACAGCCACCGTGTTGAACGTGGTCTCGCCGACCCGCTCGTAGTAGCTGACCGGAATGACGACCTTGAAATCACGGGCAATGGCCTGCATCTCGCGGACCGCCGGATTTTCCTCGAGTGTTGTCGCTAAATGGTAGTTCTCGTAGCTTTTTTCCTGACAGAAATACCAGTTTTCAAACAGTTCGGGCAGCAGAATGATCTGCGCCCCCTGAGATGCCGCTTCGCGGACCTTTTCGCAGGCTTCTTCCAGACCGTAGGTCATCTGAATCGCAGCAACGGTTACTTTATTGGACATAAAAGATTCTCTCCTATACTTATGGCAACACCGCACAATTAAGACTGCGGTGCTTTGCGGAAATTTTGTGCTCTGCTGTCGTTGCGATTTCACGGTAATACACAAAGTATTACCGCAAAACCGCGCCTAAGCAGAACGCAAAATTTGCTCGCAAATCACTCTTGTTCAATTATGCGGCATTGCCTTATCTTCTCTTGCGCGTGGGCGGCTTTTTGCCCTTGCCGGGCTTGCCGCCGCGTCCCTTGCCGCTGTGACGGCGGCGCTCCGCGCGATTGCCTCTCGGAGCACGGTCGGTGTCCTCACGGCGCGGACGATCCAGCTTTTCCGAAACCGGAAGCGAGCCGTCTGCCGGCGCAAAGTCGATCTGACCGGTGGTGTCGCTTGCGGCAAGCAGCTTGACACGCATCGGCGTGCCGATCGTAAACCGCTTGCCGGTGTGGCGGCCAACCATCGCCATGTGCTCCTCGTCGTACTGGTAGAAGTCGCCGGTCATCAGCTCTGCACGAATCAGACCCTCACAGCCGTTTTCCAGCGCAACAAACACGCCGAACGACTGCACGCCGGAAACCTCCGCGTCAAATTCCTCACCGATAAACTGCTGCATGTAGGACGCGATATACAGCTTGTCGATGTCGCGTTCGCAGTTGTCGGCAGCCTGTTCGCGGTTTGTGGACTGGTCTGCGGCTTCCTCGCACATCGTTTCGTCTGCCGCGGTAAATTCTTCGCCGAGCAGCGCCTTCTGCAGCATGCGGTGCGCCACCAGATCGGGATAACGGCGGATTGGCGAGGTAAAGTGCAAGTAGAACTTCGCCTTCAGACCGTAATGGCCAATACACTCATCCGCGTAGCGGGCGCGCGCCAGCGAGCGCAGCAGAAGCGTCGGCAGCACGCGCTGCTTCGGGTCGTTCTTTGCGCCGCGCAGCACGGTCTGGAACTGCGCCGTATCCTCCGGCTTGGACGGGTCGATGCGGTAGCCGAACGGACGCGCAAACGACGCAAACACGCGCAGCTTGTCCGGATCGGGATTCTCGTGCACACGGTAGACGGTCGGCAGCTCGCGCTTGCACATATACTCGGCAACCGCTTCGTTGGCCTGCAGCATGAATTCCTCGATCAGCTTTTCACTCTCGCCGCGCTCACGGAACCGAATTTCAACCGGCTTGCCGTTCTCGTCCACGCGGATCTCCGCCTCCGGAATGTCCAGCTCGAGTGCGCCGCGCTCAATGCGGCGCTTGTACAGCGCGTGCGCCAGATTGTTCATCGTCTCAGCAGTCTCGACCAGAAAAGCGTATTCCTCGCGCAGCCCCTTGTCGCCCGCGAGGATTTTGTTGACCTTGTTGTAGGTCATGCGGGCCTTGGAGCAGATGACCGACTTGGCAAATTTCGCTCCATACCGGCGGCCGTCCTTATCGACCTCCATCAGCGCGGAGAACGCCAGACGATCCACCTTCGGGTTGAGCGAGCAGATGCCGTTGGACAGCGCGAACGGCAGCATCGGCACAACGTGTCCCGGGAAATAAACCGACGTGCCGCGGCGGAATGCCTCGGCGTCAAGCGGCGAATCCGGCGTAACGTAATGGCTCACGTCCGCGATGTGTACGCCGAGCAGATAGTGTCCGTTTTCCAGCTTTTCGAGCGATACCGCGTCATCAAAGTCCTTCGCGTCATCGCCGTCGATGGTAAAGATCAGCTTGTCGCGCAGATCGAGCCGCTTGCCGGCGGTGCCCATATCGACCTCCTGCGGAATGGCGAGCGCCTGCTCGAGCACCTCGTTCGGAAATACGTCATACACGCCGTTTTCGTGCAGAACAGCCGCGATAGCGGCCTCCATCGTACCGCTTTCGCCCAAATCCGCGCGGACAACGCCCTGCGGCATAAACTGCTCATCGCCGTAATGCGAGATCGAAACAGCCACGCAGTCACCAACGGCGGCTTCGCCGAGGTCATGCTTGTCCACCGCAATCTCCGGATACTTTTTCGAGGTCGGCTGCACGAAAAATGCCTTGCCGCGCTGCACGAGTTCGCCGGTCAGCTCCTTGCCGGCGCGTCCCAGCACGCGGATAACGGTTGCTTCCTTGCGGCCGCGGTTGTTCTTGCGCTCACTCACCTTGACGAGCACGCGGTCGCCGTGCCACGCACCGCCGGACGCATTCGGCGGGATGAACAGATCATCCGGCTTGGCTTCGCCCTCCGGATAATCCGGCGCGACAAACGCGAATGCCCGCTCGGTAGCCAGATAGGTTCCGGCCGCACAGCCGTAGTGCGCGGAGACCGCAAAGCGGTTTTTCTTGTTTTTCATCACCCTGCCGTCCGCAACGAGCGCATCCAGCGCGTTTTTGAGATTGTTTTTGCCTGCATTCGGCAGCTCGCGCCGGATGTCCTCAATCCGGCACGGGTGCACCAGAATTTCCAGCAGTCTGGATTCCAATTCGGTGTCTGCTTCTTTATTTTTCATATTCGCCCCTCCTATCTTCGGCTTCTGGCGAAAAATTATCCATTGTAAAAATAAGCTGTCATACTTCATCATTATTATACCATTCTCCCATCTTATTGAAAAGCGAAATCGGGGTAAACCCGTAACCGGCCGCAAATTTGTACAGAATGTGACGAACGGCATGAATTGACGCGGACAACGCATCATGATACTATATAGTATATGAATATCAGAGCAAAACGGAGGGAATTTGCATGAAAGCACTCATCACGGGTGCGTCCTCTGGACTGGGACGCGAAATGGCGCGCCTGCTGGCGGCACGTGGCTACGAGCTGATCCTGTGCGCCCGCAGAGAGGAACGCCTGCGCGAACTGGCGGCAGAGCTGCCGGTGCCGTGCCGCATCATCGCGGCGGACGTGTCGGACGAGCAGGAATGCCGCCTGCTGTACGAGGCCGTACAGAGCGAGGAACTGGAGGTCGTGATCAACAACGCGGGTTTCGGCCTGTTCGACGAGTTTGTCACCGCCGATCTGGATGAGGAACTGCGCATGATCGACACCAACGTGCGTGCCGTACACATTCTCACCAAGCTGGCTGTACGGGATTTTGTGCAGCGCGGACGCGGCTACATTCTCAACGTGTCATCCTCGGCGGGATTTTTGCCGGGACCGCTGATGGCGACCTATTACGCCACCAAAAACTATGTTCTGCGCCTGACAGAAGCCTTGCGCGAGGAGCTGCGCCGCGCCGGCTCTCCGGTGCGTGTGTGCGCCCTCTGTCCGGGACCGGTGGACACCGAGTTCAACAAGGTCGCAGGCGTGCGGTTTTCGCTCTCCGGTCTGTCGGCAGAGCGTGTGGCGCGCGAAGCTGTTGACGGCCTGTTTGCAGGCAAGGCAGTTGTCGTTCCGGGTGCAGCCATGAAGGCCATGACACTGGCGCGGCATTTCGCGCCGGACAGCATTCTTGCCCGTATCACCTATCATTTCCAGCATAAGAAGGGCGCAAAATGACTGCAAAAGAGATAAAAAGAACGCTGCAAAGCGAATTTGTGCGTACACTGCGCAAGCCGTTCGTGGACGCGGTAAAAGCATATGGACTGGTAAAACCGAGCGATAAGGTTGCGGTGTGCATCTCGGGCGGCAAGGATTCCATGCTGCTGGCACTGCTGCTGCAGGATTTGCAGCACACGGTGGATTTTGACCTCGTGTTCCTTGCAATGGACCCGGGCTATGCGCCGGAGGGCCGCAAGCACCTCGAGGAAAACGCGAAACGGCTGGACATTCCGCTCGAAATTTTCGATACCGATGTACTGCGCGTGGCAGGGGTGCATTCTGCCGAGCATCCGTGCTTCCTGTGCGCAAAGATGCGTCGCGGCTATCTGTACACCGAAGCACGCAGGCGCGGCTGCAATAAAATCGCGCTCGGTCATCACTATGATGATGCCATCGGCACCGTGCTGATGGGACTGATCTACGGCGGTCAGGTGCAGGCCATGCTGCCGCGCGTCAAGGCCAAGAATTACGAGGGCATGGAGCTGATCCGTCCGCTGTATTTCACGCGCGAGCAGAGCGTCATTGACTGGGCGGAATATTGCGGTCTGACCTTTCTGCCGTGCGACTGTCCGGCAAAAAAGCTGGAAAGCGACACCAAACGCGCGGAAATCAAGCAGCTGATCGCGTCTCTCGCGGTAAACAACCCGCAGATCGAAGCGAATATCTTCAACGCAGTCAAGAACGTCGATACCGCCAAGCTGCTCGGCTGGCGCGATGCGAACGGTAAACATAATTTTCTGGATCAATTTGAGTGATTCGAGGAACTATCATGAACATAAAGAGAGCAAAAAACGAAATCAAAAACGCACTCAAGGCGTATCTCGCGACCGATGAATTCGGCGCGTATCGCATTCCGCCGATTCGGCAGCGGCCAATCCTGCTGATGGGACCTCCGGGCATCGGCAAAACGCAGATCATGCAGCAGATTGTCGAGGAGACCGGCGTCGGCCTTGTCTCCTACACGCTGACGCACCACACGCGCCAGTCCGCGCTCGGTCTGCCGTTCATCGACAAGGTGATGCTCGGCGGCGAGGAACGCACGGTCACCGCCTACACAATGAGCGAGATTATCGCTTCGGTGTACCGCGAAATGGAACGCACAGGCGTAAAAGAAGGCATTCTGTTCCTCGATGAGATCAACTGTATTTCCGAGACGCTCACGCCGATGATGCTGCAGTTTCTGCAGTGCAAGACCTTCGGCAACCAGCAGCTGCCTGCCGGATGGGTGGTCGTAGCGGCCGGAAATCCGCCGGAATACAACAAATCCGTGCGGGAATTTGACGTGGTAACGCTCGACCGCGTCAAAAAAATCGACATCGAAGAGGATTTCGGCGTGTGGAAGGAGTACGCATACCGACGCGGCATCCATGGTGCCATCCTGTCCTATCTTGAGATCCGGCGCGAGCATTTTTACCGCGTAGAGACCACCGCCGACGGACTGCAGTTTGTCACCGCACGCGGCTGGGAGGATTTGTCCGAGCTGATGCAGGTGTACGAGTCTCTGGGTATTCCGGTTGATCGTCAGGTTGTGGAGCAGTATTTGCAGCTGCCGCAGGTGGCAAGTGATTTTGCGAATTATCTGCAGCTTTATGACAAATACAAGCAGGTTTACCGCGTGGATGAGCTGCTTTCCGGCACCTGGGAGCCGGTTCGCGCTTCCGAACTGCGGGACGCGCCGTTTGACGAAAAACTGGGCGTGCTCGGTCTGCTGCTAAGCCGGCTGGCAGACGGTGCCCGTGACGCGTACCGTCTGGATGCGCTGACCGATGCGCTTCACGCCGACCTGCTCGCCATCCGCGAAGGCGAAAAAGCCATCGCTTCCCTGCCGGATGAAAAACGTGCCGCGCTTGCAGACAAGCGAAACGGCGGCTCGTCCGACAAGGACGCGCTCTATGTCGCCTCCCGCGAGGTGGAGCGTCTGGATGCCTACCGGCAGACGCTCATGCTTGAAAAAGTACCCGAGGATCAGCAGTTTGACCGCCTGAAGGCGCTTTTCTCCGCCGATGTGGACGCACGCGCAGCCGCCGCAGACAAGACCGATGCCGAACTGGCAAACGCATTTGCCTTCCTCGATGCCGCCATTCCGGACTCGCAGGAGCTGGTGCTGTTCGCTACCGAACTGACCGCGAACTGGTTTACCTCGTGGTTTATCCAGAACTTCGGGTGCGATGCGTATTTCGCGCATAACAAGCGCCTGCTGTTCGATGATACGCAGAAACAGCTTCTGCAGGATATTGAATCCGCAAGAAACGAAGAATCCTAAACATTCTGCCCAGAAACCCGGTTGCGCATTAGGCCGCAGCCGGGTTTCCGGTGTATTTAGAAAAGGTAAATTGTAAAGGCAATACCGTATAATTGAACAAGAGCGATTTGCGAATAAATTTTGCATACTGATAAGGCGCGGACGGAACTCGCGCAAGGAACCGAAGCCAAAATCAGAATACAAAATTTCTGCTTAAAGCCTGCAAAAAACAGACCGACATTCACTCTGTCGGTCTGTTTTTTGCGATTTACAAATAATACTTCAACAGCTTGAGCTGCGTCAGCGGACCTTCCGCTGCAATCACCATCGCCCAGATCACCACGAGGTGCAGCGGATACGCCGCATAAAAGGCTTTGTTCAGCTTCGGGTGCGGTTTCCGGCTGCGCTCGCCGTTGTACAGCAGCAGAAGGAGCGCTGCCGCCGCCGTGCCGCGGATCGAACCCCAATCCGGCATACCGAGCGAGGAATAAAACAGCGCACCCCAGAGTAAAACAACAAGCGCGCGGCTCCATCGGCTCTCGGCATACGACAGGCACAAAATCAGCAAAATTCCCCATACACCGTAGTCGATGTTGCACCGGAGATGCGCAAGCGGATACCGCTCAAACAGCAGCACAGCAAACACGAGCACCGCAAACCGCGCGAGCCAATCCCGCAGGGCAAGGTGCTTTCGCCAAACGTGCAGCAGCGCGACCGCGATTGCCGAGGCAAGGAGCAGCACGGTGCACAGCCGGCGGAAACGCGAGTCAAACTCCGGCTCCGCCGTATAGACCGCGAAGCCGCCGCAGGCGAGCAGGAACACCGCAAACCCTTTGGACTGAATCACCCGCGCCAGCGGCTTTTTATGGAAGAAAACCAGCAGAACCAGCCCGATAAACAGCGTAAACAGAATATTTAAGTTTCGGAACGCCCGACTCGGATCGGCGGGAAACACCTCTCCGAACGCGGGCTCGAGATACCAGCGGTTGAGCGTAAACGCATACGGAAGCTGCGAGATGACCCCGAGCAGCAGCAGACGCCCGCCGTATCGGCGGAGATCATGGCTGTGGCGGAATCCTTCGACCAGACAGAAGGTATAAATCGGAAACGCCATGCGTCCGATTGCTCTGGAAATCACATACACCTTGCTAAACGCCGGAAAAAACACCCTGTCCAGACGGCACGCCGCCGCATGGTCAATCACCATCGCAAGGAACGCGGCAAGCTTCAGCATCAGTTCGGTCATAACAGTCCCTCCTTTCCGACTGTTGCGGAAAGCGGCATCCGGAGGAGTATTGACGCTGATCGAATACCGCTTTGTTTCCTATGCTTTTACAGTTCTATTATATCGGTTTCCGCAGATTGTCACAATGTGGGATTCCCACAAAGTCGGAGGTCGGTTGTCGTGCAGATTGGATAAGAAAAACGCCGCCTGCACACATCATTCCTTGATGTAGCGCAGACGGCGCAGAAACTCTTCGTTATCGGTTTTTTCACAGATAGCGTCAATGCCGGAGGAGATGATCCAGACCGCCATGCCGCGCCGCGCGCACAGCACCAGCATATCAATGATCATCTTGTGATGCGCCGATTCCTGTCCCGCGAACGGGAAAAAGCAGATCAGCAGCTTGGGATTGAGCAGATACCACCGATAATACGAAAACCGCAGACGATCGGGCAGTGACCATGCGCTGAGCGGTGAGGAACTGACAGAGGCAGTACGGACAGCCTTCCGGAAATATCTGCGCTTTGACGGCACTGCCCATGCAAAAAAGCCGTTCACCCTCCATTTCGGGGAGCGATGGGTGCCGCTGCTGACCAAGCTGTTCACGACCGAAATGGTCCGCACCGACGATCTGGCCATTGACCGCTCTGCGGCGGCCGGAGAAAACGGCATGGTGCGGGCGTCCAATGCGCTTCGCGCGCAGCTGGAATCCGGCGACCGCGAAAACGAGGACCGGGATTATGTGGAAGGCTGTTTCGGCCGCAGTCTGTATCCTCCGCGGGAGCTGGCGCTGATTGAACAGCGGCTCTGCACCGGAAACCATCTCGGCTGTCACCTCTGGTTTACCCGCGGTGAAACGGTGCAAGGCAAAACCATGCGTGCCGATGTGCAGCACCTTTTCGATCAGGCGGCCGAACAGGCCGAACGGAACCGTGCAGATTTCCTCAAAAACAACGATCTGTATCAAAGCTCCATTCTGCGGCTGACCGAGCACATCCGCAACTGCATGCAGGTGCAGCAACAGCCGGATGCCGTTTCCGCCCGACAGGGACATGTCGATAGTCAGCGCATCTGGCGACTTCCGGTACTGAAGGACGGAAAGGTATTTCTCCGCAGCGAGGAGGAAAACAATCCCGGCTTCACGGTGGATCTGCTGCTGGACGGTTCAGCCTCGCGCCTGCACTGTCAGGAGACTATCGCAGCGCAAGGCTACATTCTGGCCCGCAGTCTGGTTACCTGCGGAATTCCAGTCCGCGTCAGCAGCTTCTGCAGTCTGCGCGGTTATACGGTCGTGCGAATTCTCAAGGATTTCAGCGAGAAAAACGCGGAAAGAAAAATTTTCAATTACTTTGCTGCCGGCTGGAATCGGGACGGACTGGCGCTGCGCATGGCAGGAAAGCTGCTGGATACCGCTCCGGCGGATCGGCATCTGCTGATCCTGCTGACCGATGCCAGCCCGGATGACAGCCGCAAAATTCTCCCCACCGGCAAGGTACCGCTCAGCCGCAGCTACGATGGCGATGCAGGCGTGCAGGACACCGCCGAGGAGATTCGTGCTTTGCGGCAGCAGGGCGTCCGGGTCGCTGCCGTCTTTATGGGCGAGAACGCCAGCGCCCCCGACGCACGGACGATCTATGGACAGGATCTGGTCCGTATCCAGCGGATGGACCAGCTTGCCACCGCTGCCGGAAAACTCATTCAGGAGGAGATTCGGGAGCTGTCCGGGTGAGCATGTGCAAGTATATTGTAAAAGTTATCATTTCCCCTGCCGCCGACATAAAAAGGAGAAACTGCAATCGCAGTTTCTCCTTTTTGCATCATCGTTTTTACTTCGCCAGGGTTCCGTAGATTCTTAATTCCTGCATCACTGCATGATGGGACACTCCCTGTACTATTCATCTGTCCCCTTCCCTCTCATACTTTGGGATGATTTACGAGTTCCACAAGAACGGTATACTAAGAATGGTGTTGTGGGACAGCAGTTCTCCACCGGATCATATATGGCGAATAAACACCAATATTATGCGAAAAGCAATATTTCCTCTTGAAACCTCCATTTCGTTAGTCTATAATAACAGTAGAATTTTCTGTCGATGCGGTGAGCAAAGCGTCCGCCCCTCATCGGCAGCAGAAAGGATGGCGACGTGCTTGCAAAAAACAAATTTTCTCACCATTACCTGCGATCGAAAGAAGCTTTCGATTGATATCCGCACGATTCTGTATATTCAAATGCACGAAAACATGGCGGAGATACACACCTCCGGCGGTAAGGTCTACAAGAGTCTGATCTCGCTGGAGCGACTGGAAAGCACACTGGGCGACTCGTTCCTCAAGGTGCACCGCAGCCGGCTGGTATCGGTGATGGCGATACACGACATTACGGATAAAGTAAACCTCAACAACGGCGAACGGCTCGGCTATGTTGCCCGCCGCAAAAAAGAGCTGACCGCCGCACTGGCCGAAAAACGTGCGCGGCTGATCGGTACGCTGGACAGCGAAACGCCGCCTGTGCCCGATGATGAGCTGCACGCACAGTACCGCTGCTTCGATGCGCTGCCGATTGCGTTCACTGATATCGAAATGGTGCTCGATGAGGACAAAAACGCTGTTGACTGGATTTTTCGATATGCCAATTCCGCGCTTGCGCGGCTGGAAAAGACGCCGCTGCATGAGCTGATCGGGCGCTCGTTCCGCAGCGTGTTTCCCAACATGGACAGCAAGTGGCTGAAAAGCTACGAACGCGCCGCACTCTACGGTGAAACACTGGAACTGATCGCCCATAGCCCGGAAATCGACACTTATCTGAAAATTATCTGCTTTCCGACCCAGCCAGGACATTGCGGCTGCCTGTTGTTCGACATTGCAGAGATGAAATTCGCAGAGGACAGCGGTGACGCGCACAACGCCAAGCTGCGGTATTTCGCAAAAATACTGGAACAACTTGTCTGATTGCTGCGAAAGCGGCCGGAAATAGACTCCAAGGAGGAGAAAAATATGAGAAAGCGAAGATCGACATATGAAATCCCATATGTCCCGACAGGTACCCGCTTGGGTAAAAAGGCGCTTGCGCTCTTTTTGAGTTTGGCGATGTGCCTGCCTATGCTGCCGACGGTAGCGCTGGCGGACAACAAAGACGCCGCCACAACGGATGAATACGGATTTGATCTGTCTACACCGGACAGCTTCAAAGCAGACGACGGCAAGCAGCCCTTTGGCAACAGCAAAGACATCAAGGGCAATCTGAACCCCACCAAGGAAATCAGTATCCTGGAGTCGAGCGGCAGTTACTACAGCAGCCGCGTGTACGATTTTGACGAATCGAGCATTCTGAAAGGCTCGAGCGGCGGCGTGTTCAATTCGAGCGACCATTACGCCGGTCTGGACGGCACGAAGTTTTCGACCGCCTCGGCGATGAGCAATACGATCAATCAAGGTGAGGGTGTTTCGCCTTATCGCTATGTCAGTGCAGTGGCTTATGACCCTACCGGCAGCGGACGCGATGATAAAGTTGCGTACTGGGGTGCGTGGCGTAAATCCACTGGCAATGACGATTTCAAAATGAGGCTGTATGCGTTTAGTGGAAATTCAGGCACATTTAACAGCAATAATCATATGTATGAAAAGAGCAGCAATTATCAAACGACCGATTACAGCTGGATGAGCAAGCTGAGCGGCTACAACGCTGAGGGCTATACCGCTATCACGGCGGGCGACTTCAACGGCACCGGCAAAGAAACGCTGGTATATTATGATCCGGAAAAGGGCAATTTGCAGCTCCGTGAAAATGATGGCGCTACCGTTCTGGACATCGGCAAGAACGGAACGCTGAAAGACTATTTCGGCAAAACGCTGAATGAAATTCAGGCTCTGGACGGAGACAATCTGCAGCATATCGCAGACAACACCGCCATGGTACATCTGGAAGCGGCGGATCTAGACGGCAAGGCGGACAACAAGGACGAGCTGATCGTCACCGTTTCGCTGGGGAATCTGTATAATGAGGCCGGTGTCGGCGAGCGCGGCTCGGTTGTCATGGTGCTGTCCAGGATTGGCAACGGCAACTGGAAGACCGTCTGGTCCTATCAGTTCAGCCATGTGATCGCCGATAACCAGCCGAACAACAAATGCGATGCGGGCTGGCATCTGCGCGCCGCAGCAAGCCGTGCGGAGGACATCGACCATGACGGCTCGATGGAGATCGTCACCGCCGGTGTCGGTTCGGACGACAACGAAAACGACGATAACTTCCATGACGAAGGCTATTTCGCAGTCATTACCCAGTACAACGGCAACACCTATCAGGTGGACACGGCAGAGCAGACCTTCAATAACAAAACCGTTTCCTGCCAGAGCGGTTTCTATGTGAAGCAGGCTGGCGACAACAATACGAACTGGGTCGGCGAGGACTCCTCGTACCTGCAGTGCATGAACCCATGTTCGCTGGGCATCGTGCGGTTTGACGGACGCGGCACTGTGCCGTATATCGTTATCCGCGGTTAGATCTTCAAATACAATTCCGAAAGCGGAAAGCTGGAAGGCGCAAATACAAAGACAGATGGTCTGGATAATGTTCTGCAGGACCGCACGATCATCAACCAGCCAATCGTCGGCAATTTTGACGGCAACGCGGCGGGTCGTGAGCAGATCCTGTTTACGGTATCGTCCGGAGACGGCAGCGCCGTGAACATCGGCGGCTATTACTACAAGCCGTCTGACTATGAGAACAGCAAAGCAACCGGTTCGTATCAGCATACAGGCAAGGGCAAGAATGCCATGGATGACGTCAGCAGCGATTCCGGTGAAGGTCTGCGCAGCTGCCGCTGGGGTATGAACGCATGGGGTATCTCCGAAATCGCGCTGGCGGCGCCAGACATCGACAATGACGGCCTCATTGCGGACTATCAGGGCAAGGAATACGCCTTTAACGATCCGCAAGTGCTTGCTGTTATGGAAGCGCCCCCGTATTTCGAGGACATTGAGTACAACAACGCCGGCGAGACCGCAATCTCCTTCTCTAAGGGCAGCGGCAGCTCCACCGGCACCAGCACCGCGAACCGAATCGGCGCCTATGTTTCCTTTGAGCCGGATTTCTCTTTTGGCGGCGTAGTCGATCTGGGCGGATTTGAGTTTGAAACCGCGTTTGAAGCCGAGTGGAACAACTCCATTGAAATTGAGAAGAGCTTTACCATGACAAACAGCTTTTCCGCCGAGCAGGCGGAAAGCGCCGTGGTACTGATCTGCATTCCGGTCACGGTCTACCACTATAACACCACGTCAGCGGACGGCTCCAAGAGCACGATGGACATCACGGTAGCGGACGCGCCGATCTACAAAACCATTCCGCTCTCGGAGTATAACGCGGCGGCCGGACAGCGCGGGGATCCCCAGATCGGCAGCGACATTATCGCCTCCACGGCGGGTCAGCCCTCCACCTACCGCAGCACGACGACCGGACTCAAGAACGCCGTTACCACCAGCAAGGGCAACAACGGCGGCTGGTTTGAAACCGCGGCCGGCGAAAGCTCCAAGTCCCAGTCCGTAGCGTTCGAAGAATCGAAGACCAGCACGAAGGAGCTTACCTTTAATGTTGATGCCAAAGCCGGCGCCGGTGTGGGCGGATTTAAGTTCGGTCTGAGCGGCGGCACATCCACCGGCAGCAGCACGAGCAGTATCTCCACCAAGGGAATCGAGCGCAACGGCACCGTGCACGATCTGCCGCCCGACACAGAGGGATACAGCTTTTCGTGGCAGTTTGTCGGCTGGGAGACCACGCTGAAGACCGGCGGCCTTTCGTACAATGTTCCGGTGCTGAGCTATCTGGTGCAGAACGTAAAGCAGCCGCCCAGTAAGCCGCAGAATCTGGAAGCCAAGGAAGTCACCACCAACAGCGTGATCCTGGAGTGGGAGAGCGGCTTTACCACAGCAGCGCAGTATCAGGTTTACCGCTATATGCCGAACAACACCAGCGGCACGAAGTATGCTCTGCTGGGCACGGTGAGCGGTCTGGCAGCCGATAAGGACGGCAAATACACGCTGACCGACACCAAAGTACAGCCGAGCACGCAGTATCAGTATGTACTCAAGTCGGTCGGCACGGACGGAAGATCCACGGATTATACCGATCCGCTGGCGGTCACCACACTGGCGACCGGATACAAGCCAAATATTACGAAACAGCCGGTGGATACGAGCGTTCGCCCCGGTACCGATGCTGTATTTACCATTTCTGCGACCCCGACCGGAGGAGCAGATAGCGTTACCTATCGCTGGCAGAGCAGAACGGACGGCGGCCGCTGGACGGATCTAAACAAGACCAGCTATCAACTGACCATCGAAAACACCACAAAGGATATGAACGATACGGAGTATCGCTGCATCGTCTCTCAGACCGATCTTAGCACGGAAAAGTCTTCGGTGGTTTACTCGAATACGGTCAAACTGACGGTCGGCAAGGCGGGCAGCACAACTGCGCTGGAAACCAGCCGTACCGGCGGCAAAGCAACCCATGAAACAACCGGAACAGCAGCAACAAAGACTGTTACGGCGCAGTATAACATCAATGATAAGACGTACCAGAAGTATGAAAATGCGTATACCGGCGACAATGCGCTGACCGACGTATATGGCGCTTCTGACAGCACCGGCTATCACTATTACAAGATGAATCCGACGCTGAATCCTACAACACCGAGTAATGACGGCGTATACACCGGTACGGTTGATACTACTGAGGAGCTGAAAGCCGCAGCGGATCGCGTCACACTGGAAGGAACGGTGTATGAAATCGGCAGCAGCGGTTTCCAGAAAACCTCAAAAACTGTAAAAATCGGTGAAGGTGAAAAGACCTATACGGTTTACACCGCAATCGGTGTTGCCGATAAGGCAGGAACGCAGGAAACGCTGACGCTGTATCGCACTGGTGAGGATTATTATTACCAGAAGAGCGACAACTCTCTTGTTAAGATGGAAGGAAAGGACACCATCGGCGATACGGATACCAACACCTACCTCAAAGACAGCTTGACACCCGTTTATGTGACCGAGGGCGACTATACGGTTCTGACCTATACGCCGACAGGTGGTTCCGAACTCACCATCTACGAGCAGAACGGCACCTACTACTCGAAGAATGGAAGCACCTACACCAGCCTGCCTCTGGTAACGGGTCTGTACAAGGACAACGCCGGCAATCTGTTCAAGCCCGGCGCAGCCGTAACAACGGAGATTACGGTCTCCGGCAGCAAGGAGCAGGTAAAGGGCGATGAAATTACACTGACCGCAAAGGTAAGCACAGACGATCCGACCGCTGCCACCAACGGCACGGTCACCTTTGAAATCACGAACACGACCACCGGCAGCGTGGTACGCTATTCGGTCAGCAAGACCTCCGGAGACCCCAAGGTCTCCTACATCTGGACACCGAGCGAAGCCGGCGTTTACAGCATTGTGGCGATTTTCGGCGGCAACAGCGAGACGGCGGCTTCGCGTAGCGGCGCAGTCACCTACTATGCCAAGGCAGCAGACGATCTCTATGAAATTTCGGTAAGCGACTGCACTTATGGCGACACTATTTCTCCGAGCCTAAAGGCTGTAAAGATTGAGGGCACTTCCGGCAGTGCTTCCGGTGCAAATAAATCCGTCACCTACGCCGCCTACAAGGTTGGCTCGACTATCGCAGTGGCAGACTGGGAATCCGGTAAAACACTGGTTCCGGGCACCTATCGCATTACCGCTACAGAGAACGGCAATGAAATCGCAAGCAAGTACATCACGGTAAGCAAAAAGCCGATTACGATTACGGCTCCTACGGCGAAGGACGGCAGCATTGTCTTTGCCTCTTTTGTAAACAATGATGACTACCAATCCCTGTTCAAGCTGGAGGGTATGCCGACCGATAAGACCGCCGGTGTATACAATGTCAGCGTAGTTTACGATGAAAGCATTTCCGATTTTACCAACAAGCAGGCGGAATTCTTCTCCAAGTACACGCCCACCCTGCAAAACTCCATGGTGCTTGTGCAGGCGGATACCTTCACGGTAACCTACTCCCATAGCAACAACGGCACATTAAAGGGGTATCAAGGCGGTAATTCGACCTCCTTTGAAAGCGGTGCCGCGATCGCCAGCGGCAGCAAGGTGACTTTCGTCGCTACGCCGGCAGACAACTATCGGGTTTTGAAGTGGACGGTGAAATCCGGCGATCAGGAACTGACTGGAGGTACAGGCTACACCCTCTCCGATGATAAAACGACGCTGACCATTTCCAGTCTGGATGGCACTTTGATTTCCAGCCCGAATGACGCTTTGGATGTACACGTTGAATTCTCCAACCAGTTCTACACGGTATCGGCGCAGAGCGGTGAAAACGGCTCTGTCACTGCTACAGTAAACGGCAGTCCGACACTTGGTTCCGTGCTCAGCGGCACCGAGGTTACCTTTACGGCGAAGCCGGAGGACCGCTATGTTGTAAAGCAGTGGACGGTTACGCGCGGAACAGGCGAACCCGAAATCCAGACGAACACGAACGGTTCTGTTTTCAGCGGCAAGGAGCTGAAGCTGACCATCACTGCGAATACCACGGTCAATGTAACCTTTGAGGCGACGGCACAGTACACCGTACACTATTCCGCTGTAAAGCAGGAAGATAACACGTCTGTTCCTCTGAACTTTGAAACGACCGGTCTGACCAAAGGTAAGGGTGAAAAGGGCTCTACGGTTACGCTGACCGCGAAGCCGTCCTCCGCAATGGGCATTGCCGGCTGGCAGTACAAGACCGCCGAGAACGGTACGTGGATTAACACGAGCGTTACCGGACTGAGCTACACGATTCAGAATCTGCAAAGCGATATCTGGGTACGCGCACTGGTCAACGACGGCGCAGAGCCGACAAAGGTATCTTTCGATATCGTAGACAAGGACGGCAAACCCGTTGCAGACGGCGGCGCGCTGACCGCAAAGTATACCGCAAACGGTGCAGAAATTAAGAACGACACCGGTTACACCGATTGCACGACCTACAGCAGCATCACTTTTACCTATGAAGAGCCGACCGCGTATGAGGTCGTAGGCTGGAAGGTAAACAATACGCCGGTAACGACAGACCGCAACGGCAAAACCTTCACCTACACCATCGACAGCCTGACCACGGAAACTACGGTCAACATGGTGGTTCGGCCGAAACCTACGGTAGCAATTACACCGCCGACAAACGGCACAATCAAGGTAGACTACACGCTGAATGGTAAAACGGTAACGCCGGAAGATGGCAAGTATGTCTACTCCGGCACAATAGCAACCGTAACTGCAACACCGGGCAATAATTATGTTGCAACGGATGTAAAGGCGGATTGGACTAAGGGCGAACAGACCGGTAGCTCTGGCACACCGAATACCAGCAAGGCGAACGGTGTACAAACGGTGGAGAAGGTTAAAATCAGTGCAGACACCACCTTCTCTGCAACCTTTGTAAAAAAGCCGGTAGTAACGATTAAACCGGGTGAGAATGGCTCGGTTGAAGTCAAGGGCACTGTAAACGGCACGGAAGCTACCGTACTAAACGGCAACTATGTAGACTTCTACACCGACTTGACCGTTACGCTGAAACCGAACACGGGCTACGAGGTCGGCAATATTACCGGAGCGCAATACACCGACGGCAACGGCGATACAACCGATAACAAGTCCTACACTATCCGCGGTGTAGAAAAAGACAAAACCATCACACCTGTCTGGTCGGAGATTCCGACCGCTACGGTCAACTGGTCTGTCATCGACAAGACGCCGGGCACGGACGGTGGCACGGACGGCACGCTCAAGGCGACTGTCACCCGCAAGGGCATGGAAAGCTACAAGGTGACCGACTCCACCGCTGGTAAACTTAAGGTTTACCGCGACTCGGTCGTTACCTTCAGCGCAACGTCGGATACCGGCTATAAGATCGGCGTATGGCAGCTCAACGGTAAAGAGCAGAACAGCAAGCCTGAACTTACCATTAGAAACGACATGGTAAATACTACGCAGAAGGTTGAAGTTCAGTTTGACCCGCTGGGCAACAAGGTGACCTACGGTTTCCAGGCAGGCAGCGCGGCTGCTACGGCGCATAAGGCACAGCTTACGGCGCAATTCAAGCCGAACAGTGGCACGGAAACCGACTTTGAAACCGGCACCACGCCGGCCACCAATGGTTCCATCACCTTTACCGTTTCCGATCTGGATGACGGCTACGAGGTAGAAGGCTGGTATGTGAACGGCAGTAAGCAGTCCGGTGAAACCGGTACGACCTTTACGCACAAAGTGACCCATAATGTCGGCATGGATGTGCGGGTCAAGATCGTTCGCAAGTCGTATCAGGTGAACTTCTCCGCAACGAATGGCACCGTAGCGGCACAGGTAAACGGTGCACCGCTTGCAACGGAAAATTCCGTTGTCGGCGACACAGAAGTTACCTTTACGGCAACACCGAAGAGTGAAACCGGCTATACCTTCGACGGTTGGACGGTAAACGGTGAGAAGAGTGAAGAAAAGAACGAAACACTCACACTCAATATTACAGAGAACACCACGGTTTCCGCAGCATATACGCTGAAAACCGTATCCTATGCGGTAAACTACGGTGTCACTTCGGAAAACGGTAACGGTACGCTGACTGCAAAGAACGGCACGAATGCGTTCGCCTCCGGCGCAGAGCAGCCTGCCGGCTCTACCATCGTCTTTACGGCACAGCCGAAGGACGGTTATCAGGTCAAGGGCTGGTATACGGCGGCTGATGGCACGACCGCAATCACCGGAACGGCATCCGAGCAGAACAGCTACACCATTACCAATCTGACCGATGAAGCAACGGTATATGTAGCATTTGAACCGATTCCGACCTATGATATTACGCTCAGCACGACCGGTCTGGGCCATGTCACCGCAACGGTAAACGGCACGGAAACAGAGATTACGGACGGCAAGCTGACGGTAAGCCGTCACGACAATGTAGTCCTCACCGCAGTACCGGATGCAAACCAGTATCTGACCGGCTGGACGCTGGACGGCGAAACCAAGGGCAACAGCAGTCTGTCGCTGACGCTGGACAATGTAACCGAGAATCACGCAGTTGCAGCAGACTTTAAGGCAAGCCAGCTTGTTACGCTGAAAACGGTCTGCGGCGAAAATGGTACGCTGACCGCTCAGACCGGCTACGGCGACGCACTTCAGACCATCGACGCCTCCTCCGAATCCGGTATTAAGGTGGCGAAGGGCAAGAAGGTCGTTCTGACTGTCACTCCGAAAACGGACTACATGGTAGAGAAGTGGACGGTCAACGGCACGGTTCAGGATAACCTGTCCAACACACTCACCATCGAAACTCTGAACGAGAATACCACGGTTGAGGTTACGTTTGAGCGGTATGCAGGCTTTACAATCCCGACAAGCGGCAACGGCTGGACGGTTTCCAATGTCAAGCGTACACCGGACGATACCAAGCCGGAGACTGAAATCCGCAAGAACGGCACGGTCACCTTCACCGTAGCACCGGTGGACGGCAATTACTTGACTAAGTTGGAGGTAAATGGCACTGACTGCCGTAGCACAGCAGGCACCGAAGACAGCGCGAACAAGCTGACGGTTGTGAACAATCAGAACGGCAGCTATACCATCACCGTTGCGAATGTCAGCAAGAATATTGAACTGACGGCAGCCTCCATGCAGTTCAAGACGGTTACGAACGTTTTGACCCTTCCGAGTGAACTGGGAAGCACGTATGCAGATGTTGACGCACTGAAAAACGCGCTGAAAACCGAGCTGCGGACGCAGGTCAACAAGAAGAATGCTTCCGTACCGGCGGCGAACATTCAGTACTATGACATTAAGCTGCAGTACACCGAAGATGGCGGTAAGACTTGGCATGACGCGACCACGGAGCACTTCCCGGCAGGCGGTATCACCGTAACAATCCCGTACAGCGATCTGAAGAGCGGCTTGGACAAGAACTACGACTATACGGTGATCCATATGTTCACAAGCACGATGAACGGTCACACGATTGGTGATATGGAATCCATCAGGCCCACAAAGGGAGAGAACGGCATTTCCTTTACGGTAAACAGCCTGTCTCCGTTTGCAATCGGCTGGTATAAGGAGGCTTCCGGCAATCCTGGCGGCGGCGGTGCCGGCGGTGGTGGCGGCGGTGCCGTTGCACCGACCACCTACGATGTTGTGATCCCGTCCGCGCTGGCGAACATCGTCAAGGCGGATAAGACTAAGGCGGCGGCAGATGACACCGTAACGCTTACCGTGTCCGGCGAGGGCACGCTGACCGTTACGGACGCAAACGGCAAGTCCGTTGCGCTGACCGACCTCGGCAGCGGCAAATACACCTTCAAGATGCCGTCCTCCAAGGTCAATGTGGCGTTTGCCGCGTCCGGCGAAACCAAGCCGTGTGACGGTGGCAAGGATTGCCCGTCGGCACCGTTTAAGGACGTTGACACCGGTAAGTGGTATCATGTATCCATCGACTATGTGCTGACGCACAGCATAATGAACGGCGTTTCCGGCACTTCCTTTGCACCGAACAGCAATCTGACACGCGGTATGCTTGTGCAGATTCTGTTCAATCTGGAGGGTAAGCCGCAGAGCGCTTCGGCAAGCTTCTCCGACGTTAAGGTGGACGCATGGTACGCCAAGGCGATTGGCTGGGCAGCGGCAAACAAGGTCGTAACCGGCTACGCGGACGGCACGTTCCGACCGAATGCAGCCGTCACCCGTGAGCAGGCAGCAGCGATTCTGTACCGCTACGCACAGAGCAAGGGCATCGACGTAAGCGCAGGCGAGGACACCAACATTCTCAGCTACGCGGATGCCCTGCAGGCAAGCGAGTACGCAATTCCTGCATTGCAGTGGGCTGTCGGCGCAGGCGTGCTGAATGGCAAGAGCGGCAACCTTCTTGCCCCGACCGGCACCGCTACTCGTGCCGAGATCGCCGCAATCATGCAGCGCTGGTGCGAGAAGATCGTTCAAAAGTAAAACCAAATACGCCGGATGGCATAAAAAAGGAGCAGTCTATGACTGCTCCTTTCAGCCTGTCGAAAAAGACCAGCAAAATGAACTGCACTCTATTTGTTAGACAGTATGATATACTATCTAACAGATGGGGTGATTTATTATGTCAAGAGGAAAACCAAACAAACGATACACGCCAGAATTTAAGAAGCTGGTCGTGGAAACCATGATGGAAGAAAGGTTGAGTTACAGCGAAACCTGCCGTAGACTTGAGGTAAACAGCAGAGATCAGATCAAATCATGGGAACGAATCTATCTGGAAGAAGGGCCAGAAGGCTTGACGGTCGAACGGCGCGGCAGCGACTGCGTGCGGAGAACGATTACCTAAAAACTTGCAAGCCTTGGTTTTGGAAGACGAGCGACGCCAGCGCAGAAAGTGCAGGTAGTTCAAAAGCTGAGGCAAAGACATTCTCTGGATATTCTTCTCTCAATCGCTCAACTGCCCCGTGCCACTTTCTACTATCATCTGAAGCGGATGAACAGTTCAGATAAGTATAAAGCTGTCAAAGCGGAGATCACGGCCATCTACCACGAAAACAAAGGAAGATACGGCTATCGCCGCATTACAACAGAACTTCACAAGCGCAATTTCCTCCTGAACCACAAGACTGTCCAGCGGCTTATGAAGGAGCTGGGCTTGGTTTGCCGTGTCAGGATGAAGAAGTATCGTTCTTACAAGGGTGAAGTGGGCAAAATCGCACCAAATCTGCTAAATCGGGATTTCCATGCCGAAAAGCCGAATCAGAAATGGGTCACGGATGTGACAGAGTTCAGTTTGTTCGGAGAAAAGCTCTATCTGTCCCCGATTCTCGATCTGTGCAGCAGCGATCTGGTCAGTTACACCATCTCGGATCGTCCTGTACTCAGCATGGTAACCACCATGCTGGATAAGGCTTTTGAGAAGATCCCGGCCGAAACAAACCTGATTCTCCATTCTGACCAGGGCTGGCAGTACCAACACAAACAATACCAACAGATGCTCCGGGAGAAAGGTGTTCGCCAGAGCATGAGCCGCAAGGGAAACTGTCTGGACAATGCTGTGATAGAAAATTTCTTCGGGCTGCTCAAAAGTGAGCTGCTGTATTTGCAGGAGTTCCGCTCCATGGAACACTTCAAACTGGAACTGATCGAATATCTAGATTACTACAACAACCGCAGGATCAAGGCAAAGCTAAAGGGCTTGCCGCCTGCAA
>ENA-ORSY01000294-ORSY01000294.1-human-gut-metagenome-genome-assembly--contig:-NODE-294-length-53680-cov-5.862545_pt1 | contig 53680 bp, 46 predicted proteins | sample MGYA00242193_ERZ509160 | MGnify/ENA primary metagenome ERZ509160 (study PRJEB26280, sample SAMEA2338670) | human gut metagenome | biome: human gut; feature: human-associated habitat; material: faeces...
AAAGGCCGTCTTTTGCACGCCGTTTTGCGGCATGTGGGTAAGTGGCTGGCTGCCAATGGGTTACGCAGTGGCGGCCTTACAGCAGTTTTTCGTAGGCCATGCGGTCGCCGTGCTCGTATGAAATGTCGCCGCAGTAGGTGAAGCCGAGCTTGCCGAGGAGCCTCCTCATGCGTGTGTTGTCATGGTTGGTGTCAACCTTGAAGCTGCGCACGCCCCTCGCCGCGGCCATCTTTTCCACCTCGGCCATGAACCTTGCGCCCACGTCCCGGCCCTTCATGCCCTCGGCCACGGCCAGCCTGTGCAGCACCACATACGGCCCGTCAGACAGCCACCGTCCGCGGATGCAGCCGTATGAAGGCTCTCCGCCGAACATCACCGCGCCGTAAGCCGCCAGCCCTTCGCCGCTGCACATCACGTAGCCGCAGCCCCGGGCTATGTCGTCGGCTATGTGGCGGCGCTGCGGATAGTTGTCGTCCCACTGGTTTTTGCCCTCCCGCCGCATCTGGCTTACGGCCTGCCCGATGATTGTCATTATGCCGTCGATGTCGCTTTCGACGGCCTTTCTGAATGTTGTAGCTGCCATTTTATACAGTCTTTTTGTAATGAATTTTCTGCAAAAGTAGTGATAACTTTCCGTTCCGGGCAGGTTTTGCCAGCCAAAAAGCGTTGTAGGTTTGCATAATTCAAAAACAAGTGTTACCTTTGGCGATGGCTTACGTGCTTTTTGAAGGCATGTGCATGCCTATGAAAAAAACATCCGACTATGAGACAAATCATAACCCACTTCACCGACGACGACCTTTACAAGTTTACCATGTGCTGCGCCGTAATAGACAATTTTCCGCGTGCGCAGGTAAAATATACGTTCACCGACAGGGACGGCACGGTTTATCCGCCGGGCTTTGCGCGTGAGCTTGAAGAGCAGATAGCCGCGCTCGAGGATGTCGTCATTACCGACGACGAGATAGACTTCATGCGCCGCAAGTGCTATTACCTGCCCGAGTGGTTTTACGTTTACCTCAAGGGCTTCCGCTTCAGCAGGCGTTGGGCTAAGGCATGGCAGGACGACGAGGGCCGCCTTCACGTGGAGTTCGAGGGCGGATGGGCCGAAACCATCTTCCTTGAGGTGAAGGTGCTCGCCATCATTTCCGACCTTTATTATGAAATGACGGGGCAGGACAGGCTGTTCAACTATGACGACTACTACGCCAAGACATACCATAAGGCCGAACGGCTGCTGGCCGCCGGATGCGTGTTCAGCGACTTCGGCACGCGCCGCCGCGCCTCGTTCAAGGCCGAGGACACCGTTGTGCGCGCCATGAAGGACTGCTATCAGAGCCGCGAGTGGCCGGGGCGTTTTGTCGGAACGAGCAATGTCTACCTGGCGATGAAGCACGACGTGTTGCCAGTAGGCACGATGGCTCACGAGTTTGTCTGCGCCATCGGCGGCATGTACGGGCCGCAGATGGCTAACCATATAGCCATGAATTCATGGCGAAACACGTTCCGCGGCGCGCTCGGCACGTATCTTTACGACAGTTTCGGGTGGGACATCTTCAGCCTGAACTTCTCCGAAGACTTTGCAAACCTGTTCAAAGGACTGCGCATCGACAGCGGAGACAATCGTCGGCAGCTTATGCGCATAGTGGAGAAATACCGCTCGCTGGGCATCGACCCGAAAACGAAGCAGGTGATATTCAGCAACGCGCTGGATACCGACGAGGCAATAGCCATACAGCAGTATGCCACCGATTACTGCCAGCCTTCATTCGGAATAGGCACCCACTTCACAAATGACTTCGACGGGGTGAAGCCCATGAACATCGTGATAAAGCTTGTTGCGGCCAAGATAACGGAGTCATGGACGTTCTATAACGACACCTGCAAGCTGAGCGAAGACGAGGGGAAACACGTGGGAAAGCCTGAAGTGGTAAAGCGTTTCATGCAGGCTCTGAACATGGAGGGCGGCGTTTAGTCCGTTGTTAAGGCAATGGCTCAACACGTTATAGTAGTAGATTACAATCCCGAATGGCCCGTTATGTTTGCTGCAGAGGCCGGAATGATACGCCGTGTTCTCGGCAGTAACTGCGTGGCTGTTCATCATATAGGCAGTACGGCGGTGCCCGGACTTGCAGCGAAGCCGGTAATTGACATTATGCCTGTAGTAAAAAGCTTGAATGATGTGGACTGTCTGGCATCGGAGTTTGTCAAGAATGGTTACGAGTATTTGGGCGAGTTCGGCATGGCCGGGCGGCGTTATATGCGCAAGGGCGGCGACGAACGCACTCACCAAATACACATATTCGCAGAGAAAGACACGCTGAACATCACCCGTCATTTAGCTTTCCGAGACTATATGCGCGTAAATCCCACCGTGCGTGAAACTTACGCTGCGCTTAAAAGGTCACTCGCCAAGGAGTATCCTTACGACATTGAAGCTTATTGTGACGGCAAGGCGGCATTTGTCAAGGCGTATGAGGACGAGGCGTTGGCCGCATATAGAGCAACCGCTCCTTAGCTTTCGGCGAGCGGCTGAACAGTTCTGCCACAGTGGGGCATGAACTGATGCGGCTGCATTCGGCGCAGGTGGCGATGCCCTTGGCCATTACGCACCGGCGTATTTGGCATCCGTCGTCGCAGAAAGGGTGGCGTATGCCCTCGCCGCGGCAGCCTGTACAACGCATGGCATGGCCTTGGCTGCCTTGTGTTCCGTATAAGGGGCACTCCTTGCAGTCGAACCCGCAGCAGGCCGTTGTGTATGTCATGCCGGTCTTCTTTCCGTTATTTGCGGTATTGCTCATGATGTTTTTTTTACAGTTCCGTCATCATTTTGCGGCATCGGGCGTTGTTGTTAATGTGCGCTTAAGGTATATCATGTCCCTCAGTTCTTTGCCGTCTTCGATTATCTTGTGGTCGTAATTGTCGGTGAAAAAGTCCTTTACGGTGTGTGAATAAGTGAAACCGCAACGTTCATAGAATTTCAATGTGCCTGCGGTTGAGCCTGTTCCGACAAGCATTGTGTGGTATTTGCCCTTGCATCCGTTGCAAAGGTGTTCAACAAGTGTTGCTCCGTACCCCTTGCGTTGGCAGTCTGGAGCTACGGCTATGTTCTTCAGTTCGCATACGCCGCCGCCTTCGTCTGTCATTACTGCTACAGCTATGGCCCGGCCGTAGCTGTCAAGCATTACGGACATGTCACCGCGTTCAAGATACCGGTCAATCATGGATTCCTGTTCGTCGCCCAGCAGTAAGAGCTTAAGATACCGCTTTTTGTTGTCCGTCACGTGCCTTATGCTTGTGCCGGCAGGTGTTTCCGCCATTTGTTTTGTCATTTTGTTATACGCCATATACGGCCTGTCGGCCTTGTCTCTCGTTACCCGTCAACTGAAAATCATGCTTTTACAACGTTGATGTACGGGTATGGAATTTCGATGTTTTCACGGTCGAAGCGTTCTTTTACGGCTTTGAGCAGGTCGCATTTCATGGTGAATGCGTTGCCGGAGCTTGACGCCCAGGCCCATGCGCGCAGGGTAATGGCCGAGTCGCCGAGGTTTGTCACGCGGATGACTACCTGTGGCGTGCCGTTTTTCTTGTCGTCTTCCGAGCGGTGGTCGATGAGCAACGGGTGCTTCATGACCTCGTCGCGCATGGTGTCGATGGCGTGGTTCAGGTCAGCCGTGTATGACACTCCCACCTCTACGAAGGCGCATGTGGCCGTGTCGCCGTAGGATGAATTGATGATGGTGCTTGAGTTTATCTTGTTGTTCGGGATTAGTATCATGCGGTTTTCGGCGTCGCGTATCACGGTGTGGCGCAGCGTAATCTCCATTACGGTGCCCTTTACGATGTTGTCTACCTCGATGAAGTCGCCGAGTTTGAACGGCTGGGAGAAGATGATGAACAGTCCGCCGATTACGTTTGACAGCGCGTCCTGCGAAGCCAAACCTACTGCGGCGGCCATAATTCCGGCACTGGCAAGTATTGAGTTGCTCACCTTTTCCATGCCGGGAATTAGCGAAAGGAAGGCCGCTATACCTATTATATATATGGTTGTGACGATGATGCGGCGCATGAAGCTTACCTTGGTCTCGTCAAGCACCACCTTGTGCTGCTTGTGCATGGAGCGGTAGAAGAGGTATTTTGTAAGCCCCGTGAGCAGGCGGACGAACAGATATATTACCGCGCCTTTTATGGCGAACACGACGAGCCAGCGCACGGAGACGCCGAACAGGTGCATATTTAGTATTTCTTCCATAACTTGTTGTTGATGTTTTGCCTTTTTGCAAAGGTAAGATAAAAATATGACAGCACGAAATAAAACTGCCGCAAACAGACTGTGACGGTATTGAAAACAAAAAGAGACACTTTCAAAAAGTGTCTCTTTGTACGCCTGCAGGGAATACAAGTAATAAAATCGTGTAAAATCGAGTATTTTTGTGCTGTGTTGTTAAAGACTGATTATTAACGAGTTACAAGCAATTAACTTTTATTTGATTACGCTGATTTTTGTCAAGTTTGAACAAAGACGGGGAATTTGACGGGGAATTTTGGCGAAAATCCCCGTCTTTTATTTTGTCAGTATTTTTAATTTTTGTACCTTTGTACTGTACTTAATAAAAACGTAAAAATATGGCAACAATCTATCTTAAACTTTCAAAGCGAGTACAGCAGGAAACAGGCAAAAGTGAAGTGATTTTGCGTGTACGAAACGGCAATGACTACGACATACTTGTTAAGTCTGGCCTGTACATAACGCCTGACAACTTCAAAAAGGGAGAAGTGGCAGTAAATTACCGCAAGGTTGGCAATGATACCAAATATCATGAAAAGGTAAAGAAACAACTTGACGACCTTAAAGCGCACATCTTAAACTGCATAAATGGACGCAGTAAGGACAATATTACTAAAGAGTGGCTGGCGGACATTGTGGACCGTGAAATACATCCTGAAAGATATTTGTCTAAGGAAGAAGCCAACAAACAGTCTATTTATGAGCTGGCTAATGTGTATCTTGAGCAAAAGCAATTCAGCGAGCCGCACACTAAATGTTTTATGGTGCTGATACGTGCCGTGGCGAGGTACGAGGGTTTCAGACGCTATTATGAAGCTACGAAAGAGGAACGCAAGGACTTGACCGCCTTGTTGCTTGACCGCTCTAAATTCACGTTTGACCCTGATACCCTGACACGTGACGACGTAGAGGACTTTCGCGACTATTTGCGAAACGAAAAGGAGCTATCGGAAGAATACAAACGCCTTTTCAAAAGGTTGCTTGACAATTACCCGGCAAACATCAAAAGCGGTCACCATGAAATAGAGGGCAGGGGCGAGAACGCCGTAATAAAGCTGGTGAAAAACCTTAAAGCGTTTATGGCATGGCTGTATGACACAGGCAGAACAAGAAACAGGCCGTTTGAGGGTGTTAAGATAGGAACGGAGAAATACGGAACACCTTATTATATCACCATTGACGAGCGCAACCTTATAGCCTCAACACAGATGCCCACTAAGCATTTGGAGGAACAACGTGATATTTTTATTTTCCATTGCTTTGTAGGTTGCAGGGTCGGCGACCTTGTAAAACTGACGGACGAGAACATAACAAACGGCATATTGACTTACACACCGCACAAGACAAAGGACGATGGGGACACGGCTGTTATGGCACGTGTACCATTGCATCCAAAGGCCGTAGAACTGATAGAAAAGTACAAGGGTGTGGATGGTAAAGGGCGTTTGTTCCCTTTTATCAGTCCTCAAAAATACAACGAGGCAATAAAAGAGATATTCACATTGTCAGAAATAACACGTAACGTTGAAGTCCGCAACGCCTTAACTGGCGAAATGGAAATACGCCCTATTAATGAGATTGCAAGCAGCCACCTTGCACGCAGGACATTTGTCGGAAATGCCTATAAGCAGGTGGCAGACCCTAATGTCGTGGGCAAGATGTCCGGCCATGTGGAAGGCAGCAGGGCTTTCGCAAGATACAGGAACATTGACGATGATATACTGAAAGACGTAATAAGCAAGTTGGGGTAATCGTACTCTTTTTTGAGGGGGCTATCCCCCCCCTTATAGCATAAACACATGGGACGGTAGCCTCAAAGCGAAATTTTTAAAATTAAAATTAAAAAATTATGACGGTTTTAGAAGCGATAAACGAATATAAAAAATGTATCGACGAAATAGCGCAGCTCTTGTTCGTCTTTGCCTCCGTAATCGGTGATGATAGAGTAGAAGCAGGTCATTTAACACAGTTAGGCTGGACAATAGGCGAAGTTAAAGGGTATCATACTGGAATAATGAGGTACGACCCTGTAAAAAGGATAAAGGATGCAATAATAGGCGATATGCCCGACAAAAAAGAATTGCAAAAGCGTTTGGCATACGTATGGCATGAATTATCGGAGGAAGTCGCTTTTATTGAAGATGAAGAAACAGGATATTTCCCTGTATTCGATGAGAAAAATTTTTCCCTCGACAACAAGGAACTGTTTAATGTGTTGTGCAAATTAGAAAGCAAAAATTATGCGTTTACGGTATTGACCCATTTGGAAGGAGTTGTGCATTGGACGAACACACGAATATCAGACGTTTACAAAATGCTTTGTGAATTGTCTGACTTCACAGGGATGAAGGAGCAGGAAAAGGTAACAGAAAGCTCCTCAATTACGAGAAAAAAATCAACAAGAAAGAAGAAAATTTACAATTTTTCTGACATTATACAATACCATGACAAAAAAGAACTTCTTGAGAGGTTGCATTTTTTGATCGACGGCAGAGGAGGAGCTGCTGTTGGTGCAGTAATTCAAAAGGCAAAAATGGATGGATATTTGACAAGATACCCTTATGAGGGTGATTTTAGACAAGAATTTGAAGTTAAAGGCAGCTGGAATGCAATATCAAATTATTTTAATGAGGGTGACAATAAGTGCCTTGCAAAGTCAGCGGATGTAATAATATTCAAAGATAAAATCAGCAATTAGGTTGCTGTGGGTTGCTGTGGATTGCTGGCAATCTGTAGCAACCTAAAATAATTGCTTTTATTTTTGTTTACCTTTACCTTTGCCGTGTCCTTTGGAGGATGCGGCATTTTTCGTTTGGCTGTGTCCGAGGTAGGAAACGGCAGAAACGAGGGAAACTCCCTAAACGGACGTAGAGAGCCGCAACCTTTAATCAATAAAGATATGATGATTAAAGAATTGCTCGCCAGCAACGAAAACGCAAATATCAGCGTGACGGTCAGCGTGGCAGACCTGAAAGAGTTTGCAATGTTCCTGATAGATGAAGTGCAAACGGCAAAGGCCGTGGAACAGAAGCCCGAAGAGTACCTGACGCCGCAAGAGGTTGCGGAACAGCTGGGAGTATCAACAAACACTCTGTGGCGTTGGAATAACACAAAGTATTTGTGCCACGTAAAAGTAGGGCGCAAACCGTATTACCGTAAGTCGGATGTAATGAAGATAATGGAGGGTTGAGGCTTATTATGGACGTGACAAAGAGAATAACCCCCAACCCACTTGCAAAGATACAGCAAGAAAAGGACATCTGCAAGGTTTTAGATTTCTTTCGCTATAAGGTTGGAACAACACTTGACGCAGCATTGTCAACGGGCATACTTCGCAACAGCATTACGTGGTATGTTGCGCAGTTAGAGGAATTGGGCGAACTTCAAGCGATATTCGTGCGCCCTGACCGTCATACAGGTTTTAAGGCGAAGCATTACAGTGCAGACCCTGCCAAGTGGCCGCACAAGCCGCTAAAACGTGAACTTGACTTGTTCGCTGACGCAGGAAAGGAGGTGCGGTATGGGCTTTAACACTTTGGCAAAAGTGCCAGTCAATGACAAGGCGTGCGAGCGTGCCGTGCTGGGGCTGGCATTGACCTATAACAGTTGCCTTGATGAACTTACCACCGACTTGTTCCATGACGGCGAGTGTAAGGCCATATTTGCCGTGGCATTGACTTTGTGCGATGCAGGTAAAGAAGCCGACATTGTTAACGTAATGGATTACTCACAGAGGCACCAGTGCGGCATTAACCCGGTAACGCTGACCGAGCTTATGAGCGAAGCGGCACCGACTGGAGCTTTTAAGCAAGATGTTGCCCTACTCCGTGAGCTGGCAAAGCGTAGGAGGCTGCAAACTCTTAACTTCCTTCTTGACAGCGCGGCCACAAACAAGGTTTTGGATGTTGACGAGGCAATCGACAAGGCCATTAATGAGCTGGCGACATTGCAAGCCTCAACGATTAAGACGGACTACTTCATTAACGTCGGCATGGAGATAGAAGAGCCGCCGTTTCTTGTGCGGCAGTTCGATGTGGGCTGCAATCCCGTGGGCGACATATCAGCAGTAAAGGCCAAGAGCAAGAACGGCAAGAGCCACTTTTGCGCCATCTTGTGTGCGTCGGTGCTGGGGTGTAATGACTTCGGCTTTATCTCGAACTTCCCCGATGCAAGCGTATTGTTGTGCGACACGGAGCAAGCGGTGTATAACAGCGTGAAGATAGTCCGCAAGATACACGCATTGCTCGGCTGGACTACCCACAAGCCTAACGACCGCCTGGAAGCACTTAATTTGCGTCCCTACGCTCCGAAAGAGCGGATGCGGATAATTACCAAGGAGGCCAAGAGATTGCGCCCTACGCTCGTTGTAATCGACGGTGTGGCGGACGTGTGCGAGAACTTCAACGACGTTACCGAGAGCAACGCCACCATTAACGCCCTGATGAAGTTATCGACAGAGTGCAAAGCACATATCCTTTGCGTACTCCACGAGAACAAGGCAAAGGACGATAACGGAATGAAAGGACACTTAGGCACGTTGCTACTGCAAAAAGCAAGCGATGTGTGGCAAGTAGCAAAAGGCGCAGACGGCATCTTTACCGCGACGCACACGGACACGCGCAACATACTTTGCGAACCTGTAACGTTCGGACTTGATGGCCATGGCGTGCCGATGAGGGCTGCAAGTGTAGCAGAGGTCAGAAAAGAAGAAAATAAAGAAGTGTTGGCAAAATTGATACGTGAGGCGTTCGGTCAAAGCAGGGATTTGTCTTACTCGGAACTTTGCGACAGGATAGCGGCTTATGGCGGAGTGTCTTTGCCGACAGCCAAAAGGCGACTTAAATCTGCCCGTGAATTTGGTATCATTTCCGTGATACCAGAAAGCAATAAATACACTCTCTGATGTGTCAGTATCACCACCACCCATATCTTATAGATATGGGGGTGTGTGGATGATACTAAATGACACAAGGCTCACTGATACCAATTTGATACAACGTGATACTTGATACTAAAATGGAAAGAGAAATAATATACGGACAAGTCGTAAGCAAGGCGAACAACTACGAGGTCGGCAACAATAAGCACGGTGGCCGGTACATAATCAAGTCGGATGCGATACGAGCATACGAGCGCAGCTTTATTGAGCAGTGCCAAATCTACAAAGACAGGCTCATTAATTGCCACTTCACGCTTTACGTGGCCGTTTATGAAAGTTCGGTAAGGTACGACATAGATAACGCGTTAAAGACAATTCTCGACTGTCTGCAAATGGTTAAGGCAATAACCGATGACAATCTTTGCCGTAAGATAGTGGCGGAGAAGCACATTGACAAGAACAACCCACGTATCGTGTTCACAATAGAGCCGCACGAACAGAATTTGTTTTTTTAACATTATAAACATTAAAAACAGAAAGAAAATGAAGACAAACAAGCATTTCAAGCAGCAAGAAGGCGTAAAGTTAGTGGAATTGCTAAGCAATGGGAAGCTGACGGGTACGGACACAACCTGCAAGGTAGTGGAGCGTAAGCGCAGGAAGTTCACGCAAGTATCGATGACATTTCATGTAGAGTTGGAGGGCGTGGACCTACCCGACTGGGTAAAAGGTGAAAAATAAATGAATAATTATTGCATATTTATGCGAGATTTTATTACCTTTGGGCAATGGAAATATCAATCAAGGTCGGCACGGCCACCGCCATATTCAAGAACAAAGCGGCGTTTACGGACTTCATTACAGCGCATTGCCGCAAGGATAGGACAGGCCGTCTTTTCGTCGGGCATGGTGATGCGCTTTACTTCACTTATGACCCATTGAGCGAGAGCGACACGGCAAAGATACCGCCAAGCATTTTGAAACGGATAACAAAACTAAAAATAACAAGGAAATGACAAAGAAAAAAGAAGCAAGCCATAATCCCACAGGCAACAACAAATATAACAACCGCTGGAGCATCCGCCATAATTGGCTGGTGGGCATCGTCAGCAATACATTGTCGTCGGCTGTCGGTATGCTCAACAGCAACAGGAACGACGCTTTGATGTACAAAGACAACCCCGGCATGGCAAAGGCCACCCAGGTAGAGCCGTGCGTCCACGTATGGAGCGAGCCGAGCGTCAGCGGACGGCCATTGCATTACGTCAGCGTTGACGAACTGTTTTTGCAGGTAGTAGGCTATGAAGCCAACGACTACGAGAGCTTTTGGCAGGACTACGAGGGACAGGACACAAGCAACAACGGACAACGCATTTGCCGCGTCGTGTGGCTGGACGGCAGATATTTGCTAAATCCGGTAAGATACAACAAAAAGGATTATAACACTAAAACACCATTCTAACTATGAGCAAGCTAAAATACGGAAAAGAAACCATTGACGCATACTTCAAGAAAAAAGGGCTGAAAGAGGGCTGGAGCAAGGAAGCGCGAGCCAAGAGAGAGGAAGAAGCCGACAAGGCAAAGTTTTATAACACTTTCAGAGGTATTTGAATATGAAAGAGCAAATAATAATCAAGGCACGAGCCGAAAGAGCAAAGGACTTTATCGCACAGAACGAGAACAACCTCAATGCCGCCGTAAGTGTATTACGTGCCGCAGGGTTTATAATTGACGATGTTACTTCACTCCGCAGGGTTAATGGCAAGTGGCTGGCGAAAGAAATAGAGGCGAGCCGGACACGGATAACAAAGACACTGGGGTTTGTCCCTGCCAACGTTGCAGCGGAGTTTGCACAAGGTTTTGCGAGGACAAAGCAGGAATGCGAACCGGCCGCAGAGGAAATAAGCGGCATACTGAAAAAGTACGACGCGCTGGAGTTGCAGGAAAGCGACGGCAAGTTTACGTTTACATCCGAAAGCGTGGACGCATACGCAGCAAAGCAAGCCACGTACATTTTCAACGCTGATGAGGTGGAGTATTACTCAATGATTATGCAGGTAAAGGCCGACATTGAGAAAATAAGGGATTTTGAGAGTTCGCACAGCTTTTGCGACTTTTCGTCAGAAATTGCACCAATATTAGCAGGCTTTGACGAGGAAAAGTTCTTGAACAGGATTTTGCAGGGTGAAATTTTGCGCCACGTTGAGGGCTGAAATGTCGATAAATAAAGGGATTTAGAGGGATGCAGCCTATCGCTACATCCCTTTTTTCTTACTTTCGTTGTGTGCGTACACAGACAAGACGGAAAGCGTTATTTTCAGACACCTTTCGGCGGAAAAAGGCAAATCATGAAAAATAAAGGCGAAAATCATACATTATTTTCGCTGAAAATTCATATCTTTGCAGTGCTAAAATCTTATTGCGGTACGATGCCGCTGACTTTACGTCGGCGTTTTTTTGTACCCATACCTTACGAGTTAATAAAAGTATTTTATAAAAATACTGCGCCGTGTCGTGGAGTAGAAATGCCCACGGAGCTTTGCAATAAGAGCTTTAGCAACACGTAGCGCAGTTTTTTTTATTGCTAAAAAATTATTGCTATGACTGAATTATTAGAGGTCAAGAACACGATGAGTTCACTTGAAATTGCTGAACTCACTGGTAAACGTCACGACGCAATATTGCATGACACCAGGAACTTACTTTCACAAGATGTCAACGCCCACAATTTTGTGGAGGTTGAATATCTCACCAAGAAAGGCTGTCTAATCCATACCGAAACGGCGTCCTCAAACTACAAATACAAACCTGTTTAAACTTAATTATGACAATGGAAACGAACAATAACAATACAGTAATAACGGTAACAGAGAAAACGGCAGAAATGTACTTCCTGCATAAAGAACTGAGCGACTTGCTCGAAAAAGTCAGCAATTGGAACGAAAAATACAACGGTGTACAGGCTGACGAAAAGGTAAACGCACTCTTGCAAGAGAAGTTCTACGACAAGGCATATGAGGCATTCAGCCCGTTTGAACAGTTCTTGCACAATCTGTTGAAGGGCAGCATTGTTGAAAACGTATACAAATACAACAACACTCTGTAAATAACTGTCCCTATAATACAATTTGTTTACGACCAATGACAGCACGGCGGCAGTCTTTCGGGATTGCCGTTTTTTATTTGCACGTGTCAGGATTATTTCGTACCTTTGTGGCATGATTGCCATTTATGGCGATTTTATTAAGTACATTTTTAGGTGCTGATGCCGTGAGGCAGTAGCACCTTTTTTGTTGTGCTTATGACGGGGAAAAGTTGAGATGAACACGCAAACACGGGGAATTTGACGGGGAATTTGAGAAAATGAAAAAAGCTAAACAGTTGATTATCAACCATTTAGCTTTTTATTCTGTACGCCTGCAGGGGTTCGAACCCTGGACCCTCTGATTAAGAGTCAGATGCTCTACCAACTGAGCTACAAGCGCGTCAACATTTGGTATTTCTCAAATACGAGTGCAAAGGTACGCATTATATTTTAAATCGCCAAAGGTTTTTTGAAATATTTTCGATGTTTTTTTGCATTTTTTCCTGTCTTGAAAGAAAATGGTTGCGGATGTGCTGTGTAAGTGCTTGACATTCAATGTGTTGTAAAAGGCCGTGTTTTGCAGTGTGAAAGATGGCCTTTTGGTGTGTAAAAGACGGCCTTTTGCAATGTAATTGGCCGTGTTTTAAAATTATGGTTGACTGTTGTGGACGAATGATTGTGTCAATCGTGACGGTTGGCATGCCGATAAGGAAAACGTGATTATTTCATTTCCGGCAGTCAGTCAGCAATTAAAAAAACGTTTAATGCTTGGAAATGTCTTAAAGTTGCAGTATTTTTGCAGAATAAACTAAGTAAAACTTACAAACTAATCAACAAACATGAGGAAAATCATTTTATCATTCATTGCCGCCATGTTGTCAACGGGCGTGGCGTGTGCGAAAGACTATGGGACTTATTACGGCAACCTGCCGGTGCAGATGCCGGTGGTTTCGGCTCCGTCAATCCCTGACAATACGGTCAACATCAAAGACTTCGGCGGTGTGGGCGACGGGCAGACGCTCAACACCGAGGCGTTCCGCAAGGCTATAAGCGCGCTTGAAAAGCAGGGTGGGGGACATCTTGTTGTGCCAGCCGGGATATGGATGTCTGGGCTGATTTCGCTGAAAGACAACATCGACCTGCATCTTGAGAAGAACGCGGTGCTGATGGCTTCGCCTGACAAGACCCTCTTTGTGAAGGAAAAGAACGGCAAGAAAGACTCCAAGTGCACGCCGATGATTAACGCGAGCAAGCGCAGGAACATCAGCATCACCGGCGAGGGAGTAATCGACGGCAACGGTGCTTACTGGCGCCCGGTGAAGCGCTCGAAGGTGAGCGACGCCGAATGGAAGGAGTTTCTGAACATGGGCGGCACGGTGGTGGAGGACGGCAAGCTGTGGTTCCCGTTCAACCTGAAGGGCTACGGCAACATAGCCGACACGCCGGAGAAACAGGAGAAGATGCGCACGCACCTCATCAGGCTCACGGATTGTGAGAACGTGCTCGTTGAGGGCGTGACAATCCAGAACTCGCCGAAGTTCCACCTCATCCCCACGCGCTGCACTAATGTGATTGTTGACGGCGTTACAATCCGCTGTCCGTGGAACGCGCAGAACGGCGACGCGCTCGACATAAGCAGTTGCAGGAACGTTCTCATTGTGAACAATACGATTGACGCCGGCGACGACGGCATCTGCATGAAGGGCGGAGCTGGCGAGTCGGGCGTTAAGTATGGCCCGTGCGAGAACATCCTGATTGAGAACAACGCCGTGTTCCACGCTCACGGAGGTTTTGTTATAGGCTCAGAATATTCGGGAGGCATGAAGAACATCGTTGTGCGCAACAACCGTTTCAGTGGCACTGACACCGGCCTGCGCTTCAAGAGCGGCATTGGCCGTGGTGGAAAGACCGAAGGTATATACATCAGCGACATCTACATGACCGACATTAAGGACGACGCAGTGGTGTTCGAGTGTACTTACATGGACAAGAAGTACAGCGTTAAAGAAGACAAGGACGGCGGACAGGCCGCAGTTCCGGCTGACGCGCCGTTTGTTCCGGAATTCAGCGACATACACATTTCTAATGTTACGTGCCGCAACGTGAAGACGGCCGTGTCGGTGACAGGCCTTCCCGGCTTGGAGTGCGTACACGATGTGACCATCGACAATTCAACGTTCTACTACACGAAGCAGGCAAAGGAAATTAAGGATAATCCTGAAATAACAATCACAAACACCAAGTTTGTGGAGATTTAGTTAGCAGACAAGAAACGAGTTGACAAGATACAAGGGACGAGTTGACAAGTAAACAAGGAGATTTGCCTTGCTACTTGTCAACTTTTTTATTGCCTGAAGCAAATGCAAATCTCCTTGTTTACTTGTCAACTCGTCCCTTGTATCTTGTCAACTCGTATCTCGTCAACTTTAAGTCAATATGCTTTGTCGTCGCCGTGTATGGCGTCGGAAACAGTCTTTATTATTATCTGGATGTCAAGCCAGAAACTCCAGTGCTCGATGTACCAGATGTCTTTCTCAACGCGCCGGCGCATGTCGTCAACCGTTTTCGTCTCACCTCTTTCTCCGTGGGTCTGCGCCCAACCAGTGATGCCTGGCTTTACGTAGTGACGTATCATGTAGTCGGAGATGAGTTCAGAGTAGTAATCGGTATGTGCCAGCATGTGGGGACGCGGCCCTACGATGCTCATGTCGCCCTTAAGCACATTGATGAACTGCGGCAGTTCGTCGATGTTTGTATGGCGCATAAACGCTCCCCACTTCGTTACTCGTGGGTCGTTCTTTACAGCCTGTACAGTGTCAGAATCCTTGTTCACCTTCATGCTGCGGAATTTGTAGCAGTAGAAGTCGCGCCCGTCATACCCTGTTCGTTTCTGCTTGAAGAACAACGGGCCGGGCATTGTAATCTTCGACACAATGTAGACGATGGCAAGTATGAACGGGAACAAGGTGCAAAGGAACAGCAACGACACAATGAGGTCGAATATCCGTTTCTGCATTCTGTTACGTAAATCCAGCAGCGGCTCGTTGTATTGTGAGAGGACGTATATGTCGCCGAACTCTTTTACCTTGGCTTTCCTGAACTCACCGTAGAAGGTTGACGGCATATAGTACATTCGTACCATCTCCTTGTCGCAAAGCTGCATTAGCGACTTGAAGCCTGTCGTGCCCGATGGAACCTCGCTTATGTATATTTCGTCGATGTGGTTTTTCTCGATGTAGCTCATGATGTCGTTTTTGTCACCGAGCCGCTCGAGCTTTGTTCCGTCGGGCCTTATGTTCAGTTGCTGGCTGTCCGGGCGTGCGAAGTATCCCATAAGATGGTATCCGTTCCAATTGTCGCCCATTATGTAGGCCGCCTTCTGCGCCATTTCTCCGCTTCCGAGTATGATAGCCTTAACCGTGTCACGTCCGCTGTTCCTCAGATGTATTATGTATGTCCGCAGGAAAAGCCGTTCCACGCTTGTCGTTATGAATATCATTGTACCTAAAAACAACGATTCCCAGAAGTCGGGTATGTTTGTCTGGGTGAACATCCCGAGGAAAGATGTGTATAGGATGGTGAAGATTAAAGATGTGCGTGACGTGTTGCTTAGCACTTTTGCAGGCTGGGCCTGCCTGTGGTGCAGGCTTATCGTTATAGCCTGCAAAGCTATGACGTACGCCACATTGGCGGTTATGAAGTACGTGGTGAAATGCTGCTCCCAGTCGAGCAACGGAAACCAATCAAGATAATAGGCTGTTAAAAAGACGATGTTGAACGTCAGCCAATCTATTACTGATAATAAGATGCCTAGTTTAAATGTTCGGTCGAATGCAGATGTCATAAGCCATAAATGCTTGTTCTTACGCGGCAAAAGTAATAAAAAAACGATATACGGCAAAGGAAAAGTGTGGAAAAATCATATTATCTTTATGTTTCAGGCTTTATCATGATGTTTGGCGTTGGCTGGTATCTTTAGTTTTTAGCTTGGATTTTTCCTGTGTTCCACTGTCTTTTGACGGTACGGTCAGAGCCTTGAAAATGAAAATAAAAGTCCGTTTCACTCTCTTTTATTTTGCATTTGCCTTAACGGCGACTTTCAGTTCGCTCGGCTTGCACTATCTTTGGATAAGACAGGCTGCGCCTCTGAAATGAAAATAAAAGTCCGTTTCACTCTCTTTTATTTTGCATTTCGCTCGGCTTGCACTATCTTTGCCCACGAAAACAAATCAAAATATTATTTAATATGGAAGAACAAAAGCAGCTTTTTCAAGAAGTTAACGAAGGCTATACCATGCTTGAGGCCATAAACGAGGCCAAGAGATGTCTGCATTGCAAGGTTCCGCAATGCCAGAAAGGGTGCCCGATAAGCCATGACATCCCTGACTGGATACATGAATTGTCGATGGGCAATCTGGGCAATGCGATGAGGATTATCAACGACAAGAGCAACTTGCCTGCCGTTTGCGGCCGTGTCTGTCCGCATGAGAAGCAGTGCGAGGGGCATTGTGTGCTCGCAAAGAAGGGGCAGGGGATACATGTAGGCAAGCTGGAAAGGTTTGTGGCCGACTTTGACGGCGACATGGGTCTTATCCGCGACAAGCTCAAACCGAAAACGCGCGGCAAGGTGGCGGTAATCGGTTCCGGCCCGGCAGGACTTACAATAGCCGGCGACTTGGCACGCCAGGGGTTCAATATCGAGATTTTCGAGATGGAGCCGGAGCCGGGCGGCGTGCTCATGTTCGGCATTCCTGAGTACAGATTGCCTAAAGACGTGGTGCGCCGGGAGATTAAAAAGATAGAAGAGCTTGGCGTAGTGTTCCACTGCAACACAACGATTGGCACTGACTTGAACATAGACCAGCTGTTTGAACAGGGCTTCGACGCCATCTTCATGGGAACGGGTACGGTGAAGCCTCGCAAGCCCGACATCCCGGGGCGCAACCTCCGTGGCGTGCGCCAGGCTGTTTACTTCCTTCGCAAGGTTAGCCTTTACAACGAGGGGAGCATCGAGAGGGAGGACGTTCCCGTGCAGGACGGCGACCGCGTGTTTGTGCTTGGCTGCGGCAATACTGCAATGGATGCAGCCCGCACGGCCATACGCATGGGTGCCCGGTCGGTGGAGATAATCTATCATAAGACCATCGACGACATGAGCGCACTGCGTTCAGAGTATGACGAGGCTGTGGAAGAGGGCGTGAAGTTCAACTGGCAGTCAAACCTTGTAGAGATACTCGACATGGACGGGACACTTAGCGGAGTTGTGATAGAGCACGACGGCCAGCGGCGCACGGAGAAGGCGGACAAGGTTTTGATGGCAATAGGCTCTGTCCCGGCCAGCCGCATAGTGTCAACAACCAAGGGTATCGACGTTGACGAGAGCGGATATGTGCTCACGCGTGACACGCCTTGCGGAATGACAAGCCGTAAGGGAGTGTTTGCCGGTGGCGATGTTGTCAACCGTCCGTCAACCGTAGTGCTTGCCATGCGCGACGCAAAGAAGGTGGCCGAGGGCATAGCGCAGTATGTGGACGCGATAAAACTGCTTGAGGCAATCAACCTGAAAGACCATCTTACGAAGGAAAACGGCTGATGGCGGCAGGATGGCGTAATGCCGTTCTGTTTCGGCCGGCACGCTGAAAGGTGCTCTTTCGCAATATGAAAGGTCATTTTTTACTTTGCAAAAGGCCGTGTTTTGCATTGCAAAACACGGCCTTTTGTAATATGCTCAATGTCAGGCGGTTATGAGAAACGCCCCTGCCGGGCGGTAGCTTCCGTCTTCGCAGGGGCGCTTTTATGCTTTAAAGGCTTGTAAACGTCAGTCTTTCAAGGGATTCCAGCCTTGCGCTTTAAGTTCGAACTCGCTGTTGTCGCGTGTTACAAGCATCTGTCCAAACTCTTTCTTAGTGATGTGTCCGATTAGCTTAACGCCTTCAAGCTGCTCTATCTTCTCGTGGTCGCCGATGGGTACGGTGAACAGCAGTTCGTAGTCCTCACCTCCGTTAAGGGCGCAGGTGGTGACGTTCATGTTCATTTCTTCGGCCATCACGGCTGTCTGATAGTCTATCGGGATGTTCTTTTCGTAAATCCTGCATCCGCATCCGCTTTGCTTGCAGATGTGCATCAGCTCACTGCTGAGTCCGTCGCTGATGTCAATCATTGCTGTGGGGCGTATGTTCAGCTCGCGCAGCTGTTGCAGGATGTCGCCCCGTGCTTCGGGTTGCAGCTGGCGTTGCAGCAGGTATTCTTTGCCGGCGAAGTCGGGCTGGAAGTGCGCCAGCTCTTCTAATGCGCGCTTGTCGTTCTTCTTGCGTGCCTCGTCAACCTGTTGGTAGTACACGCTTTTCTCGCGTTCGAGCAGTTGCAGGCCCATGTATGCCGCGCCGAGGTCGCCCGATACGCATATCAGGTCGGTGTCGCGCGCGCCATTGCGGTACACAATCCCGTCCTTCGGACATTCTCCGATGCAGGTTATGCTGATGGCCATGCCGGTGTACGACGACGTGGTGTCGCCGCCCACGATGTCAACTCCCCACTTGTCGCAGGCCGCGCGCAGGCCGCTGTAAAACTGCTCCATGTCCTCCACTGTGAAGCGTTTGCTTAGCGCAATGCTTACGGTTAGCTGGCGCGGAGTGCCGTTCATGGCGAATATGTCGCTGATGTTTACCATGGCAGACTTGTAGCCCAAGTGCTCAAGGTCTATATAGGTAAGGTCGAAGTGTACGCCCTCCATGAGCATGTCGGTAGTTACAAGCACCTCGGTGTCAGGGTAGTGCAGCACGGCGCAGTCGTCGCCCACGCCGTATTTCGTCGCCTCGTTCTTCGGCTTCAGGCCGTCGGTAAGGTGGCTGATTAATCCGAACTCTCCAAGTTTTGCTATGTCGGTCATTGTGGTAATTGTTTTATTGTTGTAGTAAAAGGAGTAGGAGAGGAGGAGTAAAGGAGTAAGGAAAGAAGGAATAGAGGAGTAAGGAGAAAAGAAGTAAGGAGAATTGCTTGGTACTTTGGCTGACAATTATTCTTACTCCTTTCCTCCTTTCTTTACTCCCTAACACATTTCTCCTTACTCCTTTTCTCCTCCTCTCCTTATTCCTTAACACATTTCTACTTACTCCTCTACTCCTTCTCTCCTTACTCCTTAATATTATTTCGCCCTTCTAATCATTTCCCTCATAATCTCGGTCATGAGCGGTTGCGCCTTGTTTGCTGCTATCTGCACCTCCTCGTGGCTTACTTCCACGGGCTGGTCTTCAAGTCCGAGGTCGGTAATGATGCTTATTCCGAATGTCTTTATGCCGCAATGGTGGGCTACTATAACCTCCGGCACGGTGCTCATTCCTACCGCGTCGCCGCCGAGGCGGTGGTACATCTTGTATTCGGCAGGCGTCTCAAACGTAGGGCCTTGCACTCCTACGTACACCCCGTGAACCACTCGTATGCCCTTTTCCTTGGCTATCGCGTCGGCCTCGGCAATCAGTTTCTTGTCGTATGCCTCGTGCATGTCGGGGAAACGGGGGCCTGTAGGCAGGTTCTTTCCACGCAGAGGATGCTCCGGGAAAAGGTTTATGTGGTCGGTGATAATCATCAGGTCGCCTATTTTGAAGTCTGGGTTCATGCCTCCCGAGGCGTTGCTCACGAAGAGGGTCTTTATGCCCAGTTCGTACATTATGCGTATGGGGAAGGTCACTTGCTTCATCTTGTAACCCTCATAGTAGTGGAAACGGCCTTCCATTGCCATGATGTCAACTCCTCCGAGCTTGCCGAATATCAGTTTTCCGGCGTGTCCTTCCACTGTTGATACAGGGAAGTTGGGGATTTCTTCGTAAGGAAATTCGTAACTGTCAGTTATTTCTGAAGCTAATTGTCCCAGTCCGGTGCCGAGTATTATTGCTGTTTTTGGACTTGTTGTCATCCTTTGTTTTAGCCAGGATGCTGTTTTTTGAATTTTTTTGTACATAGCCGATGATTTTATTGTTGAACTCTTCTTCCTGTCCGAGCATGAACTTTATCCTGACGGGCAACATGTAGATGTGTTGCCTTACTTCGTCAGTCAGTCCGTCTTTGCCGGTCAGTCGTGCGTTGTCTTTTTCCGTTGTGATGATTATTTTGGGTGAAGGCATTTCGGCGAACACCGTGTTTATCCGCTCGATGTCCTTGCCGGTAAACTGGTGATGGTCGGGAAATGTCAGCGGAGTGATGTTCTTGGAATGCTCTTTCAGGTCGTAAACCATTTGTTTCGGTGAAGCGATGCCCGTCAGCAACAGCACGTTCGTGTCCTTGCCAATGCTGCGTAACGGCATTTCCTCGCCGCCGAATATATGGCGGAGGTTATCATATTCAAGCGTGGTGAAGAACAACTGCTGGTACGGAAACAGGTCCATCGCCTTTATTATGACCCTGTATTCCATTGGTTTCAGGTCCTTAGGGCATTTCGTAATGATTACAATGTCGGCACGTTCCTTGCCGCTTTGTGGTTCCCTTAGCCGTCCGGCGGGCAGCAGCTTGTCGTATATTATCAGCCTGTGGTAGTCAACAAGCAGGATGTTTATTCCCGGTTTAACGTATCTGTGCTGGTATGCGTCGTCAAGCAATATGATGTCAGTGTCGCTGCTTTCTTCCATGCTTGTCAGCATGTCGATGCCATGGCAGCGGTTTTTGTCCACTGCCACGTGTATGCCGGGAAACTTTGTCTTCATCTGGAAAGGCTCGTCGCCGATGTCTTCCATTTTCGTATCAGCTCCGGCCAGTACGAATCCTTTGCTCTTGCGCTTGTATCCGCGGCTTAGTACTGCCACCTTCACCTTGTCTTTCAGCAACCTTATCAAGTATTCCACGTGTGGAGTCTTGCCCGAACCGCCCACCGTTATGTTGCCCACCGATATGACGGGAATGTCGAAACTGCGGCTTTTCAATATGCCGAGTTCAAACATCTGGTTGCGCAGCTTCACTCCGAGGCCGTACAGCCAGCTAAGGGGCGTCATCCATTCGTTTATCTTGATAAAATCGCCTTCCATACTTTTTGCAGGTAAGTGAAAAGGGAAGAGTGAAAAACGAAAAATCCAACAGCTTAAATCAGCTAAGTATTGGATTTTTCATTTTTCACTTTTCGTTCATCACTTTTATTTTATGTTCATCATAAAAGGCACACGTGCCTGTATCGCCGACTGGCTGTTGATATTCTTCAGGAGCATGAACGGCTCGTAGTATTCGCCGAGGCTTTGGCGCATCTGGGCGTTTATGTAGCTGCCGCCAGAGGTCTTGTTGAGCAGCTGGTCCAGCCAGTCGGCCTTGCCCGGATATGCAGATGTGTGATATTCCTTGAGCTTTGCCAGCTGTGCGGCCTTTGCAACGGCCTTGTCAAGGCCGCCAAGCTCGTCGACAAGCTTGATTTTCAATGCGTCTTGTCCAAGCCATACGCGCCCTTGGGCTATTTTCTCAACGTCTTCAACCTTCATCTTGCGACCCTGCGCAACGCGCTGGCGGAACAGGTTGTAGCCGCGGTCTATATATTTATTAAGGTAGTTCATCTCCTCCTCGTTGAACGGACGTGCAGGAGTTCCGAATGCGCTGTGCCTGTTGGTCTTCACCTCGTCGAACCTCACTCCGAGCTTCTGTGTAAGCAGTTCGCTCATGTCGGGGAACATTCCGAATATTCCAATGCTGCCGGTAAGCGTCGTAGGCTCGGCCACTATCCAGTTTGCGCCGCTGCTGATGTAGTATCCTCCCGATGCGGCCATGCCTCCCATTGACACTACTACGGGCTTTTTCTTCTTGAGCATCTCCACGTAGTGCCACATCTGTTCTGATGCGTATGCGCTTCCTCCGCCGGAGTTGATGCGCAGGACAACGGCTTTCACGTCGTCGTCTTCCATCAGGTCTTCAAGGTCTTTACATACTTTTTTGCCAACTATGCTGTTCCCGTCAGACATAAGTCCGCCGGCTTCACTGTCAACAATGTCGCCGTAGGCATAGTAAACGGCGATTTCCTCGCCTTTCTTCTCCTTGCTTTTAACGACTTTCATCTCTGCGAGGCTTACCGTGTTGATGTCGTCGTCGGCGTCTTTTTTCAGGAGCTTGTTGATTTCCGCCTTGATTTCGTCGGTGTAGATGAGTTTGTCCACGAACTTGTATTTCACGAAATCCTTTGCGTCGCTGAGCGTAATGAAGCTGTCGGCGTAGGCGTTGAGCTGCCCTACGCTGATTTTACGGCTTTCAGACACACCTTTGCATACGTTCTGCCACAGGCCGTTTACGTATGCGGTCACCTGTTCGCGGTTGGCATCACTCATCTTGTCGGCGGTGAACATTTCAGGAGCGCTCTTGTAAGCGCCTACCTTTGCAAGCTGCATCTTCACTCCGAACTTGGCCATGACGTCCTTGAGGAATATCGGCTGCGATGCTATTCCGTGCCAGTCAACCTGTCCGCTGGGGTTGAGGAACACCTTGTCGGCCGCCGATGCTACGTAATATACGCCCTGTGTGTACACATCGCCGTATGCCACCACCCACTTGCCGCTCTTCTTGAAGTCAAGCAATGCGTTGCGTATTGCCGCGAGCGATGCGTAAGAGTCGGCCGACAGCATGCCGGCCTCGATGTATATGCCCTTTATCTTGTCGTTGCCCTTGGCCTTGTCTATGGCCGAGAGTACGTCGTCAAGCCCTATCGTGCCGACGGTATTGCCGCTGATTTCGTCCATGAATGTGCTCTCTGAGCGCTCGTTGAGCATTCCTGACAGGTTGATTACCATGACGGTGTTGTCGCTTACGTCCTTGGCCGAACTGCCTGAAGCTATCATGCCTACTATGCACATGGTGCCGATTACACCCGTGATGAGCGTGAATACAATCAGTCCGACGACCGTGGCTGACATATATTTGAAAAAGTCTTTCATAAAAATGTTGTTTTGTTGTAATCCTTGGTAATGTGGTATGCTAATCAGCCACAAAGATAAGCATTTTATTTTATTTTGCTTGAAAAAACGGGCAAAGTTTTACTGTATTGCCGAATATTGCTATTTTCGCGCTCATGAAACGTGCAATAGTAATCGGGGCTTCTTCGGGCATAGGGCGCGAAGTGAGCAGACTGCTGCTTGCCGACGGCTGGACGGTCGGCGTTGCTGCGCGGCGTGAGGACAGGCTGTTGGAGCTTAAGGCTTCAAGTCCGGACAATGTTGAGGTTATGAGGATTGACGTTACGGCGGCAGATGCCGGAGAGCGTCTGCTGGAACTTGTAAAAAGGCTCGGCGGAGTGAGCCTCTTTGTGTATTGTTCGGGCGTTGGCTGGCAGAACGCCGGGCTTGAACCGGCGCCTGAGCTTGCTACTGTTGATGTCAATGTAAAGGGCTTTACCGCAATGGTTGGTACAATGTTCAATTATATGGCGGCCAATCTCGGCGGCGACATAGCCGTAATATCGTCAGTCGCCGGTACTAAAGGACTGGGCGTAGCGCCGTCTTACAGCGCATCGAAGGTGTATCAGAATACTTATATACAGGCGCTTGAGCAGTTGTCAAACATGCGCCGGCTGCACATAAGGTTTACCGACATACGCCCCGGTTTTGTAGATACCGACCTGCTGTCGGGCGGCGGACATTACCCGATGCTTATGGACAAGACAGTCGTTGCGCGCCATATAGTGCGCGCCATTTACGCCCACCGCCATGTATGCGTCATAGACTGGCGTTACCGTGTGCTTGTGGCTATATGGCGGGCGATGCCCTCATGGCTTTGGAGAAAGCTGAACATACATTCGTGAAGGAAACATTTTATCATATTAAATCTATTTACATGAAAACGAAAAGAATTTGTTTGTCGAGAGTGTTTGCGGCCATGCTCTTGGCCGGTTTTGTGCAGTCGTGTCACGGCCAGGCCGGAATCGAGGGCACATGGGTGGAGCCTGTGCCGGGGATGGAGCACATGACGCAGGGCTTCAGGCTTGAAGATGGCGGCCGTGCGTCGTCGGTCAACATGGCTACGTTGCAGTATGAGACGTGGAAGCGTGACGGAAACCGGCTCGTCCTTTCGGGAAAGAGCATCGGAAACGGCCTTACCGCGCAGTTTACCGACACCCTTGTGGTTGAGAAACTCACTGAAGACAGCCTTATAGTAAGGAAGAAGGCGCTGACGTTGAGGTATGCCCGTGACAACGGACGGCAGGCGAAAGAGTGTGTGCCTATGACTAAGCTGACTCCGGCAAAGCGTAGGAGTTTCGTCACGGAAGGCACACTTGTAATGGCACACGAGGTGCGTTCGTTCATGCCGAAGGGCGAGACGGAGGCTTACTGGATAGCCGACAAGTCGGGCGAGCTGGCCCGTGAATACGACAAACTGACCAAAGGAGTGAAGAACGGCATGCCGGTGAACGCCGAGCTTGAGGTTGTTGACATGGGCAAGGCAGACGAAGGCTTTGCCAAGTCGTATGAAGGCGTGTATGAAGTGGTGAAGGTCAAAAGGCTGTCACCAGCCCCTAAGTCAGGGCAGGAGTGACGCCTTGTAGCGCCAGTTGCCACGACAGACAATGCAAAAGGTAGCCTTTGGGCTTGTAAAAGACCGTCTTTCTCCGTGTAAAAGGTGGCCTTTTGCAGGCTGAAAGGCCACCTCTTGAAATGTGGTTGGTAACATGTTGATATTCAATGGGTTGTGTATTGAATGAATTTGGACGCTGAAATGCCTTTCATGCGGTTTTTAATTAATATGAGATATGGGTAAAATATTGTTATGTGTGTTGGCTTTTGCCTTGTCGTTCGGCAATGCTGTAATGGCTGACGATGGCCGGTTCCCGAACGGAGAGGCGGTGCCGGAGTGGTTCTGTGACACGTCGCGCGTCAACGTTGACACACTCGGAACGAAGTATGTGCTGACCGATTATGGCGTTGAGGCTGACTCTACGTTGCTCCAGACAGAAGCGATACAGCGTGTAATCGACCTCGCAGCCAGTCGTGGCGGTGGGGTAGTGGTGGTGCCGAGGGGCACTTTCCTCAGCGGTTCGCTGTTCTTCCGACAGGGCACTCACCTGCATTTGCAGGACGGTGCTGTGCTGAAGGGCATCGATGCGATAAAGCATTATCCGCTCGTAAAGACGCGGATGGAGGGGCAGACGCTGCTATACTTCGCCGCGCTTGTCAACGCCGACGGCCTTGACGGCTTCACGATAACCGGTAACGGCACTATCAACGGCAACGGACTGCGCTTTTGGGAGGAGTTTTGGATAAGGCGGCGCTTCAACAAAGACTGCACTAACCTTGAGGCTTTGCGGCCAAGGCTGGTGTATATGTCAAACTGCAAGAACGTGCAGGTGCAGGATGTGAAGTTAATCAACAGTCCTTTCTGGACCAATCACCTGTACCGCTGCCACCACGTGAAGTACATCGGCTGCCACATCTACGCGCCTACCACCGGCGTGAAAGCGCCCAGCAGCGATGCGATTGACATTGACTACTGCCACGACATACTTGTCAGCGGCTGTTACATGAACGTCAACGACGACGCCGTTGTGCTGAAAGGCGGCAAGGGAACGTATGCCGATAAAGACCCGGACAACGGCCCTAACTACAACGTAGTTGTGCAACGCTGCACCTTCGGCACGGTTCACGCCTGCTTGACATTGGGCAGCGAGAGCCTGCACGACTGGAACATAGTGATGCGCGACTGCACTTTCACCAATGCCGACCGCGTGCTTTGGCTGAAAATGCGTCCCGACACGCCCCAGCATTACGAGTATGTGACGGTAGAGAACGTCAACGGAAAGTGCGGCAGTTTTCTCGTAATACGTCCCTGGACGCAGTTCTACAAGATGGAAAACCGCCCGGACATGCCCCTGTCGCAATGCAACAACGTAACCATACGCAACGTAAACGTCAACTGCAAGACGTTCTTCGATGTCGGCACTTCTGACAAATACCGTCTCAAAAACTTCGTTTTCGAGAACTTAAATTATCCCGACAGTGCCGGCGGAATAGACAAGTCGATGATTGAGAACTGCGATGTTAAGTGAAGAACGAATAGTGAAGAGTGAAGACTTAATTTGCTTAATGCATTGCAAACAAATTTTTCACTCTTCCTTAACCTAAATCTTTGTCTGTGCCCCAATCACAACCCGTGTGTTATGAAGTCTGTTTTTATGGATGATTATTGCAACCGTCCCAATTCAAGTATTCTTCCGTCAGATTTCTGGATGTAAATGTAAAACCTGCCTCTTTCATCCTCTTTGTTCAAAGTTCCAGTTGATAGCCACACCTTGTCATATAGTAATTGTGTAATAAATGGAGTTTCCTGTTTTACGTTTTCATCTCCATAGATTGATGACAGTATGTAAGTGCCGACCTTTGCGGCTGTTTTTGCGTCAGGGATTACTCCTTTTAATTTGTAGACGTCATTTGAAGGGACAAAGCCTTTTTCTTTTGATGCTTCAAACGGTATGATAAAATCCTTGCATCTTGCATCGGTGAATTTATATAGGCTTGCCTCTTCGTATTTTTGTCTATTCGCATATCCTTTATAAGTCACGTTTTTGACATAAAATCCAAAGGCGAAGCAGCCAAGTAAAAAGCATGTCGTACACGCACAAATCATGATAGCAGCCTGTTTCATAGTTATATGTCATTAAGTTGTTATTGTTAATTCCATTTCCAAGTGCCGTCTTCTTTATCCCTCATAGTGGCTGTAAAGCTCCTTGTCCATACAGGTATTGACATCTTGCCGTTTTCCATTTTATACATTAAATAAACGGGGCAGTAAATTCCTGACGTACCTTTTTCAAGGAAATAAAGGTCTTTTGCACGCTAAAAGGTCGCCTTTTACAAAGCATTTGACAATGTGCTGATATTCAGATGTTTGCGTCATTGCCTGCAGAGCAAGTGTCAACACAGGTTGAATAGGTATTCCATGAAGATACTATGTTTGTTGTCAGTATTGAGTCAGTCATATATCCGTCAACCATTTTGTAACAAAGGAATAATGGGTCGTATAGAATTTCCTCCGCTTGTTTTTGCGGATATTTTATGAACTCAAATACTTTTTGCCTTTTTGTGTAAGAAAATGTGTTATTTAATAGGTGTTTGAATATCTGCATGTCATTTATGTTTGTTAAAATTATGATGTCTGTATTTTTATAAATGTAAAATCCCACAATCTTTTTATATGATGGGCTGAAAATATGATGGGCTGATATTAGGTTCTTCTTTTGTTTTGAGAAAGTGATGAATAAGGTATTGTTGTCATATACAATCACCTTCCTTTTTTGATTTTGCGTACACGTTGCATTGTCTGACTGGATTTTCGGGTATATTAAAATGTCCATGAGCAAAGCATTATTTACGGAATCATAATTGTATGATAATTGTCTGTCGATGAAGTCTTTTGCAACAGAGTCTATCCGTGCATTATCAATCTTTACTTCTTTGAGTGTGAAACCTTCATTATGTTTGTCGTTTTTGTTACAATTGGCGAATATAATAGTAAATAAAAGTAATGCAGCAATGGCAATTTGTCTATTTAATTTTGAATGTACTTTTTTCATAATAATAACTTTTTTCAATGTAATAATAAAATCCAGATGAGTTCAAAGGTGGTGGCGGAGTAGCCATTCTAACTTGGCTGTTATTGGATTTTTCAGTCCTTGCGCATCAATTTCATATAGAGGAATGTTTATTTCCGGTGTGCCTGTATAATATGAAACAGGACAGTCTACATATTGAACCAGCCCGGCGGAATTTGGAGCTTTGGGGGCGTATGATACCATTCCACTGTTTGTTGCACTGTAAAAGCCTGCATCCGCAAGCATTGCGGTGTTGCGCTTGTTTGCAAGTGTGTCTTTGGGCAGGGACACGGTGTCGGGTGTATTGCCCATTGTTGCGCTTGCAAATACGATGTAGTGGGATAACAGTATCAAGGTTTGTTTCAATGTGTTCATGGCAGATGTGTTTTAAAGTTCAAAGTCATTGTGGTTTTAGCTGTATTCAAGCGCAGCGGTGTTGCGTGCCGTCGCCCATGATGTGGATACGGAGTAGTGGCTCGTTGTTCGTTTTGCTGTTTTTTGTAGGTGTTTTGTTTTCAGTTTTTCTCTGTCATCTGTCAGCTTGTTCTCTAACGTGGTGTGTGCCAAGAGGTTAGACGGTGAAACAAGGCTGACACTTTTCTCGTTTGTCTTTCATTTGCTGTTGATTGTGCCGATGTATTTGGTGTATGGCTGACAGATGAAGAAAGAAGTGTCAGTCGCCTGTTGTCGTGTAAGCCGTTGATGTTCAATGTTTTGCACCGTAGGCTGACAGATGAAGGAGAAATACATGAAAATATTTTTATTTGTCAGTATGCAGGTGGAGTAGATGCGGCGTTCCTTTCCTTGTGTCCTTTTTTCTTGTTTTGCAAAAGGCCGCCTTTTGCTTGGTGAAATGCCGTGTGTTGCATTGTGTTTGGTGGCTTTTTGCAAGACGTAAGACGGTATTTTACAACGACACGAGATTGTGGTGCTTGGGCTGTATGTCTTTTTGTGTCACCAATTTTCAATATGGTCAATCAATTTAATTTGTTCTCCTTTGATGAAATACATCCATGAAATCACACCGTCAAAGCCGCTATAAGGTTTTGAGTAACATTTTATATTCCTATAAATGTTCTTTTTGCTTTTTTTAGCATAAAGATATGCTTCTTCTCCAGTTATAATAAATATAAAGCCATTGATTTTGCAGTAACCAAGGTCGTCATGTTTAAAACCTGGGAATTCATAATAGTCCCGATTGTCAAAAATTAGTATATTTGAAAATGTTAAACCTTTGTATTTTTCTGAATATTCAGAAAAAGATACAGACACCATGTATTTTTCGGCGTTATATTTTTTAGAAACTAAAAATGGAATGACATTTTTTTGTATCTCTTCAAAAATAGGTTTGTGAGTAAACTCAATACTGTCAAGTTTGACATAATTAAAGTCTGTTTCATTTTGTCCGTATGCAAGGTGTATGCTTAGATAAATGAACCAGATAAACATTAAAGATTTGCTTTTCATGATTTTTTCAATTTTCTATAAGTTCTATACGTTTTGTTATAATGTCAAAGACAGTTCGTTCCTTGTCTGCGTTCCATCTTATCACATCTTTGCATATAGCTTTGATGTGATTGATTATGTTTGAGGGTATTTTGTTTACGCCTTTGTCTTGGCGTATATATGCGTTTACGGTATTCCCATGTTTGTCAACGTTGCATGAAATACAGATTATTGCGGAGCTGTCTTTTGTGTTATTCTTTAGAATTAGAGGCATTTGCTCTTTTAAATAGTTAATCAAGCTGTCTTTACCGGAAATGATGCGGTCGACATCTTTTCTCATCTGTTTGCTTTCAAAGATTTTTGATTTATGTTTGTTTGTCATGTTGTCAATTATCTTCCGTAAGCACGGCGTGGTTTTATAATAACAACCGTCCAATAAGGTCGTGTGGTAATCAATGCAGGCTGTAAATGCAATAGTGTCTGATGTGTAAAAATATAGTTTGCACCTTACGTCCATCACTTTAGGTTTGGATGTTGGCATATTCTCCAGTTCTTTGCATAATTGTTTGATTTCTTTAATGTTGTGCTCTTTGTTTATAATGTAACCATCCTTCGTGCCGTATTCTTCGAATGTGGTGCATGTCAGTGGTGGGTCTCTTAATTCGTTTATGTTCCAATCCGTTTTTTTGACGAATACACTGTCTATGTCCTTGAAGTTTACGACTTGAGCATACGCTTGTAATGGCAGAAACAAAACGAGTAGGCCAATAATAGATTTTATCATTCTTTTGTATTCAGTGGTTGTTATTGTTTTGAAAAACTCATTTATTTTATACGCTGTCGTTGTTTAAAGTAATAACGTCAGCCGTCATATCAGGCTATTGTTGCTTAATGTCTTTTGTACGTGACAGTGTCAGAAACTTCTATTTTGAGTAATTTGAAGTCCTTTGTGTAGTGATATGAATAAAGAAAACCGGCATTATTAGGAGATGTGCGGAATATGTTGGTGACACGGTGTCCGTTAGGCATCCTTGAAATGTTGACGCGATATTCGTTTCCGTCCTCCGTATATGCATATCTCGTATTCTCGTTCGACATCATCAGTCGCCTGTCTCCGCCCGAAATCTCATAAAAACAGCCGCCCTGCTTTATTAATTTATGGATGTCATTTTGGCCGTTACGCCTGTTTTTATGGATAATCCACATCGTGTCGGCGTCTGTGAATACATCAACTACGTTGTACGGAGGCGCAGTGAGCTTTGCCGTGCGCCCGGATTTGGAACATCCGAGCAGTATAAGCATGGTCAATATAGCCGTCATTATTAGTTTCATGGCGTTGTTGCTTAACTGTTTCTGATGGGTTAAAGTAACGTGATTCGATTGCAGTGCAGTCATTCGGGCAGTAGTTCAACAGACTTGACATGCGTGTATTCAATTATGTTGTAGTCCTTGTCATACAGGTATTTGTATAAAAAGAATGTGTAAGGCTGGGTGAGGTCGTCATTGTTGATTAAGTATCTGGTTGTGCTGTACAGGTTGTCTTTTTCGCGTTTTATTACGACCTTGTAGTCTATGCCTGATGGAAAAAGAACGTGATGAGGCACGATGAACGACGTGTCACGGAGCGACGACAGGCATAAGTTCCATAGCGTGATTTTGCCGTGCTGGTCTTTTATGACATTATAATATTCGTTTTTTACTTTGATGAAAGAAATTTTGTCATTGATTAAAATCGTGTCATGGACATATTTTATAACAATGTCTTTTTCATTTGTTTGTACGAACGGGATATGTGACCGTTCGTTCGACGAGCATGACATCGCCAATATTATAAAAACAGGTATGATAAAAGACATGTGTTTCATGGTTTCAGTGATTAGTGTCAACGTTTACAAAGATAAACGTTCTTTTAGACAAAAGCAAGTTTTTGGTATATAAAATATTCCCGACAAGCAGTATTGTTTCTGCTTGTCGGGAATATTGCGGCTGCGGACCGGCTGTAATGTCCGGCCGGAGTTGTCAGTTTCTTGTCACCGAGAACGATTGGCGGTGGAAAATGAATATGGGGATGATGCACCCTACCACCATGCCGAACATGATAAGCACAGTGAGTGACGAGTTGTGGAAGAAGCGTGAGACGTATTCCATTGTGTATTCGTCGGGCAGGCGCACTATGTTTATCAGGTCGCGGACGGCCTTGTAGGCAAACATTCCCGGCACCATAGGCAGCAGTGACGGGAAGGCGAAGCACTCCGCAGGGCAATGTATGCGCATTGAGAACGGCACGGCAAGCAGTCCTATTACGAAGCCCGCTATGATTGAGGCCGTCACCTGGTCGAGCGTCAGTCCCGTGTGGTGCATCAAGAAGTAGCGTATGCCGTGCCCGATGCAGGCCAGCAGGGCGCAGATGAGCAGAGCCTTGCGCGGCGGATTGCTTATTATGGCGAAGCCGACACCGGCCACGGCGGCGAAAAGTCCGTCGGCGATGGCCGCCTGCACCACGTCAGGGCGCACAACCTTGGTGAACGTTGTCGGGTCAATGTCGAATATGACGACCGTTGCCGACAGGCCGACGGCAATGCAGATTATCAGCAGGCCGGCGTTGGTGAGCCGCGCGATGCCGTCGAGCGCGTGGCCGTCGACGATGTCCATCACGCCGTTTATCAGCGGAACGCCGGGTACAAGATACAGCATCGACGTTCCGAGCGATATGTCTTCCGTGCCGCCGTGGAAGTAAAGATAGTCTGTAACGCCAATCATTGTCGATACGAAGGCGCAGATTACGAACAGGGCAAGGTGGTTGAACTTGCGCCGGGTAAGCTCCTGACGGATGAAAAAGCCCACGAGTGTGGCTACGAACACGATGCACATAGATGTCAGGTTGCCGTCGAACAGGCGGCAGAAGCAGGCGTTTGCGAGCGAGGCGAGCAGCAACACTGTCCACCGGCTTTCGCGTTTCTCCTTCACAATCATCTTGAACAGCCGCCAAAGCTCCTTCAGCGGCAGCTTGTTGTCGAACGCGCGCCACGACAGGGCCGACAGTTTCATGTTGGCCTTGAAGTTCAACGCCATTGCCGGTGTCTTCTTTATATACGTATAAGAGCGGTTGTGGTCGGCGTCCAAAAGCGTTATGCTCAACGTTTTTGGAAATATAAGCAGGTTGATGTGATAGCCGAACGAGCGCGCCATGCGCACCGTGTTGTACTGTATCCGTGATGTCTGTGCGCCTACGGCCATCATCGTTGCGGCGTATTCGGCCAGAAAAATCGCGGCGTCTTTCAACGCCTCGTGTACGTTCTCTTCTTCTTTCTGTTGCATTGCTGTTGTTATCTGAAAACTTGTTGTAAAGCCGTGATTGTGTAAAACGGCTGCAAAGTTACATGTTTTCGCTGACAAATACGGCATGTTGTATCTGCTTTTTCATGCCATAAGGCGGTTGCTTGTGTTTTGTGCTTGCATAGGTGGCGTTTTGACTGAATGTCGGCGAAAGTACTGGTTATGCTTACACATTGATTTGCCGTGACGCTTTGAGAATGCGTTATTTGAAAAACAAAACCTTTGGGCGGAAATATTGCAGGGAAAAGTGTGCAGGCGTAAAGTGCGTTACACCAAGGTTTTATGCTGTAAAAATGCTTGTGTGTGCAATATCTTGCGGCTTTTTAGCGTGCAAAATGTGGCAAATTGAGATGCCAAAGACCGTCTTTTGCATCGCCGGTTGCCACCTTTGGCGCGCGTGTTGACGGCGTTTTTTGTGGCAAAACCGCATGAAATGTAATATGTGAGTTTACAAAATGGCGCTTCCCTGGTGCCTTTTTCATGCCTCAATTGTCATTTTATTACTCCGTGTTTTTCTGTTTTGTGGATTTTTGTTGGAGTTTTTTGTATGACAAAATGCAACGGTGAATAGCTTTTCAGTTGACACATTGTGCGATGGATGGTGTGTTGCCGGTTGATGAAACCGTGGCCTTCGACATACCGCGGCCAGTGACATGTCTGCCAATTCTGTCAGTGTGACGGTGACAAACGTGACATTCTGGCGTTTGGCACGCTTTTCGCTATAATGTTGGCGGACGCGCCAAGGGTGCGGACAAACATATTTAAGTACACAATATTAAAACTATAGAACTATGAACATCAAACCATTGGCAGACAGGGTGCTGGTTAAACCGGCACCGGCAGAAGAGAAAATCGGTGGAATAATCATTCCCGATACTGCAAAGGAGAAACCGCTTCACGGCACAATCATCGCCACAGGCAAGGGTACCAAGGATGAAGAGATGGTGCTGAAGGCAGGCGACGAGGTGCTTTACGGCAAATATGCAGGCACTGAACTGGAGTTTGAGGGCGAGAAATACCTGATGATGCGCCAGAGCGATGTGCTCGCAGTGATTGAAAAGTAACAGTCAAGAATTTAAGGAATTTAGAGAAGTTATAGAAGTTAGAGCCATTACCAAGAGCCGTGCAGCAATACATTCGGCTATAACTTCCGAGTGAACGCAGTGAACGGTAACTTCTTTAACTTCTATAACTTCAGAAAATAAAAAAATCAAACATCATGGCTAAAGAGATTAAATATAACGTAGACGCCCGTGACTTGCTCAAGAGGGGCGTTGACCAGTTGGCAGACGCAGTGAAGGTTACACTCGGCCCGAAAGGCCGCAACGTCATCATTGAAAAGAAGTTCGGCGCTCCGCAAATCACCAAGGACGGTGTTACCGTTGCAAAGGAGATTGAACTGGCCGACCACTTCGAGAACACCGGCGCACAGCTCGTTAAGAGCGTGGCAAGCAAGACCGGCGACGATGCAGGCGACGGAACTACAACCGCTACGATACTTGCACAGAGCATCGTGAACGTAGGACTGAAGAACGTCACGGCAGGTGCCAACCCCATGGACTTGAAGCGCGGCATCGACAAGGCCGTTGTTGCCGTTGTTGATTATATCAAGGCTAACGCCGAGAAGGTTGACGACAACTATGACAAGATTGAGCAGGTTGCCACCGTCAGCGCAAACAACGACCCCGAAATAGGCAAGCTCATCGCCGACGCAATGCGCAAGGTAAGCAAGGACGGCGTAATTACAATCGAAGAGAGCAAGAGCCGCGACACCCATATCAACGTGGTTGAGGGTATGCAGTTCGACCGCGGCTATCTGAGCGGCTACTTCGTAACCGACGCTGACAAGATGGAATGCGTAATGGAGAATCCTTACATACTGATTTACGACAAGAAAATCAGCAACATCAAGGACTTCCTTCCCATCCTTCAGCCTGCCGCAGAGAGCGGACGCCCGTTGCTCGTAATTGCTGAGGACGTTGATTCAGAGGCTCTTACAACACTCGTTGTAAACCGTCTGCGCGGTGGATTGAAGATTTGCGCAGTCAAGGCTCCCGGCTTCGGCGACCGCCGCAAGGCAATGCTCGAGGACATCGCGATACTGACCGGCGGTGTTGTTATCAGCGAGGAGAAGGGCTTGAAGCTTGAGCAGGCAACACTGGAGATGCTCGGCACCTGCGACAAGGTTACCGTTACCAAGGACAATACGACCATCGTTAACGGTGCAGGCGACAAGCAGTGCATCGCAGACCGCGTGGCTCAGTTGAAGAACGAGATTGCCAACACCACAAGCTCTTACGACAAGGAGAAGCTGCAGGAGCGTCTGGCCAAGATTTCAGGCGGCGTCGCAGTGCTCTACGTAGGCGCGAACAGCGAGGTTGAGATGAAGGAGAAGAAAGACCGCGTAGACGACGCCCTCTGTGCCACACGTGCGGCAATCGAGGAAGGTGTGGTAGTTGGTGGCGGCACGACATACATCCGCGCACTCGACACTCTGAAAGATGTCAAGGGCGACAATGCTGACGAGCAGACTGGTATCAACATCGTGGTACGCGCCATCGAGGAGCCTCTCCGCCAGATTGTAGCCAACGCCGGAGGCGAAGGTGCAGTCGTTGTGCAGAAAGTTCGCGAGGGTGAAGGCGACTTCGGATACAACGCACGCACCGACGAATACGAGGACTTGCGCAAGGCCGGAGTAATCGACCCCGCCAAGGTAGCCCGTGTTGCTCTTGAGAACGCCGCTTCAATTGCCGGCATGTTCCTGACAACTGAATGCCTCATAGTTGACAAGCCCGAGGAAAAACCGGCAATGCCGATGGGCAATCCGGGAATGGGCGGAATGATGTAAAATTGTAATCCTAAGATAACAAAAAGAGGGACACTGCCGATGTGCTTCCCTCTTTTTTGTTGTTTTTAGCTTGAATGGCATGATTTTTAGCATGAAAAATTTGTTTCTTATGCCCAAAGTACATAAATTTGCACATGAAAATAAGAACAAAAAGCGAATAGATCCTAAAGTAGATATTTTTTTGATTTGTTTTAGTAGATTAGTTTTTAAGTAGTTTGTTTTTTGAAAATCGCTTGTCGTGACGACATGCGATTTTTTTGTTTGTACCTAAATCAAAAATCGAAGCCTTTGTTTTACATTGTCCTTGATTTTGTGTATCTTTGCAGACATGTTCCTGTGTGCGTGCTTCTTGCGTATGCGGCCATATTGTAAGATTATGGATGTAAATGATTTCAAGATAAAATGGTGGCAGTGGGTGCTGTATATCGCCGTGTCGGGCGGACTGCTTTACATCACCAAGTCGTGGCTTATGTCGCTCGGCATAATCCTGTTATTGATATTGCTCGACCGCTGGCTTGCTGAATATGAGCGCAAGAAACGTGGCGGCGACGATGACGATATATTGTTGTAAACTATGCAGAAGCTTTTGGATTTATATAAGTCGTGGAGCGGTTCGGCGCCTTCGGGCGTGGAACAGCTTGATACAGCCGGCAGCAACCGCCGGTATTTCCGTATATTGGGGGCTGATGGAGGTTCTGTCATAGGCGTTATAGGTACAAGCCGTGACGAAGACCATGCCTTCATTTACCTTTCGGGGCATTTCAAGAAGCGCCAGCTTCCTGTGCCGCACATCCTTGCCGTGTCTGACGATGAGCTTCGTTACTTGCAGGAAGACCTTGGACGTGTGTCGCTGTTCGGTGCGATAAGCGGCGGACGCGAGGCCGGCGGACGCTACAACCAGCGTGAGAAGCAGTTGCTTGTCAATACTGTTCGCGAGCTTCCTAACATACAGATACGTGGCGCGCGCGGACTGGACTGGGCCAATTGTTATCCGCAACCCGAGTTTGACGAGGACACCGTGCTGTTCGACTTGAATTATTTTAAGTACTGTTTCCTCAAGCCTGCCGAACTTGATTTCCACGAACTGAAGCTTGAAGCCAACTTCCGCCTCTTTGCGAAAGACCTTGTCGCGGAGAAGGCTGACAGCTTTATGTACCGTGATTTCCAGGCACGTAATGTCATGCTCGACGCCCAAGGCCGTCCGTATTTCATCGATTACCAAGGCGGACGCAAGGGGCCGTATTACTATGACTTGGCTTCATTCCTTTGGCAGGCATCGGCCAGATATCCGTATAAGCTCAGGCGAGAGCTTGTTTATGAGTATTACAACTCGTTGAAGCTTTATACTGAAGTTCCCTCTGTACGTCATTTTGTGGAACGGTTGAGCCTGTTTGTATTGTTCCGCACGCTCCAGGTACTCGGCGCTTACGGCTTCCGAGGGTATTTCGAGCGTAAAAAGCATTTTCTTGACAGCATACCTCCGGCCATACAGAACCTGCGCGAACTGCTGAAGCTTAATGTCTTCACATATCCGTATTTGCTTGATGTGTTGCGCCAGCTTACCGAAATGCCGCAGTTTGCACACATTGAAGAGCCTGCATTGACACGTGCTGACGGCTTCAAGACAACCGACAGCAAAGTGTATGCAGCCCATCCTTCCGACGGCCCGGCCACATTCTCGAAGTATGACAACAAGGGGCCGCTGGTTGTCCGCGTATATAGTTTCTCTTATCACAAGGGCATTCCTGAAGATGAGAGCGGCAACGGGGGCGGCTATGTGTTCGACTGTCGCGGCATGCACAACCCCGGCCGTTACGAGCCTTACAAAAAACTGACGGGGCTTGACGAGCCGGTGATACGCTTTCTTGAGGACGACGGCGAAATACTTACATTCCTTGACAACGTTTATAAACTGGCCGACATCCATGTGCGCCGCTACATTCAGCGCGGTTTTACGAGTCTGATGTTCAGCTTCGGATGCACGGGCGGACAACACCGCAGCGTATATGCGGCCCAGCATCTTGCCGAACATATCAACGACAAGTTTGGTGTAGAGGTTCGCATTGTGCATCGTGAGCAGAACATAAGCACCGTGTTGGAGGCTAAGAAAAAATAAAACAACAGATTATGATGCAGGCAATGATATTCGCCGCGGGGCTTGGCACGCGCCTGAAGCCGCTTACCGACACAATGCCTAAGGCACTCGTGAGGGTGGGGGACAGGCCGCTTATCGAGCGCGTGGTGGAAAAGCTGAAGGCTTCAGGCGTTGAAAGGATGGTTGTAAACGTACATCATTTTGCGTCGCAGGTGGTCGGTTATTTGCATGACAACGGCAATTTCGGTGTTGACATACGCATAAGCGACGAGTCGGAGATGCTTCTCGACACCGGCGGAGGACTGAAAAAGGCCGCCCCGTTGTTTGCGCCTGACGCTCCGATACTTATCCACAACGTAGACATATTGAGCAATGTAGACCTCCGTTGGCTGTACGAAAGCCATAAGGGCAGTGACGCCACTCTGCTTGTCAGCGAGCGTAAGACTAAACGTTACCTGCTTTTCAACGATGAAATGCGTCTCGTAGGCTGGACAAACATTGAGACAGGCGAGGTTAAAAGCCCTTATCCCGACTTGGATGTAAGCGTCTGTAAGCGGTTCGCCTTTTCCGGAATACACGTCTTTTCGCCGCGTCTTTTCCCTTTGATGGACGGTTTTCCTGACAAGTTCGGCATAATAGACTTTTACCTGAAAGTGTGCGGCAAGGCCGTAATAAAGGCTTGCGTCAAGTCCGACTTGCGGCTGCTTGACGTGGGGAAGCTCGACACTTTGGCCGAAGCGGAACGGTTTATTGCCGCCAACGGCTGACATGTTGCCGCAGAAGCGCATACATATATAAGTCAAATACTTTACGACCCGGCACCGATGCCGGGTCGTTTGTTTTATCAGAACAGTTTTCCGCGGCATACATTATTTATACATTTATGAAACAAAACCCCATGAAAAGTGTTGCCTTGTCAAGGAAAAACGCTATCTTTGCAACGTCCGGGGAGAAATCTCGGGCGTAAAGAAGGCGTTTCTCGCTTTCATCCTTAAAAGCGAAATCTGGAAAATTTGGCAGGAGGGTGGAGACAAGGTAACGCTCATTCTGTTTGTATATGTACATGGGGCAGCCCACGCTGTGCCCGTGTCCATTATACGACAGCGTGGGGTTATTGTTTCTCGGTCTGTCTCTGCAAGGCTTTTCCAGATGCCCGCTTTTGGATGGACAGGACAAGTCTCACGCTTTTTTGTATCCTTGTTTAACGCCGATTTAGGGGACTTGTAGGCTCTTAAACATTTGTAACTATGAAAATGGAGACAGTAAAATGTGTGCTTGAATCAATGCCGCCGGAGTTTGATTCACACCAATTCATCGAACGTTTCATCCGTGAAAACGAGCGCGAGTATGTCGAGATGCTGTACGCGCAGAAAGATTCGCCTGCGATTTTCCGTGACGTACACGCCATGATAGGGCGTTATTTGGCTGAAAATGCCGATGCGTTGGCTGTCATTAAGGCCGGTAGGACACAGAGTGAAAACATTAAAGGTTATGAAAGCGAAAACCAAAATTGGAGGAAATTATGAAAAACAACGTTTTTAGATGGGCTTTAATTGTCATTGCTCTTGGTGTGTTTGCAAGCGGAACTTTTGCAAAGTACGACCCTGCAAAAGCCAAGGCCAAGGCAAAAAAGAAAGTCATTGAATACACAGCGTACAAGATTGAGGGTTATGTTTATAAAAAAGAGTTTGTCAGCGAAACGCCAATGACAGTATTTACAATCGGTGGTGACACATTAATGTCTGGTTTGTATTCTGTCAAGAGCGATGTCATTATAAACAGTTGGGACATGATGGCTGGACGTCAGCAAGTGCCACAGATAGCAGGAACTAGAAAGTTAAGAGGTGGCGTTATTGAGGGAGAATTCTTTATTGCCAATAGTTATAAAGGTACAAGTCGTATGGATGGGCCAAAATTGACCGCATCAGAATTTAAATCCTATAAAAGTTATCTTAAGTCGCCGGGATTACAAGTCGTTCCGCTCAGGATTAGCAGAATTGATGTTTCCGGTTCTTGGGGGCATCTTTTCGCAGAGAAAGACGGTGAATATATGGCTCTTCAGATTGATTGCGCCGGTGATGGGCCAGTAAAAAGCATCAAGGGGAGAGCCACAATAGGCTTTGGTCAAGTTTATAACGGTTATTATTATGCAGACGATATTTTTGATTGGGATAATTGCGCACTAATTCCAAGGGATACTATGACCGTAGTTATGCGTAATGGCGACACGTTTGTTGGTATGTTGTCGGATAATTTGCATATAAATTTGTCAAGGAGCGGTCCCGACCTTTGGAATTATTGGTATGCGCGTGTAGACGGCAAGGGAAAATATGCGTTTGCGTCAGGAGAGGAAATAGAAAGTGAAGGTTATCGTAATTTAAGTGGTTATCATTATGCTCTTGAAAGGAAGAAAGCAGCCGAGGCCGCCCGGCAAGAGCGACTGCGCAAAGAGCGTGAGGCTGCCGAGCGTGACCGTCAGGAGAGATTGGCAAGAAAACAGAAGGCAGAAGAGCGACGCAAGCGTCTCATTGCCAAGTATGGGGAACATTACGGTACGCTCCTTGCCAACGAACAGCTGGAGCTTGGCATGACAAAGGCGATGGTTAACGAGGTGTACAGCAAGAAGGTTTACAGTGTCAGCAGACGGTCGAACGGAGTGGAAGTATGGCGTATGCGCAACTATGGCGCTTTGCTTGGCAACAATATTCTTGGTGCAGTGATGCAGATGGGTGCTATGATGATGCCTCGTATGCTTGTATTTAAGAATGGAAAGCTAATCGAGATATACCGTAATTGATTTTAATGGTTATTTTCATGTTTTCTAAAAGGCCACCTTTCACCCTCTGAAAGGTGGCCTTTTGCGTTGCAATTCACGGCCTTTTGCAACGCCGTTTGCCGTCTTTTGCAAAATGGCATGTTGCTGTCATCGGTAAATGCCCATGCTTTACCACATGCGTTCATGCGATTTATGGCAATAAATCATGGCGTTATGGCCGTAACATTGAAAAATTGTTGTACCTTTGCAACATCTTTATTATGTGGTAAGAAAGTCGCAGCGACAAGCTACCGGCAAACAATATGACAGGGAAAATGCCTTGTGGCTCATGGCTTGCGGCTGCGAAGCATTTGCCTTTAACTACTTTAACTCCTTATAACTCCTTTAACTACAATTATAAAATAAACATATATATCGATGCAAAAAATCATCATTCTCGATTTCGGTTCACAGACCACGCAGCTCATAGGCCGCCGTGTGCGCGAACTTGACACGTTCTGCGAAATCCTGCCTTACAACAAGTTTCCGCAGGACACGGAGGGCGTTATCGGCGTAATCCTCAGCGGTTCGCCTTACTCCGTGCACGACCCGGAGGCGTTCAAGGCCGACTTGAGCCAGTTTGTAGGCAAGTTTCCCGTGCTCGGAATATGCTATGGGGCGCAGTTCATAGCCTCGCAGGGCGGCGGAAAGGTTGAAAAGACCAACACGCGCGAGTACGGACGGGCGCATCTTATGCAGTTTGACGCTGAAAATCCGCTGTTCAAGGGCTTTAAGGAAAACTCTCAGGTGTGGATGAGCCACGGCGACACGATAACGGCTTTGCCTTCCGATTGTCATGCCATAGCTTCCACGGCTGATGTCAAGTTCGCTGCATACGCCAGCGAGAGTAATCCCTTGTGGGCGGTGCAGTTCCACCCCGAAGTGTTCCATACGGAGCAGGGAAAACAGCTGTTGCAGAATTTTGTAGTTGACATTTGCGGCAGCCGGCAGGAATGGAGTGCGGCTTCGTTCGTGGAAACAACGGTGCAGGAGCTGAAAGAACAGCTCGGCAACGACCGCGTGATACTCGGACTTTCGGGCGGAGTTGACTCTTCCGTATGTGCCACTTTGCTCAACCGCGCCATCGGCTCAAACCTTACGTGTATATTCGTAGACCACGGTATGCTGCGCAAAAACGAGTTCCAAAAGGTGATGGAGGCATACAAGGGACTCGGCCTGAACGTAATCGGAGTGGACGCAAGCGACAAGTTCTTCAAGGATTTGGAAGGTGTGAGCGACCCGGAGCAGAAGCGTAAAATCATAGGCCGCGACTTTGTGGAGGTGTTCAACGCCGAGGCGAAGAAAATAACCGACGCAAAATGGCTTGCACAGGGCACAATCTATCCCGACCGCATAGAGAGCCTTAGCATCACGGGCATGGTTATCAAGAGCCACCACAACGTGGGCGGACTTCCAAAGGAGATGCACCTGCAGTTGTGCGAGCCGCTTAAATGGCTGTTCAAGGACGAGGTGCGCCGCGTTGGCTATCAGCTCGGCATGCCCGAACGGCTTATCAAGCGCCACCCCTTCCCCGGTCCCGGACTGGCCGTGCGCATACTCGGCGACATCACTCGTGAGAAGGTCCGCATCCTGCAAGACGCTGACGACATATACATCGAGAACATGCACAACTACATTTGCGAGGACGGCGAGCCTTTGTATGACAAGGTTTGGCAGGCCGGCACGGTGCTTCTCTCGACGATACGCAGCGTCGGTGTGATGGGCGACGAGCGCACTTACGAGCATCCTGTGGCTCTGCGCGCCGTGACGAGCACCGACGCCATGACCGCCGACTGGGCGCATCTGCCTTACGACTTCATGGCTAAGGTTTCCAATGAGATTATAAACAAGGTGAAAGGCGTCAACCGCGTTTGCTACGACATCTCGTCAAAGCCGCCTTCGACAATCGAGTGGGAGTAATGTTCTTGCGGACGAAAGGTCTGCATTCTTAACGGTTTTATCCCTACAATGTACATTTTTCAGTACATTGTGGGGATTTTTTGTTGCGGCGTCAGGCAAAGCCCATGCCTGTGTTATGTCGTTGGAAATAATGCAAAAATTCTGTAAATGGCAGGCCGTGTTTGTCGGTTCACGGCATAAAAGCTTAACTTTGCTTCCATGATTTATGCTGTGATGCGCTGTTGCCGTTACATATTGCTTCTGTTGCTCGTTGTAGCCGCCGTTACGTGCCGTGCCCAGTTGTCTGCCGTCGTGTTCGATATTGAGACGCGGCGGTGTGTACCGGGCGTTACGGTGTATATCAATCCTTCGGGCAAGACCATGACAGACAGCTATGGGCGGTTTGCCGTCAGTGGCGACTGTAACGGCATAACGCTGTCACATGGAAGTTTTGAGCCTTTGGCGCTTGACAAGTCTGCCGTGCGTGATACCATCTGGCTGTTGCCTAAGATGCGGCGGCTCGATGAGGTGGTGATATATGGAAAGAAACCGAAACCCGGTTTTGATATAAAGGCTGCAACTCAACGCGCTGCAGCCGGGGCTGGACTCAAGGGAGGTTCGGGTGCCAACATTGATTTCTTTTCCATATTCAATCCCAAGGCGCGCAAGCATGCCAAGAGGCGTAAGAAAATAAAGGAAATGCTTGACAAGTATTGACAGCTACCGTTGTCAGTGGTTTATCTTTTTTCATCGCCCGGTCTAACCTGTATCAGGTCGTCTTTCATTTTCTCCTTATGGTTGTGTGGGCTAAGATAGCGGAAAATATGCTTACAGGCAAAACGGTTGACATAAAAAACAAAAAGAGGGGCAAGCATTAGCCCCTCTTTTTGTTTTACGGTTTCAATCAATACCAGCGTGGGTCACCGGCCTCAATACCTCTTTCCTGTATTGTGAAGTCATGTTCTGCCGGGTTCAGGAACAGTTGGGTTGAAGACAATTCCAGCTGCGTTGTCGGTTCGAAGGCATTGCTTGTCAGCACGAAGTCGTTAGTGAAATAAACCTCGTTTATTACCACATTGCCGTTGGGTGTACGTATGCCACGGCAGTTCGTCGGGTCAGGACTCAGGGCGAAGATACACCTTGTAAGGTTTACGTCGGCTTGTGCGCAATTGTTGGCATCGATGAAATAACGTCCGCTTGCAGGACCGTTGTAGAACGTACTGTTGCTTATGTTTATCGTGCCTGTATTGCTGTTGGTTACTTCAAGGAACGAGCGTGCGAACGTGTCAAACGTTGTGTTTGTGATGTTGACCGTGCCAACCGTGTAAGCGGCGTTGTTCCAATACAAAACGGAATAGCCGTTGCCGTAGGACATGTTTGTCATCACGCAGTTGTCAATGTTCACTTCATTGATTGACTTGGCCACGTCAGACTGCATACGGATGATGCTGCGTTCAAAGTCTGTCATCGTACAGTTGCTGAATGAGAGGTCTCCACCTATTGTGCAAGCGTCGCTCTGATTGATAAAGTACTGACATCCAGTATCTACCAGCCTTACGTTGTCAAAACGTATGTATGCGTGTGAACCGCCTATGTCAATGCCTTTGTCCATGTTCAGAGTTGGTGTTTCGCCACCGGCAATTCCGAAGAATGTTACCGACATGCCATCAGGAATGGTGACGTTGGTCTGTTCGCCGGTCTCTTCGTCAGTTCCGTACATTGATATTGTGGAGCCGGCCGGTATGCCGATGGTTACGCTATAGTTGTCAGCGTTGCCGCTCTGTGCTATAGCCTCTGCCGCAATGTCGTCAAGCAGGCTCTGGCTGATGACGGTTACTGTTGAAGGCAGCGGATAGAGATAGTCTGCAGAAGGCATTGACGCCATTGTTGCCAAAGTGAGCGTGCCACGCCTTGTATCTTCGTTGTATATCTCAAACGTGTATGTAGTTGACGGAGTGAGGCCTTCAACCCTGTATTCTCCGTTTGCAATTGCATCGGCATTGTTGCGGAGGTCGATGTTCATAGGCTCGCTGCCGTCACTTGGCGTTACTATGATGTTGGTTACTTCGGCTCCGGGCGTCCACTTCAGCTCCATGTATGTGTCGCCGCGTAAGATTTCGCTTTCAATGAAAATCTGCTCAGCCAATGTCCTGAATGATGTTCCGCCGTCACCATTGTCAAAATATACCCATCTTGATTCCGGCGTCTGTGACGACATCGCCTTCATTCGCAGGTAATATTTTGTGTCTCCCGTGAGTCCGCGGATGGTGTCAGGAGACGCTGTTATGCTCATGTCTTCACCGTAGACTATGGAGTTTGGCGATGCACCCATTCCCATCTCGTCGGTCAGTGAGTCTGTGCTTACTTCGATTATATAATATTCGGTTCCGGGCATGCCTGTAAAGCTGACTTCAACCCATGTGTCGCCCTCGCTTAGTGTCAGGTCTTCACGGTTGACGCCGAACAGCCTGTCATGGGAACTGTCAACGTCCCAGTCGTTGTCGTCTGTACATGACGCGAAGGGCACAAGACTGAGCGACAACAACGCCATTCCCAAAATTTTATTCATTGTTTTCATTGTGCATTAGTCATTTTAATTTGTTTGAACTAAGGGTGGAAGCAGGCTGTGGAGAACCATTCATCCGGCAGCCTGTTCCCTTCCTCATTTATTTATTCAAAGCCGTAAGAGTTGCTTAAAGAGCCTTGGGCGTCAGATATTGTAGTGGTGCAAATCGGCCTCAGATAACGGTTCTTTACGGTTATGCCTACGTCGCCAGTCGGGTCGGGGTAGCCGGCTGTTCCTACAAGTCCGCAGTTGATTGAAGCAAGGTTGTTCATAAGTTCTTCAACATCGTCTGCGTCAGCCTCGGGGTCTTCCGGGTTGTTGCTGCCAAACCAGCTCTCGTGAGCGTCATAATCGGCTTCATTAATTTCGTCAGCCGGCGTGTAGAATGTTACGCTTGAGAAATCGATTCTTGTCTGCGCTTCGTCAGCATAATTGAAATAAACGGTTTCGGGATATGTACCGTCTGTGAGCTGCTGGATGAAAGTTTGTTTCATTTCCACAATCTTGTCATGCAGCAAGTTCCAGCGGATAAGGTCGTATTTGCGGAAACCTTCGCCTGCAAACTCCCACGCGTTCTCTTGTACGATAGCGTCGAAGAACCCGTCCTTGCTTGCTGGCAATGAAGCTACGTAATCCTGTGCGACAGACTTGTGTGCGTCGTCGTAAGCGCGCTCGTGAACCAAGGCGAGAGCCTGGCGTGCCGTCAGTCCGGCACTGCCTTCATAGCTACCGTCAGCGCTTCCAGATAGTTCGTTCATGCACTCTGCATAGAACAGCAATACGTTAGAGTAGCGCATTTTCACGACGTTGATACCGGTTGTATGCTTTCCGCTTGCAACCAGGTTGTCTTCAAGCCATGTGGATGTCATCCAACGGGGATTCCATTTGCCTACATAAAAGCCGAACGGATTGGTTACCATCTCTTCTACGGCTTCTGCTCCGGCACGGTCGTCCCTTGGGCGGATTTCATAAGTTGCAACAGTTACGTCGCGGCGAGTGTCGTTCGGGTCGTATGAATAGAAGAACGGCGCCGTAAGTTTCACTTCACCCGTATTGTTCGTATATCCGAATGTAGATGTATTTCCTCCGGTCATTCTGACGCCTACAGAATATCCAAGCTCGCTCGACACGTTGTAACGCATCGGGATTTCAAACAAGTTCTCCTGATACGTCAAGTCAAGCTGTTGCTGGTTGAGGAGATACCACTCGTTTTCGAACGACGGGTTGAGTTGATGCCTGCCGCTTAGTATGATGGCTGACAGATGTTCAAGAGCCTTCTCGTACAGCACCCTGCGCTCTGCTTCTCCCGGACGTTGTGTGGGGTATGTGGCGTCTGTATAGTCGGCGGTCTCATATCCTTCCTTCGCTTGTTCGCGTATGGCATATCCGGCACGTGTCATTGCGATTTGTGCAAGCAGCGCGTGTGCATATCCCTTGTTCGCCTGTTCTGTCGTGTACCCGTTCTCACCGGCCCAGGGAAGAAACTCGATGGCCTCTTCGAGGTCAACCATCAGAGTGTCCATGATTTCGTCGCGGTCGGTCTTGCTGAGGTATGCGTTACTTAAATCAGACTGGGTAACTTCAAGTTTCAAGGGAACGTCGCCCCAGTTGCGCAGAATGTCGAAATATACCATAGCCCTCATCGTAAGAGCTTCGCCGAGATACCGTCCCATTTCCTCACGTGAGCTGTTGCCTTCCTCGAACAACGGGCTTTGGCGCACGCCTTCTATGATGTCGTTGCAGTCTTCAATGATTGCGTACATCCTTGTCCATTGGTCGGCAAAGCGGCTCCAGCTGTTTGTGAAATTATAATGTCCTGCGCCTCTCGCACTGGCTGCGTACACATTGCCGTTGCCGGTAAAGCCGATGGCGTTTGACAACTCAATGTCAGTATTTAGGTTTACGGTTATGCCGAAATCCTGCGAATATGTTTGGTCTTGTCCCATGGCACCGTAAATCTTGTTTACACGCAGGCCTGTGTAATAAGCCGAGTTGTACACAGTGGTGTTGTTCATTTCCGACGGCGAGTTTTGGTCAAGGAAGTCGGAGCAGGACGATATTCCGACAATTCCTAAGCCCAATGCCATTATTGAAAATATCTTTTTCATTTTATTTTAGGTTTTGTTTAGTAGTAAGGAGGGAAGTAGTAAAGAGTAAGTATATATGCTTAGTCATGTAATCTACTTATTACTTTACTCCTTTTTCTCCTTTACTCCTTGTTTTTAGAATGTTACGTTAATACCTCCAACGAACGTGCGGCTCTTCGGATAAGCAGCGTAGTCAACACCCGGTGTCATCGGGTTGCGTCTGCTGCTGGTGTCCACTTCGGGGTCGTAGCCGTCATAGCCGGTGAAGCAGAAGAGGTTGTAACCGGTGAAGTAGATGCGGATGTTCTCTATCTGCAGGGCCTTTGTCCACTTCTTAGGCAGCGTGTAACCTACTGTGATGTTCTGCAGGCGCAGGAACGAAGCATCTTATACAGCATAGTCCATTATCACCATTGTGTTTGCAGCAGCCGGGTTATACATGCGTTTGCCCTGGTTGAGTTCGTTCAAGCGTGCCATCACCGCTTCTGAGCCTCCATAAGCTGAGATGACAGAGTTTGTCGGACGTCCGAGGTTCATGCCGGTTACAGGGTCAATCCACGTGTAGCGGTTGTCTACGTTGAAGTCTGCAACAAGGTTGTTGTTGTTGCTTGAACCCAAGTAGAATGAGTTGTAGCTCTTTGTTGCGTTGAATATCTTGTTTCCGAGAGAGTAGTTGAAGAAGATGTTGAAGTCGAAGTTGCCTACGCGGCCGTCGATGCCGAAACCTCCGGTTGTCGGGGCGATTGTGTTGCCGAGGCGTTGCTTCAGCGGCATTCCGTCTTCGTCAGTTTCAACTTTCGGAGTACCCGGATAGAGTCTTCCAAACGGGTTCTCGCCGGTTTGGGCGGTATGTCCGTCTGCAAACTCCCAGTTCGTACCGTTCAATACAAGGTCGCCTGTGCCGGTAGCGGGGTCGTAAACGGTGTAATAACCTTTGTACTTGTATCCCCAGATTTCGCCTAAGCGTCCGCCTGCTTCCACGCGGAAGTCATCCTGATCGGCGTAAGCTGTGCCGCCGCCCCATGCCGACCTTTGCCACGGGCTGCTTACGTTGAGTTCTTCAATCTTGTTGCGGTTGTACGATATGTTGAAATTGAAGTTCAAGCCAAAGTTCTTCTTGTCTACGAGCACGGCGTTCAAAGCGAACTCTATACCCTTATTGGATGTCTCTCCGAAGTTCTGGTACTGATACTGGTAACCAGTGCTGCTTGGTATGACTGTCCTCATGAGCAAGTCTTTCGTTGTGTTCCAGTAGAAGTCGATAGTACCGCTGATGCGGTTGTCCCAGAAGCCGTAGTCGATACCGATGTTGCGGGTGATGGTTGTTTCCCACTTCAGGTCGGGGTTATACAGGTTTGACGAATGTTCAAGCATGGTCGGGATGGTGTAGCCGTTGTTGCCGTTGTTCCACTCGGGGAACTTTGCGCCACTTTCAGCTACAGAATACAGCTGTGCTATTGAGCCTGACGGAATGCGGTTGTTTCCTGCCATACCGAAGCTCAAACGGAGTTTCAAGTTGGAGAGCCACTTCTGTGTGGATTTCATGAAGTTTTCCTCGGAGATACGCCATGCCAACGCTGCAGACGGGAACCAACCCCAACGGTTGCCTTTGCCGAACTTCGACGAACCGTCGGCACGCAGCGTGAATGTTGCCAGGTATTTGTCGGCCATGGTATAGTTGATACGGCCGAAGTATGAGAGTATGTTTTCCTCGGCTTCAATTGTTCCGTTGTTTGGCAGAGCCGTGCCGGTACCTGTGTTGGCGAGCACTTCGTCGATGGTCATTGTCGCGGGGAAAGCCACGGATACGTTAGTGCGCTCAATGTCTTGCGTGCTTGTCCACTCTTGTCCTATGAGCACGTTCAGGTGGTCGCGTCCGCCGAAGAGCTTGTCATTATCGTATGTGACGGTATTGGAGTTGCGCCAGTTCTTGTTCTCAACACGCTCGAAGTAAGCCTGCGGCCTGCCGTTATAGCCATAAGTTGAGTTTGTTACGGCACGTGCTCCCCATACCTGGTCTGTCTTGTTATATTTCCATCCGTAACCAAATTCCGTGCGGAAGGTCAGTCCCTTGATGGGTTTCCAGTTCAAGCCCACGTTGTAGCTCTGCGAGAAACGCTCCTGATACTTGTATGTGTCAGTGACGCGCTCAAGCGGTGTGCGGCGTGTGTTTGACGTTTGGTCTTCATCTTCCGTGTCGCTTGTCACGAGTGCCTCTACCGGCTGCCATCTTACAGTGTTTGCCACAATCGAGTTTGAAGCACTGCTTTCGTTGGTGTCCGCACCGCCGTTAAGTCCGTCGAGCTTAGTGAAGGCCAGACGGCCGGTGAAGTCCATCGACAGCCATTTGTTCAGATTAGCGTTCAGCTTGGCGTTTACGTTGTTCCTTGCGTAGCCGGAGCCAATCATTATGCTCGTTTCGTCAGAATGGGAGAAGCCAACGTTGAACTTGACATCCTTTGAGCCTCCGCTAACGTTCACGTTGTACTGCCGTTGCGAGCCGGTACGTCCGAACAGCTCGTCCTGATAGTCAGTGCCTTCAACAGACTTCCAGATGTCAAGGTCTTCAAAGTTGCCATATACATCATTGCCCAGTTCATACTGATAGTAGGCGTAGTTGTACGGGTCCATTGTCTTGACGAACTTGGTTACTTTTTTCCAGCCTATTGACGCATTCAGGTTGACCTGCACCTTGCCTTCGTGTCCGCTCTTTGTCGTTACGATGATGACACCGTTCGCACCGCGTGCACCGTAGATGGCGGTTGACGAAGCGTCCTTGAGCACGTCGATGCTCTCGATTTCCGACGGGGAGATGTCGCTGATGCTCTCAACGGGGAAGCCGTCGACGATGTACAGAGGGGAGTTGTCCTGCGACAGTGAGCCGCCTCCGCGGACGCGGATTTTGATGTCGGCGTCGGGCGAACCCTCTGTGGTGGTGATGTTCACGCCGGCCATCTTACCGGTGAGCGCCTCGCTGACGTTCGACACGGGTATCTGACCTATGTCCTCGGCGCTCACCGAGGTCACAGCTCCCGTCAGGTCGCGCTTCTTTACCGTACCGTAACCGATTACAACGAGGTCGTCCAAGGCTGTGGCCTCGTCCTCGAGGGTCACGTTCACAACGCTCTTGCCCTTGGCGTCAACGCTCTGAGCCTTCATTCCTATGTAAGAGAACTGCAGCTGCTGGCCGCCGGAGAGCTTCAGGGTGTAGTTGCCGTCGAGGTCGGTCACCGCGACGTTCTTCGTCCCCTGCTCCTGAACCGTCGCGCCGATTACCGGCTCGCCGTTGGCGTCCTTGACGGTTCCCTTGACTGTCTGCGCCGACACGCCGAACGCGAACATCGCGAACAACGCTGCAAGCGCAAGTCGAAAAGTTTTTAATTTACCAGACATAAATGTTACTATTTTAGTTGATTAAAGATATATTCTGTCGATATTTTTCCTTTGACTGGTTACGTTTTCATGAGCGCATAATCCCCGTATTAATTGTTTCCATTGGTATCAGACACTCAACTACAACCATTCCAAACAGCTGATTAACAGCAACTTAGCAAAAGGAGCTGATGGGTGTTAGGACTGAACCGGGTTAGCTTTTTTAATATTAGTTTTTAATAATTTGATTGTTTTGCCGACAAAGTTAGCAATTTTTTATATACTGCGAAATTTTTTCTGTAATTTTTTGTATAATGAAATAAAAAAGCAATGTAACATCCGTTACACGGAGATGCGGTTTTGCCAAATTCAAACTACAACACATACATCTAAAGAACAAATGATGATTGCATTGTCCCTTATATTTAAAATATGTGTAAATGCAAATAAAGTAAAATGATGAATGCGGCTTCAACAGATATTCAACGTTTCCCATTTCATATTCATTAACGTTTTTTTGAAGTGGTATTTAACACACGCCTGGCACATAATCCAGAAACGCAATGTTAATTCTTTTAACACGTCTTGCTGCGAATGGCGTATCAGAACATAAATCCTAATGCCTATTCACGTTGATTATGGTAAAAAGCCATGCAAAAGACCGTCTTTTGGAGTGTAAACAACCGTCTTTTAACGTATAAACTATGGCTTTTTACGATGGCAACAGATACGTTTTCTTATGTAATTGACATGCCTGTATTTTGTAACACGTTGACAGTCAAAGGTTTTACGACGCGCTGAGATTTGAGTATTTCGGACTTATGATGACTTGTTTGAAAATCTTTTAAGCATATAATCCAAGCTTTAACATTTGCAGCAGAATAAGAGTTAACAAACGTTTCTACGGTGCACGCGGTGCGAACGGTGTCATCATCGTGACGACAAAGAGCGGTTCGGAAGGCAAGGTGCAGGTCAACTTCAACGCTTCTATAGGATGGAAGAAGATGACGAAGGAGATAAAGGTTATGGACCCCTACAACTATGCCTACTATCAGTATGAGATTGGCAACGGCGAGTCTTACGGTAACTATGACGACTTGGAAATCTGGAAGTCGCGCGAAGGCCGTAACTATCAGGACGAGGTGTTCGGCCGTACCGGCCAGCAGAAGATGTACAACGTGAACGTTAGCGGAGGCTCAAAGGATGTCAAGTTCAACGTTGGCTTCTCCCATTCTGACGAAACGAGCATAATGATTGGCTCCGGCTACGCAAGGAACAACGTAAACGCCAAGCTGAACGCTAATCTGAACAAATGGCTGTCGATGGACTTCACCGGCCGTCTGGCCTTCACCAAGCTCGACGGACTTAACGGCGGTGCGGACACGAATGAGAGCAATGCCGCCAACTCTGTTGTCGCAAATACTGTAAAGTGGAATCCTGTAGAGCCGCTTGTGCAGACTGATGATGACGAGGAGAACAGCACTTCTACGCGCCGAAACCCGACAGAGCGTATTGACGATACCTATAAGTATCAGGAGCGTTTCCAGCAGAACTACAATGTCGGTTTGAACTGGAAGCCGTTTAAGGGGTGGACTTTCCGCACGGAGTTCGGCTATCGCTGGGACTATAACAATACAGACCTGGTATGGGGTAGCAACGCAACCACCAACTCGAAGTACGGCTACAACGGTATGCCGCAGGCGCAGTTTGTAAAGGTTAACAAGCAGAACTGGCGCAACGCCAACACCGTTACTTACGATAACGACGAACTTTTCGGCGGACGCGACCATATCAATGTCGTTGTCGGACATGAGTGGAGCAGCAACAAGCAGACTACAAGGACAAACACGTCAGTAGCTTATCCTACGTCATTCTCTGTTGACGACGTGCTTTCTAATACTTCTGCCGGCACGGCATTGCCCAATGAGGTTGATATTGCAGCCGACGAGAACATCCTCTCTTACTTCGGACGTGTCAACTACACCATGGCGGACAAATATCTTGCCACTGTGACGTTCCGCGCCGACGGTTCGTCGAAGTTCGGCAAAGGAAACCGCTGGGGTTACTTCCCTGCTGTGGCGTTGGCTTGGCGAATGTCGGAAGAAAACTTCCTCAAGGGCGCTCAGGACTGGCTCTCCAACCTGAAACTCCGTCTCAGCTTCGGTATGGCCGGAAACAACCGCATCAATAGCGGACTTATCTCGACCGTTTATTCTATGGCAAGCAACACGTCAAAAGCTCCATTCTTCGACGAGAACAGGAACTCGATGCTTGAACATGGTACATACTTGTACAATCCCGACCTGAAGTGGGAAACCACCATCACCCGTAACATCGGTATCGACTACGGTTTCTGGAACAACCGCATCAGCGGTACGTTGGACTTCTACTGGAACACAACGAAAGACCTGCTCATGCAGACGCTGATACCTTCAAACACGGGTTACAGCTACCAGTATCAGAATTTCGGACAGACATCTAATAAAGGTATAGAGTTCGCTTTGAACGCCGTGCTCGTAGACAAGAAGGACTTTGGCTTGAACTTCAATTTCAATATTGCCTACAACCGCAATAGAATTGACGAGCTTAACCTCGACAATCCTTGGCAAAGCTCCAACTGGTCAGGCTCTACCATTTCCAAATATGAAGACTTCCGTGTGGAGGAAGGCGGACGCTTGGGTGAAATATGGGGCTACAAGATGAACGGCTTTTACACTGTGGCTAAATATGATGCCGACGGTAACTATCTTAGCGGCGACCTCGTGCTTAACGATAAAGGTGAGTGGGCGCTCGTTGACGGCAAGAAAGACAATAGCAAGGACCTCTTCGGTGGAAACTTGTATCCTGGCGTGCCCAAAGTGCAGGTTGACGAGAATGGCGACCCCATTAAACAGCGTCTCGGCAACACAGTGGCCCCGACAACCGGTGGTTTCGGTTTCGACGGCCGCGTAGGCAACTTCGACTTCAATATCTTCTTCAACTATTCTCTTGGCAACAAGTTGATAAATGGCACGAAGCTGGCCAACTCGTTCTATGCAGGTTCAAGCAAGAACTACAACCTCGTGGCCGACTTCAACCTGTCGAACCGTTATACTTGGATTGACCCTGCAAACGGACTCAACCTCGGTCGTCCGTCGTCAAGCACAATCGAAGCGTACGGCGGAGCTGGAGCTGTCATGGCACGCTTGAACGAACTTAATGAAAATGCAGGAATATACAACCCTGCAGGTGTAACCGCAATGCAGTTGATTGACTATGCTGTCGAGGACGCTTCGTTCCTGCGTCTGCAGAACATCACAGTAGGTTACACGTTGCCAAAGAAGTGGACAAAGGCTCTGCAGATAGAGAACATCCGCATCTACTTCACCGGCTACAACCTCTTCTGCTTCACCGGCTATGACGGCTACGACCCCGAAGTGGACACCA
>ENA-ORSY01000296-ORSY01000296.1-human-gut-metagenome-genome-assembly--contig:-NODE-296-length-53595-cov-13.648226_pt1 | contig 53595 bp, 53 predicted proteins | sample MGYA00242193_ERZ509160 | MGnify/ENA primary metagenome ERZ509160 (study PRJEB26280, sample SAMEA2338670) | human gut metagenome | biome: human gut; feature: human-associated habitat; material: faeces...
CTCTGGAGCCTTCAGACCTTGCGGAAGCCATGATGGAATATCTGGACTGTGAATGCACCTATTTTCCCTCGATGGCAGACGACGACCCCATCATGTCGGCATACAGCTATGCCAAACGGGATGGCGTGAAAGAGGGATTTGTGCCGGTATTGTTGCGAGCGGATGACGAAACCCTGTGGGAATGCCTGATTCTAAATTCCGACCCGGACAGCGATGGCGAGGACAACTATGCTTTCGACCCGGGCAAGGTTGCCGAATACCGGGAAAAGATGCTTGCCGCCCCCCTCCAGGACGGGAAGGCCGTTCTGGAGGGACTGGTTGGGCAGCGTAAGGAAGAAGCCGAGGACGACGACATGGACTGGGATGAGGAGATCCTGGGCGAGATGGAGGGCGGATACGATAACTGCCGTTTCTCCAGCTATTGGGATTCGGACAGCGGCATGACCTACCCTCTGATTTTAGCAAAAATCCCGGTGAAGAACCCTTGGGAGGTTTTTGCCTACCTGCCCTTTGGGGGCTGGAACGAGTGCCCCGACACGCCGGAGCTGATGGCCGTGGCAAAATACTGGTTTGAGCAGCACGGCGCGGTGCCTGCCGCCATGAGCCACGACGAGCTGGAGTTTACCCTCCCGGCCCCTGTCCCCGAGGAGAAGGCCATGGGGACGGCGGTGGAGCAGTACGGCTTCTGCCCGGACGTTGTGGATCAGGAGGAAGACCCAACGGTGGGCAATCTGGCCGATGTGCTGCGGCAGTCCACTGTCTGGTACCTCTGGTGGGATTGACGGGAGGCTGCTCAAATGACAACACAGTTGTATCTTCAAAAAGCAGAAATGCAGTTGTCAAGAGGACTTGAAGAAAAAGCCCTGGAAAGTTTGTTGGCGGCGCTTGCCTGTCAAGACAGAGATACCGTCAGCGAAACTCAAATGCGCTGCCTTTTGGGTGAATATCAGTTCGTCCATCAGCAGTATGTTCAGGCGCAGGAGCAGTTTAGCTGGATTTCTGACCGGGCTGAGCAGCTGGAACATGACTATGATGACCTACTCAATGAGGAAATTCGTGAAGCTGAGGAGCTGTTAGGGATCATGCAGAGATTTGGATTATGTTCTGAGCGATGAAGAAGGAGGTATTGTCCCCAAAATGTTGCATGATGGACTTGTATTCGAAGATGAGGATGGTCAGGTCATATTCAACCAGTACAGTTTCTGCGAACTGGTGAAACACCTGCTGGTGGAGCTGGTAGGGATCTCCTATGAGGAAGCCTCCCAGATAGTGGAACGCTCACCGCTGGCAGCGCCAGTGGCCAATGTCATGGGCGTGGCGATATTCAGCCATGACCTGCCTTATTACTGGGCTATGTTTTTTTACTATGGGAACGGTTATTGGTGGGCGGACAAGGGTATTCCAGCGCAGCCAGAGGATATGGATGCCTATTTCGCTTTAGAAAAGCAAATCATGGAAAAACACAACTTAAAAGAGCCTTTTGAGTGGGAGTGAAAGGACGGATTCAATGGGATATGATGTGAGTTTTCACCCGATTTCACCAAAGGAAATGCGGGAATGGTATTTTACTCCCTTAACCTGGATACAGCAGGGACAGGAGGAAAAAGTGCTGGCCCTTGCCGCGCAGCATGGAATGGAGGATTTCTATGCCGAAAAATATCTGAATACCTTGCGCATTGGGGCTGAAACGGAATCTAACGAGCTGTTTGACAAAAGCCACGGCTTCTATATTGCAGTAATCCAAGGCTTCTTCCGAGATTACTATTACACCAGGGGCAGTGCCTTTTCTTTTCTGGTGGAAGAAAAGCCGGAATATGGGCGGTATTTCACGCCATGGACACAGGTGGCGCCGGCTGCCCTTCCTAATCCGGCAGAAAATCAGATCATCGAAAATTACTGCTCCGGTGTTTACCTGTCTCCAAAGCAGGTCACGCAGCTTCTCAAAGATATGGAGCAGGCCCCTAAAGTGCTTGAAGATCTGGAGGAAGTTTGGAGCGACGGGCGGGTTGCGGTGCTGAAAAAGGCACTTGTCGCTGCGGCAGAATTGGGTGTTGGTCTGCTGGAAGCCACTGAGGTGGTGGAACCTAACCCTATCCGCCCCAATGAGAGCACGAGTTATTCCAACCTATACCACTGCGACCGGGACGGGGTGTATCTCTACATGGACGCTGTCAGAAAACAGCTTGAAGATGTCATCAGGAGAAGTGAGGGACAAGTATGAGCAATCAAGTGTTCCAGCAAAATCTGAACGACAAAAAAGGCCCCCAGCCCGGCGGCCCCTTCCTCATCCAGATGCTGTTCAGAGAAAAGGTGCCCATGCCGGACAAAGCGGCCATGACCGCCGTGATGGAAAAGCATATTGGGCCGGTGGAGTGCTTCTGCCACGATAAAAAGACGGCGGGCTTTGCCGTGCTGGAGCATATCGCGGAATTTCAGGACGGCAAATGCCCGGTGCAGCTCATGGTGATGAAATGCGACAGGTTCAAGGGCAAAGGCTTCGACGAGTTCCTCCTGAGCCAGATGTGGGACTGCCAGGAGGACCGGGACCGGATCTTCCGGGAGTGCCGGTATCAGGTGATTGCAACAGATATGCTGGCGGCGGCACTTCCGGCACTGGAGCGGGCCAACCTGGACGCCGACTTCGTGGAGGCCCTGGCGGAGTTGTACCCCACCTGCGAGGCGTTCTACTTCCAGAACTGCGGCAAGCTCCTGCTGGCGGAGGATGTGCGTTCCCATCAGATTGAAGGCTCGGATCGGTTCATCCGCTTTGGCGTCAATGTCCGCTTCTTCAACATTGAGGGCACCGAAGATATGCTCATCGACACGGTGGGCATGAGCACCCTGTTTCTGCCGGATCTCCAGTATCACTTCCACGATATGGACCCCAACTGGGTGGTGAATCACGCCTACAATGTGGCGTCGTACATTCTGGCAAATGACGACCCCATTGAGGACGGGGAGACGGTGGATGGTGTGGAGGATGGCCAGATGAGCCGGGATGTCCAGTGGAAGTGCCAATATGAGGACGCCCTGATCCAGCCGCCCAGGGCGGTGCTGGACATCAACATGGGAGGGTACGCGGCCGGGAACCGCGGCTGACAGCAGCAACTGGGGGTATATCGATGCAAAGGCAAAGCAATATCAGGATCTTGGAAATTTTACAATACCTCTATCTGCGGACAGATGAGGAGCACCCCGTCACTGTAGCCGACATACTGGATGATCTCAAGGCCAGGGGAATCCATGCAGTTCGCCAGACAGTGTATGGGGATCTTCAAGATCTTATTTCCACTGGCATTGATATTGTGGTAGTCAAAAGCACGCAAAACCAATATTTTATTGGCAATCGCCTATTTGAGTATCCCGAGTTAAAGATGCTGACGGATGCTGTTGCATCCTCCAAGGTCATATCGGCGGAAAAAACAAATGAACTCATCCAGAAACTCTGCCGGCTGACCAGTGAGGCAGAGGCCATGCAGCTTCGCCGTCTGGCGGCAATTTCAAGCCGGATCAAGCCGCATAATGAGAAGGTCTATTACATCATCGATGGTATCCAGAATGCCATTCTGGAAAGCCGGCAGATCCAGTTCCAGTATTATGAGTACACGCAGCAGAAAGAGCGAGTTCTCAAGCATAACGGCTATTTTTATAAGCTGGACCCTTACGCCCTGGAATGGAAAAACGACCACTACTACCTGATCGGGTATTCCCATAAGCACCATGGCATGGCGCATTTCCGTGTGGATCGGCTGGCCGGAATTGAGATCCTGGAATCCACCTATGTGCCTCAACCTGATTTCGATGTAGCCGACTATACCAATAAGATGATCGATATGTTTGCGGCCGGTCATACTGTCCTCGTCGAACTCCTTTGTGAAAATCGGTTCATGAAAACAATCGTGGATGATTATGGAGAGGCCGTTCCCACACATCCATACGATAGTGAGCATTTTGTAGCTCAAATCGAAGTAAACCCCAGCGGAACCTTTTATGGATGGGTGTTCAAGTTTATGGGCGGAGTCAAAATTATTGCTCCCCAGAAGTGCGTGGAGGAGATGGCGCGGATCGCCCGCATATTCCTGTAACAATGTGGCGAGGTGTTACGCATTTTTAACACCTCGCCACGATTTCTTTTTGCCCTCTTGAATAGAACATCTGTACGATTTATAATGAAAGCACGATGTTCGCAGTCAAGCGAACCGACCACAAGGGGAGGCGCACGACATGACCTTTGGGGCATTTATCAGTGCAAAACGAAAAGAGGCCAGGCTGAACCTCCGGGATGCCGCCAGGCATCTCGGGATCGCTTATGGGTATCTCTGTGATATTGAGCAGGGGCGCCGCCCGGCCCCGGAGGGAAAATTTGTTGAACGCATTTCCTCTTTTCTGTCTTTGAGTAAGGAGGAGTATGAACAACTTCTGGACTTGGCGGCAGACTCCAGGCAGACAGTCCCAGCAGATCTGCCGGATTATATCCGCCAGCATGATATTGTCCGGGCGGCTCTGAGAGTCGCAAAAGAAGTTGACGCTACGGATGAGGAATGGACGGCGTTTATGGAAATGCTGAAAAGCCGTCAAAGCTGAGGAGGGATTCCCTTGTATGCGCCTAAGTACCGACTGGATGCCATTGAAACCATCGGTCGAAAGATCCTGCTGGAATATGACCGCGCACTGCTGGAAGGCCCTCCCCAGGCGATTCCAATCGAAACGATCATTGAAACAAAGTTTGATCTAATCCTGGAGTACCATACCCTTCGCAAAAATGGGAGCGTCCTTGGAGAAACCATTTTTGATGATGGAGCGGCCATTTTATATGACCGGACAGAGAGGCGATACCGCTTGATCGCTGTTAAGGCTGGAACCATTTTGGTGGACGAGCGGCTTTGCGCGGACAGACTTCTCGGCCGGATGCGGTTTACCTGTGCCCATGAACTTGGCCATTGGGTCCTTCATCAAAAATTATACTCCGGAACCGGGGATGTGGCAGCCTATGAGGGGAAAACCTCCTCAGACGAAAGCCATGGTCTGATTGAGCGGCAAGCCGATGCACTGGCAACAGCACTGTTAATGCCCATCCCCCAGGTCAAAAAATGCTTTTACCGTTTGCGTTCCGGGAAAGGCAAGGATCTGCTAACTGCGGAAATGGCCCGGATTTTTCAAGTCTCCAAACAGGCTATGCGGATTCGCTTAGAAACTCATAATTTGCTCTGAGCTTGGTATGGGAAGGCCCTCTGTTACAGGAGGGCCGCCATTTCCAACACAGTTCCCCGGTTTTACGATGCGTGTTTTGTTCGCAGTCCAGCGAACGCGGAAGGAGGAAGGATAGCATGAGGAAAGAGAGTGTCACTGTCCAGAAATGCAAGAAACAGATGGCCTCCCTTGGATTTGACAGCCAATTGGCCTACCACAGGGTAAAGTTGATTTTGAAGATCTACCGGGACGTGGTGTGGGTCCTCAGTGAGCGCGCAGAGGAGCTGCACGCATACGCATGGGAACTCGGGAATCGGGACGCTGATGCCGGCCTCTGCTATCTGGAAAACTTTGCCCCAGACATCGACCTCCAGGAATTTGAGGAAAGAGTCTGTTGTGTCATGGAGAGCCGTATGCTGGTGGATGTGATCGACCGGGCCCTGCTCCGGCTGAAACGGTACCCAGACCGCGGAGAACTCTACTATGAGATCCTGACCAAGCAATTCATCTATCGGTTCAACAGTACAGAAAAGGAACTGTTGGACGAGCTGAATATGGAGCGAAGTGTATTTTATGACCGGAAGCGGGAGGCGCTTTTTCTGTTTTCTGTCTGCCTCTTTGGGTATGCTGTTCCTGAACTGCAGAAAGAACTGGAGGCGCCCCGACTATTTCCCGACTGATTCCCGATGAAAAACCGACCTAATCCCTACTCCCTTCCGACTTTGCCTCTGCTATACTCGGTACAGTGGCAGGTATGCGCAAAAATGAATCATTCCAGTCAGTAAGGCCCCAGGCGCCGGGAAAGCGCCTGGGGCCTTACCGCTCCTGTCGCAATATGGCGGCAGGAGTTTGCCGGGGACGCTGAAATACGTCCCCGGCTTTTTTTCTGCCCGGTACCAGGAGGATCGGTGTGGGCTGGGAGGCTTATATCGCCAAGTACCCCTGATTTCAAGATTTTGATTTCCCATCAAAATCTTGAAATTTGGAGGAACGGCAAATGGATGCCAATACAAAATATACCCTTATCGTTTTCAATACCTGTACGCAGAAATACGAAGAAGTCGCAGTGACCGAGGAAGTCTATCGCACTTACTGCAGGACAGGCTGGAATATCAAAGATAATGACCTGAGTTTCTTTGACCATGAGATCCAGTTAAGTGGGATGATCGGCAGTCAGGATGGCGCATACGAAAACTTCCGTGAATTTGTTGACTCTGTAAATACACCAGAGAATATTGTACTTTCCCAGATAGAAAAAGAAGCACTGTACCAAGCAATCTCTGCATTACCAACTAAAAGCCGCAGCTTGGTACAGAGTTTGTTTTTTGAGGGGCTCAGCGAGTATGAATATGCGGATATGCTTGGTGTTTCACGCGCTGCGATACACAAGCGGAAGATGCGGATACTCAGGGTCCTCAAAAAAACTTTGAGAAAATTTAAATTTGGGGGTTGCTAAAATGCGGACTTCTTCCCCTATACAAGCGAGAAGAAAGAGCTTCTCGGTTGTTCCTTGAAAACAGAATACCCGATCATCTGGATACTTTCCTGACGGGGCCCTCTGAACAAGGGCAAGCGACGCTGGAGGATGCGCCAAGACCACCTGTAGATGCACAGCGCAGGGTTGCAGACGAAGACACCCATACTGTTCTGTTCGGTTCTGACAACCAGGCTGACCCACATCTATCAACGACGGCCAAACAAGGTGCAAGCGGGTCCATCCGTCCACAAAACAGCCTGTGGCGGGCTGTTTCGCAACGACTCCGTCAGGGACAATGATACTTCTGCCCAGTCCCAGCCGCAAGCAAGGAGGGCAGCCGGGAGAGATCCTCGCGGGGGTGAGACGCCCATGACGCGGTGAAGCCAGCTGCGGTCCAGATCGGTTGCCCTGTCGCCTGGGGAAGTAGTGTCGAATACAGGCGCATCTGAGACAACACAAATGTGAAGCCTTAATATCAGAAGCCATGGGGATCGCTTCTGTTTTCCCAACTGCCCTTTCGTTGACCGGAACTTGCCGTATGTGCAGCCATTCCAACCAGACGAGGGCTGGGCCGCAGGAGCGGTCCCTATTTTTGTGGTATTAAGAATCAACCTGAACCGAAACACCGGGGCCGCCCATCGGCTCTGGTGGGCGGCCCCTCCCAAGAAGGAGGAACAATCGCTATGACCAGAAAAGAACTGTCGGACAACCTGTCTTTTCTCTCTGCCCTGAAGATGCTGGAACGGTTGGCAGCGGACGGCCTGCTGACAGAACAGGAACGGGAAAAGGCGCGGGAGGAACTGGAGCGGCGGCTCCGCCCCACCCTTTTATTCGCCTGATATCCCCCCTTGGTTTACAGGTCTTACTGCCCAGGTTTCCCATCTGTTTTTCGTTGGTATTGGTGAATGGCTATTGCGGGGAGACCGTGGTATTGTGTGTCGCAGAAAGGAGGTCAAAAAAGATATGACAGCAGCAAACACAAGTGCCGCAAGCGTTCCGCGGATCACCGTGATCGACCCGCACGTCCCGGAAAAGGCAAAACTGCGGGTGGCCGCCTACGCCAGAGTCAGCAGCGACTCGGAGGACCAGATCAACTCCTACATCGCCCAGGTGGACTTCTACAGCAAGTATATCGCCGGGAGAGAGGACTGGGAACTGGTAGACATCTACGCAGACGAGGGGATCTCCGGCCTGGAGGCCCGGAAACGGGAGGAATTCAACCGCATGATGGAGGACTGCCGGGCGGGGAAGATCGACCGGGTGCTGGTGAAATCCATCTCCCGGTTTGCCCGCAACACCAAGGAGTACATCCAATTCGTGCGGGAACTGCTCCGGCTGGGCATCTCCATCCACTTCGAGAAGGAGAGCATCGACACCGGCAGGATGACCACCGAGCAGGTGGCCCAGATCTATGGGGCCTTCGCCCAGATGGAATCCACCAACCACTCCAGCAATATGCGCACCAGCGTGCGGATGCGGATGGAAAAGGGCCTGTTTGTCCCGCCGACTGCCCCCTACGGATACCGGCTGGCGGGCCGGGATCTGGAGATCGTCCCCGAGGAGGCCAGGGTAGTCCGCTGGATCTACGACGCCTACCTGAACGGGAAGGGCAGGGATGACATTGCGGGGGAACTGAACCGCCGGGGGATCGCCCGGGGGCACAACCGGGAGAAGTGGCACCCCTCCACGGTGAACTACATCCTGACCAACATCTCCTACACCGGGGACATGATCTGGCAGAAGACCTTCGCCACCGACACCATCCCCTTCCGGCAGGTCCGCAACCGGGGGCAGCGGCTCCAATACTTCGCGGAGGACTGCCATCCGCCCATTGTAAGCCGTGACGAGTTCCAGCGGGTGCAGTCCCTGATGGCCGCCCGCAGGGAGCAGTTCACCGGCGGGGCAAAGCCCGGGGAATCCGTTTACAGCAGGCGGATCTACTGCGGAGCGTGCGGGTCCCTGTGCCGCAGGAAGATCACCAACGGGAAGACCTACTGGGTCTGCCGCCGGCACGACCGCTCCAAGGAGGACTGCCCGGCGCCCCAGGTGCCGGAGCGGGAGATCCAGCAGGCGGTCCTGCGGTGCTTCCAGAAACTGAAACAGAACCACGGCAAGATCCTCCGGCCGGTTTTGGAGCAGTTGAAGGAACTCCGGGAGCGGGAACTGCGCTCCAACCGGAAAATCAGTGATATTGACAGAGAAATCGCGCATCTGACAGAGCAGAATCTCGTCCTTGTTCGGCTGAAGTCGAAGGGGTACGTAGATCCTGCTCTTTATCTATCCCAAACGGACGAGATCGACCGGAAACTGCGGGATCTGCGGAAGCTGCGCCGCCGGGTCATGGAGGCCGCGGGGGAGGATCAGCAGATCCAGGCCACAGAGCAGATGCTGGATTACCTGGCGGACAGCCCGGAACGGCTGGATGACTTGGAGGAGGAACTCTTCGAGTCCCTCATCGACCAACTTGTGATCCAGCCGGCGGAGCAGCTGCACATCCGGCTCCGCAACGGCCTGATCCTGACAGAGCCCATGGAAAGGACGGTGAGATAGATGGCATGGCAGAGAAAAACCCCCTTCGGCTACATGATCCAGAACGGCGAGATCATCTGCCACCCACAGGAGAGCGGCGCGGTGCGGGACATTTTCGCCCGGTATCTGCGGGGCGAGTCCTACAGCCAGATCGCCGGCGGGATGGAGCGCCTTGGCATCCGCTACCACCAGCATACCCCCCAGTGGAACAAGCACATGGTCAAGCGCGTCCTGGAGAACGAACGGTACCTCGGCGCCGGCGGATATCCCAGGCTGGTGGAGGATCGGGACTTCCTCGCCGTCCGCCTGCGCTGTGAATCGCGGACCACCTACGCGCCCTGCCCGCCGGATCTCGCCCCCGTCCGGGAGAAGGCCGTGTGCGCGGTGTGCGGGGCCAGAATGAAGCGGGACACGAAGCGCCATGGGCGCCCGCGGTGGCACTGCCAGAATCCGGAATGCAGGCACAGCCTGTATATGGAGGACGAACTCCTGCTGAAGCAGGTGGAGGAGCGGGTGCGCCGGCTGGCCCAGATGCCGTTGCGGTTTAAGGCCCCCGCTGCCGCGATACCGGCCACGGACGCCGTGCGCATCGAAAACGAGCTGAACCTGTGCTTCAACCGGGCGGAACTCAACCCGGACTACATGAAGACCCTGATCTTCGCCGCCGCCGCGGAGCGGTACAGAGAACTCCCGGACCCCGCTCCCAGGCAAAAGGAAGTCGGGCGCGGCCGGCAGGCACAGGAGAACCCGCTGGATGGCAGGGCGCTGTGGGCCTTCTTCGGGGAGGCCGTCTCAGCGGTCCGCATGGGGCGGAAGTGCCTGGAACTGGAGCTGGCGGACCATGTGGCCATCCAAACCAGAGAGGAGGAAAGCGCATGAATGGAACCCCACAGGCGGCCGCCCCGCGCAGAGTGACCGTCATTCCCGCTGACCCTCAGATGGCCCGGCAGGACATCCGCAAGAAACACCTGCGGGTGGCCCCCTACTGCCGGGTATCCACCGACAAGGAGGAGCAGCTCTCCAGCTATGAGGCGCAGATCGAATACTACACCGACAAAATCAACTCCAACCCGGACTGGACCATGGTGCGCCTGTACGCGGATGAGGGGATCACCGGCACCTCCGCCAAAAAGCGCAAGGACTTTTTGAAGATGGTGCGGGACTGCCAGAGGGGAAAGATCGACCTGGTCATCACCAAGTCTGTCTCCCGGTTCTGCCGCAACACCCTGGACGGCCTGAACTATGTCCGCAGGCTGAAGGGATACGGCGTGGGGGTCTACTTCGAAAAAGAAAATGTGAATACCCTCTACATGGACAACGAGATGATCCTCACCTTTATGATGAGCCAGGCCCAGGCGGAGAGCGAGTCCCTCAGCGGGAATGTGAAGTGGGGCCACCGCAAGAACTTCCAGGACGGGAAGGTCTACTACAACTACAAGGGCTTCCTGGGGTACCGGAAGGGGCCGGACGGCCAGCCGGAGATCGACCCGGAGCAGGCCGCGGTGGTGCGGCGCATCTTCTCCCGGTATCTGCTGGGCCACAGCGTCCGTCAGATCGTCACGGATCTGATGGCGGACGGGATCAAGACTGCCACCGGGAAGGACGTCTGGCACGACAGCGTGGTGCAGAAGATGCTTCGCAACGAGAAATACATCGGGGACGCCATCCTGCAAAAGACCTATATCGCGGACCTCTTCACCAAGGAGAAGCGGCTCAACAGCGGCGTGCTGCCAAAATACTATGTCCACGACTGCCACCCGGCCATCATCGACCGGGACACCTTCCAGAAGGTGCAGGAGGAGATGGCCCGGCGGTCCAGCCTGCGGAAGACCTCCTCCAAGACCAAGACGGAGCTGGGAAAATACTGCGGCAAGTACGTCCTCAGCGAACTGCTGGTGTGCGGGGAGTGCGGCAGCCCATACCGCAGAGCGGTATGGACCCAGAAGGGCGTCAAGCGGGCGGTCTGGCGGTGCCAGAACCGGCTGGAGCACGGCAGGAAGCTCTGCAGGCAATCCCCCACCTGGGATGAGGCGGACCTCCACGCCGCGGTGGTCTCCGCCATGAGCGAACTGTTCCAGATGCAGGCGGCAAGGGATGAGCTGAAAGCCTCCCTCGCCGCCGTTCTGGCCGGCGGGGGATCGGAGCCCAGCCTGCCGGCGGTGGAGGCCCAGATCCTCGGCCTCCAGGCGCGGCAGTTGGAGATCTTCCAGCTGATCGTGGGGGCGGGCGTGGACTGCACCGACTACGATGAGGAGCTCCGGCAGGTGAACATGGCCAAGACCCGACTGATGGAGCAAAAGGCGGAACTGGAGCGCACCCGGCAGACCACCCCGGAGTTCGAGCGGAGGCTGGAGGAGCTGAACGCCGCGGTAGACGGGACCGGCGCGGCCCTCACGGACTTTGATGAGCTGACCGTCCGGCAGCTGGTGAGCAACATCAAGGTGCTGGACCGGGACAGCCTCCTCATCCGGTTCAAGGATGGGACAGAACTTGTGCGGCAGAAAGGTTAGGTGGTAGAATGGAATACCGAAAGGTATATTTCCGGATTCGCAGCTCCTATCAGTACGACAGCGGCTGGCCGGATGAGGGTGCCGAGCGCGCCTTCCGGGAGGAGAGCCGCCGCCTGTTTCAGTCGGCGGGCTGGGAGCTGCACCCCGCCAGGGAGGACAGCGGCTCCAGCGACACGGTCACCAGGGGCCAGCAGGATCTGTATCTCCACCCCATAAATTTCAGCGGGGTGATCCGGACCGACGAGATCCCCCAGCTCCGGGAACTCCTGGCGGGGGCGCATACCTTCCAATGCCAGGGGGTGGACTGCTATGAGCGGTACTGGGAACTCACAGACGCGGAGTATCTGGAACAGCTGGAGGCCAGACGCGATGAGATCATAGATGCCATTCTGGAGCGATACCAGACGAAACGGAAGAACCTGTATGTCACAGGCCCGGCCGGGCTGAGCATTGCGAAACGGTTCTCTGTCCATAGGCTCTGCGACAAGGATGGAAAAAACAACCTGGCAAACCGCTATGTGGGAGAGCTGGTGGAGCGCCTCATCCAAGAGGGCCGCCTGGTGACGGCGGAGACCCGAAATGGTCTCGGCATCCGCACAGCCACCGGCGCGGAACTCCGGCAGCGGGAAGACCCTCTGCCGGGACAGCAGCAGATGACCCTGTGAGGTTGGGAGGGAGACGGCAAATGGCAATCTACATCACGGGCGATACCCACGGCGGCTTCCAGCGGTTTGGGAGCAAATACTTCCCCCAGCAGAAAAACATGGGCCGTGAGGACTATATGATCGTCGCAGGCGACTTTGGAGGGCTGTGGGACGGCAGTCCCAAAGACCAATACTGGCTGGACTGGCTGGAGGAAAAGCCCTTTACCACCCTGTTTGTGGACGGGAACCATGAGAATTTCGATCTGCTGAACACACTCCCGGAGAGACAGTGGAACGGTGGCCGGGTCCATGTGGTGCGGGAACACGTCCTGCACCTGATGCGGGGACAGGTCTTCACCTTCGGCGGCCTCACCTGGCTCACCATGGGCGGCGCGTCCTCCCACGACATCCAGGACGGCATCCTGGACCCTGCCGACCCAGACTTCGAGGGGCAGTATTGGCTGATGCGCCGGCTGCGGGCCATGTTCCGGGTGAAGGGGGTGTCCTGGTGGCCGGAGGAGCTGCCCAGCGCGGAGGAATACAGCGAGGCGCTGGCAAATCTGGAGCGGGCGGGCTGGGCAGTGGACTGCATCCTGACCCACTGCGCCCCCAGCAGCATCGTCAAAAAGCTCGATCCCGGCTATGGGACAGACCAGCTGACGGACTTTCTGGAAACGGTCAGGCGGCGGTGCCAGTTCGCCTGGTGGTTCTTCGGACACTACCACAGGAACCAGATCGTGGATGAGCGGTACATCCTCCAGTGGGAGCAAATCTCCGAGCTGGAGTTTTAGCAGGAAAGCGAACAAGGGGCAGCTGGCTGTCCCTTGTTCGCTTTTTGGATATTTGCTGGGCCGTCCCTGGGAGAAGTACGGTAGAAGCTATGGATTGGCTGTGCTATAATGGCATCGTAAGGGGGCGAAACCATGGCAATCGAGAACGGCGAGTGGATCATGCGGGGCATGGACTGGGATGACCCGGCCCGCATCCAGAGTTGGGAGGAGCTAATCGGCTGGATCGATGAAATCGGCTTCCTGCCCCTGTTCAAAAACGAGGTGGATGGCTTCTCCGTGGAGGAGAACACCGCTGACCTCTACTGGTGGTCCGGCGACCCAGAGCAGGACCCCTGGGAGTGGCGGTGTCTCATGGCCCGCAGCGGCAGGGTGGCCTACGGGAAGTTTTTTGGGAAGAAGGCTGGTTTCATCTCCAAGGCGTGGTTTCCCCACTTCGCCAACTGGCGGCGGGACGGCTATGACTTCGACAGCCGGTGGGAGGATGAACTGGCCCCCATGCGCCAGAAGCGGATCATGGACTGCTTTGCCGGACAGGACGAGTGGTTCTCCTTCGCCCTGAAACAGCGAGCAGGCTTTGGCAAAGGCGGAGAGAAAAACTTCGAGGGGACCGTCACCGACCTGCAGATGGGCGGCTATCTGCTGATCCGGGACTTTCGCCAGCGGATCAACAAGAAGGGCGCCCCCTACGGCTGGCCCATCTCCGTCTACACCACCCCGGAGGCCCTGTGGGGGTATGAGCACATTGCCTCCGCTTACTCCGTAGACCCGGCAGAGTCCAAGGCACTGATCTATGAGCAGGTACGTAAGGACTTCCCGGAAGCCACGCAGAAAGAACTGGACGCAGTGCTGGGCTGGACTCGATAATGGGACAGTGTTTGTGAAATACTATGAAAACTGAGAGGAGGGAGAGCGCCATGAAGGAGCGTACCTATATTTGCTGCGATCTGAAATCGTTTTACGCCTCCGTGGAATGCGTGGAGCGTGGCCTGGACCCCATGACCACCAACCTGGTGGTGGCGGACAAACGCCGCACGGAAAAGACCATCTGTCTGGCCGTCTCCCCCTCCCTAAAGGCTTATGGCATCGCTGGCCGGGCCAGGCTCTTCGAGGTGGTACAGCGGGTGGCGGAGGTGAACGCCAGGCGCAAGTGGGACGCCCCTGGCCATCAGTTCACCGGCGCCTCCTGGCACGATCCGGAGGTGCGGAGCGACCCCGCTCTGGCCCTTGACTACATTGTGGCCCCGCCCCGGATGGCCCACTACATTGACTGGAGCACAAAAATCTACAGCGTCTATCTGAAGTATGTGGCCCCGGAGGACATCTTCCCCTACTCTATTGACGAGGTGTTCATGGATTTGACCCACTATCTGGACACCTACAAGATGACGGCCCGGGAGCTGACCCGGACCATCATCCTGGACATCCTCAAGACCACCGGCATCACCGCCGCGGCGGGCATGGGCCCCAACTTGTATCTGGCCAAGGTCGCCATGGACATCGGGGCCAAGCACGTCCAGGCGGATGAGTACGGGGTGCGCATTGCCCAGTTGGACGAGATGAGTTACCGGCAGCAGCTGTGGACCCACCGGCCCCTTACCGACTTCTGGCGGGTGGGCAAGGGATACGCTAACAAGCTGGAGGCCCACGGGATGTACACCATGGGAGACATCGCCCGGTGCTCCATTGGGAAACCTAATGAATACCGCAATGAGGAACTGCTCTACAAGCTGTTCGGGGTGAACGCGGAAATCCTCATCGACCACGCCTGGGGCTGGGAACCCTGCACCATCGCGGACGTGAAAGCATACAAGCCGGAACACAAGAGCATCGTCTCCGGCCAGGTGCTCCAGTGCCCCTATGACTTTGACAAGGCCAGGCTGGTGGCACGGGAGATGGCGGACGCCTTGGCCCTGGATCTGGTGGACAAAGGGCTGGTGACCTGCCAGCTGGTGCTCACCGTAGGCTATGACCGGGAGAACCTGGACGATCCCAGCCGCCGCCAGAGCTACCGCGGCCCCGTCACCACCGACCGCTACGGGCGGAAGATCCCCAAGCACGCGGTGGGCACGGAGAACTTCCCCTATACCTCCTCCGCCCATGACCTGCTGAGGGCGGTCACCGCCCTCTACGACCGGATTGTAGACAGGAATCTGCTGATCCGCCGGCTGAGCATCAGCGCCAACAAGCTGCTGGACGAGGCCAGCGTCCGGAAAGAGCAGCCGACAGAGCAGATGGATCTGTTCACCGACTACGCCGCAAAGGAACAGCAGGAGCAGGCAGACGCGGCCGCCCACACCAGGGAGCGGAAGATCCAGGAGGCCATGCTGGGGATCAAGAAAAAGTACGGCAAAAACGCCATCCTCAAGGGGATGAATCTGGAGGATGGCGCCACTGCCCGGGAGCGGAATCAGACGATTGGGGGGCACCACGCATGACCAGAAAGTACGACGACATCCTCCACCTGCCCCACCCCACGTCCAAAAAGCACCCCCGGATGCCCATTTCGGATCGGGCCGCCATCTTCAGTCCCTTCGCCGCCCTCACCGGGCACGCTGCCGCGATTCAGGAGACTGCCCGGCTGACGGATCAAAAGATAGAACTGGATGAGGACACCAAAGCGGAACTGGACCGGCGGCAAGCCATCCTGCTGGAGCACATCGCGGAGCAGCCTGAAGTCACCATTACCTGGTTCTGCCCTGATGAAAAAAAGAGCGGAGGCGCGTATGTCGTTACCGTGGGAAGACTTAAGCGAGTCGATGAGACCGCCGGCACGTTAAGACTGGCAGACGGGATGACGATTGCCTTAGACGAGATTGTTGATCTCCAGAGCGATTTGTTTCAAGGGTTGCTCTGAGGAATACGATACGGCCTCTGACCGGCCGCAAAACTCCCAAGTCCTTCTGCCGCAAGCCTTTCGAGAAAATATCGATTTTAACCTCCCCTTCCATAATGTGGAGACAAAAAAAGATGTCTCCTGCGAAAAGCCCGATTATATCGGGCTTTTTTGCTGCCCAAACGGCGATTTTTCTCTGTACCGAAACACAGATGCAAATTCCCCGCTGGGACCGTCCCGTCTCCCGGCGGGTTGCGGCCCGGGGCAAAAAGAGGGTTGACAAACTGCCGCAGCGGTGGTAGAGTACGGATAATACAAAAACCGATGAGTAAGAGGAGTACCCGCAGGGGAACCTTTCAGAGAGCCGCCGGTGGTGGGATGGCGGCAGGGGAAGCTGCGGCGAATGGACTTTACGAGGGCGGGGAGAAAGCCATCACGGCCTGTAATACCCGACGGCATCCGCGGCCGTTATCCCGGCGGAGCGCATGATGGTGCGCGCAGAGTGGGCGCTTTAGCGCCAATGTGGGTGGTACCGCAGGTTTTTATGTTCACAAGCAGCCTGTCCCACGGAGAAGATTCCGTGGGACAGGCGTTTTTTTATTTTTTGAAAGGAGTAAACAGCATGAAGGACATCCCCTACAAGATCTACCTCACCGAGGAGGAAATGCCCCGGTATTGGTACAATGTTCGGGCCGATATGAAGACGAAGCCCGCGCCGCTGCTGAACCCCGCCACTCTGCGTCCCATGACCCAGGCGGAGCTGGAGCAGGTGTTCTGCCGGGAGCTGGCAGCCCAGGAGCTGGACGACCAGACACCCTATATCGAAATCCCCCGGGAGGTCCGGAATTTTTACCGGATGTACCGTCCCTCCCCGCTGGTTCGGGCCTATTGTCTGGAGGAAAAGCTCCGGACTCCGGCAAAGATCTACTACAAGTTCGAGGGCAGCAACACCTCCGGCTCCCACAAGCTCAATTCCGCCATCGCCCAGGCTTATTACGCCAAAAAGCAGGGTCTGCGCGGCGTCACCACGGAGACGGGAGCCGGCCAGTGGGGCACGGCCCTGAGCATGGCCTGCGCCTACCTGGGGCTTGACTGCCGTGTGTTCATGGTAAAGTGCTCCTATGAGCAGAAGCCCTTCCGCCGGGAGGTCATGCGTACCTACGGCGCCTGCGTCACCCCCTCCCCCTCGGATACCACCCAGGTGGGCCGGGATATCCTGCGCCGGTTTCCGGAGACCACCGGCTCCCTGGGCTGCGCCATCAGTGAGGCAGTGGAATACGCCGCCGGCCGACAGGACTACCGCTATGTGCTGGGCAGCGTGCTCAACCAGGTGCTGCTGCACCAGAGCATCATTGGTCTGGAGACAAAGCTGGCCCTGGATAAATACGGCGTGCATCCGGACATAATCATCGGCTGCGCCGGAGGCGGGTCCAATCTGGGGGGACTCATCGCCCCCTTTGTGGGGGAAATGCTCCGGGGTGAGGCCCGGTATGAGATCATCGCCGTGGAGCCCGCCTCCTGCCCCAGTCTGACCCGAGGCCGGTTCCGCTACGATTTCTGCGATACCGGTAGGATATGTCCCCTGGCGAAAATGTACACCTTGGGCAGCGGCTTCATTCCCGCCGCCAACCATGCCGGCGGCCTGCGGTACCACGGCATGAGCAGTACCCTGTCCCAGCTGTACGCCGACGGGTATCTCACCGCCCGCAGCGTGGAGCAGACGGCGGTATTCCAGGCAGCAGAGGCGTTTGCCCGGTGCGAAGGCATCCTGCCTGCACCGGAGAGCAGTCACGCTATCCGTGCAGCCATAGACGAGGCCATCCGCTGCCGGGAAGCCGGCCTGGAAAAGACCATTCTGTTCGGCCTCACCGGCACCGGTTACTTCGATATGGCGGCCTACGGCCAGTACAACGATGGCCGGATGACCGACTGCGTCCCCTCGGAGGAGGAGCTGCAGCGGGGTTTTGCCTCCATTCCCCGCTTCCCCGGCAACCTGTAGCCAAACCCCGAAGCACGCCCTCCGGCTGAGGCCGGAGGGCGTGCTTCCCGATCCGTCTTATTCATTCTCCGGCGGTTATTTTCCCTGGGTGATCTGCTCACACAGCCACTGGGAGAAGAAATAAGCGTATTTGCCATAGGGGTGGACGCCGTCGCCGGTGTATTCCGGCAGCATGAAGCCGTCGCTGCCGCAGAACAACTCGTCCGAGTCCAGGCAGCGGATGCTGCCGCCGTCGGCCAGGTCCGCAAAGCCTTTGTTCACCGCCGTCAGGCGGCTGTGGGCAAAGCTGGGATTCCCGGCGGCAATGTCGGCGGTGACGCCGTAAACCTTCAGAATGTAAATGGTGGCGTTGGGCTGGAGCTGGCGCAGCTGGTCCAGGTCCTCCTGATAGGCGTCGAACAGGTTCCCCAGAGGATACCCGGCCTCGTTGAGGCCCAGCATGATGAAAATATGGCTGTACTCCCGGGAACGCAGCAGCGACGCCAGGTCCGTGGCGCCGAAGTCCTTGTCGGAGGCGGTGGTGGAGAACATCTTGAACACCGTCATGCCCACGTCGGCGAAATAGTCGGCATTGCCCAGCCGGGCATAGTTGGCCACGTTCACCATCCGGGAGTCGCCGATGAACAGCGCATCGTCGAAAAAGCTCTCGTCCTGGCCGTACACGGCGTTGGTGACCACCACCGGGGGCTGGGGCTCCGGCTCCGGTTCGGGGTCCGGTTCAGGCTCAGGCTCCGGTGCCGGTTCGGGGTCCGGCTGGGGGTCCGGCGCAGGCGCATTTTTGGCCGCCAGCATCCGCTGCCAGTCCGTGTCGTCCCGCAGCATCAGAAACGGCACCGCCACGGCCCATTTGTCGTCGTAGCCTCCCACATATTTTTGCAGCTGCCCCTTCATCACCAGGCCGCACACGGCGGCGGCGATGCCGGTGACCACCAGGATAAAAGCCAGCGCCAAGGGGCGGAGGTTGTGGATATGCTTCATGAGAATTGCCCCCTTAGAACGAGAAGTACAGAAACGGATCGTTGGTGGCCACGGACATGCAGTATACGCAGGCCCAGAACAGCACCGCCAGGATCACCGTGCCCAGCCAGGAGCTGCGAATGCGGTTCCACAGCTTCTCCGGCCCCGGAGTGGAGAACACGATGCCCAGCACCAGCAGCCACCAATACTGTTTGCCGTATTGCAGCCAGTCCCCGGCGTTGACGGCCACCCCCCGGGACACGATGGGGAACAGGCGGCCCAGGTACACGCCGATGCGGCCCACCGACGGGATGGCGAACAGCAGCCAGCTCAGGGGGATCATCAGCACCATGTAGACCCGGGACAGCACCCGGCTCTTATCCAGCACCCGGTCCCAGCCCGCCCGCTCCAGAGCGATGAGGACAAACAGAAACAGGCCCCACAGCAGGAAATTCAGAGTGCTGCCGTGCCACAGGCCCGTCAGGACCCATACCGCCAACAGGTTCAGATACGTCCGGGCTTTGCCCTCCCGGCTGCCGCCCAGGGGAATGTATACATAATCCCGGAACCAGGAGCTGAGGCTGATGTGCCACCGGCGCCAGAAGTCCCGCATGGACCGGGCAGCATAGGGATGCTCGAAGTTCCGGGGCAGGCGGAAGCCCAGCATCCGGCCCAGCCCCAGAGCCATCCAGGAATAGCCGCAGAAGTCCAGGTACAATTGCAGGGAATAGGCTGCGATGCCCATCCATGCCAGAGGCGTGGACACGCTCTCGTAGCCGATATTGCCCACCTGACGCCACAGGCCGCCGATCTGGTTGGCCAGCAGCACCTTCATGGACAGACCCAGCACGAAGTCCCGCAGTCCGCTGTCGAAATCCTCCAGACCGGGCCGGGGCGGGGCGGACAGCTGCTGCTGCAGGGACAGCGGGTCCATCAGAGGGCCGGACAGCAGCTTGGGAAACAGCAGCACGCCGGTGAAAAACAGCAGGGGCTTCGTCTCCGCCGTCACCCGGCCCCGGTACACGTCGATGAGATACGCCGCCAGCTGGAAGGAATAGAAGCTGATGGCCAGGGGCAGCGTCACTCCCAGACCCAGGAGCCCCGCATATTTAAAGAAGAACAGGCAGCCGAACAGGGCCGCCAGGCCCAGCACCAGCAGCCCCCGGCTTTTCCGGGGCTGCATCCCCCGGCCCAGGAAATATACCAGCGCCGCCAGGCCCAGCAGCGGAGCCAGGCACCAGGGCCTTTTCCACACGCCGATGACGTAGAACACCAGGCTCCCCAGACACAGCAGCGCCGCCCGCCAGCGGGCGGGGACCAGATAAAACGCCGCCAGAAACAGCGGCAGAAACGCGAAAACAAATGCAAGCGTATTAAATCCCATGATGGTTTTCCTCTTTTTATCTCCACAGGGCCGCAGCCCCGGCTGAACTCACAGAGCATATTATAAGGCCGGGCCGGAGAAAATGTCCAGTTAAAAGGCGGAAACAAAATGTTACAAATTATGACAAAACCAACTGCGGAGGCCGTGGGGAAAAGCACGGAAAAGTTGCGGTTGACTTTTTCGGAAAATACGCTAAGATGGAGGGTAGAAAGGACACGCGATTCTGTCAAAATTGTAGGAGGTCACCAGATATGAAATTTTCCAGCAAGGTCCAGAAATGCGGCCTGTCCCCTATGCGGAAGTTCCACCCCTACGCTGTGGCGGCCCAGGCCAAGGGCCGGAGAATCTATCACCTGAACATCGGCCAGCCGGACATCGAGACGCCCAAGGCGTATTTTGAGGCCGTGCGGCATTTTGACCTGCCGGTGCTGGAATATGCCCCCTCCCCCGGTATGCCGGTGCTGGTGGAGGCCATTCAGAAATATTACGACAAGCTGGACATGCACTTCGACGCCGGGGATATCCTCATCACCAACGGCGGCTCCGAGGCGCTGCAGATCGCCTTCAACTGCATCCTGGACGACGGCGACGAGGTTCTGATTCCCGAGCCCTTCTATCCCAACTACAACACCATGGTCCGCACCTGCGGCGCGTCCATCCACCCCATTCCCACCAGTCCCCACGAGGGCTACCGCTACGCCGACCGGGCCCGGGTGGAGGCGGAGATCAACCAGCATACCCGGGCCATCGTATGCACCAATCCCGGCAACCCCACCGGCGTGGTGCTGACGCCGGAGGAAATGCGGATGCTGGTGGACGTGGCCAAGGCCCACGACCTGTTCATCATCGGCGACGAGGCGTACCGGGAGTTCGTCTACGCCGGGGAGCCGCTGCAATCCCTGGGCCAGTTCCCGGACGCGGCGGAAAACGTCATCGTCATCGACACCGTATCCAAGCGGTTCTCTGCCTGCGGCGCCCGCATCGGCTGCCTCATCACCCGCAACCGGGAGCTGATGGCCCACGCCATGAAGTATGCCCAGTGCCGCCTGTCGGTGCCCACCTTGGACCAGGTGGCCTCCGCCGCCCTGTACGACGTGGGCCCGGAGTATTTTGCCGCCGTGCGGGAGGAGTATAAGCGCCGCCGGGATACGGTGATGCAGAAGCTCCAGGCCATCCCCGGCGTCATCTGCGAGTGTCCCAAGGGGGCGTTCTACGTCATGGCCCACCTGCCGGTGGACGACGCCGACACCTTCCAGCGCTGGCTGCTGGAGGAGTTCGAGGACAACGGCGACACCGTGATGTTCGCTCCGGGCGAGCCCTTCTATGCCACCCCGGGCCGGGGCCGCAGCGAGATCCGCATTGCCTATGTGCTGAAGCAGGCGGATCTGGAGCGGGCCATGGACCTGCTGGCCCTGGGCATCCGGCGCTACAACGCCCGGTAAAAAGCGTGTCAGAAAAAACACCACGAAAGGGAGGACCACATCGTGACAAGAGACGAGCTATGCCAGGCCGCTGTGGCCATGCTGGACCGGGCCTATATCCCCTATTCCCACTTCCCGGTGGGGGCGGCTCTGGAGTGTGCCGACGGAACGGTGTTTACCGGCTGCAACATTGAAAACGCCGCCTACGGCTGCACCATCTGCGCCGAGCGCACCGCCATCTTCAAGGCCGTCAGCGAGGGGCACCGGGACTTTGTGCGCATCGTCATCGCCGGACGGAGCGAGGACTACTGCGTGCCCTGCGGCTCCTGCCGCCAGGTGATGATGGAGTTTGCCCCGGAGATGGAGGTCATCTGTCTCAACGGCCGGGGCCAGGCCAAGAGCTTCCGGCTGCGGGAGCTGCTGCCCTACGGCTTCGACCAGAGCTGGCTGTAAAAAAATCATCGCGCGCCGCCGGTCTGCGCTTTCCGCGCAGGCCGGCGGTTTGTTTTCCCTTTTCTTCGGGTTCCGGCATTTTTTGCGCCATGTTCCTGTTAACATAATTATGTGGAAAACCCTGTGGATAATGTGCAAAACCCTTGCGGATACCGGATACCGGACCGGTTGCAAAAGAATTATGGGGACCCGGCCTGCGTAACTTTTTGACCCGGCAAAACATTTTTGCCCCGTCCGGCGGCGGCACTTGCCAGACGGGGAGTTTTGCGTTACAATAGATTGTATAATCGGAGTTTTGGCGGCCTTGACCGCCGGAGGGAATCTATGGCCAAGAAAAAAGTATACGACAACGACAGCATATCCAGCCTGAAGGGTGCGGACCGGGTCCGGAAACGGCCCGGCGTCATTTTCGGCTCCGACGGGCTGGAGGGCTGCGAGCATGCGGTGTTTGAGATCATGTCCAACGCCATCGACGAGGCCCGGGCGGGCTTCGGGCGGCTCATCACTGTGACCCGCTTCCTGGACAAGTCCATCCAGGTGGAGGACCAGGGCCGGGGCTGTCCCGTGGACTGGAACGAAAAGGAGGGGCGGTACAACTGGGAGCTGGTGTTCTGCGAGATGTACGCCGGCGGCAAATACGACCCCACCGGGGAAAACTATGAGTTCTCCCTGGGCCTGAACGGCCTGGGCTCCTGCGCCACTCAGTATGCCAGCCGCTACATGGACGTTACCGTCTGCCGGGACGGAAACGAGTATAAGCTCCACTTCCGGCGGGGCGAGATCGCGGGTCAGATGGAGGTCACGCCCCTGACCCGGAGGAAAACCGGCACCACCATTCGCTGGCTGCCGGACCTGGAGGTGTTCACCGACATCGACATCCCCCTGGACTATTACCGGGATGTGATGAAGCGGCAGGCGGTGGTCAATGCCGGGGTCACGTTCCGGCTGCGCAGCGAGGTATCTGCCGGAAGGTTCGACACCCAGGACTTTCTGTATGAAAACGGCATCCGGGACTATATTGCCGAGCTGGCCGGGGAAGACCCCATCACCGAGCCCGTGTGCTGGGAGGCGGAGCGACAGGGCCGGGACCGGGCGGACAAGCCCGAGTATAAGGTGAAGCTGAACATTGCGTGGTGCTTTTCCAACCGGGTGCACCTGATGGAGCACTATCACAACTCCAGCTTCCTGGAGCACGGGGGCAGCCCCGACAAGGCCACCCGCCTGGCCTTTGTGGCGGCACTGGACAAATATCTCCGGGACAACAACAAATACACCAAGGGCGAGAGCAAGATCACCTTCCCTGACGTGCAGGAGTGCCTGCTGCTGGTCAGCAGCAACTTTTCCACCCAGACCAGCTACGAGAACCAGACGAAAAAAGCCATCACCAACAAGTTCATCCAGGACGCCATGTCCGAGTTCCTGCGCCAGCAGCTGCAGGTATATTTCATCGAGAATCACGACGCCGCCGAGCGCATGGCAGCCCAGGTGCTTATCAACAAGCGCAGCCGGGAGACGGCGGAGCGCACCCGCCTGGGCACCAAAAAAAAGCTGACGGAGAAGATCGACATTGCCAACCGGGTGCAGAAGTTCGTGGACTGCCGCACCAAGGACGTGGACCGGCGGGAGATCTACATCGTGGAGGGCGACTCCGCTCTGGGCGCCTGCAAGCAGTCCCGGGACGCGGAGTTCCAGGGGCTGATGCCCGTCCGGGGCAAGATCCTCAACTGCCTGAAGGCGGACTATCCCCGGATCTTCAAAAGCGATGTGATTACGGACCTGATGAAGGTGCTGGGCTGCGGCGTGGAGGTGCAGGGCAAGGCGGCCAAGGAGCTGAACCAGTTCGACCTGGGCAGCCTCCGCTGGAGCAAGGTGGTCATCTGCACCGACGGCGATGTGGACGGCTTCCAGATCCGGACGCTGATCCTGACCATGCTGTACCGGCTGTGTCCCACCCTGATCCGGGAGGGGTACGTCTACATTGCGGAGACGCCGCTGTTTGAGATCACCTATAAGGAAAAGAGCGCGGAAAAGACGTGGTTTGCCTACTCCGAAAAGGAGAAGGCCGACATCGTCCGCCAGCTGGAGGGGAAGAAATTCACCGTCCAGCGATCCAAGGGACTGGGCGAAAACGACCCGGAGATGATGTGGCTGACCACCATGAACCCGGAGACCCGGCGGCTGGTGCGTGTGCTGCCCGACGAGGCAGAGGAGACTGCCCGGGTATTCGACCTGCTGCTGGGCGACAACCTGGCCGGACGAAAGGACTATATCGCCGAGAACGGCTGTCGCTATCTGGATATGATCGACGTGAGCTGAGGGGGCGTATGGACAGATTTGATAAAGATATTTCATTTTTGGAAAGTGCTGACCGCGACCCGATGCTAAAAGAGCTGTGCCGCCAATATTCCATAGACAGATTTGATGAAAAGTTTCGGGTAATAACCTTCCCAATAAGCGATTTAATTAAAAGGAACTATGAGGCAGGTTACTTTCTAAGCAATTACCCGTATGTGTTGTCACTGTATGGCGTGCGCGACGAGCAGATGGATAATTTGAGTACGGAAGAACTCCCATATTTAGCGACCCTTGCCTGTCTGACATGGCATTTTCGGCGCGACTACTTTTGCCAGGGAACGCTTACTTACCGCAGCATTGCGGAGGGGACCTTACTTCGACTGTTTTGCCATTTAAGGGAACTGTATAAAAAGAACCCAACGGTCTCCACTTTGGAAGAACTCCATCGGACAAAGTGCAGTTCGCTTCCGTGTCAGCCAGGTATTTACCGAGTGCTGGCCCCGGAAAAGCTACCCATTTCCTTTATTGAGGGCTCCGACAATTTGCGTGCAAAAGGTTATCCGGCGGCAATTTTGGAACAAAAATACGGCCAATGCACAGATAAAACCGTTTTGTACATCGGCAAGGCTAACGGACGCGGCGGCCTGCGGCAGCGAGTGCTGCAATATGTAAAATACGGCTGGGACACCGCTGCCAACCACAAGGGTGGGCGCGCCATTTGGCAGGTGAAGGACTATCCGCTCCTGCTGTTAGAGTACGAAGTCTGCGAAAATTGCGAGCAGAGGGAGCACGAGCTGTTGGCCGCTTATAAGAAGGAAAACGGCACCTATCCCTTGGCAAATTGGCGGGGGTAGGGAAGTGCATTTATCTGAAAATGAGGAGGATTCGTTGTGTCTCTGCTGCATTTCACGGATATTCTGAAAAAGGCCGGATTGGACCCAGCGAGGGTGAAGCTTATTCGCCACTCGCTGTCAGATAAGGATTTTGCCAAGTGTTATTATGCCAGTCCCCAGATGGTCTGGGAATACACCCGCATCCAAAAGCCGAATTTCAGCAAAGATTACGACTACTGGTGCGTGTTCATCAGTGGAAAAAGCACCACCGCCCGTCTGTTTGCCTGCTATAAGGTCAACGGCTCCGTCCCGGCCACGCCCGACCTCAAACCGGCAGCTTTTCCGCTGGAGGGACGCTTCGAAGGAAACCTTGCCTATTTTGATCTGGAACCCGTGGACTGTCTGCGGGAATTTGAGCATCGGCTGGTGATCGAGTGGGGCAAATCTGCTCTGTCGTGGCATCAGAAGGGCACCACGGAAAAGGACGTTCTGGCCATCGACTCCCCCGTCAAAAAACCGTTTATTGGTTATGACAAAGTGGTACTCACGTATGCAGAGCTGAAAGAGGTGGTGGAGGACAGCGACATCTATGAGCTGTGGCAGGCGGCGTTGTCCGCTGTGAATGCGGTATACCTCATTGTGGACACGAAGAACGGGAAGCAGTATGTCGGCTCCGCCTACGGAAAGGACGGTCTGCTGGGCCGCTGGCGTGTTTACGCAGATTCCCTCCATGGGCATAACAAGCTGATGAAAGAGCTTATATGCGACCATCCCGACCGCTATCAGTATTTTCAGTTTTCTATCCTGCAAATTCTTCCTAAAACGCTGACGGATGACGAAGTCATCCATACGGAGAGCTTGTGGAAGGAAAAACTAAAGAGTATCCAATTTGGAATGAACGATAACTAAGGTGCGTAGGGGCGGACAGAGGCTCGCCCCTACGGATGCGCGGCGGCCCCTCACAATAACCCCACAACGAAAGGAACCCGTTTCCTATGGCAAAGAAGAAAACAGAACCCAAAGCCGTTCACCGGCCCGCAGACCCCAATGTGCTGGGACTGCGGGGGACGGTGGTGGAGCAGCCCATCACCCGGACTCTGGACGAAAACTATATGCCCTACGCCATGAGCGTCATCGTCTCCCGGGCCATTCCGGAGATCGACGGCTTCAAGCCCTCCCATCGCAAGCTGCTGTATACCATGTACAAAATGGGACTGCTCACCGGCGGACGCACCAAGTCCGCCAACATCGTGGGTCAGACCATGCGCCTGAACCCCCACGGCGACCAGGCCATTTACGAGACCATGGTGCGCCTGGCCAAGGGCAACGAATCCCTGCTGCACCCCTTCGTGGACAGCAAGGGCAACTTCGGCAAGGTGTACTCCCGGGACATGGCCTATGCCGCCAGCCGGTACACCGAGGCAAAGCTGGCCCCCATCTGCGCGGAGCTGTTCCGGGACCTGGACTGCGACGCCGTGGACTTTGTGGACAACTACGACAACTCCATGAAGGAGCCGTCCCTGCTGCCCACCACCTTCCCCAACGTGCTGGTGTCCGCCAACCAGGGCATCGCCGTGGGCATGGCGTCCCAGATCTGCGGCTTCAACCTGGGGGAGGTGTGCGACACCACCATCGCCCTGCTGAAAAACCCGGACCACGACGTGGCCTCCACACTGCTGGCTCCGGATTTCCCCACCGGGGGCCAGATCATCTGCGACCCGGCGGAGCTGCGGGAGCTGTACCGCACCGGCCGGGGCGGCGTGAAGGTCCGCTCTCGGTGGCGGTATGACAAGCAGGCAAACCTCATCGAAATCTACGAAATCCCCTACTCCACCTCCATCGAGGCCATTCTGGACAAGGTGGCGGAGCTCATCAAGGCCGGGAAAATCAGCGAGATCAGCGACATGCGGGACGAGACGGACCTGTCGGGCCTGAAGCTGGCCATCGACCTCAAGCGCGGCGCGGACCCGGAGAAGCTGATGATCAAGCTGTTCCGCCTGACGCCCCTGCAGGACACGGTCAGCTGCAATTTCAACATTCTCATCGCCGGGATGCCCCGGGTCATGGGCGTGGGGGAGATTCTGAACGAGTGGACGGCCTGGCGCACGGAGTGCGTGCGGCGGCGGGTGTATTTCGTGCTGAACCGCAAAAAGGACAAGCTGCACCTGCTGCTGGGCCTGAAGCGTATCCTGCTGGACATCGACAAGGCCATCGCCATCATCCGGGAGACCGAGGAGGAGGCCGAGGTCATCCCCAACCTGATGATCGGCTTCGGCATCGACCAGGTCCAGGCGGAATATGTGGCGGAGATCAAGCTGCGGAATATCAACAAGGAGTACATCCTCAAGCGGGTCCAGGAGACCGAGGACCTGCAAAAGGAGATCGCCGACCTGGAGGACACCCTGCAAAAGCCTGCCCGGATCCGGAAGATCATCGTGGGCGAGCTGGAGCAGGTGCGCAAAAAGTACGCTGTGCCCCGGCGGACGGAGATCCTCTACGGTCACGAGGTGGAGGAATACGTGGAGGACGACCAGCCGGAGGATTACCCCGTGACGGTGTTCCTGTCCCGGGAGGGGTACTTCAAGAAGATCACCCCCAAGTCCCTGCGCATGAGCGGGGAGCAGAAATACAAGGAGGGCGACGGCCTGCGCCAGCAGGCGGAGACCGGCAACAACGCCGAGATCATGTTCTTCACCGACCGGTGCCAGGTGTACAAGACCCGGGTGTCGGAGTTCGGCGACAGCAAGGCCAGCGTCCTGGGCGACTATCTGCCGGGCCGACTGGCCATGGACGAGGGCGAGCGGGTCATCTTCATGGTGCTGCCCGGGGACTATTCCGGGTGCCTGCTGTTCTTCTATGAAAACGGCAAGGCCGCCCGGGTGGAGTTGTCCGCCTATGCCACGGTGTCCAACCGCCGGAAGCTGACGGGGGCCTACTCCGACAAGAGCCCCCTGGTGAGCATCCTGCCCCTGCCGGAGGACCGGGAACTGGCCCTTGTGTCCACAGAGCCCCGGGCCCTGCTGGTGCACACGTCCTTACTGGCCCCCAAGACCACCCGAAATGTCCAGGGCGTGGCGGTGATGACCCTGAAGCCCAAGTATCACCTGGACCGGGTGCTGCCAGCGGAGGAAAGCGGCATCGTGAACCTGGCCCGCTACCGCACCCGCACCATCCCTGCCGCCGGCGCCATCCTGAAGCCGGAGGACCGGGGCGAGGAGCAGCTGACGCTGCTGTAATGCGAAAATCGGGCGGTGCGCCGGGGACGCCGCCCCCTACGCACCATATAAAGTGTTTCCCGCCCCACGACCGATATCCCTGCGTTTTTCTATACAACAGAAAGAGAGGTGTCCCCTATGTCTGCTGCCAAAATTCTCAAGCGCTACGCGCTGATTACCGTGGCCTGCGGCCTGTATGCCCTGGGCTTCAACTGGTTCTTTGTGCCCAACCGCTTCACTGTGGGCGGGTTCACCGGCATTGCCCAGATCATCAACCACTTCCTGCCCATGCTGCCGGTAGGTATCGTGGCCCTGGTGCTGAACATCCCCCTGTTTATCCTGGGCTGGCGGAAGATCGGCCGTGATCTGCTGATCTCGTCCCTGTACGCCACCGCCGTCAGCTCCCTGATGATCGACGTGCTGGCCTCCCTGTATACCTTCCCGGCCATGGATCCCATTCTGGCCTGCATTTACGGGGGCATCGTGGTGGGCATCGGCTGCGGCGTGCTGCTGCATGAGAGCGCCACCACCGGCGGCACGGAAATGGCCGCACGGCTCCTGAAGCTGAAGTTCCAGGGACTATCCATCGGCAGCCTGTGCCTGGCGCTGGACGTGGCCGTGACCCTGGGCTATGCCCTGTGCTTCCGGGACCTGTCCCGGGCCATGTACGGCATTGTGGCCCTGTATATTCTGTCGCTGCTGATCGACCGGGTGGTGTACGGCCCCAACGCCGCCAAGGTGGCCTATATCATCAGCGAGCAGTATGAGGCCATCACCCGGGAGCTGCTGCAGCTGGAGCGGGGCGTGACCCTGCTGGAGGGCAAGGGCGCCTGGAGCGGCAAGGACAAGCGCGTGATTCTGTGCGCCTTCGGCCGCCGCCAGGTCATCCCCGTGAAGAAGCTGGTCCAGGCCGTGGACCCCAACGCCTTTGTCATCGTCTGCGACGCCCATGAAATTCTGGGCGAGGGCTTCGGCACCTATGACCCCACGGGCCTGTAACGGAGGGGCGGCCATGAGAAAAACCGTGCTGGCCGCCGTTCTGGCGGCGCTGACGCTGCTGCTCTCCGGGTGCGGCTCGCTTCTGGAGCGGGACTACAGCGTGGTCCGGCCCCACAGCTCCACCTACTACGAAAGCGAGGACCGGTCCGTTCTCCGGGCAGAAAGCTATCAGGACCTGGTGAACGACCTTCTTCTGCTGCTGACCGGCGGGGCCAAGGAGGGCACCGTCTGGCTGTATGCCGGGTCGGAGCCTATGGACGCCTCCGCCGCCGCAGAGCGGGCCTGCAAGGAGGTGCAGCAGGAGACGCCCCTGGGGGCCTATGCCGTGGAGTATCTGACCTATACCGTGGACGACAGCGCCCGGAACTACACGGCCATCCAGCTGACCATCGGCTATCGCCGGACCCCGGAGCAGATCGCCTCCATGGTGTATACCACCAGCATCTCCGCCCTGCACGACCTGCTGACCTCCGCCGCCCGCAGCGGAAGCGGCGAGCTGGTGGTGCAGGTGGGGTATTTTGACCACCAGGAGGAGCAGGTCCGGGCCATTGTGGACCAGGTGCAGGCCATGGAGGCCCCGGAGGAAAAGGAGCCCTGGACCGTGAACTTTTATCCCGAGGGCGGCGACGTGGGCATCATCGAGATCATCCTGAAAAAAAGTTGAAAAAGGCAGAACGCAGGGGTTGACAAATCCCGCCAGCCGGGTTATAATCAATCTTGCGTTTGCGGGCGTAGCTCATCTGGTAGAGCGCGACCTTGCCAAGGTCGAGGTAGCGAGTTCGAGCCTCGTCGCCCGCTCCAGAAAAGCGCCATCTGAGAAGATGGTGCTTTCTTTTTTTGCAGACAGCCCGAGAACTCGCTGCCTCGGCCTGCGCGCAGCGCGTGAAATCATACGAGGTGAGGCAGGGCTCCCGCGAATGGCCATTGCCATTCGTGGGATGCCGGGAAGCGAGTTCGAGCCTCGTCGCCCGCTCCAGAAAAGCACCATCTGAGAAGATGGTGCTTTCTTTTTTTGCAGACAGCCCCGAGAACTCGCTGCCTCGACCTGCGCGCAGCGCGTGAAATCAGGGGCTCTTTGACAGACTGAGACGGCTGTTCCTTTGAAGAACAGCCGTCTTGTTTTTGCTGATGGGGATGCACCGGAATATCATTTCTCAAACAGGTACAGGAGGTGCCTGTACCCCTCAGTCTCCATTCGGGGATCTGCCGTGGGCGCTGGGGTTCCCGGTCCGCACTTAGCCCTTGTCAGCGGACAGGGCCTTGTTGATGAGGTTGTTCAGAGACTCCATCTGGGATTTGTCGGTGATGGCGCCCACAATGGGATCGCCCACGATGTTGCCGCTGCGGTCCACCACATAGGTGGTGGGGTAGGCGAACACATTCTCCACAAACTTGCCGGCCTCGCCCTGGGCGGGGAAGTAGACATTGGGATAGGTGACGCCCTTCTTGGACAGAACGGACTTGGCCTCGGAGATGGCAGCCTCATCGCCGCCCAGGGTGAAGGAATTGATGCCGATGACACCGCCGCCCTTCTTGGTCAGCTCCTGATGCAGGGACTCCAGCTCGGTCAGCTCGCCCACGCAGGGATTGCAGGTGGTGAACCAGAAATTCACCACGGTGACGGCGTTCTTGGAGAACAGGTCATCGCTCTTGACGGGGTTGCCGTTGAGGTCCTTGCCCTCGAAGGCGGGGAACTTCTGCGTCTTGTCGCCGTCGCCGGGGGTCGTGGGGCTGTCGGCAGGGATGCTGTCACCGTTGCCCGGGGCCTTGGGAGCCGCCTCGGGGAACTTGGCCTCAATGGCGGTCAGGGTGCGCTCGATCTCCCGGATCTTCTCGCCGCCCTGGCGCAGGAGCTTCAGCTCGTCGGCGGTAAACTTGTCCTTGGCGGATTCAATGGTGTCCAGCAGGAAATCACCGTAGTTCTTGCCGTCCTCCTGCATGGTCATGCCTTTGTCGGCAGACATGAACACCTTCTCCCAAAGGGACTGGTTTTCCATCAGAATGGCGTTCTCCTGGTCCATCAGAGCCTTGTACATAGCGGCCGCCTCCTGGGCGTTCTTGGGCTCGCTGTTGGACGTTGTCATGTCGTCGTTGCCCTTTTTGCCGCAGGCGGCCAGGGACAGCACCAGCAGTGCTGCCAGCAGCAGGGTCAGCAGTTTCTTTGCGCTCATTTTGGTTCCTCCTAATTATTGTTGTTCGTTGGATTCCTGCGGCATTTCTGCCGCAGCAGGTTTATGTTCACCGTCTCCGAAGCCATAGCGGAAACACACGGCGTTTGTGGGACAGGCACGGATGCACATCCCACAGCGGATGCACTCGGTGTGGTTGGGCGTCTTGGTCACATCCACATCCATCTTGCAGGCTTTGGCGCATTTCCCGCAGGAGACGCACTTGCTTTTGTCCACCTTCATCTGGAACAGGGACACCTTGTTCAGCAGGGCATAGAACGCTCCCAGCGGACAGAGCCACTTGCAGAAGGGACGGTAGAACACCACGCTCAGCACGATCACCGCCAGCAAAATGCCGAATTTCCATGTAAACAGGCTGCCCAGCGCCGCCCGGATGCCGGAATTGGCCAGGGACAGCGGGATGGCCCCCTCCAGGACCCCCTGTGGGCAGAGGTATTTGCAGAAGAACGGGTCGCCCATGCCTACATCGTTCACCAGAAGCGCCGGCAGCAGAAAGACCATCACCAGCAGCACGGCGTACTTCAGGTACGTCAGAGGTCTGAGTCTCTTTGTGGAGAGCTTCTTCGTAGGAATCTTATGCAGCAGCTCCTGAAACCAGCCGAAGGGACACAGAAAGCCGCAGATAAAGCGTCCCAGCAGGACTCCCAGCAAAATGAGGAAACCTGTGATATAATAGGAGAAGCTGAACCTTGACGAGCCTACCACCGCCTGAAACGCCCCGATGGGACAGGCCCCGGAGGCCGCCGGGCAGGAGTAGCAGTTCAGCCCCGGCACACAGACGGTTTTCCCCGCGCCCTGATACAGTCCGCCCTTGAGAAAATTCGGCAGATGCAGGTTGGTCAGCAGCGTCGCTCCCGCCTGGATCCAGCCCCGGAAGCGGGACAGTACCTGAGATACGCCGCGTTTTTTCTTACCCAATGCCCACACACTCCAGACACAATTTGATTGCTTTGCTCAGCACCGTCGCTGCCTCGCCCCGCCAGACACCGAAGCACAGCATGGCGGCTCCCGCTGCCAGCAGGATCACCTGGGCCGCCGCCTTTTTTACATGGCTCATTTTTTTCACCCTTTCCGATTTTCTGCCCCTATCATAGCGCAGGGGAGTTAAAGTCCCTGTTAAGAAGAAAAATTTAACACAAACCTTATCTGTTTTTGCTATAATTAAGAACAACGAGAACATGAAGAAATGTAAAAGGAGGGCTCTCATGCACCTTTTGGTTATTGAAGACGAACGCGCCTTGTGCGAAACCATCGTCCGCAGCCTGCGGCGGCTGGCCTACAGCGTGGACTACTGCTACGACGGGGAGAAGGCTCTGGAGCTGCTGGGCGTGGAGCGCTACGATCTGGTAATTCTCGACCTGAACCTGCCGGGGAAGGATGGCATGACGGTGCTGCGAACCCTGCGGCAGACCGACCGGGATACGCGGGTGCTGATCCTCTCCGCCCGCAGCGAGGTGGAGGACAAGGTGGAGGGGCTGGACGCCGGGGCCAACGATTATCTGGCAAAGCCCTTTCATCTGGCGGAGCTGGAGGCCCGCATCCGCAGCCTGACCCTGCGGCAGTTTACGCAGCAGGGCGTACTGCTGACCTGCGGAGGTCTGCGTTTTGACACCCGCTCCCGCACCGCCGCCGTCAACGGGCAGACGCTGATGCTGACCCGCAAGGAGACGGGGATTTTAGAATATCTGATGGTGCATCAGGGGCGGCCGGTAAGTCAGGAGGAGCTGATGGAGCACGTTTGGGACAACAGCGTGGACAGCTTCAGCAACTCCATCCGGGTGCATATTTCCGCCCTGCGCAAAAAGCTCCGCGCCGCGCTGGGCTACGATCCCATCCGCAACCGCATCGGCGAGGGCTATCTGATGGGAGGCGATGAGGCGTGAAAAAGATTTCCCTGCAGTGGCGCATCACGCTGATGACTGTTCTGCTCATCGGCGTTACCTGCGTGGCTATGAATCTGCTGCTCTGCTCCTCCGGCGTGTACTATATGGACAAAATTGCGGACGCCTTGCAGGGCAGCGGCACGGTGATCCTGAATGAGGGCGAAGCAGCGAGCTTTGACCCGCAGCTCATAGCGCCCAACGAGGAGCTGACCATCGTCGTCAATGGGGCGCAGGGCCGCTTCCGCACCACCAACTGGTATATCACGGCGGCGGTGACGATCCTGAGCGGCATTCTTGCTTACTTCGTCAGCGGAGGCGCTCTCAAGCCCCTGCGCAGCTTTGCTTCGCAGGTGGAGAAGGTGCAGCTGAACAATCTGGCGGATATGAGGATCGACGAAGATGTGCTTCCGGAGTTCAGGCAGCTCAGCCGCTCCTTCAATCAGATGCTGGAGCGGCTGAACAACGCCTTTGCCGCCCAGCGGCAGTTCACCGGCAATGCCGCCCACGAGCTGCGCACGCCGCTGGCGCTGATGCAGGCGCAGCTGGAGCTGTTTTCCGCAGAGCACCCTGATGTGCAGCCGGAAACGGCGGAGTTCCTCACGCTTTTGCGGGAGCAGACGGAACGGCTGACCCAGATGACCAGAACACTGCTGGAGATGAGCAATCTGCGGCATGTGGCACGGAACGAGCGGATCCAGCTGGCTCCCATGATCGAGGAGATCTTCACAGATCTCGCGCCGCTCTCAGATAAGCGCGGCGTCACACTGACGGCGGAGGGCGACGGCATTATGACCGGCAGCGACGCGCTGATCTACCGGCTGATCTTCAACCTGGCGGAGAACGCCGTCAAGTACAACCGGCCGGGCGGCTCGGTGCGGGTTTCTGTCACTCAGGAGCCGGAAAAGCTCCTGCTCCGCGTCTCCGACACCGGCTGCGGCATCCCGGAGGAGTATCAGCGCAGTATCTTCCAGCCATTCTTCCGGGTGGACAAATCCCGCAGCCGCGAATACGGCGGCGCGGGGCTGGGGCTCTCGCTGGTGTGGGAGATCGCCGAGCTCCACGGCGGCTCCGTTTGGGTGGAGGAGAGCTCGGAGAAGGGCACCACCATTGCGGTGGGGCTGCCGGCACAGTGATACGAAGAAGAAGTGCCGGATCGCGCCGATCTCCTATCCGCCAAAATCTGCCCGCCGGGGCTTTACGGCAGTCCGGCGGGGTGGTATACTCCTGGGGAGACGTTTTACGGAAGCGAGGAGCAGTGCATAGTCTCGGGCGAAATCTTCAACCAAGGAGCAAGTATCATGAAATATCAGACGGTTTTATTCGATATGGACGGCACACTGCTGGACACCCTGACGGACATGGAGGCGGCGGTGAACCACATCCTGACGCAGTACGGCTACCCCGCCCGGACCCTGGAGGAGGTCCGGCGGTTCGTGGGCAACGGCGCGGGGCTGCTGATCCACCGGGCCCTGCCCCAGGGGGTGGACCCCGCCCGGGAGGCGGAGGTGCTGGCGGCGTACCGGGCGTATTACCAGGCCCACAACTGCATCCGGACCCGGCCCTATGAGGGCATTCCGGAGCTGCTGGCGGCCCTGCGCCGGGCGGGGGTGCGGACGGCGGTGGTGTCCAACAAGCCAGACGAAACCACCCGGACCCTGGCGGCCCGGTTCTTCCCGGAGCTGGACGGCGCCCTGGGCCAGCGGGACGGCGTGGCTGCCAAGCCTGCCCCGGACATGGTGCAGGCGGTGCTGTCCCGGCTGGGGGCGGAGCCCGGGCAGGCCCTGTATGTGGGCGACAGCGAGGTGGACGTGGACACCGCCCGGAACGCGGGCCTGGCCATGATCGGCGTGTCCTGGGGCTTCCGGGGCCGGGCGGCCCTGGAGTCCGCCGGGGCGCCGGCGGTGGCCGACACTCCGGCGCAGCTGCTGGAGCTGCTGCGGTAAGAGGGCGGGCAGATGCCCGGCCCCACGGGACTTTTGCGGACAACAGCCCGGCGGCGCTGATTTCAGCGCCGCCGGGCTGTTATGTAACGGGAAGATTATTTATTGGACAGATACTCGTCGATGGACTTGGCGCCCAGCTTGCCGGCGCCCATGGCCAGGATCACGGTGGCCGCGCCGGTGACAGCATCGCCGCCGGCATACACGCCCTGGCGGGAGGTGAGGCCATCCTCGTTGACGATGATGCCGCCCTTCTTGTTGACCTCCAGGCCCTTGGTGGTGGACTTGATCAGGGGGTTGGGGGTGGTACCCAGGGACATGATCACAGCGTCCACGGGAAGCTCAAACTCGCTGCCCTTCTTCTCCACGGGGCGGCGGCGGCCGGAGGCGTCCGGCTCGCCCAGCTCCATCTCGATGCAGGTCATGCTCTTGACGCAGTCCTGCTCGTCGCCGTTGATCTGGACGGGGTTGTTCAGGGTCTTGAAGATCACGCCTTCCTCAATGGCGTGCTCTACCTCCTCGTGACGGGCAGGCAGCTCCTCCATGCCCCGGCGATACACCACATACACGTCGGCGCCCAGGCGCTTGGAGCAGCGGGCGGCGTCCATGGCCACGTTGCCGCCGCCTACCACGGCCACCTTCTTGCCCTTCAGGTCCATGATGGGGGTGTCGGAATCCTCGCGGTACGCCTTCATCAGATTGATGCGGGTCAGGAACTCGTTGGCGGAGTACACGCCCTTCAGGTTCTCGCCGGGAATGTGCATGAACATGGGCAGACCAGCGCCGGAGCCCACGAACACGGCCTCAAAGCCGTTCTCCTCCATCAGCTCGTCGATGGTGATGGTGCGGCCCACCACGGTGTTGGTCTCCACCTTCACGCCCATGGCCTTCAGACCGTCCACTTCCTTCTGGACGATGCTCTTGGGCAGACGGAACTCGGGAATGCCGTATACCAGCACACCGCCGGCCAGGTGCAGAGCCTCGAACACGGTGACGTCATAGCCCTTCTTGGCCAGGTCGCCGGCGCAGGTCAGGCCCGCAGGGCCGGAGCCCACCACCGCCACCTTGTGGCCGTTGGGCTGGGGCTTTTCGGGGGCCTCGGTGCTGTGGGCGTTGTGCCAGTCGGCCACAAAGCGCTCCAGACGGCCGATGCCCACGGGGTCGCCCTTCTTGCCCCGGACGCAGTGCATTTCGCATTGGCTCTCCTGGGGGCAGACGCGGCCGCACACGGCGGGCAGGGAGCTGGTCTGGTGGATGACCTGATACGCACCCTCATAGTCGCGCTCCACGATCTTGGCGATGAACTCGGGGATGCGGACATTGACGGGACAGCCGTCCACGCAGGGATGATTCTTGCAGTGGAGGCAGCGGGCGGCCTCGTCCAGGGCCTGCTCCTCGGTGTAGCCCAGGGCCACCTCCAGGAAGTTCTTATTCCGGACGTTGGGGTCCTGAGAGGGCATGGGATTCTTATCCAGGCGCATGTTGATCTTGGCAGCCATGTTACTTTACCTCCTGCTTGAACAGATTGCAGACTTCCTCGTGCTTGCGCACCTCGAAGTCGTGATACATCTGGTTGCGCTTGACAGCCAGATCCCAGTCCACCTGCTGGCCGTCGAAGTCGGGGCCGTCTACGCAGGCAAACTTGGTCTCGCCGCCAACGGTCAGGCGGCAGCCGCCGCACATACCGGTGCCGTCGATCATGATGGGGCTCATGGATACGGTGGTGGGCACGCCGTAGGGCGCGGTGGTCTTACAGACAAACTTCATCATGACCATGGGGCCAATGGCGAAGATCTCGTCATACTGGTTGCCGGCGTCCAGCAGCTCCTGCAGCGCCTGGGTGACCAGACCCTTCTGGCCATAGGAGCCGTCGTCGGTGCAGACCTTCAGCACGGAGGACACGGCCTTGAACTTGTCCTCCAGAATGACCACGTCCTTGCTCTTGAAGCCCACAACGGCGTGGACCTCGGCTCCGCAGTCGTGGAACTTCTTCAGAACGGGATACGCGATGGCGCAGCCCACGCCGCCGCCGACGACACAGACCTTCTTCTTGCCCTCGGTTTCGGTGGGCTTGCCCAGGGGGCCCACAAAGTCGTGCAGATACTCGCCCTGCTGCTTGTGGCTGAGCTTCTCGGTGGTGGCGCCCACGGTCTGGACAATGATGGTGACAGTGCCCTTTTCACGGTCATAGTCGTGGATGGTGATGGGGATACGCTCGCCGTTTTCATCCACCCGCAGGATGATGAACTGGCCGGGCTGTGCCTTTTTGGCAACCATAGGAGCCTCGATCTCATACAGGATCACGGTGGGTTTCAACGCTTCTTTGGTCACGATGCGATACATGGTCGTTCCTTCTTTCCTATTTCATGGGAGTCCGGCCAATAGGGCGGGCCAAGGCCCGCCCTATGCCGTATGCCGTATATTTATGATATCACAAGCGATGGCTGTTCGTCAATTGGTATCACCGCTTTCGGGAAATTTATTGCGTGGGGCCGCACAGAGTCACCTGCCGCCCGGCCACCTCCACCAGGCGCTCGTCCTTCATTTTTTTCAGCTCCCGCATCATGGCACTGCGGTCGGCGGAGATATAGTCCGCCAGGGCGCTGAGGGAGAAGGGCAGCTGGAAGCTCTGCCGCTGCCGCTGGCCCGCCAGCAGGCCAAAATAGCACAGCAGCTTTTCCCGGATGCTGCGGCGGCTGAGAACCTCCACCCGCTCGGACAGGGCGGCGGCCTTCTCCGTCATGATGTGGAACATATTCTCCACCAGGCGGCTGTGGTGGGCGCAGGCCCTTTCGCAGCGGCGGGTCATGTGCTCGTCCTGCATGAACCATACCCGACAGGGCTCCTCGGCGATGACGGTGATGCTGTCGCCGGCCACATTTTCAAACATCAGCATCTCACCGAACACGCCGCCGCTTTCCAGGTGCTCCAGGATGGCGCGGCCGCCCTGGCGGTCGATGCGCTGGAGCACGGCGCTGCCGTGGGCGATGAGGCCCAGATATTTCCGCCCCTCGGAGAAGTCATAGATGGTCTCCCCGGCCCGGAAGGCCTCCTCCCGGACGCCGAAGCACACCCGCATCTGCTCCTGCTCCTCCGGGGTGATGCCCTCAAGAATGGGCGTTTTGATAATGTCCACAGCGCAGCCTCTTCCCCTCCGCCAGCAGGCGATCTCTTTTTTTGCCGATGATGACGTATACGATGACATAGCCGATGGCCCCCACCAGCAGACCTGCCACCATGTCGATGAAGGCGTGCTGCTTGACAAGCAAGGTAGAGGCGATGATGACCGCGCCCAGGACCATGGACCCGGCCCGCCAGCCCCACTTCCGCAGACCCGGCGTGTGCCACGCGGCGGCTACCCCCGCAACGACCCCCAGCACATGGACGCTGGGCAGAACGTTGGTATTGGTGTCCAGATTATACGTGTTCTGCAGCAGCCAGGCGGCGATGTTCTGGTGCTCCATCACCGCTGGGCGCAGGTCCTGCCCGTTGGGCACCAGGGCGCAGAACACCGTGGCGGTGGTGAAGGTGATCATAATGGTCCACATATACCGCCGGAAGCCCTCGGCGTCCTTGACGATCAGGTAAATGCCGATGGCCACCAGCAGGAACGACCAGGAATCATAGGGGAAAACGAACCACTCGCAGAAGGGGATATAGTCGTCGATGGCCGTCTGGGTGGCCCAGTAGTTGTCGGTGATGAGATGCTCGATGATGAAAAACATGGTCAGGTACACCGGCAGATACAGGCCCCACCACATATGCGGGTGCTCCCGGATAAATTTCTTGACTTGCTCCATGGATGCTCCTCCGTAATCGATAGTGAAAAGCATGATAACATAATTCCGGATAAAAGGGAAGGGGGTAAGTGATATATGTCACAGTTTTTTTACAATTGGAAACGGTTGCGGCGGCGGGGCTTTTCCGGTATAATAGGGGACAAGATCATAAATTTGGAGGAGCATCCATGACCGTACTGAACAAAGAGATGAAGGAAAACCGCCGGGTGGAGCTGACCATCCGGGTGGAGCGGCAGGAGTGGCAGCAGGCCCTGGACGACGCGTATCAGGCCAACCGGGACCTGTATCCCGTGGACGGCTGCGCCCCGGGCAAGGCCACCCGCCAGGCCCTGGAGCAGGCGTATGCCCCGGACGTGTTCTATCAGGAGGCGGTGAACGCCACGTTCCCCCGGGCCCTGGTGGAGGCCTTCGGCCGGGAGGAGATCCTGGTGGCCGGGGCCCCGGAGCTGCGTATTGTGGACATCGGGCCGGAGGGCTTCACCTTCGCCGCTCTGGCAGAGCTGTATCCGGAGGTGAAGCTGGGCCAGTATAAGGGCCTGTCCGCCCCCATGCCCCAGGCGGAGCTGTCCAACGACGACGTGGACAAGGCCATGGAGGAGTGGCTCCAGGCCCACCTGGTGGAGCAGGAGCGGGACCGGGCCGCCATGGGCGACGAGGTGACCCTGGACTTTGACGGCTCCGTGGACGGCGTGCCCTTTGAGGGCGGCAAGGCGGAGAATTATCCCCTGCTGCTGGGCAGCGGCATGTTCATCGACGGGTTCGAGGAGCAGGTGGCGGGCATCCGCCCGGAGGAGGAGCGGGAGATCCATGTGACCTTCCCCCAGCAGTACACCCCGGAGCTGGCGGGGAAGGCGGCGGTATTCCGGGTGAAGGCCCACCGCATCGTCCGCCGTTCCGCGCCGGAGATCAACGATGCGTTCGCCCGGACCCAGGGCTTTGCCGATGCGGCGTCCCTGCGCCAGGCCATTATGGCGGCAGCCCTCCAGCGCAAGGAGGCCCAGGCCCGGGACGCCTTTGCCGACGCCCTGGTGCGCCAGGTGCTGGACGGCATGGAGGTACAGGTGCCCGACTCCATGGTGGAGAGCCAGCTCACCGGGCTTTTGCAGGAGCTGGAAAGCCGCCTCATGAGCCAGGGCGCGTCCCTGTCCGACTATTTGCAGATGGCCGGCATGACGGAGGAGGACCTGCGGTCCCACGCCCGGGAGAACGCCCTGGAGTCCGCCCGGTATGAGCTGGCCATGACGGAGATCGCCCGCCTGGAGCACATCCAGGTCACCGATGAGGACGTGGAGCGCCGGTATCAGGAGATGTCCCGGCAGTTCGGCGTGCCGGTGGACCACATCCGCCAGCAGCTGCCGCCTATGCAGCTGAGCCACGACCTGAAGCTGGCCTATGCCCGGGCCGTGGTGGTGGACAACGCCGTCCGGCTGTAAGGCACTGCGGGAGCCGCAGAGGATGATATACAGCGGTGGCATTGAGGATGCCGCCCCTATGCACGGAAAACGCACAAAGGGAGGGGCAAAGCCCCTCCCTTTGTGCGAGCTTGTCAAAAAAGGGCGGTGCCCTTTTTTGACAAAAGAGTTTTCACTCCGACCCGCGCGTTTTCACGCATAAAATGCGCGAAAACACACTCTCTCCGCGCAAAGTATTTTTCGCGACGTACACGCCGCCGCGAAAAATGGATCAAACCTTATTCGCGGCCTGCGGGCCGCGAACTCTGCGAGGCTTTTTTGACAGGCTGGCTGCCGCGCTGATATGCTCCAACGGCAGGACGCCTTCCGAACGGAGATATAGACCCGGAGCCCGCTGGTCCCGCACCTCCGCCAATACCCAACACGATACATGGTATACGAATATCCGAAGACGCACAAGCCAGCAGGATGAGAATGATGATGGCTATAAAAAGCAGCACACCCGATTGTCTAAAACCGGGTGTGCTGCAATTACAGAGATGCATATCTTATTCAAACATGGCTTCCAGATAAGCGCAAAGGGCAGAGGACAGCTTTTTGATGTCAGCGCCGGAGGTATTCACAAGAAGGTCGTAGTTTTCCCGCGCACCCCATTTCTGCTCGCTGAAGAAAGCGTAATACTTTGCGCGGCTGCGGTCGATCTCCGCAATCCGTTTCTTCATCTGCGCTTCTGTCAGATGCTCGTCCTCCGGACGGCGCTCCATGCAGCGTTTGATTCTGCTCTCCATATCTGCATAAGCAAAAATGCGCACAGGCTTCTGTTCCCGGAGAATATAATCTGCGCAGCGTCCGACGATGACGCAGTCGGATTTGCGGGACAGCTCGCGAAGCAGCTCATGCTGTTTCGTGTAGATGGAAAAATCGGGATAGAAGGTGGGCTCTGAGATCAGATATATGCTGTGTCCGGTATGAATGGGGAAATGCATAACGGGGCGTTTTTCCTCAATCCGCCGGACATACTCCTCAGACAGCGCGGTTCTTTTTGCTATCTCTGTTATGATCTCCTGATCGTAGTAGGCAATCTCCAGCTTTTCTGCGATTCTGCGGCCAAGCTCGCGGCCGCCGCTGCCAAATTCACGGCCAATGGTGATGATTCGTTTCATATTGTGCTCCTTTCCGGCAAAAGCCTGTGGGGCGGGGTGATAATGGCGGCGCATAAGTGAGAATGGAAGCTGTATGAATCAGTGGGCAAAGGCACTCTTTCATAAGGGCTCCACCCCTTTATTGAATTATATCATGGAATGGGTGCTGCTGGCAACTGGGATCGCGGGGCATATCAATAGCGTGTGCAATTTGCCTGAGGCGTTTTTGGCTGACAGCAGATCACACATTGCCCCTTCACTTCTGATTCAGAAGCCAGGCTGTCATATCCCCCAAGGTCTCCTCCATCGGGCGCGGCTGATATGCAAAGCATTCCGATGCTGCGGCATGGCTGAATTGCCCGTTTGAGGCAAGAACGGAAACGGAATACGGGGTGAAAAACAGCGGCTTTCGCTCCCTCAGGCTCCGGCGCTCGTAATACGGAGCGGCCAGCCTTGCAAGCCCCAGCGGCAGGCAGATGGGCCGATACTTCAGCTTTGCAGCCTTTCCCACCAGCTGAAGCATCCTGCGAATCGTGACATAGCAGCCGGACAAAATGTAGCCTTTGCCGGGCTCTCCGCTTTCGGAACAGGCGAGAATGCCATTTGCCACATCCCGCACATCGACAAAGTCATATCCGCCGTGAACGGCTAAGGGCAGCTTCCCGGCAAGAAAGGATCTTGCCATTGAGGTGAAGCTCCCTCCCTGCAAATCGCCCGGTCCGATGATGCCGGAGGGGAATACAATGCTGGCATTCAACCCGCGCTCCGCTGCATCAAAGACCAGCTCGGTTGCAGCTGCCTTGCTCTTGGCGTAATCTCCGTCCACAAGCCCCGGAGAGAATTCGCAATCCTCCGTAATGATGCAGCCCTTTGGCTTTTCCGGTATGGCATGGACGGAACTGACATAGACCATTTTGCCCACATCATGCTCCATACATTGCCGGAGAACCCTCCATGTCCCGCCTACGTTGACCTGATAGAGCCTCGGACCGGGCCTGGACGCAACGGAGACGATACCGGCACAGTGAATCACACAGGTACGGCTGTCGGCATCCGCGAAGAAGTCTGACAGTGAGCCTTTATCGCACACATCACCGATGACGGTGTGGACCTCCTTCGGGAGCAAATTGATACAGGGGTCGTCATGCAGCACAAGCGCATGCACCTGCGCCTTGCGGCGTACCAGCTCCTCCGCAACAGCCCTACCAAGGAAGCCGGTAGCGCCTGTAACAAGATATTTATCAAACATTCAAAGAGCCTCCTCTCAAATAAGTACACAAGTGTTGATTATCTTTCACAAGTACAGTATACTTGAGAGGAAAGACAGAAACAATCAGCACTTGTCATGCGACTGAAAGAAAAGCAACACTGCCTGCTGAAGTGTTGATAATCTTTGTAAACTTTTTTTGGAGGGGCTCTATATGGAGAAGCTGGATGCAAGGAAACGCTATACGCAAATGGTGCTCAAGCAGTCTTTTCTGAAGCTGCTGAAGGAAAAGCCTGTAAACAGAATTACGGTGAAGGAGGTCTGTGCCCTGGCGCAGCTTAACCGTGCCACCTTCTATGCCCATTACAGCGATTGCTTTGCCCTGATGGAGAGCATTGAGAATGAACTCATCGATGCATTCGAAAAATCCCTTCGCTATGTCAATTCGTTTGATGTGACGGCTCTGATCGAAGCCATCTACGATATGGTCGATCGGAATCAGGCAGCCTGCCGGGTTCTGATTCTGGGGAATACAAGCTCAACGGTCCTCATGCGGATGATTGCCTTGGCCAAGGAGGACAGTATCGCCTATTGGCGGAAGGAGCTGCCCAATGCCAGTGAGACAGAGCTGGAAATGATGTATACCCATCTGTCAAACGGCTTGATGCATGTCGTTGTGGAGGGCTATGACAAGTACAGCAAGGAGGAAATGATCCGTTTTGTCAACCGGGTAGTAAAAGCCAGTCTTTCGCTGTTCCAATCGCCCCAAAGACCTCTTGCTTAACATACGGCGCTGCCCCTGCCGATCCCGGAAGTGTCCGTAAATAAAAGAAAAGGCGCAGTCGTCAACTGCGCCCCCCTGTGAACCCACTGTATAAAAAGCGAGTGTCCTCACAGCCTTTCAAATGCCGTAAGAACACTCGATATGGTGCGCGAGGCGGGACTTGAACCCGCACGCCCGTAATGAGCACTAGAACCTGAATCTAGCGAGTCTGCCAATTCCACCACTCGCGCGCATTGGATGAAGTTGTCGGGAAAAGAAGTGGTGCGCGAGGCGGGACTTGAACCCGCACGCCCGTAATGAGCACTAGAACCTGAATCTAGCGAGTCTGCCAATTCCACCACTCGCGCATATCCAATGTTCTTTTCCCTGCAAACGAAAGAGAGAAGTGGTGCGAGTGATGGGACTTGAACCCACACGTCCAGTCGAACACAAGCACCTCAAGCTTGCCTGTCTGCCTATTCCAGCACACTCGCAAATCGGCCTCAAATCGAATGCTTACTCATTATAGCATGCCGGATGGTTTTGTCAAGGGGGAATTTGCGGAATTTCTGTTTTTTCTGAAAAACCTGCCCCGGCAGCGTTGCGCCGCCGGGGCAGCCGTGGTATCATAGCTGGGAAAAGACCTGGCCGATGGGGCCGTTGATGGTCAGGTCCGCGCCTACGTTGCTGCCTACCTGGCCCTTGTTCACCACCACCAGGTGCCGGCCCCGGAAGTACTGCACCAGCCCCGCCGCCGGATACACCACCAGGGACGTGCCGCCGATGATCATCAGGTCCGCCTGCCGGATATAGTGAACGGCCTTGGCCAGCACCTCCTGGTCCAGACTCTCCTCATACAGCACCACGTCGGGCTTGATGTCCCCGCCGCAGGCGGGGCACCGGGGCACGCCGGTGGAATGCAGGATGGTGTCCAGCCCGTAAAAGGCCCCGCACTTCTCGCAGTAGTTCCGCAGCACACTGCCGTGAAGCTCCAGCACCTCCCGGCTGCCGGCCTTCTGGTGCAGGCCGTCGATGTTCTGGGTAATGATGGCCTTCAGCCGTCCCTCCTGCTCCCACTGGGCCAGCTTCCGGTGGGCGGCGTTGGGTTCTGCCCAGGGGGCCAGCATCTTGGCCCGGTAAAAATCGTAAAACTCCGCCTTGCGGCGCACATAGAAGCTGTGGCTCAGGATGGTTTCCGGCGGGTATTGGAATTTCTGGTGATACAGGCCGTCCACGCTGCGGAAATCCGGAATCCCGGATTCGGTGGATACCCCGGCTCCGCCGAAAAAGACGATGCTTTCCGACTCTGCCACCCATTGCCGCAGGGCTTCGATTTGCTTTGTCATCAATAGGACCTCCGTTCTACTATAAATAAGGAGTATGTTATGAATATTCAGATCTTCGGCGCCCGCAAGTCCTTCGACACCAGGAAGGCGGAGCGCTGGTTCAAGGAGCGCCGCATCAAGTATCAGTATATCGACCTGGACACCAAGGGCCTGTCCGCCGGGGAATACCGCAGCGTCCGGGCCGCCGTGGGCTACGACGCCCTGGTGGACCGGGACAGTCCCGATTATCGGGAGCTGGGCATCGACTATCTGCTGCCCCAGGCGGCGGAGGAGAAGCTGCTGGAGAATCCCTGGCTGTTCCGGGCGCCCATCGTCCGCAACGGCAGACAGGCCACCGTGGGCTACTGCCCCGACGTGTGGAAAACCTGGGAATAACGCCATTATAGCACATTTCCGCCCACCGGGCCAGACGCGGCAGGGGAGCGGGCCGGATTTTGTGAAAATGCTGGATTTTGCCCGCATATTTCAGCCAAATTCACAAATTTTTCTTCCGATTCCTCTTGACGTACCCGGGGGAACTATGCTATAATTTCAAACTGCGCGGGTATGTATTCCGCGAATTTTGCCATGCGGCAGACATACCGCGCCGAGGAGGTCCCCCTGTGCTGGAAGATCTATCATCCAAAGACAAGGTGGTGGGCCTGAAGCAGGTGCGGCGGGCCATCGCCTGCGGCCGGGCCGGCCATGTGTTCCTGGCCCGTGACGCCGACCCGCGGCTTACGGGGCCGCTGGAGGATTGCTGCCGGGAGGCTGGGGTTCCCGTTGCCGGGGGGCACACCATGGCCCAGTTGGGCCGTGCCTGCGGCATCGACGTACCCACGGCCGCAGCGGCGCTGCTGGCAAAGGAAAAACCGCTTCCAACGGAATAAAATTTTCTGTTCCGTGGAAAATATAGGGAGTTATCCCACAAATCTTTAGAAAGGAGTTCATTGCATGCCTACTTTTAATCAGCTGGTCAAGCAGGGCCGGAAACAGGCTACCTACAAGTCCAATTCCCCCGCTATGCAGAAGGGCCTGAATACGCTGAAGAACAAGGAGACCGATCTGTCCTCCCCTCAGAAGCGCGGCGTCTGCACCGCAGTGAGAACTGCCACCCCCAAGAAGCCTAACTCCGCTCTGCGTAAGATCGCCCGTGTCCGCCTGACCAACGGCTACGAGGTCACCGCCTACATTCCCGGTGTCGGTCATTCTCTGCAGGAGCACTCTGTGGTCATGATCCGCGGCGGCCGTGTCAAGGACCTCCCCGGTGTGCGTTACCACATCATCCGCGGCACTCTGGACGCGCAGGGCGTGCAGGGCCGTATGCAGGGCCGTTCCAAGTACGGCGCGAAGCGCCCGAAGCAGAAGTAAGGTCTGCATGAAAGTAGAGCTTTGCCAAAAGGTCTTATCATATAAGGATACCTCTTTGGCAGGCCGAAACACGGCGGGGGCAAGCCCCGTCCGCGAGTACCTATGATTTCTATATTATAAGAAGGAGGGAAGCAAAGTGCCCAGAAGAGGTAATGTTCCCAAGAGAGAAATTTTGCCCGATCCTATGTACAACAGTGTCCTCGTGACCAAGCTCGTCAACAGCATCATGCTCGACGGCAAGAAGGGCGTTGCACAGAAGGTTGTCTACGGTGCGTTTGACATCATCAAGGAAAAGACCGGCAATGAGCCGCTCGACGTCTTTACCCAGGCGATGGAAAACATCATGCCCGTTCTCGAAACCAAGACCCGCCGTGTCGGCGGCGCCAACTATCAGGTCCCTATGGAGGTTCGTCCCGCCCGTCGTCAGACCCTCGGTCTGCGTTGGCTGACGGCCTACTCCCGCGCCCGCGGTGAGCGCACCATGGCCGAGCGTCTCGCCGGCGAGCTCATGGACGCTGCCAACAACACCGGCGCGGCTGTGAAGAAGCGCGAAGATACCCACAAGATGGCCGAGGCCAACAAGGCGTTCGCCCACTTCCGCTGGTAAGAAAGCAAGGAGAATCTTATGCCGAGAAAAGTATCTCTGGAGAAAACAAGAAATATCGGCATCATGGCCCACATCGATGCAGGCAAGACCACCACGACCGAGCGTATCCTGTACTACACAGGCGTCAACTACAAGCTCGGCGAGACCCACGAGGGTACTGCGACGATGGACTGGATGGAGCAGGAGCAGGAGCGCGGCATCACCATTACGTCTGCCGCCACGACGTGCTTCTGGAAGAACCACCGCATCAACATCATCGACACCCCGGGCCACGTCGACTTCACGGTCGAGGTGGAGCGCAGCCTCCGCGTGCTCGACGGCTCTGTGACCGTCATGTGCGCCAAGGGCGGCGTTGAGCCGCAGAGCGAGACGGTTTGGCGTCAGGCGGATCACTACCATGTGCCCCGCATGATCTACGTCAACAAAATGGACATCATGGGCGCGGACTTCTATAACGTCCTGCGCATGATCGACGAGCGTCTCAAGTGCAATGCGGTGCCCATCCAGCTGCCCATCGGCAAGGAAGCCGAATTCCGCGGCATCATCGACCTGGTCGAGATGAATGCGGACGTCTACTACGACGAAATGGGCAAGGATATGCGCGTGGAGGAGATCCCCGAGGATATGCGCGAGCTCGCGGAGGAATACCGTGAGAAGATGCTCGACGCCGTTTCCATGTTTGACGATGAGATCATGGAGATGTATCTTGAGGGCAAGGAGATCCCCACCGCCAAGATCCGCGCAGCGATCCGCAAGGCGACCGTCGCGGTCGAGATGATCCCTGTGGTCTGCGGTACGTCCTACCGCAACAAGGGCGTGCAGAAGCTGCTCGATGCCATTGTGGACTATATGCCCGCGCCGACCGATATCCCCGCCATCGAGGGTATCAACCCGAAGACGGACGAAGAAGACAAGCGTGAGCCGAGCGATGACGAGCCTTTCTCCGCCTTGGCATTCAAGATCATGACCGACCCCTATGTCGGCCGCCTGAGCTTCTTCCGCGTCTATTCCGGTACACTCAACACCGGCTCCTCCGTTCTCAACTCCACCAAGAATGTTCGTGAGCGCATGGGCCGTATCCTGCAGATGCACGCCAACCATCGTGAGGATATCGAGACCGTTTACTCCGGCGACATCGCCGCGGCGGTCGGTCTCAAGAACACCACGACGGGCGACACGCTCTGCGATGAAAAGCACCCGATCATCCTCGAGAGCATGGAGTTCCCCGAGCCCGTGATCCGCGTTGCCATCGAGCCCAAGACCAAGGCCGGTCAGGAGAAGATGGGCATTGCGCTGATGAAGCTGGCTGAGGAGGACCCCACGTTCAAGACCTACACAGACGAAGAGACCGGTCAGACCATCATCGCCGGTATGGGCGAGCTCCATCTGGAGATCATCGTCGACCGTCTGCTTCGCGAGTTCAAGGTCGAGGCGAACGTCGGCGCGCCGCAGGTCGCCTATAAGGAGACCATCACCAAGGCCGTCGATCAGGACACCAAGTATGCCCGCCAGAGCGGCGGTAAGGGCCAGTACGGTCACGTCAAGATCCACGTTGAGCCCAATGAGTCCGGCAAGGGCTACGAGTTCGTCAACGCCACGGTCGGCGGCAGCGTTCCCAAGGAGTATATCCCCGCGGTCGATGCCGGTATCCAGGGCGCGATGCTCGCGGGCGTGCTCGCCGGTTATCCGGTGGTCGACGTCAAGGTCACGCTGTACGACGGCTCCTACCACGAGGTCGACTCCTCGGAGATGGCGTTCAAGATCGCCGGCTCCATGGCGTTCAAGGAAGCCTGCCAGAAGGCCGGCCCCACGCTGCTCGAGCCGATCATGAAGGTCAGCGTCATTGTCCCCGACGAGTATATGGGTGATGTCATCGGCGACCTCAACAGCCGCCGCGGTCAGATCCAAGGCTTCGAGGCCCGCTCTGGCGCGCAGCAGATCGATGCGTTCGTTCCCCTCGCCGAGATGTTCGGCTATGCCACCGACCTCCGTTCCCGCACGCAGGGACGCGGTCAGTACACGATGGAGCCCTCGCACTACATCGAGATCCCGAAGAGCATTCAGGAAAAGATCATCGATCAGCGCACCGGGCGCCACATGAGCTGAGGCACGAAAATAACAGTTGCAAATCGGCTCGATTTACGGTAAAATCATGGTGTTATGCAAGTGACACCGAAAACAATGAAAAAATCATAATAGGAGGATCACTCTAATGGCTAAGCAGAAATTCGAGAGAACTAAGCCCCACGTAAACATCGGCACCATCGGTCACGTCGACCATGGTAAGACCACCCTGACCGCTGCCATCACCAAGTGGCTCGCCCTGCAGGGCAAGGCCCAGTACACCGACTACAGCTCCATCGATAAGGCTCCCGAAGAGCGCGAGCGCGGCATTACCATCAACACGGCCCACGTTGAGTATGAGACCGAGAAGCGTCACTATGCTCACGTTGACTGCCCGGGCCACGCCGACTATATCAAGAACATGATCACCGGTGCTGCCCAGATGGACGGCGCGATCCTGGTCATCGCCGCTTCCGACGGTCCTATGGCCCAGACCCGCGAGCACGTCCTGCTCGCCCGTCAGGTTGGCGTTCCCGCCATCGTTGTCTTCCTGAACAAGTGCGATCAGGTCGACGATGAGGAGCTCCTCGAGCTCGTCGAGATGGAAGTCCGTGAGCTGCTCTCCAGCTACGAGTTCCCCGGTGATGAGATTCCCATCATCAAGGGCTCCGCTCTGAACGCTCTCGTTTCCGAGTCCACCGATCCCAACGCCCCCGAGTATGCCTGCATCAAGGAGCTCATGGACGCTGTTGACGATTATATCCCCACTCCCGACCGTAAGGCCGATATGCCCTTCCTGATGCCCGTTGAGGACGTCTTCACCATCTCCGGCCGCGGCACCGTCGCCACCGGTAGAGTTGAGCGTGGTCAGCTCAAGCTCGGCGAGGAAGTCGAGATCATCGGCCTGACCGACGAGCGTCGTAAGACCGTCGTCACCGGTATCGAAATGTTCCACAAGCTGCTCGACTACGCCGAAGCCGGCGATAACGTTGGTACTCTGCTCCGCGGTGTTGCCAAGACCGAGATCGAGCGCGGCCAGGTCCTCTGCAAGCCCGGCTCCATTCACCCCCTCACCAAGTTCGTTGGCCAGGTCTACGTTCTGACCAAGGATGAAGGCGGCCGTCACACCCCGTTCTTCAACAACTATCGTCCTCAGTTCTACTTCCGTACCACCGACGTCACCGGCGTCATCACTCTGCCCGAGGGCACCGAGATGTGCATGCCCGGCGATAACGTCGACATGAACGTTGAGCTGATCACCCCGATCGCTATCGAGAAGGGCCTCCGCTTCGCTATCCGTGAAGGCGGCCGTACCGTCGGTTCCGGTGTTGTTATCGAGTGCAAGGACTAATTCCTGAATGAGCAAAAAGAAAGACAGCCGAAAGGCTGTCTTTCTTTTTGCCCTGTGAAGAAGCTCCGCCGGAAAACGAGAGCGAAGCGGGGAAGGTGGGCGCTCAGGCGTCCTTCGGAAAGGCCAGCGGCGCGATAAAGCCGCCTTCGCCGGTGCAGAGGATATCGCCCGCGACGATCTCGCCGCCGCAGATGTAGAGGTCGGCCTGACAGACCTTGCCCGAGGGATGGTTTTTCACCGTGTAGGTGCAGCGCTCAACCGTTTTGCCGCAGCAGGGCTCCAGATCAAAGCCCTGCGCGCGCTGGAGCACGTTGTAGCTCAGATAGGGCTCCTCCAGCTCCTTGGGCAGGGTGAGCGAGAGTGTTTCGACCGGCTCCGGCTCGCCCTGCCAGCCGAGGGAGTTCAGGTAGGCGACGCGCTGCTCGTTCGTCGCGGCGGCAGCGGTACGGTCCGAGCCGCATGAGCGCAGCAGGAGAAAGCCGAGAAAGGCAAGCAGCAGTAGCCACAAAACGCCGAGCAGCCGGCGGCGGGAATATTTCATCGTGCAGATAAACACAGCGTCACACCCTTTCACAAAAGGCTATTCCCAAACGGGGCAAAGTATGATAGGATGGGCGCAGAAATGAAAGTGAAAGCAGAGGAGAACGGGTATGGCGAAGGAACGGCTGGACAAGCTCATCGCCTCGACGGGACGCTGGTCGCGCCGCGAGGTTAAGACGCTCGTGCGCGAGGGCCGCGTGCTGGTGGACGGGAGGATCGCTGGCAGCGCGGAGGAGAAGTATGACGCGGAGAGCTGCCGCATCGCGGTCAACGGGGAGGAGCTGCTGCTCCGAAGGTACACCTACGTCATGCTGCATAAGCCTGCGGGCGTGCTGAGCGCGACCGAGGACGGGCGGGGCAGAACGGTGCTGGACCTGCTCACGCCGGAGCTGCGCAAGATCGGCGTTTTTCCGGTCGGACGGCTCGATAAGGATACGGAGGGGCTGCTGCTTTTGACGGACGACGGCGAGCTGGCGCACGCGCTGCTCAGTCCGAAAAAACACGTCGATAAGATCTATTATGCCCGTGTGTCGGGCCGACTGGCGCCTGAGGACTGCGCGGCGTTCGAGGCGGGCATGACGCTCGGCGACGGGCTGGAGTGCCTGCCTGCAGGGCTGGAGATCCTCGCCGCGGGAGAGACGAGCGAATGTCTCGTCACGCTGCGCGAGGGGAAGTTCCACCAGGTCAAGCGGATGCTGGCTGCCCGCGGAAAGCCGGTGACGTATTTGAAGCGCCTTTCGATGGGGGCGCTGCGGCTCGATGACACGCTCGCGCCGGGCGAATTCCGCCTGCTGACGGCAGCAGAGGAGGCACAGCTTCAGCGGTAGACAAAATGCCCAACGAAATTTGCGGGAGATTGAACACTTGTCCCAATATCCTTTTACGCTTTCCACAAAAAAGAAAAAGTTTTTTGTGGAAAAAAGAAAAAATAGCTTGCAAATTATGTCGAAGCCAAGTATAATAAATTCATTCAATCAGCAAGTTGCACAAACTACCCGCGTAAGGGTTTCGGGAGGTACACCATGTCAGGGAGAGTTTTCCAGAACATCGTTTTGCAATTCAAAGATGCGGTCGATACCGAGATCGGCGTGATCGACGCCGAGGGCACCGTCATTGCCTGTACGGAGCTGAGCGAGATCGGCAGCCATTGGAACGAGCTTGTGAGCAGCATCAACGACGCGGAGGAGAGCGTGATCCCAGTCGGCGGCAAGACCTTCAAGGCGCTGTCCGGCTGGAACGGTCACTTTGATTTTGCGGTTTTTGCCTATGGCGAGGACGAGATGAGCCGTGCGGCCTGCTCCATGGCGGCGGTCGCGCTCAACGCGGCCAAGAGCTATTATGAGGAGAAGTACGACAAGGTCTCCTTCATCAAGAACATCATCTCCGACAACATCATGCTCAGTGACCTCTATATCCGCGCCAAGGAGCTGCACGTTGAGACCGAGCTCAACCGCGGCGTGTTTCTGATCCGCCGCCTGGACGAGCACTTTGAGGGTCTGACCGTGGAGGCGGTGCAGAACATCTTCCCGGACCGCCAGACGAGCTTTGCGCTTTCCATGGGCGAGAGCGACGTGGTGCTCATTCAGCAGCTTGGCGAGAATGTCGGCACGCGCGATCTGGAGAAGACTGCCCAGCTCATCGAGGAGACGCTGCGCGAGAACGGCGAGAGCACGGTCGTCGTCGGCATCGGCACGGTCGCCGCGCACCTGCGCGACCTCGCCAAGAGCTACAAGGAGGCGCAGATCGCCATCGAGGTCGGCAAGGTCTTCGATACGGAGAAATATGTCGTCAGCTACGAAAACCTCGGCATCGGCCGTCTGATTTATCAGCTGCCGACCACCCTGTGCGAGATGTTCCTGCAGGAGGTCTTCAAGAAGAACCCCATCGACTCGCTCGATAAGGAAACGCTCTTTACCATCAACAAGTTCTTTGAGAACAACCTCGTTCTCTCCGAAACGGCGCGCAAGCTGTTCGTCCACCGCAACACGCTCGTCTACCGTCTGGAGAAGATCAAGAAGCTCACCGGCCTTGACCTGCGTGAGTTCGACGACGCCATCACCTTCAAGGTGGCGCTGATGGTTAAAAAGTACCTTGCCTCCCGCGGCATCGAGGCGTAAGAGAATAGCGAAGGAGGCTTTCCGAAGGGAAAGCCTCTTTTTTTGCGCCTTGGGAACTTTTTCCGCTGGGGAGCGTCAAAAAAACAGCGGCTGTTTACATAATTTTTGTTGCCATTTCTTCGCCGCTCGCGTATAATAGAATAAAATAGGCAAACTTGGAGAAAAAGGGGAGAACACGGCGATGATCCGCTTGACCGACGTGCAGAAGGAATATGAGAACGGGACACACGCGCTGCGCGGTGTGACGATGGAGGTCAACGACGGCGAATTCGTCTTTCTCGTCGGCCCCTCCGGAAGCGGCAAATCGACCATCATCAAGCTCCTCACGGGCGAGGTCCTGCCGAGCGGCGGCCG
>ENA-ORSY01000320-ORSY01000320.1-human-gut-metagenome-genome-assembly--contig:-NODE-320-length-51169-cov-4.478343_pt1 | contig 51169 bp, 48 predicted proteins | sample MGYA00242193_ERZ509160 | MGnify/ENA primary metagenome ERZ509160 (study PRJEB26280, sample SAMEA2338670) | human gut metagenome | biome: human gut; feature: human-associated habitat; material: faeces...
GAAACTTTTCAAGCCATTGGTGATAAGCATCATCCTCTGTTGGTGGTACCCACCTGCCGATACAGGCATGACGAACAGTGGCAGCAATTGGTGCGTACTGGACTTTCTGAGTTACATACCAAACTCCATTGGAAGTTATACCCATGACCTATATGAGGCGGAAGCCACACAGATAGAGGACAAGTTTACGGAAGTTCAGCAGCTCATCTACACCAGAGACACGATGTACACCAACGTACAAGCCCAGGCAGACATTGCCCATAAGGGAACAACAGACCCGAATCTGGTGGAGTCGACCATGGAGCAGACAGGTGTGGATGAAGTGACCAATATGGAAAAGGACGCAGCCAAGCTGTGGTTTACCTCACTGACTGCAGGAGCCGTAGTGAACATCGACAAGATAGTAATGCTGATAGCATTGATCGTCTTCCGTATCGGTTGGTGGAGCACCATCTATTGTCAACAGATACTGTTGGGAATGCTGACGATATTTGGACCGATACAATGGGCGTTCTCGCTACTGCCGAAATGGGAAAGCAGTTGGGCGAAGTGGCTGACAAGGTATCTGACCGTGCATTTCTATGGGGCGATGCTCTACTTCGTAGGATTCTACGTGCTGCTGCTCTTTGATATTGTACTTTGCATACAGGTGGAGAACCTGACGGCAATCACCGCATCGGAGCAGACGATGGCGGCATACTTGCAGAACTCGTTCTTCTCGGCAGGGTATCTGATGGCAGCAAGTATCGTGGCTTTGAAGTGTCTGAACTTGGTTCCAGACCTTGCGGCATGGATGATACCAGAGGGCGATACCGCATTCTCTACCAGAAATTTCGGTGAGGGTGTGGCACAGCAAGCCAAAATGTCAGCACAGGGGACACTTGCCCATGTGATGCACTGATAAAGGTAAAAAAGTAAAAGAGTGAAAAAGGTAAAAAACATTATAGCAATGGTAATCAAGAATTTAGAGAATAAGGTGAAGTTGGTGACTATCATCTGTAGCCTGTTTCTGGTTGGGTGCGTGCTGATAAGTATCAGTAGCATCTGGACGGCGAAGAATATGGTGGTGGATGCACAGAACAAAATCTATGTGTTGGACGGCAACGTGCCAATTTTGGTGCAGCGTACGACGATGGATGAGACATTGGATGTGGAAGCAAAGAGCCATATCGAGATGTTCCATCATTATTTCTTCACACTGGCACCAGATGACAAGTACATCAAATACACGATGGAGAAAGCCATGTATCTGGTGGATGAGACCGGATTGGCGCAGTACAATACGCTGAAAGAAAAGGGTTTCTACTCCAACATCATGGGAACAAGTGCCGTGTTCAGCATCTTCTGTGACAGTATCAAGTTCAACAAGGAGAAGATGGAGTTCACCTACTACGGCAGACAGCGCATCGAGCGTAGAACCAATGTGCTGACCCGTGAACTGGTGACGGCAGGACAGTTGAAACGAGTGCCGAGAACTGACAACAACCCACATGGATTGCTGATAGTGAACTGGAGAACCTTGCTCAACAAGGATATTGACCAGAAGACAAAGTCGAACTATTGAAAGTGAAGAACGAAGAGTGAAGAGTGAGGAATTCAATACCTTTATGGCGCAAGCCTAATTCAACACTTAACATTAAACATTTAACATTGAATTAGATGAACACAAAAGGATTTAAGCAGATGCTCATTGGGGAGAAGATGCCCGACAAGGACGACCCAAAATACAAGGAACGCTATGAGCGAGACGTGAGAGCTGGAAGGAAGTTTGCCAAGATGTGCAGAATCGACAAGGCTGCAGCCAAGGTGCAGAAATTTGCCGACTTGCACAAGACAATGTTCCTGGTCATCGTGTTCGGATTTGTGGGTGTGAGCTTCAGTTTCAACATCTATCGCATGGCAAGAGCTTATCACTATCAGGGAGAGCGACGCACCGCCACGGAGCGGCAGGACTCGCTGATAAAGGCTCGCCATCAGAATATGGGGAATGCAAAGAACATAGTAAGAACCAATGAGGATGCACGCCATCCTCATAAAGACAAATAACGATGAAGCTGACAGAAAGAATCAATTTCAGACAACCCAAGTACATGCTACCTGCGATTGTCTATCTCCCACTGCTCGGAGCGTCCTACTTCATCTTCGACCTCTTTGATACCAAGGTGGCGGAGAAGCAAGATGCCAATATGCAGACCACGGAATATCTGAATCCGAACCTTCCACAAGCTCATATCAAGGGCGGTGACGGTATTGGAGGCAAGTATGAGAACATGTTGAACGCCTACGGCAAGATAGAAGACCATAGTGCCGTGGAGAATATAGACCGAGACAATGAGCAAGAAAAAGAAGAATACCAAAGCAAGTATTCGGATGCAGAACTGCAACAGTTGGATGCCGAAGCCAAGAGGCAAGCTGAACTGGAGAAAACGAGAGAAGCGCAAGAAGCCCATGAGCGACAAAGAGAGAATGCTGCGTTGGCGGAGTTGAACAAGGCACTTGCCGAAGCAAGACTGAAAGGACAGCAAGCCACGCAACAGAACTCATCGTCTTCAGCAACAGCATCCGATGAAACAACAGCTACAGCCAAGGGCGGTATCAATATTGAGGGCAAAATCAAGGTGAATGAAAATGCCCGAAAGGAAGCAGACGAGAATGACAAGCCAAGTGAGGTGGTGAAAAAGGTGAAGACATCCTCAGACTATTTCAACACATTGGCAGTGAATGAGAAAGAGCCTACACTCATCAAGGCTATCATTGACGAGAATGTGAAAGCCGTGGATGGAAGCCGTGTACGTTTGAGACTGTTAGATGATGTGGAAATCGGTGAAATGGTGGTGAAGAAAGGCGCATACCTGTATGCCACCATGAGCGGTTTCAGTTCGCAACGAGTGAAAGGAACGGTGAAAAGCGTGCTGGTGGATGACAAGATAGTGAAAATCAACCTGTCACTCTATGACACCGACGGCATGGAAGGTTTGTATGTGCCAAGCAGCCAGTTCCGAGAGACCACCAAGGATGTGGCAAGCGGAGCCGTGACCGGCAATGTGGATATGAACACCACCAATACAGGCAGCTGTTTTTCACAATGGGGCATGCAGACCATGCAGAATGCCTATCAGAAAACAAGCAATGCCATAGGCAAGGCTATCAAGAAGAATAAAGTGAAACTGAAATATGGCACCTTTGTGTATCTGATAAACAGCAAAGACACCAAGAGCAAGTAAACATTTAACACTACAAAGTAAACATTACACCCATATGAATATCAAGAAGACCATTGGCGCACTGATAATGTGTGCAATAAGTGCCACTCCGATGATGGCACAACAGACCAGTGCGGAGAGCTATCATCCCTGCACCTACCAGGAGATGGAGCAGTTGACCGTGAACGAGCAGGTAACTACAGTCATTACGGCAAGTGAACCCATCCGCTTTGTGGATATATCTACCGACAAGATAGCAGGAGACCAGCCCATCAACAATACCGTGCGACTGAAGCCCAAGGAGGGACTGCATGAAGATGGTGAAGTGCTTGCCATCGTGACCATTGTGACGGAACGCTACCGTACCCAGTATGCGCTACTCTATACCACCAGACTGCAAGAGGCAGTGACGGATAAGGAGATACAACAGATAGAGAAAAATGCCTATAACAACCCTGCCGTAACCTTGTCCTCCACTGACATGGCTCGCTATGCTCGTCAGATTTGGAGTTCGGAAGCCCATGTGAATAACGTGAAGACCAAAGCCCACAAGATGGTGATGCGACTGAATAATATCTATTCGTCAGGTGACTATTTCTTTCTGGACTTCTCGGTGGAGAACAAAACAGACGTGCCGTTTGATATAGACCAAATACGATTGAAGCTGACGGATAAGAAGACCGCCAAGGCAACCAATTCGCAAATGGTAGAGTTGCATCCAGTCTTCACGTTGGAGCAAACCAAGCGTTTCCGCTATGGCTACCGCAATGTGATAGTCATTCGGAAAATGACATTCCCGAATGACAAGCAATTAACCATCGAAATGACGGAGAACCAAATTAGCGGTCGCACCATATCACTGAAGATAAACTACAGCGATGTGCTGTCAGCCGACTCTTTCAATCCGATTTTTCTGAAATAGAGCTACGCTAAGTGATTCAGAATAGGCAGTTGAAGACAACGCTCTATCTTAGCCAAGGTTTCGAGGGATAGGTTTTCCTGTCCTTTGAGTACCTTGGAAACATATTGCTGGCTACAGCCCATGAGTTCAGACAATCGCTTTTGGGTCATACCCAATTCCTCCATCTTGTCGAGCATCATCATTGCAATGTGCTGAGAATAGCGAAGCCATGACTTGTTAGCCATGCGCCACTCTGCATTCTCACGCCATTTGGATGGAGTTGAAGACTGATGCTCTCTCAGTTTAGAAACAATTTCGTTTGTAGTTCTCATAATAACCTCCTTTCTATATGATTTCATTTAAGAAGTCCATGAAGGAATCCTTGTCGGCAATATCGTTGTCAAGTAAGAAACGTCTCACCTTTTCCATTCGGGCGAGTTCAACCAAAGTATGTTCACGTTCCTGCATAGTACGAGTCAACTTGATTGCACCACCAGTGATAATGTAAATACCTGGTTCGAGTTTGATAGCATAGATGCGGAGCCAAGAAGCATGACGTGGCGTATTACGCAAGCGTGCCTTCTCTTTGCCCAACAACATTTCCGAAGTACGACTATTCTCCAATGGGCGGAAAATCTTGCCAAGGTCAGCATCTGGAGAAATATCCATGATGAGACATTGCAAGCGTTCGCTATCTTCAATCGTATCATAGATGGCTTGATTGACATCAGTGATTTTGAAGTAGGACGCCAAATCGTCAATGTTATGCTTGAAGAAGCTACGCAACCATGTAACATCGTTCCATTGCCCAAGAATTGAGTCAAGAACGTTGTCGAGGCAGTCATCATATCTGACAGCCCAAAGGTGCTCGTTTTCTGTAATCAGGTCGAATGTCATAATCTTATTGTTTTATAGTGCGAAGATACAACAAATAATTGAAAATACAACTTATAGGTTGATTATTTAAGAATATTTATGGAAGAAAGCAAGGAGTTACAAGGATTTTACAAGATATTCAGAGCGGTCATCTACATATCCGTGTTGATGGAGTTCTTTGAGTATGCCATAGACCCAAGGACGATAGACGGATTTGGCGGTGTGGTGTGTGACCTGCACGACCGTATCAAGCAGTGGTTTATCTACCATGACGGGAACCTGATGTATAGCAAAGTGGTGACATTCCTGTTGGTGTGCATCACCTGTGTAGGCACGAGAAACAAGAAACATCTGGAGTTTGATGCCCGAAGGCAGGTGCTGTACCCACTGGTGAGTGGCGTGGGACTACTGATAGTGTCCGTGTGGCTCTTCGGCTATGCGATGGACACTCGTCTCTATGCCCTAAGATTGAACATCATCCTATATATGGTGGCAACCATCATCGGAACCGTGCTGGTGCATGTTGCCTTGGACAACATCTCGAAGTTCCTAAAAGAAGGACTGATGAAAGACCGCTTTAACTTTGAGAACGAGAGTTTTGAGCAATGCCAGAAGGAGGAATACAATAAGTATAGCGTGAATATCCCCATGCGCTACTACTATAAGGGTAAGTTCCGCAAGGGATGGGTGAACATCGTGAACCCATTCCGTGGCACCTGGGTAGTGGGCACACCGGGTAGCGGTAAGACTTTTTCCATCATCGAGCCGTTCATCCGTCAGCACAGTGCAAAAGGCTTTGCCATGGTCGTTTACGACTACAAGTTCCCTACCTTGGCAACCAAACTGTACTACCACTATAAGAAGAACCAACAGTTGGGGAAACTGCCAGAAGGCTGCAAGTTCAATATCATCAACTTCGTGGATGTGGAATACTCCAAGCGAGTGAACCCAATACAGCAGAAGTACATCAACAACTTGGCAGCAGCGAGCGAGACCGCAGAGACACTGCTAGAATCACTGCAAAAAGGCAAGAAAGAAGGCGGAGGCGGCAGTGACCAGTTCTTCCAGACCTCAGCCGTCAACTTCCTCGCCGCCTGTATCTACTTCTTCATCAACTATGGCAAGGAGCCATACGACAAGGATGATAAGATGCTAATAGCAGAGAAAGTACTTGACCCGAAGACCATGCAGATGAAGCCGACCGGTAAGGTATTTAACCATGCAGGAGAAGAAGTGGAGCCTGCCTATTGGTTGGGCAAGTACAGCGATATGCCCCATATTCTGAGTTTTCTGAACGAGAGTTACCAGACCATCTTCAATGTGTTGGAGACCGACAATGAGGTAGCACCATTGTTGGGACCGTTCCAGACCGCCTTGAAGAACAAGGCGATGGAGCAGTTGGAAGGTATGATTGGTACCCTGCGTGTCTATACCTCACGTCTTGCCACCAAGGAAAGCTATTGGATCTTCCATAAGGATGGCGATGATTTCGACCTGAAGGTCAGTGACCCGAAGAATCCGAGCTATCTGCTGATTGCCAACGACCCAGAGATGGAGAGCATCATCGGAGCATTGAACGCCCTCATCCTCAACCGACTGGTGACACGAGTGAACACAGGACAAGGCAAGAACATCCCGGTGAGCATCATTGTGGACGAGTTGCCAACACTCTACTTCCATAAGATAGACCGACTGATAGGTACAGCCCGAAGCAACAAGGTGAGCGTAGCTTTGGGATTCCAGGAATTGCCACAGTTGGAAGCAGACTACGGCAAGGTGGGAATGCAGAAGATTATCACCACCGTAGGTAATGTAGTGAGCGGTTCGGCACGAAGCAAGGAAACACTGGAATGGCTATCCTCTGACATTTTTGGAAAGGTGGTACAACTGAAGAAAGGCGTGACCATCGATAGAGACAAGACGAGCATCAACCTGAATGAGAATATGGACAGTCTTGTACCAGCCAGTAAAATCTCGGACATGCCGACTGGATGGATCTGCGGACAGACGGCAAGGGACTTTGTGGCAACCAAGACCGGCATGAATGGCAGTATGAACATACAGGAAAGCGACGAGTTCAGAACCAGTAAGTTCTATTGCAAGACCGATTTTAATATGGCAGACATCAAGAAAGAAGAAAGCAAGTATATGCCACTGCCCAAGTTCTACACCTTCAAGAGCCGTGATGAGCGTGAGCGCATCCTCTATAAGAACTTCGTGCAAGTTGGTGAGGACGTGAAAGCCATGATAGCAGAGATATTCAATAAGAAGAATGCCAAGTGACAATACATTAAAGTAAAATGAAACGAGATTCATGACAGGAAAGATACGGACATACATCATTATAGCATTCTTGCTGCTGTGCCAGAATATCATGGCACAGAACAAGACACCCACACAAGATAGCCCAAGCCAAAGCGACTTGAGCATCTTCGCATTACCTCCCTTAGAACGAGCGGTGCGCTGCATCAAGTATTACGAGGGATGGCACGATATCAAGCGCAACTATCCCTATATCGGATGGGGACATCGGATTTTGCCGCATGAGAAGTTCAGCAAGAACCTCACCTATCAGCAAGCCGATTCTCTGTTGCGTTCAGACTTTACCAAGTTATGCGCTATGTTCCGCAAGTATGGCAAGGACTCACTACTCCTTGCCGTACTTGCCTACAATGTCGGCCCCTACAAAATATTAGGGAACAAAAGATTTCCGAAGAGCCGTCTCTTGCAAAAGATTGAACGAGGATTGCGTGACATAGAAAAAGATTACCTTGACTTTTGCAGATGGAGAGGCAAATGCATTCCGTCCATCAAAAGGCGAAGAATGACAGAACTTCAACTATTATACATCCCATAAAAACGAAATATTACTTCATCAACCATCGAAGTAGCGCTTCATAGTCTGTCGAAGTTATACTTCATCGGCACTTCAAATATATTGGCCTCGTAACTTACAAAGATTGCATAAGAACAGCATTTGTTTATACAAAATTTCTGAGATATTAAAGCAATTACGCTTAAATAGTCTTAAATTTGTGTTGCAGTATTTATATTTCCTGCCATTTCTTGTCTTTTCTCAATAAATTTTCGTATTTTTGCAGTCGGATTGTATAGCCAGACCGCAGTTGTCGCTGTAAGACGAGTTCTTTCATGATAACCGAGTCGGCAGCCTACGCCGTGCTGAGTGTAGTGAGGTCAACCATGACATATCTATACGAAAGCGGGCTTTGGGTGGGAAGACAATCCAGACATAATGGAAGGCGTTTATCGACGCTGTGTTTAAGACGGACCGAAATCTAGCAAATTCACGGTAATATTATTGTCTTGAACGTGGTCAACGGTAGATGTCCCGGGTGTGATTATATCAATCCCGCGGAGACCTGTAAGCATGGATTGTACCCTTTCGGGCGCAGTCAAATGTGTTATATAGGTCTCTTTACGGACATGATTTTCATATCGGCGTGGGCTCTGACGTTGTCTGTTCGACAATAATAGGCAATTGCTAGAGCCTCGGTTCGTGGAATGGACAACAGGACGATTCCACGCTCTTTTTTTCTGTCGCAATTTAACGGATTTCTGTCTAGAAAAAAGTTAGCACCGATATGAAAGTCGATGAATGGACATCAGAAGATGGACACACCCCAGGAGGTGGTGAATTCCCTCCTTGCGCTGGACTTACCTCCAACGCCCTCCCCGAAGCTCAAAGCACTGTGTCTGCTGAGAGTTCACAAACAGGGGTGTCCACCAGAAATGCCCATATAGCAAGTAAGCCTAAAGCACAAAAAGAGAAAGAATTTCCTCATTGGTATGCCTTACGTACCACATATGGTAGAGAGAAAAAGGCATACGACTACATGACTGCCAAAGGTATCACGGCTTTCTATCCTACTACAGATACTGTAAAACTTATAAAAGGTAAGCGCAAAGTTGTTACCGAGTCACGTTTACCAAACATCTTCTTCGCCTACGGTACCGAAGAACAACTCAAATCTTTCGTTTACGACAACGTAAACCTCCCATTCCTTCGTTTTTATTATCGCCACGTCCACGTTGGGCGCAGAATAGAGAAAATTCCATTGATAGTTCCCGACTATCAGATGGATAGCCTCAAAATCATCTGCGCAGCCGATGCGGACAATACAATCGTGTCATTAGGAGAAGTACCTAAGTTCGAGAAAGGGCAGTTGGTGAAAGTGACCGACGGCGCATTCAAGGGAGTGATAGGAAGAGTTGCACGCTGGCAAGGACAACAGAGAGTTGGTGTAGTTGTGGAAGACTTAGTGACAGTTGTAACGGCTTATGTACCAAGTGCGTTTTTGAAAACACTCACAAATGGACAATAATTATGGAACTGACTTTCCACAATAATTATAAAGAAGAAAGCGACAAGGAGATTGTTGAAAAAATAATCACCGTGCCATATAATGAAGAAGCTGCAGCCTATCTTCTCTATAATCGCTACGACCCTCTTCTTTTCAAACTTTATCGAAAAATATTCGATAAGAATCTTTCATGGTATGATGATTGCCTTGGTGAACTTTTTGATTATTTAAAAGGGAAAAATCAAGATTGGAACAAACTTCGAACTTTTGAGTGGAGATGTAATTTCGGACCTTGGCTAGGCAGAACTGCAAACAATCGTTTTTTGGAAATCAAACCATATCTGATAGGAAAAATTCAGAATTCCATCTCTATAGATGATGATGAAGACAGAACACCTGTCCAACTTCCAGACAACGGAATTGAGGATTATGAGCAACTACAAAAAAAGATAATGTTGCTTGAAGCTATTGGGATGCTCAAAGATCCAGATCAAAAGTTTGTCATTCTTAAACGTCTCCAAGGTTACAATAGCAAGGAAATTGCTGAATTGTTGACAAAAGCGTGGGAGAAGCATGGTGTCAAAAAGTACGATAACAAAGGAAATCTTGTCGTTCCAACATCAGGTTATGTTGATGTACGTACCCAAAGGGCAAAGGACAGATTGAAAGAAATCATCATCAAACTATATTAAAACGAAATGAACATGAAAATTTCAAACGAACTATTAGCAGCATACGCTGAAGGAAATGTTTCGACAGAAGAAAGACATGTTGTGCGTCAGTATCTTGCGGAATATCCACAAGAGTTGGAATCTGTAATGATGATGATGGATGATGACTATGAATTGGAAGTGGGCGACATAGAAGAATACAACGATTGTTCTTGCAATAACAAACAGCAGACATCATTTCACGACATAGCACTTAGTGCTGCTGCCTTTGCCCCTTCAAACATCAATCCTTCTTTTCAAAAAGCCGCGATGAATACTGAAAGAGGAAATTTTAATCAACGAATGGAAGCGTTGATTGAAGAATTAGGTTTCTGATAATGGATTTCAATACTGTATATACAAAAGTAAAGGATTTTGCCGACCAGTTTGCCAACTCGTCGGCAGGATGTTATTCAGTTGAGAAAACGAATAATCCAAAAGAAGTCCTTACAAAATCTGTAGAAACAAATGCAAAATATACAGTAAAGGAAGATAATTACCTTGGCAACATTATAGAAAACAAGTTGGTTAAGAGTTGTCTGAAAACAATTGCTGATAAATCCTATGCCAGACAAATAGAGGACATTCAAAATACAGCAACAGAACTGTCACGTTCTTCTTATCCTTCTTTATATCTAATTTACACCTCATGTTGCAGCATATTAGATATTAAAGAAATCCCTATAGTCTATGTGACAACTAAGTTGAGAGGTATTAATGCACTTAGTGTTGAGATCAAGGGTTGTAAGATGATACTTGTCAGCAGAAGATTTGCATCATCCCTTACGACAGATGAAATGAAATTCATTTTAGGACATGAACTAGGACATCACCAACAAGGAAATTTGGTCGGACACACTGTAAATGGTCTCTTAAATAGTATGACAGACAAATCTGAAGTTCTTGGTCCTATTGTTTTAGACACGATAGAAGTACCATTGAAACGTTGGTGCCGTCGCTCAGAGTTTAACGCTGATAGAGCTGGATTCTTGTGCTGTCAAGACATAAAAGTCGTCAGAAATCTGTTTCTGAAATTAGGGATGATAGAAGAACGAAATGTTTTCCATCAATATAAGGAGACAGGAGAAGACCATCCTCTTTTGTTTACGAGATATGAGGAATTGTTGAAATACGCAACTACAAAATAATCTCTTTATGATTAGAAACAAGAAAATACTAACAGGTTTGGATCATACCTCGTATGAGCATCCTTTTGACCAAAAGGCACTGTCGGCTCTTGAATCGACACCAGGCTTGGATCTTGTAGGCAAGTTCATCACTAAAAACATGGTTGAACGTGTCTATACGGTTCAATACACTGGTAGCCATTTGCGTGTCACGAAGGACAGTTATCCAAAAATCTATGAATATTTGGAATATGCGTGTCAGATACTTGACATCAAGAAAATTCCAGAATTATACATAGAATGGGGATATAACATCAATGCTTGTACTGTTGGTGCAGAAAATCCTATCATCGTGCTCAATTCTGGTTTGATAGACCTTTGCGACGATGAAGAAATCATGTTTGTCATCGGACATGAGCTTGGCCACGTGAAAAGTAACCATATGCTCTATCACATGATGGCACAAGTAATCAACATCATCATCAGCATGATACCATTCGGTAGCCTTGCTGCTGCTCCTGTGCAATTTGCTCTTTTCTACTGGGATAGAATGTCAGAGTTTACTGCCGACCGTGCAGGATTGCTTTGCTGCCAAAACAAAGATGCCGCTATCCGTGCTTTCATGAAGATGGCAGGTATGCCTATCAAGCAATTTGATGACATGAAATATCAAACTTTCATTCAGCAAGCCAAGGATTTCAAGCAACTGGATTTTGATGGTATGAATAAAATCATCAAAACCATTTCAATTGCTGATGATTCACATCCTTGGACTGTGATGAGAGCTGCTGAATTGCTGAATTGGATAGAAAATGGAGAATACGATAAGTATATCGGGCATCAAAAACTTTCTTTGGGTGATTTCACATTTGGATAATTAATTGAAAAAAGCAAGCAATATGAATGGTAATAATGAAGGTCTTATACCTATTTCGAATCCATTAACTTTGGGAATAGATTTAGGAACAACCAATTCCTGTGCATCTGTTTATGTCAATGGTCAAACATTTGTTCTTGACATGGAACAAAGTGGTCAAAAAACGATTCCTTCTATTGTAAGATTCATTGATAGGAAACCAGAAGATACTGTTGTCGGAAGTGCAGCAAAGAGGTATAAAATAATGAAACCCAATGAGGTTTTCAGTTCTGTAAAATCTTTAATGCAAGATGAGTCTTGGAGAAACAATAAAGACTTGCTTGATAAATACACCTTTAATGGAATTGAATTAACACCAAAAGACATAGCTCAGAAGATTCTTGAAGAGGTATTGCGTCTTGCTCAAACTTCTGAATATGGTCAAAAAGGTTCTTTTGACAAAGTTGTAATCTGTGTTCCTGCCAATTCAACCCCTCAATATAAGAATTATGTCAAAGATATAGCTAAAGCAGCAGGCTTTGGTATAAAAGATGATGATGGCAACTATATTTTGAAATCTAATGGTGATATTGCAGGAATAGACATCCTGTCGGAGCCATCGGCTGCTGCAATCTCATATGCAAAAGAAAAAGGTATTTTTGATAGCAATAAAGACAAAGAAATAAATCTGCTTGTATATGACTTTGGCGGAGGTACATTTGATGTGACAATTCTATCTGTGACGTCAAAAAGTACAGGTATGCCTGCCTTTGAAATAAAAGGAACCTATGGTGTGCCAAACCTTGGAGGTGACGACATTGATAAAGCTCTTATGAAGTATGTAAGTGAGCAATTCTATGAAGAGACGGGTATTGATTTAATGGATCCTTCAAAAGATAATAAGGGAAATTCCCCTAAAGCGATTTGGCAAGCACAAACATGGCTTAAGGATGAGGCAGAAAGGGCAAAGATAGAGTTTTCTAATGAATCTGTCACTGAATATACATTTGACAATCCGGGTATTATTGATGACAATGACGAAGACAAGACTTGTAATTTGAATTGCATTGTAACAAGAGAACATTTTGAAAGTATTATCACTCCGCTCATTCAACGAACAATTGAATGTGTAGAGGGGGCATTAGCTTCTTCCAAACTTAGTTTTAACGATATCGATCGTTTTATTATTGTTGGTGGTTCTAGTAAAGGTCCTTGGGTACGTAATGCAATTAAGGCTAAATTTGGCAGAGAACCATATAATGCTGATAATTTGGATACTATCGTATCCCGTGGAGCTGCAATATATGGTGAGGGAAAAGGAGTCTCTTTTAATCCGGGTATATCTGGTAACGAAGAAGATATTAATTCTACAAACGAACCCAACATGAATGAGGGTGGATTAACTTTGTCTGAAAAAACCGTTCAATCTATTGGCGTAGAACTAAAGAATGGATTTTTCTCTCCATTAACAGAAAAGGGTGTAACTATTACGGATTCCACACCATGCATAGGACGTGGAAAATACACTAATGCAGATTCGTCAAACACAATTAAAATTGCGCTTTGGGGAACAAATCGTAATCTCGAAATAGAAACGACTCCTAGTGGGAACAAGGTTGTGTACGAGCCTGTTCATGGTAAGGATGAAAATGGTTTCCAATTGTTTGATTACTATGGAGAAGTATCTATTAATGTACCCGAAGCTACACCTGGAACAGTTGATATACAACTTATTCTGGAAGTCAGGTCGGACAACTGTCTTAAAGTAACTGCGATTGTTGATGGCGGAGAGCCACAAGTAAAAGAAGTGAATAATAAAAAAATATAAATTATGTCTGATATTGTAACGTATGCGTCAAAAATGACGTTAGGTATTGATTTAGGCACTACAAATTCTAGTGCATCTGTTTATTATGGCGGACAGATGCAAGTACTTAAAATGCATGGTGAATACTCTTTGCCATCCGTTGTACGCTTTCCTGATAGAAAATTGGATGGTGTACAAGTTGGGCAAAAAGCAAAAAAATACATCGTTATTAAGCCAAATGAGGTTTTTTCTTCCATCAAATCACAAATGCGTAATGATGATTGGAAAGATATTCCCGAGATAAGAGAAAAATACACTTTTGAAGAGGAGTTATTAACGCCAACTGACATAGCAACCAAAATCCTTTGCGAGTTAAAAAGTGAAGCTCAGTCTTGGGAGGGATGTGATGGAAATTTTGAGCGTGTTGTGATATGTGTCCCTGCTAATACGACCTCAATTTACAAACAGAATGTAAAAGATGCAGCAGCTGCTGCGGGATTTGGTCTGACCGACCCAACAACAGGGGAACTCGTTCGAGATGACAACGGAGAAGTTATGGGAATTACATTGTTGGATGAGCCAACTGCTGCGTCTTTAGCCTACGGAGTAAATATGGGATTCTTTAATCCTAAAAAATCTAAGGAGCAGAATATTCTTGTATATGATTTAGGCGGTGGCACTTTTGATGTTACTATTCTTCATATTGTTTCTGATGAGAATCAACCAATGCCTTCATTTACTCCAATCAGTACAAAAGGTGTCGCAAAATTGGGAGGAGATGATTTCGACTGGGCTATGGCGGAAATCATCACAAAAAGAATATTTGACGAGACGGGTGTCGATATTCTGAACGACCCCAAGCAGTTGGCAAATAAAAGTATTTTAAAATTCGAAGCAGAAAAATTAAAGATAGAATTATCTAATGGCTTATCTGAAGTGAATTTCATGCAATCGTTAGAAATTAATGGAGAAGATCAAAATTTTGATTTTACTATTTCTTTCGATGAATACAAAGTTGAAATAGATCCTCTTATTCAAAAATCCCTTGAATGTGTCAAGGAAGCATTGGAAAGTGCAAAGCTTACTATTGATGACATCAACCGAATTGTTTTAGTGGGTGGGTCAAGTAAAGCTCCTTGGATTAGAGAGGCGATAAAGAATACATTTAAGGAGCCATTCACTGCAGAAAATGTTGATACGATCGTATCTCAAGGTGCTTCATACTATGGTTCTTTATTAGCTACTACTGTTGTTGGTCCTGTTAACCAAACATTATCACATCATTATGGTGTAGAACTTAATGATGGTACATTCTGTCCTTTATTTCTGAAAGGTTCTGAATTTGGTGAAAAAGAAGTATTGTCTGTCACATCAATGTATTACAATCCTGATGATTCGGGGCGTGTCACAGTAGCAGGATGGGCTACTCAAGAAAATCTTGAAATAGAAACTGATGAGAATGGCAATTCAAAATCATTCGCATTGGTTTCTGCTCGTGACGACAATGGTGAACCGATTTTTGAGTGGTTGGGGGAATATGAAATACAAATTCCACGTAAGCCAAAAGGTCAGGTGCCTATCGAATTAACTCTTACAATTGATAAATATAACTGTATCCATGCCAAAGCTGTTGTTGAAGGAAAACCAACAGAAGCAGACTGGAAAAGAAACTAAAATATTATTGTCATGGCAAAAATACCATTAGGAATGGACTTAGGCACTACATTCAGTGCCATTGCAAAATGGGAAAATTCAAAAGTTCATACAGGGCCTAAGTTATATAATTTCCCATTAGAAAATAGCGACACCCTACAGTCCAAAGTATTCGTAAATGTTCCATCTGATAAGGACAATTATATCGTAGGTACGGCGGCCATTAATAAAGGTCGTATGAACCCTGACACTTACTATTCTGCCTTTAAACGTGGTATGGATGAAAATATGCCGATGCCATGTGGTACGAATACAATAACACCTGTAGAATTATCTTCATACATTGTACATGAAGCATTAAAAGTAGCAGGAGATGTGGAAAACCCAACAGCATTTGTGCCAGGAGGGTTTGTGGTTTCTGTGCCATATTATTTTAAAGAACCACAAAATCTACATACTGTAGAAGCGGTTAAAATGGCAATGGAAAAGATGTTTAAAGGCAGACCAGGCTATTCTTCAGATTTATTTCTAAGACTAGTCCCTGAACCAATTGCTGCTGGTCTATCGTATATTATGGATCATCCACATGATGTTAAAGATGAAACCATTTTTATTTTTGACCTGGGAGGAGGCACTTTTGATGTGACCATATTCAAGGTAATGAATGACCTCGAAAAAAAGAAAATCAAGTTTACTGTTTTGTCATCTGCTGGTGATTCTAGACTCGGTGGAGAAGATTTTGATGAAACATTGAGACAATATATCATCGAATCGGAAGGTATTGACTTGAATAACGTCCAAGATACTGAAAAACAGAAAAAAAAGATCCTGCTAAATTTGTCACTTGCATGTACGGATTGTAAAAAGCAATTATCGTCAAGTGACTCTTACGAGATGGTCCTTCCTTTTTTTAATGGAAGAGATTTGGAACGTGTAATACAACGAGATGAATTTGAAAAGTGTTTCTGTGGTGAGGAAGGAAAAAAGATTGATTATAAATCGAAAATAACAGATATTGTTGATGAGGCTCTGGATCTTGCTCACCTTACACCAAATCAGATTAATCGAGTTGTGCTTGTTGGTGGTTCTAGTAACATTCCTATTGTCAAGAAGATGCTACAAAAGAAATTCGGTGATAAGATTTTCACTGGAGACACACAAGGAGCTGTCGCAAAGGGGGCGTCTTTGGTTGCTGCTATTGAAATGGATAAAAGGAATATCGCAGATGGTAAAAAAACAGAATTTATGACATTATGGCAAGAATTCGAAACTATTGAGCCTCCCGCACATTCTATTGGAATAGAAATTGCAAATGGTAAAATTGACGAAGTGATACGAAGAAACGCAATGACACCTGCAAGAGCTATCAAATATTATCATCCAATGTCGTTAACAGAAGATGGGAAAAAAGTCAATATTTCACCGTTGATAATTTGCCAGGGGAAATCAAAAGTTGGTCAGGTCAAGTTTCCTGAAATTTATGCACATGGTCGCAAGCCTCAAGATATTCAGATAAAAGTTGAATTGATTGCAGAGTCAACCGAGATTCGTTCTATCATAACTGTTAAAGAAGGAAATATTGATAAGACGGACATTGTTTTAGAATCTACTCTAAGTATAAGTAAGTAATGGGCAAAAGAAACAAAAATAAACGTCGCAATATGACAAATGTAAAAAATACAATAGACACTTCTCAATCATTGGATACAACTTCACCTGTTGTTGAGGCTTCTATAGCAGAACCTCATAATATAGAAGAGCAAAAGAATGAAACAGATGAACCTGCTTCACAAAGCAATTTTGTAGAAGACATCCATCAAGACGAACCACAAGATAATGAGGCATTGATTTGCAAAATAGCAGATTTACACGATTTATTAAACAAACTTCGGTCGGGTGAAGAATATAAATTTTGCGAATCTTCAGCAGAGTTCTTATTAGATGCTCAAAAAAGGTATTGTAGCATACAATCTTTGATACAAAAGGCAAACATTGCTTTTGAAAGTCTTAATTCATCCATCTCTACGATTATTGCTGATACTAAGATTTTTGAAAAGAATTTTGATGTGTTGTGCCTTTTTAAATCACCAGATATTAATAAAGAAGCGGAGGATTGGTTCTTGTCTTTGTCTAAAGCCTTAGACTTGATGGAGAAAGCTGTGAAGGGAGAAATAGATGAGAAACTAGATAGAATACCACCATCAAATTTTAGAGCTTGCATAAAGAACTCCTCCAAATTTGATCCGATTTACACAATATCCGTTTTAACTCCTATTTATAGAGTTAAGGCAGGTACTTGTACTGATGATTTTTTCCCAATCGCATGGAAAGGCGCAAATTCTTTTTCGTTGCATAGTAAGTATTTATTAAACACAGAACAAAAACTTAAATCTGTGCTCTTGAAGGTTTTGTCAGAATCTGATAATGATAAGGAAATCAAAAGTCTATGCTTAGTTCCTCCAATAGTTGGAGACAAAGAGCCTCAAAAATATCTTGAAGATATAGAACTGAGATTAAGCGATATAAAATCAGATATAGAAATAAAAGACTACAATAATATTGAAGAATTAAAAAATATTGAGGAATCTTTGCAGAAAATCCCTGATAATCTTATAAACATCAATAGTAGCTTGTATGAGACTAAGGAAAAATTGTTAGATTGTATATCTTCTGTGGAAAAGCAATTCTATAAAGTAGCTTTATCTGATCTTTTCAAAATGTACAATGATATAGTAAAGCAGATTCTATATTTTGAAAAAGCTGAAGTTGAAACTTTATGCAAAGAAGAGTCTCAAAAATGGCACGATATGCTATTGGGAATAAAAGGGAAGATAACTGATTATCTTAATCGTCTTGGCATTTATGAGAATAAGACTGTCATAGAGAATGAAACAATTTGGCAAGATGATATGGATTTCATTGAGATTATGGAAGGCGAAGAAGATGATAACAAGCCTGAAGGGCTGATTTCAAAGATTAATTCAATTGGATTCCATTATATTGATGGTGAGAACAAGAAGAAATATATAGAAAAGACAAAAGTTTTCGTTTATCGAAAGAGTTAGAGTGTATGCTTGTCCATTATTTACCTTCAAATAGACAAAATGATACAAATATTTATACTAAGGAGGAAAATCCTATCCTTGGTATAGATTTTGGAACAACAAATTCTGTAGTGTCATACTATATAGATGCCCCGCATTTTCATGGAGCCAAACCTGTTTGCCATCCACAAACAGGTAGCATGTTGTTTCCTTCTGTTGTTTATTATGACGTCAAAAGCGGCTTTGTTTCTGGGCAGTTGGCATATCAAAGACGATTACTCTATCCTTCGAAAGTGGTATCTTCTATTAAACGCAATTTGTTGTCTGAATATGTTGTGCTTGATGGTACGATGTTTACCCCTCTTCAGCTTGTAGCTGAAATTTTCAAAGGGCTTTTGGTGAGCGTGTGGAATGAATATCCGAAAGCCAAGCCACAAATTACAACCATAACTGTTCCATATTTCTTTATGCAGCCACAGAATCTTATTATAAGAGAAGCCGCAGAAAAAGCATTTTGGGAAATTTTTGGTTGTTATCCTCAAATAGAAATAATTCCAGAGCCTGTTGCTGCTTCTTTGTTTTGGCTATATAATAATCAGAAGCAATATCAAGGGAAGAAGACAACTTTAGTTTTTGATTTAGGTGGGGGTACTTTTGATCTTTCTTTGGTGGAAAGTATTCTTTATCCAAATCGTATTTCTTGTGAAGTTATAGCAGTTGATGGTTGTGATCAACTTGGAGGAAACGATATGGATGAAATTCTTTACAACTACATAGTTGATAATAATGATATTGATTTTGGGATGCTTACTGAAAAGGAAAAAATGAGATTACACTGTCAGATTATGGATAGTGTTATAGCTGCAAAATGTGAGTTGTCTAGTACAACCCAAGCAAATATTATCATAGAATTACCATTCAAATTAAATATTTCCAACATTGATTGTATTATAAATAGAGAAGATTTTGAAAGTCTTCTTTATGAAAGTTCATTTCAGAAAGCATCTTTTATGTCTAAAATAGAGAATTGTATTGATGGAATGCTAAAAAGAAAAGCTGTATGCAATAGAACTATAGATAATATCATTCTTGTTGGAGGTCCTACAAAGATGCCTATTATTCAAGAGTTTGTTCAACAAAAATTTCCAGAATCCAACATTCTATTAACTTCAAATAATAATGAAGAATTCATAAGTGTTTCACAAGGTGCAGCATTGTATTCTGCATTAATGAACAAAGACATATCTTCTCCGTTTGGTGAAAATATACGAGAGATTAATTACAAAACAAGAATACCTCATTCCATTTTTATTGAACGCTATGATCATTCATTAGACTTAATCATTAAGGAAGGAGCAACATGTCCTGTTCTTGACAAAAAATATTATTATCCTACTAAATTGAGTAATGATGGAATACATATTGAACTTTCATGTATTCGTCTTTATCAGCAAAGGAATGGTGAAGAACCAATTTTTGTAGGTAGCATAGATTTCAACAAAAACAACTTATTTGCTCATGGAAGATCTATTGACCAGATTCCTATATTGATAGAAATATGCGCAGACTCAACTCTTATAAAAGTAAAAGGAGTAATAGAGAAGTCTTTAAATGATATGTCAGATTTTGTTTTTGAACAATATATAAAGTTATAATCATTTGATATGAAAAAAATCATCTTACTTTTATTCCTGTTTATGAGTCTTGTTGAAACTCGAGCTCAGGAGTATGCTGAAAATCATGTTATTATTGCATTGGATGCACGTAGTGATATGAATGTAAACCCTTCCAACTGGGAGTACAATGTTAAAGTTGTAGAGGACAATATTTCTTCAATCCTTAGCAAAAATGGAATAAAGAAAGGTCTTGTTTCAACTATGACCTATAGTATGGGGTCTCAAGAAAATGATTTATCAAAGTATACGCACAGAATTGCTATTGCAGAGCCATTTTCTTTAGATAATATCAAAAATTATTGGACAAAACTATCACAAACGAGAGATGAAGGAAGTAGATTTTCTCTGCTGAGTATTGCTAAGCCATATTGTCTAAAAGCTGTAAAAGTTGAATCTGATGACAATACTGCGAAATTGGCATATAGAACTTTTTTAATACTTATCACAGATCTTCGATATAATGGAAATGACGATTTTCATGATGAATTGCGCCATAAGCCTGGTATGAATCAAAATTTACTAAATAAGATTCTTAGTGATGTTAAGGTTGTCCAACAAAATTACTTTTATGATTTCAAATCACAAGTACAATTGAATAGAGGATATATGATGCTGTTTGAGTGTGTTCCACAGCAAAAGTATTTTGCTCTTGAATCTGTAACAGAATATCCACATAACCTTGTTGCAAAACGTACCAAAAAAGGGTATTTATTATCGTTTGAATTCAAAAGTTACAACAATCCGAATTATAAACTATTAAAAACTGAAGTGTCAACTGGTAATGAAATTATTACTGTACGGGGGTATAATAAAGTTGAGTTTTTAATACCATCTAATTCTTGGATTGAAAGCGATACAATTCATGTAAAAATCAAATCTTGGGTACGTTTATTAGACGGAATTTACAATCGAACAATACTCTCTCCCGATGGTGCAGAATTGCAAGGAAGAGATGGTCTTAATAGAATTATTATTGTCGAACAAGAACCAAAAGCAAAATTACTTTGGATAATTCCATTACCAGATTTTCTTTTTAAAATTTCATTTTGGACTTCGGACCAGACAATAGCCGCAGGTGTTTGGAGCATACTGATAATACTATTTATGTTTGTTTTAATAATTTATCTTATTGGTAAAACAATGAAATATAACCCCCAAAAAATAGGCCCTTCTAAATATAACGTATAATTTACAATAGTGATATGGCAGAAATTTTGCATTCTAATAAACATTTTGGGAAACAGGAATCCAATGTTATAATTGCACAACGTTCCCTTGATTTCCCAGAACAATATACATTTTTCCGTAATTTGCGACAGATAGATTTTTATTTCAATTCCATATGGGTTGAAATAACTTCCTATCCAAAAGATTTACAGCTGGAGATTGATGATTTAATTAAAGTGGATTTTATTGGACATCCAAATGTGCAATCTGGAAATAGAATAAATAACTTACATATTGTATCGTATAAGAATCCATACAATATCATATATAACCCCAATAGTATCATGGACTGCACAAACCTTAGCACAGATAAGGTGAAAATCGCTTTTTCCATTAATTTCCAACAAGAAAGTAGAGAAACTATAACATCTCTTGATTTTGAATTGGAAATATCTTTAACAAAAGCAGTTCCAGAATATAAGGCATCATTTAAATTTGAAAGTGGTAGACCTATAATTAAATATGAAAATAAATTCTGTTGTCTTGGTGTCCTGAAAATTATAAATGACAGTTCTTGTAAGTATGCAGAAACTCTATCCATAGAAAACACCATTAAATACGACAAAGTTTTTGAGAATGATATCGTAGTATGGGGAGACGAGCAAGAACTTCAGGAAAGTGACCCATATTTTGATGCAGAGGAGGGTTTACGTACATCTGATCAAAGAATTCAAAGTTGTTTGCGGAAAACAATCAGCGATTGCAAGGTAACTCTTCGCAATATTGTAGCAAAGAATGTTATTTCCATTCCAGTCTATATTGATTTATTAAGAATTGGAAATCCAAACGATAATAAATTGGACTGTTCATTTACCATTAATACTATAAACTTAGGGGATGGAAAAGAGACCGTAAGCAAAATACCTTTCTCGATAAAGAGAGACAATCAGTGTACTCAAATGGTTGTAAAACTAAATGGGCAACAGATTGAAAATGGACAAATTAATAATATCGGAAAGATAAAATGGGTAAAATATTCAGTTGGTCAAACGCATAGGTGGAATGGTATAACCAAACTTATAAATTTTCAAATATCAAACATTGCAGAAAACAAATCTGCAATAGAAAATGCGGCTGTGGTAATAAAAAACATGAGCATCGTATTTGAGACGGAGGCTAAAGATATTGAAAAAGCCCTATCCTCAAATATTAAAGATTTACCAAAAGTCGTTGAACTGTTCAATGTACCGAACTCATATTATACAATAGAATGTAGACTTAAACACAAGGAAATTGAGAATATTCCGAATGATTCAGTAAAAGTAAATGCCTATATTGATTTTGACTATATAGTAGATAAAGATGGTATACGTGATGAAAATACAGAATTTGATCATTTTTCATCAACTGCATATTTTGATATTGAAACTGATCCTGGAAACGAATGGTTATGTATTGATTTTGGAACATCTGCTACCGTTGCTGCATTTGGAGATGGAAGCGAAGAGTCCAATCTACTAAATCTTGATTCACAAGCTGAATCTATAACTAGAGGTTTACCACAAAGAATGCGCTCTCCAAGATTTGAAGAAGGAACACCATTTTTGTCTTCCAACGCTAAGTTTAGACAAGATGGTGATATTGATGTTAAAGCTCCATATTCAAATTGTTTTGTGTGGTTATCACCGACAGAACCTCAGTTCTATAGTGATTCTTATATCTTGCCTTATATTAAATCACTTGTCGGATATAATAATTTACCAGATACTTTAGATTATAAAGGATTGAGATACAAGAAAGGAGGAAAGACAAAAAACTTCGAGACAGAGCAACTTACTGTTGACGAGGTGTTTACATCTATTTACAAAAGTCTATTTCGTGATTTCATTCTTCCATCTATAACGAACAGCAGTAAGGTTGTTAACAAACTGATCCTGTCTGTTCCGAACACCTACACGCCAAGACATCTTGATTATCTTCACAACCTTGTAACAAGTAATATACCACAAATTCGTAGAAACTATATTTGGTTTATCAGCGAAAGTGATTCTATTGCTTCATACTATGTGACGAAATGGATTGATCTAAATAATTGTAGAGACTCGAAATCTATAAGTCAATTAAGCTCTATCGGAAGCACAGAACATGTTCTTGCTTTTGATATGGGTGCAGGTACGCTTGACCTAACGTATTTTTCAATAGAAAATAATGAGGATGGAACAAGGAACGTTAATATCTTGGCTAAAACAGGACTCAACAAAGCAGGTAATTATTTGGATTATCTTATTGCAGAAGCAATCATTGATACACATTCCGATTTGCTGCCAGAAAGTTTGCTTAATCCTGATGGTAATTCCACTCTTTTATTAATGGCAGGAAAATTGAAACATTTCATTAAACAATATGTGAAACCTCAGTTGTTCACGAAGGCTAAGCTAACTTTCTCAGAACTAAATGGAGAAGATGTGCAGATTAACGGAAATACCGTAACGCTAAATGATATTGAAATTAATCTTGTAGCATTAAGAGACCATTCGCTTATCAGAAAATTCATTAAGGAATGTACTGCAGATTTAATAGAGAATCTATTCGTCATTAATGGCTACGAGAAACATCAGGCACCAATAGACACAATAATTTTTACAGGTAGAAGTGTCCAGTTTGGCGATGGACAAGACAAAGGTATAAGAAATTCTTTAATGAGTTCTATCAGTGAATGGAATATCAAGGATAATTGTCAACAGATTAATATTTCTGGAAATGAGTTGAAAACTATCGTATGTGAAGGAGCTTTAAATTTTGCTACAACATATAGTAGTGAAGCATCTGCTGTTAGAATTCTAAATAGGAATATATATGCTTCTTATGGTATACTATATAAAGATATTAGAGGCATATATCAATATATGGAGCTTCTTTCACCTTCAACTAAGCCTATTAGGGAACCAAATCTCGAAACAAACTCTACAAATGGAGTTTATATCTATGAATATGATACCGATCGTTTTAATGCTCAAGGTAATTCTCATGGTGCATTTGTTGACCTAAGAAATAGCCCTAAAGCGTTTTTCGTACAGTCTTATTCGCGAGACACGGCAAGAGATTGGAAGAATAATCGACGTGAATTAATTTCTGTCATGTGGGACTTCGTTTCACAATCTACAGTTTCTTCTGTCAAGGATTTGGCAAAAGTACCTGTACGTATAGAGGTAAATGGAGAGAATGAAATGATTTTTACAGCAGGTTCTCTTACTAACGAGCCTTCTGCTCCAATGGTAATTAATATTAATGAAAGTGACTCGTTTAAGAAAAGTATGTGGCCATATATGTAATTATAAATATAGAAGAATATGAAGAAAATACAACTAATAATTTTGTTGGCAATAACATTTTGTAACAGTTTTGCTCAACAATTGCACGAGATAAAATTAAAAAACGCAACTGTTTCTGTTACAGGAGATAGGTTGAACCTCGTAGCAGGTAAAAAAAATGTATGGGAGATTGATTTAAGAACAGACGAAGAGGTTTTTAAACTAATCTCCGAGAATAAGGAAAAGGTTGATTATGTGTTAAATGGAAAATTTGTACTTGCAGATGATACGTACAGACAGACAATACCATACCTCAAGGACAATCAAAACTTTTACAATTCAGCTCGTTTGGTATTAAAAAGAGAATCACTTCCTATTACAATATCTGCAAATGGAAATGTTGTGGCTACTTTTCAGCTTAAAATGAAATATCAAGAATTCGAAATACCCAAGAAAAATGTTTTTTATGTTGGAGATACCTTGCGTATTATAAAAAAAGATAATCCGAAGAATGGCATTCCTATCAATAAATTTTCTTTCCAAATTAAGAACAATAATAAAATAATTGAAATAAAAGATAGTATCATTCGTGAAGATTTGCTAGGAAGCAATGATTCAATTAGTAATTGTCAAATAATTTGCGTTGCAGAATATAATGACGCACATAAAGAAACTAAAGAGACCAAGAATATAATAAAAATTAAAAGCTATAAGGATGAAACGAACTATATAATAATTAGTTCTATAATTATCTTGTTGGTCTCATTTGGGGGTATATATTTTTGGAGACAAAAGAAACACATTGTTAATACTAAAAGCGAATCTGCACATGGTGGAAGTGAAAGTATAAACAAGGGTAATGGTAATGAGAGTTCTCATATAGACATACCTACAAAATACGATTCATTAGAATCATATCAAGTAGATCATACTTCTGCTTCGAATGAAACAGGGGCAGATGTTCTGATAAAAGAAAACATTAGCCAAATTAATACGCAAAAATCGCGAATAGCCGAGTTGGAGAGTATGCAAGACGTTGCTAATATTTCAGAATTACAAGATAGAATCAAAGAATTAGAAGAATCAGAGAATGCAAAGTTAGACGAAATTGAGGAATTGTCAGCGGAGAACAATAGATTAGTTAATGAAAAAAATGATTTACAAGCCCGATTAGATAAAATAACATCTGATAATGTTTCAAAAAAAGAACTTCGTAACAAGATAGAAGAACTTAAGGACGAGAAGAACAAACTGATTCGTGAAAAACAGAATAAGGAACGTGAATTGGTTGATGCAAGAAAGAGTATTACTAATTTGGAAAGTAAAGTCAAGGAGAAAGAGGATAAAATTACAGAAATAAATAGACAAAAAGATGAAGCAGAGTCAAATCTAAGAATAGAAAAGAATTCAACTGCCGTATTACAGAAAAAAATTAGTTCATTTAGCAAACAAACATATTATTTATATGCTATAGATGATGCAATGCAAGCAGTCGACAGTTCTTTGAAACATTTATTCACTGATGTTTGTGACGAAAACCTCATGAAGAGATTGGCTCAACCAATTCTTAGTGGTACAGCTGGACTTGATCTTGGACTTGAATCCTATCTAAATGAATGGAAAAGTTCTGTATATGATAACCAAAATCGTTTCTTTGGCGATGACGTGCTAAATATGACAGATGACTCTGTCAAAGAAAAACTGGCAGAATTCTTAGAACAATTAGCATTACGTGATAGTTTTGGAAAACTTGTACGTCTATATACAATGACAAATGTTGGTTGGATAAATGAACAAATGGTTAAAACAGGGTTCAATGTCGATGCAATACAAACCATATTTGCTAGATTCAAGAATCTGCTTGCTCTGTTCAATATAGCAATTTCATACCCTCGTCTATTCGTTGATAAGTTTGACCCTAACCGTCACAAAGACAATATGAGGTGTGAGATCTTTAACTATTTCGAACCTTCTGTAGAATTGTTAGCACAATTAAAGACCCGTGAGAATGAAAATCTTATTGTAGATGTAACGAGAATAGGCATCCCTAATTCTAAGATTCCAGCAAGACGGAACGCAATGGTGTCATTACCGAACTTTTAGTTTAACAAAAATATTATCATAATTATGGCAAATCCAATTATTGGTATTGATCTTGGAACAACAAACTGTGCTGTTACCAAGTACGAACGAGGCAAGACGACTGTACTCCCAATCAAGGGAAAGTTAACAACTCCATCAGTTCTTTATATTGAGGGAAGTACAGTTAAAGTCGGTCACGATGCAAAGAAATACATTGCAGTTCATCCAGAGAAATGTTTGGCTTCCACTAAGCGTGACATGGGTACTACAACTGTATATAGTATTGGCGGTAAGGAGATAACTCCAGTACTGGCAGCTAGTCTTATTCTTAAATATCTTAAGGAAGAAACAGAAGCATACCTCAACGATGTATGTAATGACGTAGTAATTACCGTACCTGCATACTTTGGTTTTGAGGAACGAAATGCTACAAAGCAAGCCGCAATCAATGCTGGCTGGAACCCAATTGCTCTTCTTGACGAGCCTACAGCTGCAGCAATTATCTATGGGCAGAATAGAAATAAGAGTTCTTTATTTACTGTTGTTGACTTAGGAGGTGGTACATTTGATGTAACTGTTTTACAGTATCTAAACGAAGATGGTAAAGCAAAGTTTAAACCTTTGAAAGTGGGTGGTAATCATCGCCTTGGTGGTGATGATTTTGACAATGCGATTGTTCGTTATATGATTGATGAAGGTGCAAGTGGCTATAAATCAGAATTGGAGCTTAAAGAAGAAGCTGAGAAAGCAAAGATTGCTCTTAGCACTAGTGATGTAGCTGCTATCTCATGTGAATATGTTGATACTACTTTAACTCGTGATAAATACAAAGAATTGATTTCAACTTATCTTGATGAAATCTGCAATACAATAAAAAATACAGTTAGTGGCGCAGGAAAGTCGTTAGATGATATAGACCGTTTTATATTAGTTGGTGGTTCTTGCAAACATCCTGTTGTCAAGGAAGCAATTAAAGCTTGTGTTGGTAGAACACCTTATGCAGCAGATAATCTTGATACTGCAGTTTCAGAAGGTGCCGCATTGTACCATCATTTCCATAACCAGATTGACATTGATGACAGTACGCCTATAGTTGATCCAATTTGCCCTAAAACATTAGGAACAGACCTTGTCAAAGACGAAGTGGTTAATATCGTTATGGTTAAAGAAGGGGCAAAGATACCTTGCAAAGTATGCCAACTTGCCTATTTTGGAGGAATGTCGCTTCATACGAAGGTACTTGAAGGAGATGGATATTTGGCCTCTGACTGCAAAGAACTTTACGAAATGGTAGTTGACATGAAGAATCCTGGTGTTGGTCATGCTATTGTGACAGTTTTTGACATAGATGATTCTGGATGTCTTACATTCTATACATATGAGATCCAGCCAGGTTGTGATATAGAAGACTTAAAGATTGCTACCGAACCAGACACTCTAAAATTTGATTATAGTGTATGGGAAGAGTTTATTCGCACACATTCTAGTTCTGAATATTACGCTCAGACCCATACTCTTGACGTAAAGTAATATAGATGTTTTATCTTGAAAGCTCAAATCAAGAATATAACCAAATAATCAACATTGATAGTGACTCGCTTATTGAAGATATCAAGATGCGAGTTCACTATTTTGTTGAGAATTTAGGTTTGCGTCCACCTTGGTCTAGAATTAGAATTCACTTCATTACACCTGAACAAATGAAAAAACGTGATTCTAGTGCCGAAGGATTGTTTTATAGTTATGAGGATGGCTATTTTGATATATACATAAGATGTGGCTATTCTTATTTATATACAAAAAGCATATTGGCACATGAAATAGGTCATACTTGGATAAACTATAATAAAATAAAGTTGAGCAAAATGGAGAATGAAGGATTTTGTCAACTTTTAGCATATCAAATTCTATATTCAGACTTTGCCTTATCAAGCAATAATAATATGCTTTCATTAAGAGAATGGAAAGACGAAGTTTATGGTGACGGATTTAGACTTATGAAATCAAAATTGGACTCTTTAGGATGGCAGCAGTTATTACTATTCCTTCAAATTTCATTTTAAAACAGGGGAAAACAATCTAAATAATGAAGAAGCTTAAAGGATTAAAACTTGAAGACTATCAACACGAATCTGACAAAGCCGCTTTTTTGAGTCTTGAAAAAGTAAAGGCTTTCGACAAAGCTGTTGATTGGGTCATAAAAAATACAATAGAAGAAGTTACTAATGTTCAGCAAACAGGTAGTAGTATTTGTGTCAATCAAGATGCTACTCCAGATTTGTTCAACTTGGTAAATGATGTTGCAGCTACGGTAGATGTAAGCAATGTGCCACAAGTATATACCCGATGGGGATATGATATTTACATAACCACTGATGGTGACAAGCATCCTAAGATGATAGTGAATACAGGTACTGTAGATTTGTTGACACCTGCAGAGCAACGCTTTATGATTGGGCATGAGTTCGGTCATATCAAGAGCAACCATCTGAAGTATCTGCTATTGTGCAGATATTGGTCGCTGTATCATTCATATATACCAGGCTCGACGTTGCTGCAAATACCATTGTTTTATTGGTCAAGAATGACAGACTTAACCGCAGACCGAGTAGGATTGCTCGCTTGTCAAGACATTAATGTCGCATTAAAAACGATGATAAAACTCGCAGGAGCACCAGAGTCTTTATATGATAATTTGAACATAGATGCTTTCATTGAACAAGCAGAAAGTTTCAATATTTCAAAGATGGGTGTCATGAACAAAATCGTAGAGAAGATTTCTGTTATGGACAATGCTGCACCATGGATGGTACGTCGAGCCTCAGAATTACTCAAATGGTACAAAAGCGGCGATTATGATGCAATAATAATGAAATATGGAGTGTAAGACAGACCAAACAAGAGCTTATGTGTGTATGCTTTTGGTAACCAATACGTGCAATTTGAATTGTGTGTATTGCTACGAAAGCCACAAGTCTAATAAATATATGACTTTGGAGGTTGCTCAAAGAGCCATACAAAATGCTTTTGAAAAGGAAGAATTCGATTATGTTTCCGTACAATTTATGGGAGGAGAGCCACTCCTCGGCTTCCCGTTAATTAAGGAAATAAGTGAGTGGATGTGGGAAAATGAATTCTCTAAGCCATACGAACTATTCGCATCAACCAATGGTACTTTGTTGAACGATGAAATGAAACGGTGGTTCTCTAAGAACAAAGATAGAATCAGCTTAGGGCTTAGTTTTGACGGAGTGCCTATGGCACAAGATTTGAATCGTTCCCAATCCTCACGGCATATTGACTTTAGCTTCTTTCGGGAAACATGGCCAAACATGTATGTCAAGATGACCGTATCGGTAGATACTATTAAATACTTGTATGATAGTGTTGTCTTTTTGGAGGAATCCGGATTCCAAAATATCAAAACAGATTTGGCATATATGAGAGGATGGCAAACCAATCATTTGCGAATCTGGGATGAAGAGCTGAAAAAACTTGTGACATACTACTCTGATGAAGAGCATGATAATCATTGTTCACTGTTAGATACTAAAATCGAAGCCGTTTTTGCTAAAAATGTATCTGTAAAGAGATGTGGGTGTGGAGAAGATATTGTCTGTGTAGATACAGATGGGAAAGAATACCCATGCCAGATGTATGCTCCTCTATCCATGAGCAAACAACTCTTTGATACAGTTAAAGATATAGACTTCAGTGATGGGAAGAACTTCGAAATACCAGAATGCCAACAGTGTATTCTGCATTCATGCTGTCCTGCTTGTAGTGGATGTAATCTAAAATATAATGGTGCAATCAACAAATTGGATACCTTTTATTGTAAGGCGTTCGTCATACAATTTATGAGAACGTTGGATTATAGGTATAAAATCGCCAACAAGATTGCTGATGAAACAATAAGGAATGATACTTTACATGATTTGAATGAAATAGCAAATGCAATAACAATATAATAGTATTATTATGAACAAGGTTATCGAAAACATCATTAACTCTATTATCGGGTCAGATTCAACATCTCCCATTAGTGTAAAATTGTCAATACCACAATCACAACTATCATTGCATAATGAATTACAGCATTATGCTGCTTCTTCTGATGGATGTGGCGGTTATACTGGGCATTGTTCATGTCTAAATAATCCATGTATGATTTGTTCGAATGCTCATTAAAGAATCGGTTGTTGATAGAAAGAGGCTGTCATTTCAATCCTTACAGATAGATGGATTATAAAATGAACAAACATGAAAATGAATTTCTTAAACTCCTCTTACCTCTTTAACAATGCGGACGCTTATATCGATCGTGTTGCACAGAGATTTATCAACGACTTCAAATATAAAGGCTATGAGGTTGATGGTGTTAAGTTACCCTCTGGCGAATGGGATATATCGCTGAAGAAAGGCAATCTCTTTCAGGCAGTCCTTGGTATGCAAACAGCCTTGAAGGTGAAAATATCATCAACATCACCACATGCTTTAGTAAAAATGAGTATAGGCTTATTTGGACAGCAGGCAATACCTACTATCCTGACTGTTGCCGTTTGGTGGCCCATTGCCATCTGTCAAGTGGCAGGACTTGTCAAACAATACAAGATGGATCAAGAGGTTTTGACATCCATCGTGCATGGATTCAATGTTGCCGCCGGCCATACAGTAAGCTATACGGTCATAAATTGAGATTATGCTTAAACGCAGACTTAGGAATTACGACATTAATGATATTAAGCACCCAGAAGATAGCGAGATACTTGATGGTTTAAACAAAATACCGTTTTTCAAGGGATTCTTGAATAATACCATTGTGCCTATACGAGAGGCATACAACGAGGTAGAATCATATGGTGATGGTTGGAACATTACTGCCCAAAGTTCACCGCAAATTTATCAATGTCTCAAAGAGGCTTGTGGAATATTGGGAGTCAAAAAAGTACCAAAGTTAACCTCTGAATGGTTCTATGCACCCACTTCATTTTCGGCAGGCAATGAAAACTTCCGAATAGTTATATCTTCAGGAGCTATTGATTTGTTTGAGAAGGAGGAATTGATATTCTTCCTTGGGCATGAGTTGGGACATTATATTTGTGGACACAAGCCATATCAGATGCTGTTGGAGGCTTTGTATATGCCATTCATTGATAATCCGTCGGTGAAGATGTGGTCAACCATCGTAAAAGTACCATTGTTAGATTGGTACCGAAAATCTGATTTCACTGCTGATAGAGTCGGATTGTTGTGTTGCCAGAATATTGATGTGGCTCTTCGGGTAATGATAAAAAGAGCTGGATTACCAAAGAAATGCTATAATGAAATTAACATCAAGGCATTTTTGAAGCAAGCTTTTGATTTTGAAAACCATCATGTAGGGAATTTAGACAAAATAGCCAAGGCTTTGTCCTTGCGTTCATGTGAATATCCATGGATGGTGCAAAGAGCGGCTTATCTTTATGAGTGGTACAGATCGGGAGAATGTCAGAAAATAATCAATAAATACAAGACCATATGATAACATCATTTTATAATGGTAACAGAGGGCAGCTGATGCCTATTCTAAATGCCAACAGAATTACTGAAGATAAAAAGAAAGAAGCTATCAAGGCTATGGGGATGAGTGCATGTCAAGCTAGTTGCATGAGTCGAGGATGCTGCTCTAAATGCCATGGCAGTGGTCATAGATAATGGTGGTATGCAAATAACAACATCAAGCAAACATGACTACTATTATCTACCACGAACAAATGAGATAATAGCAGAGCCTAAGGAAGATAACTTTGAGTGGATTTTTAATGAGTTGTCCGCATTCGGTGAATTACCCAATGTGGACAATTTTGTTATAAGCATAACCGAAAATTGCAATCTGCGTTGTACTTACTGCTGCTATTCGGGAAAATACAAAAATAATCGCATTCATGGTACAAAAAGCATGAGTGCTGATGATATTGATGCTATATATGAGTTCATAAAAAGGACAGTAAAAAGTAAGGATTTAAAGATTGCTTTCTATGGAGGAGAGCCACTTACCAATCTGCCACTATTGAAGTATGCTATAGAAAAAGCCTCTGCGTTCTTCCAAGGCTATAACCTTTCTGTTTCCATATCAACTAATGGAGTTCTGCTTACACCGTGCACAATAGACTGGTTCATTAAAAGAAATGTAAGAATAGATATTTCTATAGATGGTCACAAACAAATTCACGATAGGCAGCGAATCAATGTAGCTGGTAATGGCTCTTTTGATTATGTGTATAAGGCTTTATCTTACATACAACAGCAACATCCGCAATATCTTAAAGAGAATGTATTGCTTCTAATGACCTTGACTTCACTAAGTGATTTGGAAACCATTGCTCTCTATTGGGCAAAAGATGAGATTTTATGTAATCTTGTGCCAACAAAGATTTCAAGTCTTGCTCCAAATTTTAAGGTTGGTGTGACAGAATGTGATTACGAAGAATTAGTAGAGAAATACTTGGAACTTCTGAGCTGTTACGAGCGACATCGAGATTGGGTTGTCTTGCAAGTGTTTTTCGAACAATGCATTGCTTATTGGATAAATCGACCAATTCTTGATGCAAGTGATAGTATTCCCATGTCTACATGTTTGCCCACATCAAACAAATTGTATGTTGATGCAGATATGAAGATTGGTATTTGTGAAAAGATGGCTGATTGTTATCGAATAGGAAATATTAGTAATGGGATTGATTGGAAAGAGGCAAATTGTATTGTTTCTTCGTACTATAAGAAACGCAAGCACAAATGTCGGAACTGTCCTGCTGTAAGAATGTGTAATCTATGCCTTACTGCTGTTGAATACAACGACAGCCAATGGAATACACTCTGTCATAATGAGAAAGTATTTATGAAGATCGGTTTTCGCATATTTTGTGAAATGGCAGAGCGTGGTTTGATAAATTCAGAATTTCCAACATTAAAAACAAGAAGGTTGAAACTGACAGAAGTAACAGATAAAGATTGCTTGAAACTGACAGAAATTATTAATGATAAAGAAACGAATCTATTTTTGCCAGAACTGATAGAAATTTGTGATGCTCCAAAAGGTGTACAAAACTTGGTGAATACTCTCAAGAAATATCAAAATCAAGGAGAAGGTTATTTGTGGGGGCTCAGATTGGATAAGGCATTGATTGGTTTCGTAGGTGTCATAGACTTGTCTTATAAGCCTTCTATTTTTTACGCCTTACATCCAAAGGCTCGACATAAAGGGTATATGCAGGAAAGTGTTTTGGCAATAATGAATTATCTATTTCGTAACAATGTGTGCAATCAGTTAAGTACTGAGGTTAAATGTGGCAATACGTCTTCAATAAAATTGTTAGAAAAAGTAGGTTTTGTTAAGCTTGAAAGTAGTAGAGAAAAAATATGGTATGAATCAATATTCAAATAAAAATAATGTTTTCTTTTATGACTTGATAGAACCGACATCTACTTTCCATCTATTAGTTTAGAACAATAACAATAAAATTATGAAACAAGGAATAATAAATTATCAGCAGTTACTGGACAATCTCAGTGTGTATGCAACCAAAATTGGCAGAATTAGCACCCGTCCAGCAGTGTTACTTTATTATGTAATGGTAAGTAGTGACACGCCAAAATCAGATAAGTTGTTAATACTTTCAGCACTATCTTATTTGGTCCTGCCTATAGACTTCATCTCTGCCAAGCGGTTACCGATTATCGGTTGGTTAGACGAGATTGTATCTTTGACTGTAGCATACCAAAAGGTATGTAGATACATCACACCTGAAATCGAGATGAAAGCCGACTCTCTACTCGACAAATGGTTTCCTACAACAGAAATTGCCAACTTAAACTGAACACAATGGTAGTATCAATAAGTTATCGTGAAGTAGAACAATATATTGCTCACCATTTTCAAAGAGAAATAACGTTTAAGTTAGAGGACAGCTCGCAGCTTAATATTGCCACGCCATTAAAGGTCCTTGGGTTTACCAAATACATAAGTATCAATGTTGGTGTTGTTAAAATTGAAAATGCAAAAATCTTTCTAACTTATAGCGGAAAGTTAGGAATTGATCTGCTTGTCAACCCGACAATAGCATTCTTTAGAAGACTGTTGCCTGAGAAAGCCAACTTTATTAGAACTGCCACAGGCAATGTCATTGAGTTGAATTTGCAGGAAATAGATGAGTTGCAGTCTGTATTTGAAAAGATGGACCTACAGTCCATTACATTTGAAGAGAATAGCTTCCATATAGAAGCTGATTTAAAATCATAAAACAATAACGAAATCGATATGGGATTATTAGATTTTATATTTAAAAGTTCTGAAGAGCGTAAAAAGGAAAAACGAGTCAAAGACGTTCTGAAACGTACAGATAAGTTTATCAAAGAAACAGAAGATCTGCTTGATAAAATGCATTAGTAAGGCTTCTATCATCAGACTCATTAATAATTTTATTATGTTTTCAACACAGTTTTGGCTTATAGTTATAGGCATTGCTCAAATGATTGGTTGCAGTTGGATTTTCAGTAAATTCCAAAAACGGACTTACAAACGGGAAATCCGAAGCAGATATTCTTATGTCTTGTTGGCTAAGTTGCTGGCAGAAGAAGAAAAACTTAGGTGCAACATCAGTAAATGCAATGAGGATGGTACAGGAGAAGTGTATCTTGGCTTACCGGAAGGGATAGTAAAGGTGTTTTCTCTTGGAAATGGTAGATTTGCTATTTCTCTTGTTGAAGCTGTTATTATAAATGACTTGCATGTAGACATGGCTCGTGAGATTTGTAAGGATTTGAACACTAAGGAAAGTAGAATAAGGTATAGCGTTGGCTTTGAACCGGCTTTTTCCAAAACAGGAATTTCTATTACTTGTGACTTTGAGGAAGATGGCGACGATGAAACTACCGAATACGATATTCTTAGTTATGCCAAGACATATTTAGAGCCAAAGCAACAAGAACTACAAACAATATGGACTCAGAAAATGAAAGAAATACAATAATACAAAAATATAAAAGATATGAACACAAATAAATACTTCAAGTTAGGCTTAATCACAATTTTTTTAGCCTTTTTCGGACAATTGTCCTTCGCCCAAGAAGTGATAGTGGCTGACACTATTGATGCAGAAGAAGCATTTGGCAAAAAGCCCATCACCCAAGTACCATTGGAACAATGCGAACAGATAGACACTTGTAGCATTGCCAAGTTTGCCGTTGTTTCAAAAGGAGGCAAACAGGGTATCTATGACTTGGAGAAGCATGAGAATGTAACGGAGATAGATTTAGACGTTGCAGGTTTCTCACGTCGTTATGTGTCAGAAGATGGCATTGAGGTATTCTACTTCTATGTAGAAAAAGGGATTGAGCGTGGCACCATTGGCGTGGTTGGAGAAAACAATCAAACTGTTGGTGTATGGATGGACAATCCTGAATATGTAGCAAAACTTGATGAATGCACGACAATAGATAGCGTGATGACTCAAAAATGCCAAGATGTTTTGTCTGAGGGGTTGAAAATGCTGAATGGAACATACGGACAGATTGCTGTTATAGATGCACAAACAGGAAGACTGAAATCATGGGTTGCATTGGAGAAAGATAGAGATGATTATTCAGAGGGCAAGCTATTGAAACAAGCATGTCGTCCTCGCATTTTGACACTTGTAGGCATTACTCCTATGTTGGCAGATATCAATGGTTCACTCAATGACATGATGGATTTGTGCGGTGGCATATATAATATTGGTGACAGCATCAGCATTCGTGACCATAACTGGCGGTCTGGCGGTTATGGTGTAATGACTTGTCGCCAAGCATTGACACATAAATCTAATGTGGCTATGTTCAAGATACTCTTGGTAAATCGTGGCGACAATGCTTTTAGTATATGGAAGAAAATGACAAGTGACGAAAAGCAAACAAATGCCATGGAATTGGCTGCGCTCTTTAATGGTGCCTATCAGAAGAACACTCTGACATTCCCGACTTTGCAAGGGGACTCTGTTACAGAGGAAACATTTGACAACATTACGCCTTTGGGACGTAAATATCTGCAAGAGGTATTGATTGGTCTGAACAAAGGGAAAGGCATACAAGCATCTTATGCCCCCAAGAAAGTGGATATAGCAGGAGTATATGGCAACTATCAAGGCAAAGAACTTGAAAACGGTGAACATGAATTGGCAGAAATGTCCTTTGTCGGAGTTTTCCCACGCAAGAAACCTCGCTATGCCTTGGCTGTAATCATCAATAGACCGAATGAACAAACTCATGGTCCAAAGGATTTAGCCAATGGCATCGTGAATAATCTTGTGGAATGGTTGTCTAAACATTAACACTTGGAATTTATGGAAGAGGTTATCTACAAACATGAAACGAATGGTGAGTTCACAGGAATCTATGCGCAAATAGAAGATGGCAAACTCACCATTACCGAGCAAGATATGGGTGAATTTGAGAAAGAATATTCAAGAGACGGCGAGGTTGAGTCTTTCGTATTCTTTGATGTGGCAAATACCAATCGTCTGATGAGGTCATTACATGCCACCGATGATTATAGCCTTGTTACTGCTTTGAAAAAGAAATTCAAGAAACATGGGAGTTGGATGAAGGGCAAAATCTGCGACTATTGTGATGAGCATGGTATCAAGTATCAAACGCAAGTATATTATTGATAGAACAATATGGCACAGCAAGCCAAGATTTCCAATAATTTAAAATAATATTGTCGGAAATATTACGTTACAGATAGAATAGAGGTTACATTTGCCTCTATACTATCATAAACTAAAAAGAATCGTAATATGGAGATAAGATATGCAACAATAAGCAAGACTGGTAGAAGGCATAATAACGAGGATGCTTACAAGGTCATTGATATGCCACAAAACAACAGGTTTATGGGACTAGTCTGTGATGGCATGGGTGGTCATTCCTTTGGAGAGACTGCCAGTGAAACGGTATGTAATACTATATCTGACTTTTGGAAGAAACATATCAGTACGCCCGATTGCGACTCAAAGGTGAAACTCGCTTGCAAGAAAGCGAGTTGTGCAATTGACAAAAAGTCATCTGAGCTTAACCATGTGGAGATGGGTACGACCATGGTCATGGTAAGTATTGAGAACGATGTGGCAACCATTGCACATATTGGTGATAGTCGTTGTTATGTACAACGATCTGGTGAAGGATTGCTTTATCAGACAAAAGATCATATCCGGCTTGATTTCGGATGGGAGATTGTTGCCAAGTGCTTCTTCTCTTACAATCCCGAAGTGGCTGTGCCAGACATTCGACAAACTAAGCTACAGACTGGTGACAGAGTTTTACTTTGTTCGGATGGACTATACAAAAGCATGGCTCCTGAAATTTTGCAAGCAAGGATGATGGATGACAAACCCTTGGAAGATATACTTGACGTTTATGATTTCCTTTGTAAGAAACAAGGAGATGACAATTATACGGCAATATTGATTGAATGTTTCTGAATATAGGGAAAAGAATTATGAAGACTCGTTATACATTGTTTGTATTGGGCGTTGCACTGTTATTGATAGCTTCTTGTTATAGAGAAGATATAAGCATAACCTATTTCAAACAACTGCAAAGTACTTCTGACAAGACCAACAAGGAAGACTCCTTGATGATGCCTTGTGGATTTATAGAATATGACTCCGTTCGATTCTCGGATGGTTCATATGCTGTGCATCGTTTGCAATATGCACCGCAGAACAGTCTGACGGAGTTCTTTGATAACAAGGGACGAACGATTGCCACGATAGCAAGGGCATCGGAATGTTATGCACAAACTCTTGTGTATGATTACGATGAAGAAGGACGGTTGTCTCATCTCCTCCAATATAAAAGTGAAATATTTGAAGGCTTGGATTCAGACAGCGCAAGTTATGGAAGGAATAAAGATGGGTATCTTGGCTTTCGGCAAATGATAGCAGATATGGTTTATGAACATCCTGACACTGCAAAATACCAACAGACGAACATTGAATATGATAAAGATGGCGATGCTGTAAAAGCCTATATGGTATATGGCAGTGATAGCATTGTTGCGCCAAGCGGATATAAGTTGACCATAGCGGTAAAACCTTGCCTGAGTTTTTGGCAAAGCGACTTGCATGGTGGCTTTTATATCTTCCATGTGACAATGGAACCTAAAAGAAAGGATTTGCAAAATTATAAGGTTTGCCGATTTGCCGATTATCTGCCCTCAATGGAATCGGAATATCGGAATGGGCGCATTGTCAAAACAGTATGGCACCATGATCCATGTATAGTGTCAGATGATAAAGACCTTGTCTTCATTCCAATAATAACTGATGGCTTGAATGTATATTCCGTTACGTGGGAGGATGGCAGCAAGCATCAACGTGTATATAAAGACGGGCTATTGGCATATAAGCAAGAAATCAGCAAGTATGGTACTGCGTTGAAAAAGGAAACGTACTCTTTCCTATCAGACAAAAAGGTCAAAGTTACATTTGAGACCATTGATTATAAAACCAAAGCATTGAAAACAATATCAACTTCAGTCATGAATGTTCCTAACATGGAAAAGTTTCGTGAGGACATGAATGTAATCAGTGGAAATTACAGATGGGAAAATTATTACAACAAATAAAAACTTACGGATATGGACAAGAATAATTTAAAGGATGCCTACGATATAGGTGAGAATATGGCAGTATTTAGTGGTGAAGGAAGAAGTTACACCATCATCAATAAGGAAACAGGTAAGACAAGGCAACTTGTAAGTGAAGACGGAAGCCTTCTTGTGACAGATAACGAGATTGACTTTGATGCAATATATAAGGGATGTTCTGATTTCAATGGATGTAAATCTGTCCGATATTGGTTCGGCAGATATGACAATTTCAGAAATGGTGTTTGTGCCATCTGCTGGACAATATATCCCGATGGACGCTACTTTGCTGATGAGGATGGTTTCGGAATGGAAGATAATGACGAAGAGAATGCTTATTGCATTATCAATAAGGACTTGGAAATCATCGTGCCTTTTCAACCAATGGACGATGTAAAGGAAATGTTGAAGAAATACGAGAAGTAAGTATGTTAGGAGCTATTATTGGTGACATCGTGGGTAGTACTCGTGAATGGCACAACATAAAAACAGAAGATTTTGAAATGGTTCCGACAGGTAGCCGTTTCACAGATGATACTGTTATGACTCTTGCTGTAGCGGAATGGCTCATGACAGATTCTAAGCATAAACCAGAAACACTTGTGGCTTGTATGCAAAGGCTTGGACGTAAATATATTAATGCTGGATATGGCAGCATGTTCCGCAAGTGGCTATTGAGTGAACATCCGCAACCATACAACAGCTTTGGTAATGGTTCAGCCATGAGAGTCAGTCCGATTGGGCTATATGCAAATTCATTAGAGGAAGCTCTGGAGCTTGCAAGAATTTCTGCGTCTGTGAGCCATAACCATCCAGAAGGTATCAAGGGAGCGCAAGCTATAGCAGGCTGCGTATATCTAAAAAGCCATGCAGCTTGGAGTACGGAACATTATAAAATCAATCAGTTCGTTACAGAAACCATAGGCTACAATCTTGACTCTCAACTTGAAGATATACGAAACGAATATACGTTTGATGTCACTTGTCAAGGTAGTGTGCCTATTGCTATCATGGCATATCTCCAAAGGTACAACTATCCTCCAGAGAAGGCTCTCCGTCTTGCAATATCCATGGGTGGAGATTCGGACACAATTGGATGTATGACAGCTGCAATAGCAGCTGCGGAAAAACTCAATGTAATTGGTAGTGATTTCGATGACGAGGTTATAAAGAAATGTCGTGCGTTACTTCCAACAGATTTGCTCGACATCAATGATCGTTTTGAAGGCTTTATTTCAAAACCTCTCAAACAATCATATTATTTGCATGGGTATTTATATGCGGGCGAATATCCTGGTGATAGAAATGATGAGGTTGCAAAACGAAAGATTGAGCACATGGTTCACTTCGGAATAAAACATTTCGTTGATTTGACTGTAGAGGGTGAACTAAAGCCTTATCGCCATCTTTTGCCTAAAGGTGTTACCTATATGCGTTTTCCGATACCAGATTGCGGAGTACCAAAATCCATAGAATCTGTAAACCAACTCATAGACAAAATAGAAGACCTTTCAAAGATGGGAGGTTACACATATATCCATTGTTGGGGAGGAGTAGGACGAACTGGAACCATCGTCGGATGCCTTAAAGCACGGGAACTGAAAGATTATAAAGACCTTGATGTTTTACAGGTGCTTCGCAATTTCTTTAGTGGAATGCCAAAGTCCGCATATCGCAAAACACCCGACACGAAAGAACAAGAAAAATTCATCATAGACTTTGCAGAAAAGGTTGGAGTTTATAATGACTTTCAGAAGAACATCATTCGAGACAGTATAAAAGGATGCTTGATGGCAGGTGCTGTTGGCGATGCATTGGGTTATCCTGTAGAGTTTATGAGTTATAGAGGCATCTTGTCAAAATATGGGAATAGTGGCATCACTCAGTTCAATCTGTCAAAAGAAGGTAAAGCACTTGTAAGTGATGACACCCAAATGACTCTGTTTACGGCTTGTGGAATGCTTATGGGTGTGACACGTGGTTATATGAGGGGTATTGGAGGTGCTCCTGAAGATTATGTGGATGGTGCATATATAGACTGGTATTATACACAAACAGGAATGAAAAAAGATATATTTGACGATTATCACTACACTTGGTTACGTGATTTGCCGGAATTGGCTCATCGTCGTGCTCCAGGAAATACATGCTTATCTGCTTGTGAAATGCTGCTAAGAAATGAAAAAGTGAGCAATATGAGCAAAGGCTGTGGTGGCATCATGCGTGTAGCTCCTATGGCATTATTGATGGCTGGGTACAAGGGACGGGGAACTTCATTTTACGACATTCCTGTCATGGATGAAGCTGGGGCAAAAGTTGCAGAAGTGACTCATAAACATCCTCTAGGCTTTTTGCCAGCAGCTATGCTCACACATCTTATATATAAAGTTGTCTGTATGGATGCCGTTCAAGTCAAGAGATATATAAAGGAATTGGTATCTGAAACTATAGAGAGCCTTGACACAATATTTGTTGGAAAATATGGACAAGAAAAGTATTTCTTGGCAAATCTTACTCATAAGGCTATTGAACTTGCTGAAAACAACAAATCAGACATTGAGAATATTAAACAACTAGGGGAAGGCTGGACTGGAGATGAGGCATGGGCGATTGCCTTATATTGTACAGTTCGCCATATTGACAGTGTGGAGGACGCAATCACAGCTGCTGTCAATCACAGCGGAGATAGTGATTCCACAGGGGCAATTTGTGGTAATATAATTGGAGCAATTTATGGGTATGAATCCATCAACGAGCAAAATATATGTTGTCCTAAAGGTAAAAAGCTCGAAGATACACTTGAACTGACAAATGTCATTTTGACTCTCGCAGACGACCTCTATACAAGTTGTGTCATTAGTGAATATGAACCAATAGACACACCTGAGAAAAAACGATGGTATGCTCGATATTGTCAGATGATGGCTAACGGATTATAATTTTTCCTATTCAAAAGGCAAGACGTTATGCTGATAATTCATCCAAAAGACAGAACGACTTCTGTACTCTCTGCTTTATATGAGGGTAAGGATGCCAATGTGATTAGCAGCAATTGCTCTAACAAGGAAATAGAGCATTTGTTGCATCATGTTTCTACACAAGAACGAATCATGCTACTTGGACATGGCTCAGACAAAGGGCTGTTCTATAGAGAGGATGACACTAAGGATGAATTTGACAAAATCATTGTTGGACACCCACACAGTTTCCATTTGCGCAAGCATGGTGGTAATCTGATTGGTATATGGGGTCATGCTGATAAGTTTGCAAGAGCAGAAGGTCTGCATGGGCTGTTCTCTGGCATGATAATATCTGAGGAGCGAGAAACGGTGGAATATGGTGTCATGGCTACACAACAGGAGATTCTAAAGTCCAATACCATCATGTTTGGACACTTGCGTTGGCTACTTGACGAGGATATCCCTCTATGCGAAATACCACAGCGTATCAAAAACATGGATGCTGAAAGAACTTCACTATCCGTATTTAACTATAACAATTTCCATTACATATAATCAAAAAGATTATGCAAGTAATTAAAATTAATGGTGATCATTTGACATTCAAAGGCAGGGTTTATGGCTCTGTTGGCATAGAATATCGTATAGAGTATGATAAAACTGCTTTTCAAGTTGAATATAACTGCGAATATGTATATTCCAAAGAAGATAGGGACATGTTAGATGGTGCAGACGATTCTACTGTAACATACGAACTTACTCCATTAAAGAAAGGACTGTTTGATATTTATGAAGTAGAAGGCTTTCGGTGTCAAGAAACCGCAAGAAAAAAGCATACGATAGTAGTCATATAACACCAACCATAAGACTTCATCAAGAAATTCATAATCGATGGATGTATGTAAAATAAGTTTTAAAAATAGTATTCTTGCCATTTGGAACCAATTGACAAGAAAGGGTGCATGGCGAAACATTTTTGTCACACATAATGCCTTTGGAATATTCAGCAAGTATAGCCATATTTCTCGTCGTAGCGGAACCCCCAAGATTCCTTATCCGAATAAGAGGGTGGCATTAAGAGCAGCTGAGGCTATGGGCAAAAAGCATGGTGTGCATTTCTCGGTATACAAATGTGCATGGTGCGACGGATGGCATATAGGAAAGAATGCGCAGAACAAGATCAAGTCTGACGCATTGGAGGATAAACGCCAACTTTAGTTCTTCTCATATATATAATAGCAATGAGGGTATCGAAACATAAAATCATGAAGTAACAATCTTGGATGAAGGAATAATCAGTGGTAACAGAAGGGATTTTTATATTCTTTGATGATAGGAATGGTTACTTGTTTCACTCTATATTCATAAAGATATAAAGTTTGTAACACAAAAATATCAGATAATATGGAAGAAACAAGAAACAAGACAGCAATGCAGAAGACTCAAATCTTCAATGTGATAATCCTTGACCGTAGTGGTTCTATGCAGAGAATACGTCAAGCAGCGGTGGATGGATTCAACGAAACCTTGGTTGGAATCAAGAAAGCGCAAGAGAAATTTGCCGATACACAGGAGCATTTCGTTTCACTAGTTACTTTTTGTAGCTGTGAGACATGTAATGTTTTTGACAAAGTACCTGTGGGTAAAGCGCATCCGTTGAGCATGAACGACTATGAACCATGTTGTTCAACTCCTTTATACGATGCTATGGGATTCACCCTTACTGCGATGCATAAACAGATCAAAGACATTGAGGATGTTGCGGTTGTTGTTACTATCATTACTGACGGTTATGAGAATGCGTCCAAAGAATATAATGGTAGTAGCATCAAGGCACTTGTGGAAACACTTCGCAAAGAAGGCTGGACATTCACTTACATGGGAGCAAATCAAGATTCAATGGAAGTTGCCATGTCGATGTCTATCCGCAATGCTCGTAATTTTGATTATAGTTCAGAAGGAACACGTGCTTCCATGCGCAAAGACACCACGACCCGTATGAATTTCTTTTCTCGTCTTTCTCAAATGAAGAATGAGGCTGCTTTTTGTGCAGAACCGATGTCAAAGGAAGAACGTCTTGGTTGCTATGGTAGATTGGCAGATGAAGCCTTTGATGAGGAGGAAAATAAGTAGAAGCTTAAAATAAGAGGCATATGAAAAGAGCAATTTTTTTATTTTGGAAAGGTTTAACAGGTATCATTGCTGCAACAGCAGAATGGTTCACCGTGATACTTGGAATGAAGGATGAATCTAAGTATGGCAAGTTTATTCGACGTGTTGTTGGAGGCTGTTTTGCGTTCATTATGTTTGTGTTTGCATGTGCTGGAGGTAATGCGTTATACGAGTTTGTTTACAAGAAAGTGAATGCTGCGAAATATTTGGATGAATCCTACTATGACTCGCAGTACCTGTCAAGAAATGCCACTTACTATAGCCGGGCCTATGAGACGGATGGATATGTGGAGACTCGTGATGGCAAGAAGACTGTCAAGGGCATACATTGGATTTCAAAACCATTGGGGGACGACTCGCTTGTCTGTTATAGTAACGGCGATGCTCGTGGCTACTTCAATATGCTGACAGGTGAAATAGCCATCAAGCCTCAGTACAAGCACGCATGGGTATTTTCTGATGGCTTGGCTTCAGTAGATGACAACGGAATGATAAAATTCATAGACTCCAAAGGAAATGTCGTTATTGACTTGAATATTCCATACATCACTGGTGCAGAAGGGTATGTATTTCACAATGGGCATTGCGTAATACATAACAACAAACGTGACAAATTTGGTTTGATAGACAAAAAAGGAAATTGGATGTTGAAAGCTGAATATGATGCTATTTCGCCCAAGGATTCTTTCTTTGTCGTAAGCAAAGGAGGTATGCAGAGTGTTCTTACAGAAAATCTGAAACCAATATTGCCTTTTATGGAAGCAGACCTCTGGATCTCTGGTAATAGCATTACTGCAACAATGAAAGACCACACTCTTCGCAAATATAATTTGCAAGGTGAATTGATTGACGATTTCTTGATTAGTAATGTTGACAGATTATTGTATGATACCGATGAAATACGATATACTACGGCAAAGAACTATGATGATGAGGGTAATTTAACAGGTGAAACGGCAGAAGCAGAACCAACACCTTATCAAAAGACTGCAAATTGCAAAAAATATGAAGCAGAACTTGGTTGGTATGGGTTGATGTCACGAAGTGGAAAAGTCATTACTCCTCCAAGATATTGCGATATTACAGCCATTGGCTACGACTTGTATTTATGTAAGACAGATGATCTTAGGGGAGAAATATTGAATGGCAAAGGCGTAAGGATTAAATGAATGTAGCTTATGTAGAAAAGATGGATGGCAAGCAACTACGTTTTGCCATCCATCTTATACGATTGGGAACATTACCTAAATACGATTTTTTTACCATTGCATATATATAAATATCCTTTTTGCGGAATGAGAATCTTTATGCCATTCAAATCGTAATAGGCATCATTTTTTCTATTCGTGAACGTTGGCGATTTTATGCCAGTTTCAATGTTTCTAAGAGATTCTTCACTTATGATAGTCCCTTTATCTGTACATGAAACCAGAGTGCAAAATTCATCATTATTTCCCAAATTGAAATTCGGGATAAATTCATCTTTACTAACCCCTACGCCTTCTATGATAAGATAATAGCACTCTCCCCCAGAATGGTCAACCATAGAATCAATAACTATTACCCTGCGCCGCATTCCATTTATAGTGGTTATATTCTCTGCAACTACCTGGGCGAGATTGTCAATATAATCACCTTTTTGCAATCCGATGTCAAAAAGCAAAGTAAAAACATTATCTTTTACCTTATATACTTTGCCGCCATCTTCATATGCGACAAATGTTTGACAAGGGTATAGACCATTTTCGTTTTGTACCAATATCTTTTTACAAACAAAGTGATTTACAATGGTATCGCCTGATATCGTTACATTATAATAGCCTGTCGTATCAGTCCTCTCGTATCGATTGACAGTTGCATATCGCCATACTTTTCCTTCTGACAAAACAGGCATGTATGTTTGTGCTGTAGAGACCATAGCAAACATACAGAATAAAAACGATAGAAGTTTTCTATTTGCCATATCTTTGAAAAATTGAGAGTGGAGAAGCAATAATCGAACTGCCTCTCCACTCGAAAACACACGTTGTTTATTCCTTAATCAATCTGTAGGAATCTGCAAGTTTACCATTTACAAGAAGAGACACAAGATGCATGCCTCTGTCAAGATTAGAAATCGTTGCTGTTACAGAAGGCGAAGTAGATGAAACCTGCAAGGTCTTCTCTTTTGTTCCTGTAAGACTGCTAATGATGATGGTTGCAGACTTATCCAATCCTTCAAGATTTGTAGTTATAGTCACCTGTCCATTAGCAGGATTTGGGGTGCAACTAACTATCTTGTAAGGAGAGGCTGCTTTATTTGAAGCTTCAAATGGAGTGTTTGACAATTCCGCAATCTTGACAGATTGTTCATCCACTGTCGCCTGTAACTGTTGAACTGCTTGAACCAACATCGGAATGATAGCTGTATAGTTGATCATCTTGTGGCCTTCTTCGTCAGTTTTTACAGCATCAGGCAAAACAGCCTCTACTTCTTGGGCAAGGAAGCCATACTGTGTCTGACCTTCTTCTACTGGGCCATTGGCTACAGAAGAACCAGATTCTGTTGCAGCTAAAGTCACCGCAGTTTCAGGTTTCCATGTGTAAGAAACAGGACGCAACTGGAGAACAGCATCCAAACCTGTAGTCAAAGGCTTGATGTTGTCCTTTGCACGAGCGTCGGAATAGTTATACACATTTGCAACCTGAATGCTATTGAATGTACTTGTTGCAGAATTGTAGAACACTACTTGATTGCCTGTTCCTGCAAGTCGTGGGTTTGCAGGAGAAATGTCCAATTGGAAGAAGTTGTTAGTCTTACAAGTCCAATACATTCCCAGCCATTTGTTTACAGTCAATCCCAAGTAGTTGTGCTTAGGAGCATTGTTGATGTTGAGGTTACCACTTGAATACGTAATCTGCGCATTCATACCCATAGGCAGCAATGTGAATATTGCCAATGCTGCGCTCTTAAGGAAGAACTTTTTCATTTTGTTTGTATAGTTATTGATTTGACATTTTGAATTCAGTTTCACTGTTGATAGTCGTATCGGAGTCGATAGTTATAGAATCAGCATTTAAGTTGATTGTACCACTTTTGAACGTTACTGGACCACTTGCTTTGGAAGTTGTGACAGAAGAACCAACCTTGATACTTGAACCTGTATAGGTCTTAGGTCCAACAACCGTCTCATTTTGGATATAGACAGAAGTAACAGGTGTTCCCTCATTTACATATGGGATTCTGTTGTGTGCAGATACACTTACAGATACATTTGCTGCATGATTCGTTGAATATGTAGCTGTAGTTCCTGTTGTGTATGTTACCTCGCCAGAAACAAGGTCATAGAATGCAATCGTTGCAGTGGTTCCGTTCAGATTTACGCTTACAGCATTACTACCCCTATTGACAGACACATTGGTGAATGCCGTAGGTGCTGCTGTATAGATTTTCATACTTGGATCACCGAAACAATGGAACAATTCTTTTGTGTATGTTGTATAACCAGAATTACGTTTACCATAAGTTTCAGCCAACCTTGCTTGTCCTTGGTTCAGAATTTGCCCTAATTCATAAGTTGGTGTAGGCGTTGCACTAGCAGTTCCACTTGTACCAGGGAATTTTGGATGCAATTTACTTGAAGGCCAAATAGCATCAAACATTCCTTCTGTCAAAGCATCATTATATCCAGAATAACTCAATTGTGTAGCACCATATATGGCGACGCAACCGCCATTGGCTTTTTTGATGAAAGCCTCACAGAAACAGTCTTCATTGAATTTTCCTGTGAGACAATTCATGCTGAATACAACAGGCAATTTAGTACCATTAGACAAAGAGCTGATGTTGCTGATAGTGTAATAAGGGTCGCCCCATAATTTTACATTACCGTGGTCTCTGTGAAGTACATAAAAAGCACCATTATTGATTGCTGAATTTATATCAGATGCATTTCCTTTCCAAGGGAATCCTGGCTTCTTCAATTCATCTGGGATTGATTCACCGAAAGAGTATATGCCCCTATTCCAGTATAAAGGCGTAACACTGTTATCAGTTGTGTATATTCGTTTAACATTAATACCCTCTGACAAAAGGGCATTGCGTACTTCTTCGGAAGTTTGAGCAAATCGTCTGTCAGCATAGCTGTTATTATCATTGTCTTGAAAATAAGCACAATTGATACCTGTTTTGTAGAATGAAGCGTCACTTACAGGATTTTTCTCATAATTTATGATTTTATCCACAACTACATTCGCTTCTGACGCTGTTGCAACAGGCAAACGTCCAAACAGCAAATCTGGTGTCAAATCATTGTCACCATCCATACATGAATAGTAGAAATCTGTAACATGCGTATTCATCAGACTTGAACTTTGCCCAGGCACATCAGCATTGTCTCCAACGATCAAAAGATAATACAAGTTGCTATTGGAATTGTATTGCTTCTTTACCTCTTCCTTTACAGAACTTGATGTCCATGAGTCATTTAGTACAATACGTACATCAAAGCCAAGAAGTCTCTTCCAAGACGCAAACTTTTCCACTGAAGTTTTGAACTTGGATGTTGAGATAATCAAATACCCCTTCTTGGCATTTGTCGCTTTTGTATCAGCGAGTGTAACTGGTTGTTGAAAACCATTGATAGTCGTATTGTTGAGAAAATCATCTACTGCATCTAAGTTTTGCGCACTCACGTTAGCATTACTCTTGGCATTAATCTTGGCAAAAGTAACCTTGTAGCTAATGCTCTTGTAAGCACGAATGGTGTTTTGTTCGTAACTGTATTGGATTGGTGAAACCATTACATCCACAACACCTTTGCCACGATAGACACCCATATTGTCCATGTTTGCAATCCTATTTGGCAAGAACCCTTTGTACGCAGAGATTGTGGGAACATTGTCCTTTGTATAGGAGACGTTTCCACTATCCGTCAATGGGGGGCGAGCTGGTGACAAAGTATATGGAAGTTCAACAAAGAGACTATCCACAACTTTAACATTGACTGAGTAACCATCTGGAACAGTAAAAGAATCCAACCTGTATGGCAATGCAGGTTTCTGAGGAGTGTCTTCCTCACCAAAACCAGCTACTTTCCACATGATGCTTCCTTTGTACAAGGGATCATCAATAACTGTTGCCTTGTCAAAAGTGTATGTGACGATGTAGCCATCATCAACACTTTGGACTGTTCTTGTAGGAGGTTGCTTATAAGCACCTGCTACCATGTTTCCATTGCTTAGCGTGATTGTTTGCTGTCCTTTGACAGAACCAACCGAAGCTAAAGCGAGGAAGAATACAAACCAGTGTTTCATTTTCTGCTAATGTTTTAGTTTTATGTTATAATTGTTTTACTAATGAACGTATTGATTCCAATAAAGAATATGTTTCAACGAAGTTTGCAAATGACTGCACCTGTGAAGCCTTGCCACATTCAACCATATCAACAAAGTGTTTGATGGTGTCAAAATATCCTTGTGTGTAAATTTGGTTATTCTTTATCGTAGGTACGAAGTTGTTTCTGCCTAACAAATCTATCGTAACCATTTTTTGTGTATTTATCTTCTCCATTGGCACCCCCATGAATACTCGTTGCTTACTTTGGAATGTTAGACTATCCATCTGTTCCATTTGATAAATACCATGTTGGGTATTAATGGTAAGATGTTCTTTTGCTTCTGTCCAAGAATAAGCAGTAGAGAGTTCAAGAACACCTGTTGCATTGTTGTGTTTGAGCAATAACATCAACGTGTGGTCCTCTATATTCTCAACGCATTTGACTTCTGCTTTTCCAAACAAATATGTCACATAGTCCAATGGGTGTATGTACAAATCCATCATGGCTTCTCCCTCAGGATATGCTCCAGTGAGATATTTGAGATTGTAGGTAACAGGCTTCTTATTCTTAGCCAATTCCTTTTTAAGGATTTGGATTACTGGTGCGTGTCGTTTCTGCAACCCTACAACAGAAGGAGTTTTTGTTTCTATGGAAATATTGATTAGTTGCATCAATTCATCCAGACTTTGGCATGGTGGCTTCTCTATGAATATAGCTTTACCGCTTTTCAACACCTCCGATGCTATATGGAAATGTTCCTGAGGTGTAACCGCCACAAATATGCCTTTAACCTCCTCGTCATCCAAGATTTCTTGTAATGATATTGTAGCACGAACATGAGGATAAGCCGTATTTATTAGTTGAGCTTTGTCTTTTGATTTACAACAAATGTATTTCAATGGAACATGGAGATAACCGAGTACAGGATAAAGGTTACTTGTGCTATGATTACCAAAACCAACAAAAGCATACATGCCTTTCGGCACTTGTTGCAATTGTTTGATGCTCCGTATATGCTTGTAACGTTCTATGATATTCTTTATATATTTCATATTTTTCTGATCCGTTTGATCTGTTTTCTATATGTCATCTTGCTATTGTTTGTCCATTGGTATTTACCATAAAAGATTTCTATGATTCTTTTCGGAAAGACCCTTTCAAGATTTCGCAATAGTATCAAGTCAAACTTACGATGAAAGTTTATCCAACACGCATTACACTCTTTGGAGTATCTACATTGGATTTGTTGAGTATTCCGTGAATTGTATTTATAACCATAGAACAACCAAAACTAATCAGAAATATCCGAGTGTAAAT
>ENA-ORSY01000324-ORSY01000324.1-human-gut-metagenome-genome-assembly--contig:-NODE-324-length-51044-cov-22.292004_pt1 | contig 51044 bp, 37 predicted proteins | sample MGYA00242193_ERZ509160 | MGnify/ENA primary metagenome ERZ509160 (study PRJEB26280, sample SAMEA2338670) | human gut metagenome | biome: human gut; feature: human-associated habitat; material: faeces...
ACTCCTGCAATAGGTGCCAGCCCTAATTTTTTAGATTCTAAAAAAGTTTAGCGGACAGTAATAATCCTAAATCAATAATACACCATCTATCCTCAATCATTAAATCTGAAATCATTCTTTATCATATATCTTTAACCAAACACTTAACGCCAATGAGTAAACTATTTACCCGATTGCTACGCAGAGCGGCCGCTGCAGCTCTGCTCTGCTTCTCAGCAGCGACAGCATACGCCGACTCCAACGGCTATGTCTACGTTAATTTGGCTTCTAACTATTCTAACTATCCCGTAGTTGAGAATGCCGACTACTTCAACGATTTCCGGCTTGCAGAGACTTCTCCCGGAAGCAAAATCTACGAAGGTGTTGTATCACTCAATTACGGGCGGTTCAGATGTTACACAGAGCTGGCGGATCTTCCCGACGGTGCGAGCCCATCCGTGTCGCAATACATGAATCTGATCATGCCCGCCGGTGCGGATTGGCAATTCCCCGTTAAGAAACTCGGTAATTCCGACGTTTATTTCACCGACAATGTGCTGGTGGCTAATACTATTCCAAAGAATGAAAATGTTGCTGACTGGCAAGTCCCTGCAGGTGAATATTTCATTCACCTTGATCTGAACACAAAACGTCTCTATCTTATCAGAAGCTCGCATCGACTTGCGTTGATCAACACCAATGTAGCCCCGACTTTTGACACGCTTGATAAATTTTCAAGTCTGGAAAACCTAAAGGAATATGTTGAGGCCGGCGATCTGAATGTTCGCTTCTATGATCTTGCAAACCGCCAATGGATCAATCCTCCAGTCGGTCAGGAGGTGGTTGCCGGAAGCCCGTTGGATATCTATGATTTTGAGAAATCAGAAACCATGGGACAGCCTGTCACATGGCCCGGCTGGTCGGGAGGTATGGTTGCCGGATTAAGTAATTACGCAGTTTCTTTCGATTGCGATGACATCACGAAGATGTGGCGCCCCATTGATGCCAATACATTATGCGCCGTGGGTAATTTTTGCGGTTGGAGTTTCGGCACATGTCTCACTGCCACTCCGGTCGACAATGAAGTGACATTCACGCTTCCCGCTGGCGCTAAGGAATTCAAATTCACATTGGGTGCCTCGTGGGATGCTGATCCTCTCGGTTCTCTGGATGTCAAAGAGACTCAAGCCGACAATTCCACCATACTGTATCTTTCCCAATCCGGTATGGCCGGTAACGTAACTCTTTCGGAAGCTCTCGCTCAGGATGTTGAAATAACCGTTTCGCTTGCCGACGGTACTGTGCATTTTCCCGCCGGCGTTTCTGTTGTCGGTAACGAGAAATCGCAACTGAATGCCGACAAAGATGAATACTATGTTGAGATAGCCGGTGAAACGGTTCCCTGGAGCGGCGCGTCGGCAGCTGTCCGCAATTCGTGCGCAAACTTGACGAAAAACTCCGACGGCACATACAGCAATTATGTCTACGGTCTTAAAGGAAAAGCATTCCGCATAGTCAGCAAACTCGCACCCAAGGGTGGCAACAACAATGTGATTGCCCCCGCTGCCGGAATTGAAAAGACTCTGAGATTTGCTACCGGCAACGCCCAAAGCTCTGCTTCGAATCTTACAGCCGACAATGCAGGCTGGTGGCGCATCCCCGACTACTATGACTCGTTCATCTCGTTGCTGGTGACGGTAACTCCCGGAGCTAACCCTGTAGTCAGCCTTACCAACGAAAATGACCCCTCCATAACCCCTGCGCAGATTTATCTTATAGGATCACCCAACGGCTGGGATATAAATGACAGTTCCATGCCTCTGCTGAAAAAAGCCGACGGCAACTATTACGGTGAATATGAGATAACCTCTAAGGACCTGTTCCGTTTCTACAGGTCGATTGGCTCATGGGAAACAGGCTCATTAGGAAGCCAGGATATTGATGCTCCTCTTGATTGCTCTATCGCGTCGGGCCAGTATACAGGCTCATGGGTAGAAGGTAAAGGTTGCTGGACATTCCCCGACTGGGCCGGTGGCAAAATGTATATGTGTGTCAAAGCCAGCGGTCAGGTGCACTTCTCCGATTCGCCTATTCAGGAGGGCGATCCCACCGAAACAAACGGTTATTGGGTATATTCCAATAACAAGTATTATCAGATGAAGGAAAAGGCAGATGGCGTCTTTTCGGTGTCGGTATTTGTAGATTCAGGATTCCGTCTGTTCTCCAAGTCTCTCGGTCTAACCGAAGATGAACCTCAGTGGTCCGGCTCATATGCTTTGATCGCACCCTCCGCCGATTTCTGCTTCTCTGTTGACGAATTTGGCATCGGAGAGGCCACTTACACCCATCAGAATGATCTCAATACCAAGGGTGGCAACATGTTCCGCGTACCCGAAGATGTAACTTCGGCAACAATCGTCCTTGACACCAATGTCGGCAAAGTCTATATCGAGACAGGAGATATTTACTCGCATAATTATCTCGCAGGTAAGGTATCGGACAATGTGCTTCCCACGTTTGAAAACTATGAGCAGTTTAAGGATCTTCACATCAGTTCATCTGGTGGGATTGTCGATATACCTGCCGGAAAGTTTGATTTCTCTATTTTTAGGAAGGGTTTCCTTGATATGAAATTGAATACTGAAATCGAAAATATCGAGTTTAATGATATGGTGGCAGCTGCCCCAGACATGTGGTATGGCTGGGACGGCAAGCGGGTCGTTTGTGACGGCTGGACCGGTGGCAAAGTGTTTGTTTCAACTCACCGTTGCGTTGATTTGCGCACGATCGATCAGATCTATGTGTCTGACATCGTGGGTGACACTGAGAAGTTTATCGGCCTGAAACGAATCGGCACGGATGGCCTGTTGTTTGAAGGTGATATGGACTTTGACGAGAATACCCCGTCGCAAGGTTTTTCCATTCTGGTCAACAAGTCTGTTGCACCGACATACTTTTCCATAGGTATTTCCGGTATACGGAAAAATGTCAACAATCAATATGCCGTTTTCACGCCGAAGGATTTTGTCGACGGCACCATGAAAGTCAACTTCGTATGCACTCAGTATCGTGATCAGATAAAGATCGAGCCGTTGAAAGGCAAAGGTAAGATTCATATTAAGGTGGATCTTCTTGACGGCACCCTTCAGATGTCGCTGCCTAAAGCTAATCTCGGCGAATTTATTGAAAGCTATGCCGATGGCAGTGCTGATCTGAACGGTATCGTAGGCACTCCCTCAAATTCGCGTGAGGATGCGTTTGTGTGGTCGGGTACCGTTAAGAACCCCTCAGCGGAAGGTTATGATCTCAGCTTCATCAGCGCCAACGGCAATGTGATCCGACCGGAAGCAGACGGAATCACCAACGTTACCTTTAACGAAAACGGATTATGGACCGGCAATTTCACCACAGTGGGTTCCCCCGACAAAGCCACTGCCGTCACAACAGCCGCCTCGTCAGCAAAATGGCATATCGCTCCCGAGGCAGCAACCAAGGGTCTTGTAGCCCTTATCGACAATAAGACAGGAAAGATTACCATCCATTCCTCCTCGTCAATGAAGGGTTACTTTATCACCCCGAATTACGACCCGCGTATCGACGAATTTGAACAGGTCTCGGAAAATATGCTGAGAGAGACAGCCCCGGGCGTCTACGAAGGTGAATTTGTCGTTGAGGAAGATGGTGAGACATCCAGATATTTCCAACGGAACTTGTATGATAACAATCCGTCGTTCAGTAGGGATTGCATCTCGACTTCTGATGGTATGAACACTGTGAGACTGGTATCTGCCGACGATGTTGTCGAAAAACCGGTGTTCTATAATGGAAACTATTTATTCCTTTACGATTATTGGAGATTCCAGGCTTATGCAGGCCAGATCCATGTGCGCTATGACGAACCGGCTGCCAAGATGACATTCACGTGGAAGACTTCGGGTGTTGACAATGTCAGCACCGATGCCGATGGGCTGCATATCATCCCCGGAACCGGTTGCGCCTATGTTACCGCAGTTGCTCCCGCACTGGTTGAGTTCTACAACGTCAGCGGCATCAAGATTGCATCGCAGCAGGTTGAGGCCGGCACCACAGTGGTTACGCTCCCTGCGGGCCTCTATATTGCCAACGGCGCCAAACTCATCGTCCGTTAAACCTTTTCTACATAGCTGACGCTCAGTCAGCAACCCCAATTAAAAAAAGAGAATGTATCGCGCGATACATTCTCTTTTTTTATTGGTGCGTATGCACCGGGGTGCATACTTTCATCTGGCAGTCCGATGTGGAAATCCGGCGGGAGGGCTCAGAAAGTGAGGGTATAGGTGCCGGCGGTGTATTCTTTGGGAGTGGCGCCCTCGACGGGGAGTGTGACGGTTGCTGTGGATCCTTCGGGGATGGTGAAGTTCCAGGTGCAGAGGTCGCCGTCGTATTTCCATTCGCTTTTGATGAGACCGGCGGTGGATGCGTATTCAGCCTTAAGCGAGCCGATGCGTTTGTCGGGAATCGGTTTCATGATGATGTGGCGGAAACCGGGTTGAGCGGGGTCGGACTGAATACCGGCCATGGTGTTCCAGATCCACTGGCACACAACGCCGTAGGCATAGTGGTTGAACGAGTTCATGCCGGCTTCGCCCATGCCTTTGTCGAGTGTGTAGCTGTTCCAGCGCTCCCAGATGGTGGTGGCGCCGTTGTCCACGGAGTAGAGCCAGCTGGGATTCTTGCGCTGCAGCAGTAGCTCATAGGCAATGTCGACCATGCCGTTTTCGGTGAGTGTCGGCAACAGGATGGAAGTGCCGAGAAAACCGGTCTGGAGGCAGTTGCCGTGGCTGGCGAAGTTGTCGCGCAGACGCTGTTTCATGTTCTCGAGGTTTTTGCCCTCCACGAGTTTGTTGCGCATGGCGAACAGAGCGGGAGTCTGCATGGTGTTGAGGATGTCGCAGCGGAAAGTGCCGTCGTCGTTGAGGTGACGCGCCTTCACATAGTCGCGTGCGCGCTGTGCCATGGATTTGAGGCGCGAGTCGTCGCGGCCTGTCGCACGAGCCATCTCGGCCATCATCTCGGCATTGGAGATCCAGTAGCAACCCTGCAGGTAAGCCCAGTATTCACGGGCTTCGGGACGGTGCTGCACTTTGCCGTCGACAACGTGGTTGATGCCTCCGCCACAGCTTTCGAGCGGTTCGTAGCTGAGCCAGTCGCCCCACTGGAAGTCGCCGTTGTAGGGGATAAGATTCTCATGTTCGGCGCCTGTGCGGTCGAGCAGTTTCATATATTTCATCATCGCTTCCCAGTTCTGGTTGACGATGGCGGTGTCGGCAAACTGCTTCCAGATGGTGTAGGGTACGATCACTCCCGCGTCTGACCATCCGAGGCGGCTGGTTTCGTTGTCGAGGTTGGCGCCGTAGATGCCGCCCGGAGCCACACCAGGGTAGCCGCCCGCGGGGTGCTGGTTGTCGCGCAGGTCGCGGGTCCATTTGTGGAAGAAATCGCGGGTGTTGGCGAAGAACGAGCCTGTCTCGGTGAAGACCTGCGTGTCGGCGGTCCAGCCTAAGCGTTCGTTGCGCTGGGGGCAGTCGGTGGGCACGGAGAGATAGTTGGAGAGCTGACCCCAGCGGGTGTTGGAGATGAGTTTGTTGATGTCGGCGTTGCCGGTGGTGATGCGGCCTATCTCGTGGGCTGCGGCGATGGAGGTTACCGGGAGCGACTCCACCGATTTGATGGTGACGGGACGGTCGGCGGTGAGGGAGAGATAGCGGTAGCCGTAGAAAGTGCAGTCGGGTTTGTACGTGACCATCTTGCCGTTGTGGCCGAAGATGTAGTCGAGGCGGAGCATCCCTTTGTCGTAGATGCGGAGGTTGCGCATGTGGGCGGAGCCTTCGGGACCGTCCATGCCGCGGGAGTGGGCGCCGTTGCCGTCGTTCAGAATTTCGGCAAAACAGCATTCGAGCTTTGTGCCCTCGGGCGCGCTGAATTCAAACACAGGGATGGCGGCGGCATTCTGGCCGAAGTCCACCACAAGCGTTTCGCCCGGTTTTACGGTGAATTTCTTACCTGAGGGAATGCGGCGGGTGATGTTCACCTTGCCGTAGTGGGTGTCGTCGGCACCGGAGATACCTTCCCACACGTAGGCATCGACCGGCTGGAGCATAAGGTCGGGACGGGTGTAGATTTCGCCGCCGGCCGAGGGGAGAATCTCGCCGTTGAAGCGGGTGTAGGGTTCGGCGTTGCCGAAACTTGAAATGGTTTCATAACCCATGGGGATGCGGTCATCGTAGGCTTCGCCATCGTAGATTCCTGCATGTGTCACGGGGCCGGCGATGGCGGCTTTCCATGAGGGGTCAGTGCCGACGCAGACAGTGGAGCCGTCGTCGTAGGTGATTTCAACCACCGAACGGAAGGCGGGTTTGCCACCCTTCATGCCGTTGGGGTTGTCGCTGGTGACGATGCGGTCGGCCCACCATCCGGGCGTCGACTGCACCGACAGGGTGTTTTCGGCACCGGACTTGCGGTTGATGGCGTCGGTGATGTCGTAGGTGAATGAACGGCGGGTTTTATCGATGTGGGTGAAACCGGGACGGAGCACTTCCTCGCCGACAGGTTTGCCGTTGACATAGAGCTGGTAAACGCCCAGGCCGGTGGTCATCCACACGGCTTTCTTCACTTTGCGGTCGTTTTTGAGTGTGGTGGCGAACCAGCTGGCGCCGTCGGCGGCACGCTGATGGTCCTCATTTACTAAAGATTTGATTTCGGGAGCGCCCGGCACGGCGATCCACTGCGAGCAGCTCCATAGGTCAGCAGGAAGCGCTCCGGTGCGGTGTCCCACAGTGACAGGCATGGCGGGAACGGCAGCCTGCATGGCCGAGGAGCCGAGAATTGCCGACAAGGCGGCAATAGCGAGGGTCTTGTTCATGGCTATGAGGGTTGATTTGGTAAAAGATTCTGTACAAAGATAAGCATTAATATTGGAAATATTCTTAAAAAAAGCAGTAAATTTGCGGTTACACAATCAAGAAAGTCTGTTATGCTTGAATATATACATGGCCGGTTGGCCGAACTCAGCGCCACGGCCGCCATTGTCGATGTCAACGGCGTGGGCTATGAGCTGAATATCACTTTAAACACTTATTCCGAACTCGAGAAGTTGGCCGCACCCTCGGCAGGGAGCGCTGCGACGGCGCGCCTCTATGTGCATGAGGTGATCCGCGAGGATGCCTGGGTGCTCTACGGATTCGCCACCAAGCGCGAGCGCGAACTGTTCCGCGATCTGATAGGGGTTTCGGGCGTGGGCGCCGCTTCCGCCCGGATGATACTTTCGGGCATCACGCCCGCCGAGCTGGAGCAGGTGATCAGCACCGGCGACGAGCGCCGGCTGAAAATGGTGAAAGGTATCGGCGGAAAAACCGCCCAGCGCATAATTGTGGACCTCCGCGACAAAATAAAACCTCTGGAAGATTCGTTATTACAACAGCCCGGAACGCGCAGCGAAGCCTACGACGACGCGCTTGCGGCCCTCGTCACTCTCGGCAACCCCAGGGCTGCCGCCGAGAAGGCCCTCAACAAGCTCTTCGCCGAGAATCCGGGGCTTACTGTGCAGCAGGCTATCAAGATGTCGTTCCCGCTGCTCTGACAGCGGGCGCGGCCCCGATTGTTTTAACGTTAAGACTCTGACTCGTAACAAGCTATATCACCGCATTGTGTGGATGCTATGCACGGCATGTGCAGTGGCAGCCGCTGCCGTGTATTCGCTTGCCGACACTCCCGCCGGCGGATCATCGTCGGCGTCGGGGCGGCTTACGCCCCCGCCGCCGTTCCCTCCGCAGGTCACGGTGCCCGGTCCGGCCAACCCCGCCGACTCCATCATGATGCCGTTTCCGGTGCAGCAGACCGTGCCCGCCAACTACGAGCGGCTCATGGAGGATCAGTTTGCCGCCGACCTTGCCACCCCCGACAACATTGTCACCGTGCCGGAATATGACCCCGAGACAAACACCTACGTGCTCCGCACCATGGTAGGGGATACGGAGATCACAACCCCGTTCATTCTCAGCGAGAAGCAGTATAACGACTGGCAGTTCCGCCGCATGATGCAGGAATATTACCAGGAGCGCAACATGGCGCAGGTGGAGAACCGCGAGAAACAGCCTTTCAATATCTTCGACATGAATTTTGCCTACGGTCCGCTGGAGAAAATCTTCGGACCTGGCGGCGTGTCGCTCAAGACCCAAGGCTCGGTGCAGATTAAGATGGGTATCAAGTCGAACAAGAGCGACAACCCCTCGCTGCCGGTGAAGAACCGCCGCAAAACGTTATTTGACTTCGACCAGAAAATCCAGGCCACGATAGCCGCCAGCGTCGGCGACCGCATGAACTTCAACATGACCTACAACACCGACGCCACCTTTGACTTCGACTCCAAGAATATCAAACTGGCCTACGAAGGGAAGGAGGATGACATTGTGAAGTCGATCGAGGCGGGCAATGTGTCGATGACAACCGGATCGTCGCTCATCCGCGGCTCCACGGCGCTCTTCGGCGTGAAGGCGAAGCTGCAGTTCGGCAAACTCACCATGACCGGTCTGGTCTCGCAGCAGAATTCCGAGTCGAAGACGGTGAACACCAAGGGTGGCGCGCAGGCCACGGAGTTCACGGTCAACGCCGACCAGTATGACCAGAACCGCCACTTTTTCCTCGGCCATTATTTCTACAGCAACTACGACAAATTTGCCTCGCGTCTGCCGCTGGTGTCGTCGGGCATCAACATCACACGCGTGGAAATCTGGGTCACCAACAAGGGTGGCCGCTATGAGCAGTCGCGCAACATCGTGGCTTTCGCCGATCTGGGCGAAGGCACGGCCGAGGGTCTGAACAACAGCTACTGGTCGGTCGACCCCGGGGTGCCGGTGCCGTCCAACCAGTCGAACAATCTGTTGCAGACGATCAAAACAGAATATCCCGGCGCCCGCTCGATCAACACCGTCACCCAGGCGCTGGAACCTCTGCGCGCCTTTGGCATCGAGGGTGGTCGCGACTATGAGAAAGTGGAGTCGGCCCGTCTGCTCAACTCCTCGGAATATTCGTTGAACTCCACGCTCGGCTATGTGTCGCTGAAAGCGCAGCTCAATTCCGATGATGTGTTGGGCGTGGCCTTCGAGTACACCTACAACGGCCAGGTCTATCAGGTGGGTGAGTTCTCGTCCGACATCACCACCACCTCGGAGTCGCTCTATGTGAAGATGCTGAAATCCACCACCATCGACCCCAAGCTCCCCATCTGGCGGCTGATGATGAAGAATGTCTACTCTCTGGGCGCATATCAGGTGCAGAAACAGAATTTCAAATTCCGCATCAAATATCTTTCCGACACCACCGGCACCCTCATCGACTATCTGCCGATTCCCTCGATGTCCAATATCCCGCTGCTGCAGGTGATGAACCTCGACCGCCTCGACAACAACCAGCAGAGCAACCCCGACGGCTTCTTCGACTTCATTGAGGATTACACCATCACACCCTCCAACGGCAAGGTGATTTTCCCTGTGGCGGAACCTTTCGGCGAGCATCTTTTTAAGAAAATCAACGACCCGGCAGTGGCCGAGAAATACGTCTACCGCGAGCTGTATGACTCCACGCTGGTGGTGGCGCGGCAGTTCGCCGACAAAAACAAATTTGTGATGACCGGCTCGTATCAGGCATCCTCCGGGTCGCAGATACGACTCAACGCCATGAACGTGCCCCGCGGGTCGGTGATTGTGATGGCCGGCGGTGTGCAGCTCGTCGAGAATTCCGACTACACCGTCGACTATTCGATGGGCATCGTCACCATCACCAACCAGAGCATCATCGATTCCGGGCAGAGCATTTCTGTGACGCTCGAAAACCAGTCGCTATTCTCCACCCAGCGCAAGAATCTGCTCGGACTTGATCTGCAATATGCCTTCAACAAGGATTTCACCTTTGGGGGTACGCTGCTCCATTTCTCCGAGAAGGCCCTCACCGAGAAGGTGAACATCGGCGACGAGACGATCAACAACACCATGTGGGGGTTGAACCTCAACTACAACACCCGCTTCATGTGGCTGACCAATCTGCTCAACAAGATTCCCACGGTCAACGCCACGGCACCCTCCACCCTCCAGGTTACCGCCGAATATGCCATGCTCGTGCCTCACAAGCAGAAGGCGGGCTCCAACCGTGGCAGCTCGTATGTCGACGATTTCGAGTCGTCGCAGTCGGCCATCGACCTGCGCTCGCCCTATTCGTGGTTCCTCGCGTCGACCCCTTACGACAATTCGCCCGACGCGCTCTTCCCCGAGGCCGCCCTGAGCAACGATGTGCGCTACGGCATGAACCGCGCGCTGATCAACTGGTATTACATCGACCGCATGTTCACCGACCGCAATTCGTCGCTTGCCCCGGGCTATATCCGCAACGACCTCGAGCAGCTTTCCAATCCCTATGTGCGCGAAGTGAACTCGCAGGAGATTTTCCCCGGGCGCGAACTCACCTATGGTGAGTCGTCGGTTATTCAGACCCTCAACCTGTCGTTCTACCCCAAGGAGCGCGGCCCGTATAACCTCGACGCCACAAACATCGACGAGGATGGCTATCTGCTGCGTCCCGAAAAGCGCTGGGGCGGCATCATGCGCCGCATGGACAACACCAATTTCCAGCAGGCCAACGTGGAGTATATCGAATTCTGGATGCTCGACCCGTTTCTTGACGAGAACAACAACAACCGCGACGGCGGCGATCTCTATTTCAATTTCGGCGAAGTGTCGGAGGATATTCTCAAGGATGGTCTGAAAAGTTATGAAAACGGCATACCGGTCGACGGTAACAACGAGTGGCTTGAGAACACTGTGTGGGGCCGCGTGTCGCGTCAGAACTCGCTCACCTATGCCTTCGACACCAACAACGGCTCGCGTCTGCTCCAGGATGTGGGTCTCGACGGTCTGCGCAACGACGACGAGTTCTCGTTCCATTCCTACGCCGACTATCTGGCCGCGCTGCGTCAGAAACTTTCTCCCGCGGCAATCGAGCGCATGACTTCCGACATCTTTTCGCCCTTCAACGACCCGGCCGGCGACAACTATCATTTCTTCCGCGGGTATGACTACGACGAGCAGCGCCTCTCGATTCTCGAACGCTACAAGCGCTACAACGGTGTGGAGGGTAACTCGCTTCCCCCCGAGGATGCGTCGGATGCTCTTTATCAGAGCGCCCGTTCGGTGCCCGATGTGGAGGATATCAACCAGGACAACACCCTCAACGAATACGAGCGCTACTTCCAGTATAAGGTGTCGATCCGTCCCGAGGATCTTGTTGTCGGCAAGAACTTCATCACCGACAAGCAGACATCCACCGTCTACACCCGCGACGGCAAGGAGCAGACTGTCGACTGGTATCAGTTCCGCATCCCCCTGTCGCAGTATGAAAAGAAGATAGGCTCGATCAATGATTTCTCCACCATACGTTTCGCACGTATGTTCATGACCGGCTTCAAGGAGGTGACGCACTTGCGTTTCGCCACCCTCGAACTGGTGCGCGGCGAATGGCGCAACTATGATTTCAATCTCAACAACCGCGGCGACGCTCCTGCCGAGGGGCAGCTCGATGTGTCGGTTGTAAACATCGAGGAGAATGCCGACCGCGAACCGGTCAACTATGTGCTCCCTCCCGGCGTGACACGTATTGTCGATCCGGGTCAGTCGCAGGTGACGCAGCTCAACGAGCAGTCGCTTTCGCTGAAAGTCACCGACCTCAAGGCCGGCGACGGCCGCGGCATCTATCGCGACACGCAGCAGGATCTGCGCAACTACAAGCGGCTGCAGATGTGGGTTCACGCCGAGAGTCTGATCGACGATGTCTCCAATCTCCGCTCCGGCGAGCTGTCGATGTTTATCCGTCTCGGCTCCGACGTCAAGGCCAACTACTATGAATACGAGATTCCTCTTGTGCTCACTCCTCACGGCCGTTATAACAACTGGTTGGAGAGCGACCGGCAGAAAGTGTGGCCGCTGCAGAATTTCATGGACATCAGGCTCAGCAGCCTTGTCGACCTGAAGAAGGAGCGCAACCGCGCCAAGGATGAGGGTAGCGGCATCGGTTACGCTTCGGTCTATACCGGCCGTGACCCCGAGAACGAGCGTAACACCATGGCGGTGAAGGGTAATCCCTCGCTGAGCGATGTGCGCGTGATACTTGTGGGTGTGCGTAACAACTCAAATATCGTGAAGAACGGTATCGTATGGGTTAACGAGCTGAAAGTGACCGATTTCGATGAGTCGGGCGGCTGGGCGGCCAAGGCAAATGTGAATTTAGGCATCTCCGATGTGGCCACTGTCAATGTCGGCGCCCATGTCGAGACCGCCGGTTTCGGGTCGGTGGACCAGAGCCTCAACGAGCGCCGCGTGGATGATTATCATCAGTATAATTTCGCTGTGCAGGCCGATCTGGGACGTTTTCTGCCCGAGAAAGCCAAACTTAAAGCCCCGATTTATTATTCCTATTCAACCGAGAAAACCACTCCGAAATACAATCCGCTCGACAAAGATGTGCTGCTCAAAGACGCGCTCGACGATGCCGTAGACAAGCATGCGCGCGACTCCATTTCGGCCTATGCCGAGGAGCGTAGCACCATCAAAAGCTTCTCTATTTCGGGTCTGAAATTCGACATCACCAGCAAGCATCCAATGCCCTGGGATCCCTCGAACTTCACGTTCAATTTCTCGTTCAACAAGCAGTCGAAAAACGACCCCACCACCGAATATGAGAACACCAACGACTACCGCGGCTCGTTGGCCTACAACTATTCTCCCATGGTCAAGGGGCTGAAACCTTTCAGCTGGATCAAGTCGAAAAACAAAAATCTGAAATTCATCAAGGAGTGGGAGTTCAACTACCTGCCAAACACATTCTCGTTCCTCACGAATATGTCGAGGTACTATTACGAGATGCAGACACGCTCCGAACTCGACGACTCCTTCCAGCTTCCCGTGTCGGTCAGCAAAAATTTCCTCTGGGACCGTCAGCTGCAGGTGACATGGAATCTCACCAAGTCGATTCAGCTGTCGTTCAACTCCAACACTTCGGCGCGAATCGAGGAGACCGCCGGAGCCGTCAACCGCAAGCTGTTCCCCGACGAATACAAGCAGTGGAAAGACACAGTGTGGAGCTCGATTCTGTCGCTGGGCACCCCATGGGCTTATAATCAGAGTTTTGTGGCCACCTACCGCGCCCCGTTCAACCGCATTCCCGTGCTCGACTTCCTCACCGGTAACTTCTCCTACAACTCCACATACCGCTGGGACCGCGGCGCCGAAATCGACGGCGAGCAGACCGGCAACAAGATCGCGTCGCAGTCGTCGATGAGTGTCGACGGTCGCATCAACTTCGAGAGTCTGTGGAAGAAAATACCGTATCTGAAAGATATTGACAAGCGGTTCAACAATGTAGGCAAGCCCAAGACTCAAAGAAAACCGCGCAAATTCGAGAGGACCTACAATCTCCGCACCGACACCACCACCACCATCGTGCACAACATGCGCACCCGCAAGGTGAAGGTGCTGGCCGAGAATCCATCCACCCACGAGCCGTTTGTGTTCAAATACAAGGTGCTTGACAACAACAAAATAGAGATTCTCACGCCTCACGACGGCAGCATCAAGTTCACCATCAACGAGGTGTTGAAGGAGGACCGCAGCATATGGCGCGACATGGGAGAATATGCGCTGAGGTTCATGATGAGTCCGCGCTCGGCATCGGTGCGCTGGAAAAAGACCACCACAATGTCGCTGCCGCTCTTCCGCAACAATATCGGCGATATCTTCGGTCAGTCGACAGGCTACGGCGCCATGTCGCCCGGTCTGGGCTTCGCCTTCGGTTTCGAGGACGAGAGCTACATCTACAAAGCCAAAGAGCGCGGCTGGCTTATCACCGACGACGGGCAGACCTCGCCGGCCATGGTGTCGCACGCCAATGAACTTAATATAGAGCTTAATCTCGAATTCATCAAGGGGCTTAAGCTGCAGCTGACCATGAACCGCACCGACAACCGCAGCAAGCAGATACAGTTCATGTATGCCGATATGCCCGTGACATATTCCGGTTCCTACACCAAGACGCATTGCGCCATCGGCACGGCTTTCGGTTCATCTTCGGCTGAAGACGGATATTTCAGCAAACATTTCCAGAAGATGCTCGACAATATCCCCGTAATTGCCGACCGCTACAACAGCCTTTACATCGGCACCACCTATCCGCGCGGAGGTTTTATGGATGGCAATCCCCTTGGTGGTCAGCCTTTCAATCCCGAGAACGGCACTGTGTTGCCCACATCGTCGGATGTGCTTGTGCCTGCGTTCCTGTCGGCCTATACCGGCACCGATCCGAAGAAGCAGTATCTCGACCCGTTCCCCTCGTTCGCCCGGGTGTTGCCCAACTGGCGCCTGACCTACGACGGTCTCATCAACATAGGCAATCTCAAAAGCATTTTCAAGAGTTTCCAGCTAAGCCACGCCTACCAGTGCACTTATTCGGTTGGCAGCTATTCATCATATCTCAACTGGTTGCCTGTGTCGGGTTCGCCCGACAGGGGCTATGTGCTCGACACCAACACTGAGATGCCGGTGCCCTCGTCGCCCTATAATATCTCCACCGTGGCCATCACCGAGCGTTTCGCACCGCTCTTCGGTGTCACCGGCACACTCAAAAACGAACTCCAGTTCAATATCGACTGGAAGAACCAGCGCACACTCACCCTCAACACTTCGGCAGGGCAGGTGGTAGAGGCCACATCCTCGGGTCTTACTGTTGGCTGCGGCTATAAGATTATAGGTTTCAACAGCGTGCTGAAAATGCGCGGGTCGCAGTCGGGTGTCAGCAACGACCTAACACTCAAAGCCGACTTCTCGCTGCAAAACACTCAGGCTCTGATCCGTCGCATCGAGACCAACTACACTCAGGCCACTTCGGGCACACGCACCATGACCATCAATTTCAACGCACAATATATCCTTTCGCGAAAACTCACCCTCGGCGCATTCTTCGACCATCAGGTCAACACGCCGCTGGTTTCAAACGCTGCATATCCTACTACCAATTCATCATACGGAATATCACTTAACCTGAATCTTACACGTTAGTGTTAAAAAATGTGAAATGTTAACTGTCTGCAACTGTTGTTAACATATTTTAGCCAAAATAATTTGGGGGGGGGTAAATTCTGCTGACCTTTGCAGCGTATTCATTACCGCCCCCGCTTCCCGGGGTTGACAATCGTTAATCAATATTTCACAACCGACATGAAAAAAACAGACAACACCCGTTCACTGGTAAACTCCCTCTCAGGAATCTCGAAAATTCAGGAGGAGGCCTTCAGAATGTTAACCGCCTTTATGCAGGCAAACGTGGATTTCCGCGAAGAGGTCGACAAGACTCTTCAGCTCCTGCGTACCATCAGACCCGTTCACACACAATCTCCCGCTTACTCGCTGATACGAGGCCATCGACCCGATTTTGATTTCAAGGTCAAGGAATATGAACAATTCCTTGAGGGATGCGACGATACCTGCGACAAATTCGACGACATTCTAATATGGCTTCGCGAGCTTGTCCTCAGCCCGGAAGTCGGCAGCGACCGATAACAACCGTTTCTTGACCGATACTGAAAAAACACACACATAGCTTTGGTTCCGATTCTCCATAGGAAAGGCCACAAAAAAGCGTCGGGATGACGCGAGGCCATTTTTTTTAACAGCAGGTCAAGCCACTTCCCGCACTTCCCCGCACTTCCCGCACTTCCCGCACTTCCCACGGAAGCATGGGAAGTGAGGACAGAATCGAAACTCGAAAAAGAGATTATATATATTATATATATAAAATATATATAATATATATCCTATACAAAAATAAATTAACACACTTTAACATTTAGATTTTATGGCAACAGAAATCATGTGGCCGCGATGCAAATTCGGCATCAAAGGCGAAATCATTCAAGACAAAATTTTCCCGGATGACCCCGATGTGCGCTATCGCTCAGTGTTTGACCTCACGGCAGAGGCCGACGGCACCCGCTACAACTCAACCCGCGACACCGAGTATGTCAATTTCATGGCACAACTCGACACATATCCCGGACTTCTGCCGACATGGCTCAGCAAAGAGCTGTTCAAAAAGTACCGTGGCAAGCTGAAACCGGCCCGATACAGCACAATCATACCGATGGGCGGCAAATATGCGGTTCCGGTTGCCGTCGTCACATTGAGTGGGGAGCTGGTTGTGTTTCTCGGACGGTTCAAACTCACCGAACTCAACAAAAAGGTCATTTCGGCCATGGCGTGGGCGGCCAAACGCCGTCAGCCCGAAATTTACCCCGGCGAAAAATTTCCAAATGTGATAACAATCGAAGTGACTCGGCGCAGTGTGTCGGCTTCCGGCAAGCTGTCGTGCAAATTCGGCGTCTCGGAGTTCAGTCTGCCTCAGGCGGAGCAGATGGAGCGTGATTACACCGAAATCACCGGTTTCTGCATCGACGACAATGGCCGCACATTCCTTAAGGAACTCGAGCTTTCGGGGCTGCGAAATATCACGCAGGAGAAACGTGCTGAAATCATGCAGGAGATGCGCCGTCGGGGCATCAACAAAATCGTTACCGACACTGTCACCGCCCGCATCCGCAAGGGGTCTTTGAAAAAACGCATCGACCTGGAGCTGCTCCGCGAAAAGTTTGCCAATGCGTGGTCGGCCTGTGTGTCTATTGTAAAGTCGAACCCGTCACTGTCAATCATGGTGCACTCGCACAGCAGCAGCGACACCGGCAACACCGGCTCAACCGATACGACCAAAAATGTTGAAAAGAAATAATCTGTGGCAGATATGGAAATCGAAAAACTGCGTGAGGGAATCAAGGCCGTGGGTGAGGCGTTCCGCTCATCGAAAACGCCGCAGGCTAAGGCGACGCTCTTTGCCGGTTGCCCGGCCAACGAATGGGTGCGCCAGCAGATGGCGGTGCCCGACCCGGTGCCGCTATGGAAAACGCTGTGGTTTGAAAACGAGTGTGCGGTGCTTTTCGCCGACACCAATGTGGGCAAGAGTCTGCTGGCTGTGCAGATTGGCGTTGACATTGCCCGCGACGGGCGCACGGTGGCTTATTTCGATTTTGAGCTGTCGGCCAAGCAGTTCCAGATGCGTTATACTGACAAGGATAGTCAGACCGCTTTCCAATTTCCCGAAACGTTCATGCGCTACGAGGTCTCCGACGATATTGTAATGGAAGAAGATCTGCAGTTCATGTTGGCTCAAATCGAGGAGACATGTGTCGAGGCCGGGGCGAAGATAGCCATCATCGACAATCTCACGTGGCTGTCAAACAAAAGCGAGAGCGGCGACGCCGCTGGCGAGCTGATGAAAGGCCTTATACAGATGAAGCGCAAACATGGCATGTCGCTCCTTGTGCTTGCCCACACGCCCAAACGAGCAGTCACGTCAAAGCTGACGCAAAACTCGCTGGCGGGGTCGAAAAAGATAGCGAATTTTATCGACTCCATGTTTGCTATCGGCCATGACATCACAGATGGCGCGCAGGGGCGCTATATCAAGCAGATCAAGGTGCGCTCCGCCGAGATGCAGTATGGCGAGGACAACGTGATCAAATGCCGCATCGCAAAGGAGGACGCATTTTTGGGCTTTGTCGAGACGGGATATGGAACAGAGGATGAGATCCTATGCTCCATGCAGGGCAGTCTCAACCCCGACGACAAGACCGAGGAAATAAAGCGGATGCTCCGTGCAGGTGAAAGTTATCTGTCGATTCAGAACACTCTAAAGGTGAGTCCGAAGATTATAGCGAGAATTTCCGCTATGGTCAAGGCCGAGCCTCACTGACACGCCACTTCCCGCACTTCCCCCGCTTCCCAGGAAGTGACGGAAGTGCGGGAAGTGAAAACTACGGAAAAACAATATGATGAAACATTTTAGCGCAAACATGCATCGGTTCGTTCTGGGAACTGCGCGGACTGTCTGCCCAGGATGCGGCAGGCGAGATTTCAAGCCCTACATCGACTCGGCCACCGGGCTTCCGGTCGACGAGGCTGCGTGTGGGCGCTGCAACCGCGAGGTGAAATGCGGCTACCATCTGTCCCCGCGTGAATATTTTTCAGCCACGGGGCGGAGCCTGGAGTTGTTGAAGCGGGATGCCATGATGGCGAACAGGAGGCGGGCACCGACTCAGGCGGTTGATTTTGTTGCCCCGGAGCTTGCCCGGCGCACCATGCGGTTCTACACGATCAACCCTCTGCACCGCTTCATGCTCACGAAATTTGAAGCCGGGATTGTGGACGAGGCCTTCAGCATCTACAGCGTGGGCACCGCGGCCCGCTTCGGCGGCTCGACCATATTCTGGTATCGCGACCTGAACGGGCGCTACCGCTCGGGCAAGGTGATGGCTTACGACCCGCTGACGGGTCACCGCCGCAAGGACATTCAGGGTTTCAACTGGGTTCACGCCCTGCTGCGGATGCGGGATGTGGAGTTTCATTACGCGGGGTGTCTCTTCGGCACTCATCTTGTGCGGGGCTACAGGCGCGTGATGGTGGTCGAGAGCGAAAAGACGGCATTGGCCTTGTGGATGGCCATGCGCGAAGCCGGTGTGCACGGCATTCTGCCCGTTGCCACCGGGGGCAAGTCAAACATAAAACCCGACCTTGACCGCCCGCATTCGCGCTGGAAGCCTTTCAAGGGCAAGGAACTGATTTTAGCGCCCGACGCCGACTCGTTTGCCTCATGGAGTGCGGCAGGGCTTGAATCTGTAGGCTCAGGCGTTTTCTATATCCAGCCTGATTGGCTGGGGCTTGACGGCTCGGAAGATATTGCCGACGCCATCCTCGGCGATGCCAAGGAATACGTTAAAAATTTTCTAAAACAACTTTAAGACTGAAAAAACATGACTCAACCACTCGGAAAAAACGGACGGCTCAGAGATCAGGCCGACATCTACAATTTTGTCAACTACGGGAGCACTCACTGTCGCCCGATACCCGATATTCTCAATGAGATACTTGTGCCGTCGGAGCTTTTCCATGATGTAAAAGATGCCAACTGGTTTCTTGAAAAGGGAAAGCAGTGGAAAAGACCAAAACAGCTGTGGAAGTCGCTCTGGTACGACGGGGAGGTGGCGGTGCTCTTTGCCGATACCAACATCGGCAAATCGATTTATGCAATTCAGATTGCCAACGCCATCGCGGGGACGGGCGAGAGAGTTCTCTACTTCGATTTTGAAATGTCGTCGAGGCAATTCTATTCACGTTTCTCCGACCCTGACACCGGCGAGATGTTTCAGTTCAACGAGGGGTTTCTCCGCACTGAACCAGACAGGTCAATCGACTATTTCGGCGATATGGATTATTGTCTGGGGCAGATTCTGAGAGCCTGCGACATGGCCGACTGCAACAAAATAGTGATAGACAACGTTTCGTGGCTGTTGAGCAATGCCGCCAACGACAGCATGGCGGGCAGGTTCATGAACGGAATCCTTGATTTCAAGTGGAAAGAGGGGATTTCATCGTTGCTGATAGCCCACACGCCCAAACGGAAACTCTCCGACCCTCTCGACCAGAATTCCCTCGCAGGGGCTAAAAAAATTGCCAATTTCGCAGATTCGATGTTTGCCATCGGGCAGTCGGCTCACGCCGATGGTGGCCGCTACATCAAGCAGCTGAAAGTGCGGAGCGGAGGAATAGAGTATGGAAAAAACAACGTGATTCTTTGCCGTCTTGTAAAAGAGGGCGCAAATCTCCACTTCGTCGAGGATGGTTTCGCTCCGGAGCAGACCGCCCTGACGGGTATATTTCCTTTACCCGAAGTTATCGAGCAAAAAGGATAGCCGGGCTTCGCCGGTCAGAGGCGGAAGAGGGTGCGGGTGTTGGCTGTGGTGATGCGGTCGACGTCGGCGAGGCTTATGCCGAAGGTGTCGGCCACGGCTGCTGCTACCGCGGGCAGATAGGCCGATTCGTTACGGCGCCCACGGTAGGGCACAGGTGCCAGATAGGGGGAATCTGTCTCGAGCAATATCCGGTCGATGCCTATCACCGGCAGCTCCTGCCGTAAGTCGCTGTTTTTGAATGTGAGAATGCCGTTGATGCCGAAATAGAAGTCGCCCGTGCGCCGGATGCGCTCCACGTCGTCTGCTGTGCCTCCGAAACTGTGGAACACGCCCCGTGGTATCTCAGGCAGCGATCCGAGTACCTCCAACGTTTCATCGAGACCGTTGCGGCAATGTATGATAATGGGCAGATTGTGGCGGAGCGCCAGCCGGCACTGGCTGTCGAACGCTTTCATCTGGGCGGATCGTGTGGAGGAATCCCAGTAAAGATCAATGCCGATTTCTCCTACCGCGCAGTAGCTGCCGGGGTTGTAGTCAAGTTCCTGAGTGATGGTGTCGACCGCGGCATCGGGATTGTCGGTTAGTTCAGTGGGATGAACTCCCATAGCCATATGCACCTGCCCGGGGAATTTAGCGGCGAGTGCTTTCATCGGCTCAATCTCGTCGATGGCGTTGGCGGGGAATATCAGTTCAGTGACGCCGGCGTCGATGGCGCGGCGCACCGCATCCTCGCCGCCGCAGGGGGTGGCGGCCGGCGGAGGCAGAATTAACCCTTTCTTGGGATGACGGGGCCGTTCCCCGGTGAGAAATTCCGAGCAATAGAGATGGGTGTGACTGTCGATCATCGGCTGGAAAACAGAACTGTCGGATTAACGGAACTGATTGATTGACTGCATGTAATCGAAGCCGGCGTCATGGAGCTTTGCCTCCAGGACCGTGGCGTCGATGCCGAGATCGTCGGCGAGCTGCTGCAGTGAGGGGTATTCGTCGCGCAGCTTTGTGTTGACCCAGCAGAGCAGCATAAACGGGTCTTGCGGTAGATTTTCCATATAAGAGCTTTTTTCGGCGCAAAATTACAAAAAACACAAGATTTCTTTGTAATTTTGCTTTTAAAATAACCAGCTGATGTTTGATAAAGATTATTTCTCGGAACTGATAGAGCGGGCTATTGCCGATATTGATTACGGCGACGGTCCCAAAGGGCTTTTTCTTCCCGTACAATATACTCTCGACGGGGGTGGCAAGCGGTTGCGCCCGCTGTTGCTGCTCGCGTCGTGCGCTGCCCTCGGCGGCGACCCTGTCGCTGCGCTCAATCAGGCCACCGGCATAGAGATGTTTCATAATTTCACGCTTCTGCACGACGATGTGATGGATCGTGCGGAGGTGCGCCGCGGCCGTCCCACGGTTCATCGCCGCTGGAACGAGTCGGTGGCGATTCTCTCGGGCGACGCCATGCTCACATTGGCCACTATGCTGGTTATGAAAGGTGCCGGACAGCGTCTGGAACAGGTTCTCGACCTGTTCAACACCACTGCCATGGAGGTTTACGCCGGCCAGCAGCTCGACATGGAGTTCGAGGGACGCCGCGATGTCACGGTCGATGAATATATCGAGATGATCAGACTTAAAACCTCGGTGCTTTTGGCCTGCGCCTGCAAGATGGGAGCCATTATGGCCGGAGCTTCAGCGGAGGATGCTGCTGCAATGTATCGTTTCGGCGAAAAACTCGGTCTGGCATTCCAGTTGCAGGATGACAATCTCGACACCTACGGCGACCCGGCGCTGTTTGGCAAGGAGATAGGTGGCGACATAATCAACGAGAAGAAGACATGGCTCTGGATCAATGCGTTCGGCTCTGAACCCGAACGCATGCAGCGTGTGATCGATCAGAAACTCACCGACTATCTCAAGATTCGGGAAATCCGTCGTATCTATGACGATCTTAATCTGCGCGACCGTGCCCAGCAGCTCATCGAGCGTTATGCCGGTGAAGCCGTTGAGAGTATTGCCGACGTGAAGATGTCGCCCGAAGCACGCGCATTTTTCACTTCGCTTGCCGCAAAGTCAGCCGCCCGTTGCAGCTGAAACCGCCATACTTTACCAATCGTTGATTCACATAGTGGAGGATTATCTATCTAAACTCAACCCCCAGCAGCGCGATGCCGTGGAATATCTCGACGGGCCTCAGCTTGTGATTGCAGGCGCAGGCTCGGGCAAGACGCGTGTACTCACTTACAAGATTGTCCACCTCATAACCCATGGAGTGGAACCCTGGCGCATAATGGCGCTGACTTTCACAAATAAAGCCGCCCGCGAAATGCGCGAGCGAATCGAGCAGCTGGTAGGGGAGAAAGTGGCGTCGAAACTCTGGATGGGCACTTTTCACTCGATTTTTTCACGCATACTACGGCGGGAGGCCGACAAGATAGGATTCCGGCCCTCATTCACCATTTACGATGCCGATGATTCCCGCGCCCTGATAAAGTCGATTGTCAAGGATATGAATCTCGACGACAAAGTTTACAAGGCTTCGGTGGTGCAGAATGCCATATCCATGGTGAAAAACGCTTTGATTTCCCCGGAGCAGTATGCTATGGACCGTGATCTCATGGAAGCTGACCGGCGCGCCCGCCGTCCGCAGATTGTCGACATATACCGCACTTACCGCTCGCGGTGCCGCGTGGCCGGCGCAATGGATTTCGATGACCTGCTGTTCTATACCAACGTCCTTTTCCGCGACCACCCCGAGCTTGCGCGCCATTATGGCGAATACTTCCGGTATGTCCTTGTCGACGAGTATCAGGACACCAATTTTGCCCAGCACTGCATAGTGTCGCAGCTGTGCAAGGGGAGCCGGTGCCTGACCATGGTGGGCGACGACGCCCAGAGCATATATTCGTTCCGCGGCGCCAACATCCGCAACATCCTGAATCTCCGCAAGGCATATCCCGACCTTAAAATATTCAAGCTGGAGCAGAACTACCGCTCTACGCGAAACATAGTGCAGGCGGCCAATTCTCTGATCGACAAGAATTCCGAGCAGATACGCAAAGAGGTGTTCTCGAAAAACGACCTTGGCGCACGCCTTGAGGTGTGCCGCTGTTACAGCGATTTTGACGAAGCCTCGATTGTGGCCGACCGCATAGCGCGTCTGCAGGTGACCAACAAGGATTCGCTCAACGATTTCGCCATTCTTTACCGCACCAACGCGCAGAGCCGACGCTTCGAGGAGTCGCTGCGAAAGCGCCGGCTCAGCTACCGCATCTATGGCGGTCTGTCGTTCTATCAGCGCAAGGAGGTAAAAGATGCCATAGCATACTTCAGGCTGTCGACTAACCCCAATGACGACGAGGCTTTGCGCCGCGTGATCAACTATCCCGCACGCGGCATCGGCGACACCACCGTGAAGAAGCTCGTCCATGCCGCCATAGAGCGCGGGGTGAGCATCTGGGGTGTGATATGCGACCCGGGAGATCTGAACATCAATTCGGGTACCCGAAAGAAACTGGCAGGTTTCTACGAACTGATCAGCGGGTTCAACTCACTGAATGCTTCGGGCGCCGATGCCGCGCGCCTATGTCGTGAGGTGTACATGAAAGCGCAGTTGCTTACATCGCTTATCACCGACAAGACCCCCGAGAGCATATCGCAGCAGGAGAATTTGCTCGAACTGCAACGCAATGTGGAGGAATTTGTATCAGGGAGACTCGAGGAGGATATCGAAGGTGTGACTATGACCGATTTTCTTGCCGAAGTGTCGCTTGCCACCGATCAGGATGAAAAGGACACTTCTGCCGATCGTATAACCCTCATGACTGTCCACGCGGCAAAGGGGCTGGAGGTCAAAAATGTTATTGTGGTGGGAGTGGAGGAGGAACTGTTTCCTTCGGCCATGGCTGCCGATTCGCCGGCGGCGGTGGAGGAGGAGCGGCGACTGCTCTATGTGGCCATCACCCGCGCCAAGGAGTTCTGCATGCTCACATATGCGTCGTCGCGTTTCCGCAACGGTCAGAACATGCTCACACGTCCATCGCGTTTTCTGCGCGACATCGATCCCAAATACCTGCGCATGGTGCAGGGTACCGACATCGACGATCTGCACTACGGCATCGACCCGGCCCGACAGTACCGCAGTTCGTTTCACTCTTCTGTCGACGATTCCGTGCACAACCCGTCGGGCCGTCCGGCATATCCCGACCTCCGCGGCAGTGCCGGCAGCGCAAGCTCGCGGTGGGCAGGCTTTTCCGGTCAGAAATCTCCGGCAAAGAGCGACACTGCCTCTGCCGGGAATAAAGCGGCCCAGACCGGGATGGAGGCCGATTTCACTATCCACTCTCCCGAGGAACTTGCCGGAGGGATGAGAATCTATCATTCGCGTTTCGGCAAAGGAGTCATCGACAATGTCGAGACCCCCGATTCGGGCGCCAGAATCACTGTGACTTTCGCGGGAGCCGAACGCAAGACATTGTTACTGCGTTTCGCCCGTTTTAAAATCCTTGAATGAACACTCCTTTCGATTTCCAATGAACACCCCATACTATATAGTATACGAAGACAAGCTGCGGCGCAACCTCGATCTCATCACCGGTGTGGCCCGGGAGGCCGGTGTGGAGATTATCATGGCGTTCAAAGCCAACGCGCTGTGGAAAACGTTTCCCGTGATGCGCGAATATGGCGTGCGGTTCACAGCCTCGTCGCTCAACGAGCTGCGGCTCGGCAACGAGGAACTGCACTGTCTCGGCCATTCCTACTGCCCGGCCTATACTCCCGCTACCATAGGTGAATACCTCCGTGGCAGCAGCCATCTCACGTTCAATTCCATAAACCAGTTCAACCGCTTCAGGGCCGATGTCGACCGTTTCAATGCAGAGGCCGCCGACGGCGCGCACCACAGGGTGTCGCCGGGACTGCGCGTAAATCCGCAATGTTCCGTCATCGAGACGGACATATATAACCCCGCTCTTCCCGGCAGCCGTTTCGGCGTCACGGCCGACGTGATAGGCGACACTCTGCCCGATGGTGTCGAAGGGTTTCATTTCCACCAGCTCTGTGAATCGAGCAGCCACGACCTTGCCAAAGTACTCGCCGCGTTCGAGGAGCAGTTTGGCCGTTATCTTCCCCGGGTGAAATGGGTGAATTTCGGCGGAGGCCATCTGATGACCCGCGCCGACTACGATACTGCCCATCTTGTGGAGTTGCTGCGCGGATTCCGCAGTCGTTACCCTTGGCTGAAAGTGATACTCGAACCGGGCAGTGCCTTCACGTGGCGCACCGGCGACCTTATTACGTCGGTGGTTGATGTTGTCGAGAATCAGGGAATAAAGACGGCTATAATCGATGCCTCGTTTGCCTGCCACATGCCCGATACTCTTGAAATGCCCTATCAGCCTGCAATCACCGAAGCCTCCGACAGCGGAAGCCATATTTACCGTCTCGGCGGCAACTCCTGTCTTAGCGGCGACTACATGGGCGACTGGCGCTTTGATCATGAACTCCGCGAAGGTGAGCGGCTGACCCTTGAGGATATGAACCACTACACCACCGTGAAGACCAATATGTTCAACGGCATCTCGCACCCGGCAATAGTGTTCCGCCACAGCGACGGCACCGATGAGATTCTGCGAGAGTTCGGCTACGACGATTACAAAACAAGAATGGACTGACAGTCCCCATGACCATGAACAAAGCACCTGAATTTTTCTCTGTGATAGTGCCGGTCTATAACCGCCCCGACGAAGTGCGCGAGCTGCTTGAAAGTCTGGCCCGACAGAGAATCATGAATTTTGAAGTCATCATCGTGGAGGACGGATCCTCGGTGCCATGCCGCGAAGTGGCCGACAGTTTCGCCGCCCGCGGTCTTGATGTGAAATATTTCGCAAAAGAGAATGAGGGTCGCTCCATAGCCCGAAACTACGGCATAGCGCGCAGCCGGGGCGATTATCTGATTTTTTTTGACTCCGACTGCGTTATCCCAGAGGATTATTTCCTGAAGCTTAAGAAATTTACCACGGAGCACCCCTATGATGCTTTCGGCGGTCCCGATGCGGCCGATGCTTCATTCACCGATACGCAGAAAGCCATCAATTTTGCGATGACGTCGTTCCTTACCACAGGCGGCATACGCGGAGGCAAGGTGAGTCTTGAAAAATTCACCCCCCGAACATTCAACATGGGATTCTCCCGCGAGGTCTACAACAAAGTAGGTGGATTCAGAGAGATGTTTTCCGAGGATATCGACATGTCGACCCGCATCCGTCTGGCCGGTTTTTCCATAGGCCTCTATCCCGATCTGCCTGTCTATCACAAGCGCCGGGTCGACTTCCGCAAGTTCTGGCGTCAGGTGTATGTGTTCGGTATGTCGCGCATCACACTCAAGCTGCTTTATCCCGATTCCATGAAACCGGTGCACTGTCTGCCCGCACTCTTTGTCATAGGTGTTGTGGCCATGATTCTGTTGGCCATCTTTGTCAGTCCGTGGTGGCTGTTGCCTCTGGTGCTCTATCTGTTTGCCATCTGGAGTTCGGCACTCAGGCAGACCGGTTCCCCGGTTATCGCCTTTAAAGCCGTTCCGGCGGCAATGATACAGTTGGGCGGCTATGGTTGCGGATTCATCCGTGCATATTTCCTGAAAATCATATGTGGCAAAGGTCGCGACGAAGCAGAGGAAGTGGCCATGCGCAAAGGTAAATAACGGTGTGATGGAAGATAATATCAACAATCTCGACATGATATTCGAGGCCGGCGGCGACCCCGGAGCATGCAGCGCGCCTGTCCGCAATTTGGTAACAGCCATAGAGCGGCAACCGGAACTTGCTGAGCAGTCTGAGGCAGAAACGACAGCTGCCGCAGCGAGCTGGAAAGAGAGCAATCCCACCGAACTGCCACGCGAAAAAGCGATGAAATATGGAATCGAGTCGCTTGAAACGGTCGAACTGATGGCTATATTGCTCCACACTGGCATCAAAGGGAAATCGGTGCTTGAATTGAGCGCCGACATCCTGCGCGAAAGCGACAACCGCCTGTCGCATCTGTCGCGGCTTTCAATTCATGAACTTAAAAACAAATTCAAAGGTCTTGGCGATGCCAAAGCCACAACTCTGGCTGCGGCTTTTGCGCTCGGTGCACGCGTGCATGCCGATATGCAGGTGAGCGATCCGCAGCTTACATCTTCGCAGGCGGTCTACAAATGCATCGCTCCACAGATAAAACATCTCAACTATGAGGTGTTCTATGTGTTGCATCTCAATCGTTCCAACCGTCTGCAGTGGAAAGAGAAGGTGAGTCAGGGAGGGCTGGCGATGACTGCCGTCGATCCCCGTCTGATTGCAAAGAGCGCCCTCGACAGGCTGTCGTCGGCCGTAATTCTCTGTCACAATCATCCCTCGGGCAATCTAAGCCCGAGCCCGCAGGACGACCAGCTGACGCGCCGCATTGTCGATGTGCTCAAGATTATCGACGTGCAGGTGCTCGACCATATCATTATAGGACAGACAGGTTATTATTCTTATCGCGACGAAGGCCGTCTGTGAAACTGTCAAAACAAGAATATCGCAATATGGCAAAAGAAGAAAAATATTACGGACTGATCGGCTATCCGCTGATTCACTCCTTTTCACGCACTTTTTTCAATAAGAAATTCGCGGCGGAAAGCATCCCCGCCCGTTATGACAACTATGAGATTCCGTCGATCGACCGTCTGCCGGAGCTGTTGCGTTCCAATCCTCTGCTGGCCGGTCTGAATGTGACGATTCCCTACAAGGAACAGATCATACCTTATCTCGACGAACTCGATCCGCTGGCAGCCCGAGCCGGTGCGGTGAATGTGGTGAAGTTTGTGCCGTCGAAAAAGGGCAAGATTCTCGACAATGTGCGGTTGGTGGGACATAACAGCGATGTGGCGGGCTTTTCCGACTCCATAGAGCCGCTGATCAATGAAAAGCGCCGCAAGGCGCTGATTCTCGGCACCGGCGGCGCTTCTAAAGCCGTGCGCGTAGGACTGGAGAATTTAGGTGTGGAATGGCGGCTCGTGAGCCGGCGCAAGCAATCGGGCGCGCTCACCTATGATGAACTCACCCCCGAGATAATGGCCGAGTATAAAGTGATAGTCAACACCACTCCGGTGGGGATGTATCCCCATGTCGACGAGTGCCCGGCCATCCCTTATGAGTTTCTCACGCCTGACCATCTCTGCTACGATCTTATCTACAATCCCGACACCACCATGTTTATGAAACGGGCAGCCGAGCATGGGGCCGAAACAAAAAACGGCCTGGAGATGCTTCTTCTCCAGGCGTTTGTGTCGTGGGATATATGGAACCGCTGAGGCGGTCGGCCCGGTAGCCTGATCCGTTGAGAGGTTTGTCAGAGGAACATGGGCGCAAAATATTTGGCAAGCGCCCAGCCGCCGGCAACGAGCCATACATAGAGCAGCGCCGCAAGCACAAACGGTTTGGCTCCCGCTTTTTTGAATTTGTCAATGGATGTTTCGGCGCCCAGTGCCACCATGGCCATGGTGAGCAGGAAAGTGTCGACATAGTTGATGATGTCGACCGCGGCTGCGGGGAGCAGATTGAAGGAGTTGAAGAAGATCACTCCGAGGAAGCCGAACGCAAACCAGGGTACTGCCACTTTGCCTTTTTCCGATGATGAAGTGCCGTTGCTGTCACTACGCGACTTCATCGCCACCCAGTAGCCGAGGCTCAGGAGCACGGGCACCAGCAACATCACGCGGATCATCTTCACTATTATTGCCGTGTTTGATATGGTCTCGCCCATGGCGTTGCCGGCGCCGACGGTGTGGGCCACTTCATGCAGCGTGGCTCCGGTGTATATGCCCATCTGACCGGGGTCCAGCCCAAGCCATCCTGCGCGGTAGGCTATGGGATAGAGAAACATGGAGATCGTACCGAAAATAACCACTGTGGCCACTGCCACCGCTGTCTTGTAGGGCTTGGTCCGGATGGTGGATTCGGCGCCGAGCACGGCTGCCGCGCCGCAGATGCCGCTGCCGATGGATGTCAGCAACGCTATGTCGCGGTCCATTTTCAACAGTTTGCCGAGCCATACACCCCCGAGGATAGTCACAACCACTATAATGATGTCCACCATAATGGCCGCCGTGCCCACCGAGAGTATATCCTGGAACGTAAGGCGGAATCCGTAGAGAATGATGCCCAGACGCAGCAGTTTCTTGGAGCAGAACTGAATGCCTGGCACCCATGTTTCGGGCAGGTGATTGCGCAGAGAGTTGGCATAGAGCATGCCGAGAATGATGCCGATAATCATCGGCGAGAATGAAATCTGTTTGAAAATCTGTGCTTCGCCAATATAGAAGGCGGCACATGAGAAAAGTCCTATCAGCAGCACTCCGTGGAGCATACTGCTTCTCTTTTCAGTCAACATAAGCCGGTAATATTAGATTACGAACAAAGATAGTGTTACAGTGCGGTTGCAAAGTTAGCGTTTTTTTGTGTAACTTTGTTTGCCGATGCCGTGCAACTCTCTTAAATACTGCTAAACAAGCTTATAATATTGCTAAAAGAGCTTATTAAAAACCGCCAGACATGAATCTTCGAGCCGAATGGACCATGGCGAGTGTGCCTCTGCTGCTTCCCGCCGGTGCTATGTGCTGCGGCGTGGCGCTGGCCGGTGCGTGTGCTCCGGTGTGGGGGTGGGTCACAGCGGTGTGGCTCTGGATTGCCATGGCGGTAGCGGCAACGGCAGTTTTGGTTCTGATGGCTTTCCGACGCCTGCGGTGGGCTGTGTGTCCGCTGATGTTTTTGGCCGGATGCGGAGCCATGATGCTCGACTGGCCGGTCGAGGTGCGTGGACTGGCCGGTGATTCGCTCCTCGGACATGAAGCGATTGTAAGCGGCGAAGTGGTTGCTGTCCGCGACTATTCTTCGTTACAGAAGTGTGTGGTCCGTTCGGGCCGGATGAGAATCGGTGTGAGCCTTTATGATTACCAATACACCGTGGTCCCCGGCGATCGTGTGATTTTCCGTGCTGTGCTCCATACGCCGGTGAGGGAGACCTCCGTGCCCGATGAATACAATGGATTGAACTATGCCGTTTCCAACCGGCTCGGTGCGGTGTGCTCTCCGGCAGACGGTGAATTCGCGATCGCGCGGGTTGCCGGCGGTTTCAGGGGATGGCTCAACGAAGTGCGGACGCGATTCTCTGATATTATTGATTATTCGGGGATGACGCAGTCGGCGGCTAAGTTCCTGAAGGGCGTGCTGCTCGGGGAGGACAATATCGACCCTGCGGTTCGCGAGATTTATACCCGGGCGGGGCTGGCACATGTGATGGCTCTCAGCGGCACTCATGTGTCGACTATTGCACTCCTGGTGGCTATTCTGATGTTCCCACTGCAATTGGCCGGGATGCGGCGCACACGGTTGCTGCTCACCCTTGCGGCTCTGTGGGCATATGCGCTGATCACCGGCATGTCGCCATCGGTGGTGCGGTCGGTGTTCATGGCTTCGATGATAGTGTTCGCGCGTCTGAGCTGGCGCAAGACCAATTCGATAAATTCTCTTAGTGCGGCAGTGGTGGTGATATTGCTTGTGTCGCCGGTGTCGCTTTTCCGCCCCGGATTTCAGCTATCGGTACTCGGCGTGGCCGGCATCGTGCTGTTTATGCCGCCGGTGTTGGATGCCGCAGCGTGTCTGCCTTTCGGGAGGCGGGGATGGTTCCGGGCAATTGTCTCTCTGATTGCACTCCCTGCAGCTGCCGTGCTGGCCACGGCTCCGTTGGCCTCATGGCATTTTCATAATTTCCCGGCGTGGTTTATGGCATCGAATGTGCCGGTGTCGCTGATTCTGCCTTTTTTCCTGTGTGGAGGAACCGTGCTGTTGATTTCAGGATGTTTCGGAATCTGTCCGGCGTGGCTGACAGGATTTCTCGACCGGCTCTACGATTGTATGACCGCAGTGGCGCAGAGGGTTGGCGACATGCCCGGATGGACGTGGACGCAGCAGGTGTATTTTTCAGGATGGTTGCTTCCGGTATTCTATCTGTCGTTGTTGCTGATATGGGGCGCATGGCGGCGCCAAAGCAAAATTTTACTGCTTGCGGGCATTGCGTCGATGATGCTGTTTTTTGTGCTGCCCTCCTTTACATCGCCCGATTATCCTGAGCGCGAAAGTTATGCCTACATCACTAATTTTTCATCCAATATCATCCATCGCGAGGGGCGCGATGTATATATCATCACCGATAATTCGTCCAAACATTTTGGTGAGATAAGCCGGCAGGCCGAGCGCCGCCTTGCCGACTATCTGGGTCACCGGGAAGCCGCGATAAAGATGGTGGCGTCGGATTCGCTACAGATTCCGGGGGTGATGCTGACTGATGATTTCTGGATGGTCGACGGTGTGAAAATTTCGCTTGTGAGAAATCTTGACTTCATTCGGCCGGCCGACATATATCTTGTGACGCGCCGGTTCAAAGGGGACATTCTTGCCGTGGCCGATGCAGCGGGCGGCAATCCCCTGATTCTCTCGGAAGCAATATACCGCGACCGCCGCAAAACGCTCGCTGCGAAGCTTGATTCGGCTTCAATACATTATTATACAGGGTTTGACAACGAAATGTTGCGAAAGAGGCCGGGGCAGAAGTCGGGTGCGGTCAAAGCATGCAACCCGATCACGAAGTAGGTTGCCGTATAGTCACGCGGACGGAGCACTTCATTGTCGCAGGTCACCACATCGAGGTCGATGATTACTCTGCCTGTGCCATGCTCGCGGTGCATGGAATGCTCATACTCCTTTGTCAGTGCATTCATGGCATCGTGCTCGCGGTCGCACTCGACAAGCGCCACGGCGTTGTGATAGGGTGGAGCCTGCGGATTCTTTATGTCGGGAGTGGTATGAATGTGGGAGAATTTACACAGCGTGCCGATGGAGGCAAGCCACCGGAATGCCTGTTGCAATTGTTGAGGCGCATCGGGGGTGTTGCTGCCGAGTGAAATCAGATAGGAATGCATAAGCCGGATGTCGGAACTGAGTTTATTGGTCACCAAAGCCTTATTGCTCAACACCCCGGAGTGTGAGCGATATGCGACGGCGGACGGTGTCGACTGCCAGCACTTTCACCTTGATTTGCTGCCGTAGTTTCAGAACTTCGGAAGGTGATTTGACGCGACGGTCGCCCATCTGGGATATATGTATTAGTCCCGAGACATGAATGCCGAGGTCGATAAACGCTCCGAAGTCAGTTATGTTGTTGACGATGCCGGGCAATATCATCCCCTCGCGCAGATCTTCTATTTCGTGAATTGATTCATCAAATGAGAATTCCGATGCTTTTTCGCGCGGGTCGCGGCCCGGTTTGCGCAGTTCCGCTATGATGTCGTTGAGAGTGGGAAGGCCCATGTCGTCGGTGACATAGCGGGTGAGGTCGATTTCGTCGAGCAACGCCGGGTTTTTCACAAGCTGTTCCAGGGTGTGTCCCGAGTCGGCCGAGATGCGCTCCACCACGGCATAACGTTCGGGATGCACGGCTGTGTTGTCAAGAATGTTGGCGCTGTTGCGCACACGCATGAACCCCGCGCACTGCTGATAGGCTTTCTGTCCCAGTCGGGGCACGTCGAGAATCTCCTCCCGCGATCTGAATTCGCCATGTGTGGTGCGGTACTCCACTATATTGGCCGCGAGCGAGTCGCCGATGCCCGACACATAGCTCAGAAGCTGCCGAGAGGCGGTGTTGATGTCGATGCCCACGGAGTTTACACATGATTCCACGGTCATGTCGAGCTGCTTCTTGAGCATAATCTGGTCCACATCGTGCTGGTATTGACCCACTCCGATTGACTTCGGGTCGATTTTCACAAGTTCGGCCAGAGGGTCCTGAAGACGGCGGCCGATCGACACGGCTCCACGCACAGTGACATCTTGATCGGGAAATTCGTCGCGGGCCACTTTTGAGGCTGAGTAGACTGAGGCACCATCTTCGCTTACGACGAAAATCTCCACTTTATGGGGATACTCGAGCGAACGGAGAAAACGCTCGGTCTCACGGCTTGCGGTGCCGTTGCCAAGTGCTATGGCTTCGATGCGGAAGCGCTCCACAAGCATAAGCACACGTTTTTGCGCGTCGATGATGTAGTTGCGTGGAGGTGTGGGATAGATCACATCGTGGTGCAGCAGGTTGCCGTTGGCGTCGAGACACACAATTTTGCAGCCGGTGCGGAAACCGGGATCGACACCCATTACCCGCCGGGAACCGAAAGGTGCGCCCAACAACAGCTGTTGCAGGTTAGACGCGAAGGTGGCGATGGCGCCCTGATCGGCGCGCAGTTTGGCGTCGGCCTCAGTCTCGTTGGTAATGGATGGACGGATGAGGCGACGATATGCGTCGGCCACGGCATTGTCGACTATGGCGTTACATGCCGGTGAACCTCCTTTTTTAGCAAAATTCTGCTGCAGACGTTCGATTGCGCGGTCGTCGTCGATGCCGACGGCCACTCTGAGCACTCCTTCGGCAGCGCCACGGCGCATGGCCAGATAGCGGTGCGACGAGCAGCGTTGCAGCGGTTCGTCGACGTTGAAATATGATTTATAGTTTTGCGCCTCCTCCTCTTTGGTCTTTACTACTTTCGAGGTGATACGGGCAAAACGCTGAAAGTTGTTTCTTACCTGTTGACGGCATCGGCGGTCTTCGCTCACCCACTCGGCAATGATGTCGGCAGCTCCGGCGAGGGCATCTTCGGCGGTGGCTACATTCTCTCCGAGATAGCGTGTGGCCGCCGCCGCAGGGTCGGCGCAATTGCGGGCCATGATGATTTTAGCCAGCGGTTCGAGTCCGTTTTCACGGGCGACCTGTGCGCGCGTGCGGCGTTTAGGCTTATATGGCAGGTAGAGATCCTCGAGATCGGTAGGGGAGAATGTGCCCTCGATTTTTTCACGCAATTCGGCTGTAAGTGCGTTTTGAGCCTCTATGGCCTGAAGAATGAAAATCTTCCGGTCGGCCAGTTCCCGGAGCTGGTCGAAGCGTTCGGCTATTTTGAAAATCGCCACTTCGTCGAGACCTCCGGTCACCTCTTTGCGATAACGCGAAATGAAAGGGATGGTGGCGCCTTCGGCAAGAAGTTTAAGGGTGTTGCTTACGCGCTCTTCGGGAATTGACAGTTCCTGCGCGATGCGTTGCTGTATGGTGGGTTTTTGCATGGTTTCAAGGATTTGCGCGACGACGCAGGATGATGACGGTGACTTCGGGAGTGGCGCCCAGACGCATTGGAAATCCCACGCACCCCTCGCCGATATTCACGTAAAGCTGATGGTGCTCATTTTTGTCGGCGTAGAGTCCGCCCCAGGTTTCATATATGAGAGCCGATGGAGATATACCAGCCACCTCTATCTGCATGGCGTGGGTGTGGCCCGAAAGTGTAAGGTCTACCGCCACGGCATCGTTGCCGCGGATGGAGTCGCACCAATGGGCCGGATTGTGGCTCAGGAGTATCTTCACCCGTTGGTCGGAGAGATCGGGGTAGGCCTGTCGCAGAGATCCATAAGTGGGGAATGGGGGATCGCCGATATTCTCCACGCCAATAACGGCTATGGAATCTCCCCCGCGTGACAGATATACCGTGCTGTCTCTTATAAGTTCTATGCCGGTACGGCGGTAGGAGTTGTAAAGGCTTTCCATATTTGCCGATTTGTGGCGAGGTGAAGGCCAGTTTTTGTAATCGCCATAGTCATGGTTGCCGAGAATGGCAAGCACACCGTCGGGAGCATGCAGACGCGATAGCGCATGTTCGAAAGGCTCCATTTCGGCCGATTCACGGTTGACCATGTCACCTGTGAAGACTATCAGGTCGGGTCGGCTGGCGTTGATGTTGTCGACCAGACGGCCCACGTAGGCTGTGTCGTTGCCGTAGGTGCCGGTGTGCAGGTCGGAGAACTGCACTATGCGGTATCCGTCGAACTCGGCGGGAAGACCGGCGATTTCCACTGTCACCTCGCAGTTGTCGATGTTGAAACGGTTGACAAGCGCCCCCCACCACATTGCCGCAAAGAGCGTGCATGCTATGACAATGCCGGCGATGGTGATCGCTTTGATGCGCCGGCGGTTGAAAAGGCGTGGCACCGAGGCGATAAGGTCGAAAATAACTCCCGTCATTTTTGACACGTACACCGTGAGGTAGCCAAAGAGCAGCCACATTTTTGTGAGCAGTGTGCCGTTGCCGCCTCCGCGGGTAGGAATCAGGATTACAGCGACGAGAATGCAGGCAAAAATGATAGACGATGGCAGATGTATGTGGCGCCAGAATGCCGCACGGCGGCATCGGTGGTTTATCTGCCACAGAATATACCAGTCGACAGCCGCGTTGATAATCAGCAGGGCTATCAGGAGAAACAGCGGCGCTCTCATTCCCGGTTCAGAGCCTGCAGCTGATTGCGCAGGGGATTGGCATACATGTTGAGCATCTTGTCGAGCATGAAGCCGCGCTCTTCAGGCGTCACGTTGTCGAGGCGCACTTTGTCGAGCTGTCCGTTGAAGTATGATTCATATTGCCGGGCCTGAAGCTCGGTATATTCGCCGGCGAAGCGGTCGGTGCCTTCCACTTTGTCAAACGCGTAGTAGTTGACAGGATAGATGCGGTAGCCCGAATGGATGGCGCTGTCGATCAGACGGCCGGCGGTGTGGAACACGCTCACTTTGTCGGTGCTTCCGGCGAGAGGTTTAAGCCCGTCGGTGATTGAAGGGCAGATGTGGAAATGGATGCGCCCTTTGTATTTCAGCAGACCGGTCTCCATGCTCAGCAGGTCGTCGGTCTGAGATTTCTTGAATTCGGGGTCGCGGCGCTTTGCCAGGAACTCGGTGGCTTTGAGATAGTCGTTGGGGTCGAATTCATAGGAGATGGCCACAGGGATGATGTTGAGCGCGATGAGCCGTGAGGCCACATCGTCGGCCTCGCCGGCAAGTGCGAGCATTTTCAGTACAGATTCCTGGGTCACGTCGTTTGAATCCTTCGCGCGCCCTTCGCGCTGTGCAATCCACACCGATTCCTTTTTGCATGAGATGCAGTAGTGGATATAGCCTGATAGTTGCCGTGCAGCCTCCAGAGCCTTGGTCAGACGCAGGTTGCGCTTTACGATTATGCCTTTGTTGAGGCGCACGAGGTGCTCGATCCAGTCATAGATCAGCAGGTTGTCGCCAAGAGCCACCTGGTGGGTGGGGAAGCCGTGGCGGTGAACCGCCAATGCGAGGAATGAAGCATCGAGCACAATATCGCGGTGATTCGACATGAACAGACCGGGCACGCCGGCCGAAATGTTGTCAAGCCCTGATGATGTGATGCCGTCGGATGTTTTCCGCTCGAGCTGCTCCAGGATGGGTATCATCACCTGCTCCTGAAAGTCAACATTATTGGAAATTTTCCGCAGCTGCTGCGCGAGTTGGCCTAAGTCGGCGCCGGGAAGCACATATGAGATTGCGTTCTCGAAACCGGGCGAGGCTATAAGCTCTTCCATGTACCGGGAAAAGTCGCTGTCATCGTAGGGAGCGATATCTTTGTATTCTTCTGCTATCATGATGAAAGGAACGAATTTATGGCGCCGGTGCCGGTGCCTGATTCGAAAGAGAGGTGCCCGTGGGCCCGCTGAAAAGCAGTGATGCGGGCATAATCCGTGGCAAAGTTACCAAAAATCGCAGATTTTTTAAAGTTTTTTCGGGTGAAAGTGACACCTATGCCCAAAAAAGCGCGGAAAAAAAGCGCGGCACATCCGTAGTGGAGGTGCCGCGTCTTAGAGCTTGTTTAATATGATGGAATATCTATAGTTCCCTGTTTTACGGCATAAGCCGCTTATTTGCTGGCGTAGCTGAAGATCACAGGGCTCTTCACTTCTACGTTATATTCCTCGGCGCGGGTGAGGATCGCGCGGGCCAGCCGTGGTTTCAGATCTTCGGGGCAATACCGGAAGTATGCTTCAGCGGCACGGACATGTGCGGCATCTGGCATGGGGTATTCGCGACGTTCGGGCAGTCCGAATATTTCGTCGGGCAATTCTTTTTTCTCTTCGTAGGGTATTCGGTCGTTCATAATTGCATGAAGTTTTAGTGATTAATGCAATTATAACAACTGCCGTGGAAAAAAGTTAGCTCAGAACTATTCGCAAAATCCCACCGGGATGATGAATGTCTCGAGCCATATGCAGGCTATGCCTGCAATATAACCCAACAGCACCATCCACGAGATGCGTTTCACGTACCACATGAACTGGATTTTTTCGATACCCATGGCCACTACGCCTGCGGCGGATCCGATGATGAGCAGCGAACCGCCAACGCCGGCGCAGAAGGTGAGAAGATGCCAGAATAGACCATCCTCGACGAAGAGACGGGCATATTCCAGGGCGGCAGGATCGGTGATGGTGGAGAGGGTTTCGGGTGTCGCCACGGGATACATGTTCATGCATGCTGCCACAAGAGGCACGTTGTCGACAATCGAGGAGAGCACGCCGATGATGCCGTTGATGATGTAGACGTCGTGGAATTGCTTGTTGAGCCAGTTGGCCACGTCGGTCAGGATTCCGGCCTGCTGCAGGGCGGCCACGGCCAGCAGGATGCCCAGGAAGAAGAGTATGGTCGACATGTCGATGCTCTTGACAATCTGCGACACACGACCTTCCATGCGGCGGTCGAGACGATAGCGGTATACGATTATCTCGGTGATGAGCCAAAGCAGGCCGAGCGAGATGAGGATGCCCATGTAGGGTGGCAGATGGGTCACGGCCTTGAACACCGGCACGAAGAGCAGGCCGGCGACACCAAGCACGAGAATCCACACCGACAGGGCATGGTGATAGCGCGAGAGCTGATAGCCAACGCGGCGGTCCTGCTCGTTGAGAGGTTCCACCTGGCCGGCGCTGACAAAGCGACTGGCGATGGCGCAGGGCACGATAACGGAAACGAGTGAGGGGATGAGCAGGGTGACGATGAGGTCGAGCGAGCTGACATAATTCTTCATCCACAGCATAATGGTGGTGATGTCGCCGATGGGCGACCATGCGCCGCCGGCGTTGGCCGAGATAACGATCACAGATGCAAACATCCACCGTTCTTTCTGGTTCTCAAACATTCGGCGCAGCATCATCACCATGATGATGGTGGTGGTCATGTTGTCGAGAATGGCCGAAAGGAAGAAGGCAACGAAAGTGAGCACCCACATGAGTCCCCGTTTGCTTTTGGCATGGATATGCTGCACGAGGATGTTGAAACCTCCGTAACGGTCGATCAACTCCACGATGGTCATGGCGCCGATGAGGAAAACGATGATTTCGCAGGTGTCGCCGAGGGCTTCCACAAGGTCACTGTTGAGGTTTGCGTCGTGTCCCATCATGGCGTAGGCACCCCAGAGGAGCCCGGCCATAAGCAGCGCAAAGGTGGCCTTGTTGATGTTGAAGATATGTTCGAGGGCTATGCAGAGATAGCCGACTACGAACAATACAATCATTAATGTGATCATTTCCGTTTGATATATGTGATGGTATCGGGTTTACAGGATTGATTTTGACGGGGGGGAGACTACAGACGGGGACGTTTATTCCAGACGGGTGATTTTTGCGCCAAGACGGTTGAGGCGGCCGTCGATGTCTTCGTATCCGCGGTCGATCTGCTCGATGTTGTCGATTTTGCTTCTGCCTTTGGCTGAAAGCGCAGCCAGAAGAAGGGCGATGCCCGCGCGGATGTCGGGCGAGGTCATGTTGTTGGCTTTCAAGGTGAAGTTGTGGTCATGGCCGATGACCACAGCGCGGTGCGGGTCGCATAGGATTATCTGCGCTCCCATGTCGATAAGGTTGTCGACGAAGAAGAGGCGGCTCTCGAACATTTTCTGATGAATCAGAACCGAGCCTCGGCACTGGGTGGCCACCACGAGCAACACACTCAGAAGGTCGGGTGTGAGACCGGGCCAGGGGGCGTCGGCGATGGTCATTATCGAGCCGTCGAGGGCGGTGTCAATCACATAGCTGTCCTGTGCGGGTACGAAGATGTCGTCGCCGCGCTGTTCGAGTCGGATGCCGAGACGGCGGAAGCTTTCGGGAATTATGCCGAGGTTGTCGTAGCTGACGTTCTTGATTGTGATGGCGCTGCGGGTGATGGCTGCCATGCCGATGAACGAACCTACCTCGATCATGTCGGGCAGGATGCGGTGCCGGGCGCCTTCGGGCTGACCGGCGAATCCGTGGATGCGCAGCAGATTGGAACCGATCCCCTCGATGCGGCACCCCATCTGTTCCACCAGGTGGCAAAGTTGCTGCACATAGGGCTCGCATGCAGCATTGTAAATGGTGGTTTCACCCTCTGCCGCTGTGGCGGCCATTATGACGTTGGCGGTGCCGGTGACCGATGCCTCGTCGAGAAGCATGTAGGAGCCTTTGAGTCGCCGGCCCTGCGGCACTGTGAGCAGATATGCGCGTTTTTCGGGAATATAAGCGTATTCGGCGCCGAGATTCAGGAAGCCCTGTATGTGGGTGTCGACCTTGCGGCGACCGATTTTGTCGCCTCCGGGTTTGGGAAAGTAAGTTTTGCCCAGACGTGCGAGCAACGGACCGGCCAGAAGCACCGACCCGCGCAGCGAGGCGCTGTGGCGGATGAATTCGTCGCTGAAGATGTAGTCGGTGTTGATGTCGGAGGCTTCGAAGGTGTATCGTCCCGGTTCGTGGCGCGTAACTTTCACACCCATCAGTTCAAGCATGGTGACGAGATTGCGCACGTCGCGGATTTCGGGCACATTGCTGATTTCAACGGGGCGCGACGTAAGCAGCACGGCGCTGATTACCTGAAGAGCCTCGTTTTTGGCTCCCTGCGGGGTGATTTCTCCGTGGAGGGGGCAGCCTCCTTCGATGATAAACGACGACATTGTTTTTCTTCTGGGTCTATGGATTATCGCCAGGCCTGAGCCTGTCAGATGTGTATTATTTCAGGTGAGAGTGTGACGCCGAATGTGTCGCGGACACGGTCGATTACGAGCCGCTCAAGGCCTGTGACGTCGGCGCCGGTGGCCATGCCTGTGGCGTTGACAATCACCAGAGGCTGATGGGGCCAGAGCGCGGCACCACCGCATACGAGGGGTTTGCAACCGGCTTTGTCGATGAGCCATGCAGCCGAGAGTTTGGTGCGTCCGTCGGGGAGTAGGTGTCCCGACAGGGGAGGGATGGCTTCATATCCGGCGGCGGCATTGAGCGCGGCGATGCGCGATTCGATGTCCGCTTTTTCGGCGGGAGTGACCACCGGATTCTTGAAGAATGAACCTGCGGAGCCGGTCTGTGAGGGATCGGGGAGTTTAGAGTCGCGGATGGATCGGACGGCATCGCGTATTGCCGAAGGCGATTGCATGGCGCAGATGCGCGCCACTACGGCTTCGGGCGCATCGGCGGGCAGCCCGGCCTGGGTGGCCATGTGCGAGAGCAGTCCGCGATATGAGAGATTGGGACGGGGAAAACGGCTGAGACGCAGACGCACCGAGCTGACAATCAATGCATCATATGGAGGGAGATGCTTGAAAATCGAGTCACGGTAGCCGTAACGGCAATCGGCGGCACTGAGCGTGACGAAGCAGTGGCGGCTGACCGACCAGCATGTTACTGACACTACAACATCCTTGAATTCAGTGCCGTATGCGCCGACATTCTGAACGGTGGCGCCTCCGATTTCGCCGGGAATGCCCGAAAGATTCTCGATGCCCCATAAACCCTGCGAGGCCGCGATGGCACAAAGGTCGTCGAGAACCACGCCCGGCTGCACCTCCACTTCAACCCATTGTTGCGATATGGCGGGCAGGAAATTGATTGTGCGGGCTGTGGGATGAATCACCGTGAGCCATGGCGCCGAAGCGGTGAAAAGCAGGTTGGAGCCGCCGCCGAGCATCAGGGCACCGGCCAATTCGCCGCTGCGGTCGAGCAGCGGAAGATCTGTCTCCGGGGCATCGAATTCGATGTATCGGCCGCAGAAAGCGGGCAGCCCGAAAGTGGTGAGCCGGCGTATGTCGGTGTTATAGCTCCGGATTATCATCGGCAGGGTGGTGAAACTGAGGAAATTGTTTATCCCCCGAAGTTGTCGTAGTGGACATTCTCGGGCGGTACGCCGAGAGAATCGAGCATTTTGTTGACGGCAGCCGACATGGGGCCGGGACCGCACATGTAATATTCGATATCCTCGGGTGACTCATGATCTTTGAGATAGGTGTCGTAGATCACCTGATGCACGAATCCGGGGGTGTATTTCACACCGGCCGCATCGGCAGCGGGATCGGGACGGTCGAGAGCAAGGTGGAACTTGAAGTTGGGGAACTCTTTCTCGAGTTTGAGGAAATCGTCGAGATAGAACACCTCGTTGAGAGCGCGTGCTCCATAGAAAAAGTTCATCTTGCGGTCGGTGGTGTGGAGTGTCTTGGTCATGTGCATGATCTGAGCACGGAGAGGAGCCATGCCGGCTCCGCCGCCAATCCACATCATCTCGTTCTTGGAATCGAATATAGGATGGAAATCGCCGTAAGGTCCGCTCATGAGCACCTTGTCGCCCGGTTTGAGGGTGAAGATATAGCTCGAGGCGATGCCGGGGTTGACATCCTGGAAGCCCACCTGGGGTTTCGGTTTGAACGGGGGAGTGGCGATGCGCACGGTGAGCATGAACCGATCTCCCTCGGCAGGATAGTTGGCCATGGAATAGGCGCGTACCGTGGTCTCGGGGTTGACGCATTTGAGGCTGAAAAGACCGAATTTTTCCCATGCCGGGAGATATTCCGGACCGATCGAAGCCTTGTCGATATCTTTGTCGTAGTCGATGCTGAAGGGGGGAATCTTTATCTGGGCGTATGAGCCTGGAATAAAGTTCATGTGTTCACCCTTGGGCAGTTCCACGATAAATTCCTTGATGAATGTGGCCACATTCTTGTTGGAAATCACGGTGCACTCATATTCCTTGATGTCGAGAATCGAGGCGGCTACCTTGATGTCAAGGTCGTTTTTGACCTTTACCTGACAGGCCAGACGCCAGTCGTCCTTGATTTCCTTGCGTGTGAAGTGAACGGCTTCGGTGGGGAGAATCTCGCCGCCGCCGGCTGTGACCTGCACACGGCATTGGCCGCAGGAGCCTTTTCCGCCGCAGGCCGAGGGGAGGAATACATTTGAAGCAGCCATGGCCGAGAGCAGCGGCTGACCCGCGGCAACTTCCACTTTCTTGTCGTTGTTGATGGTGACTGTGACGTTGCCCGAGCTGACAAGGTATTTCTTGGCCACCAGCAGTATGATAACCAGCAGCAGTGTGATTACCAGGAAGATTCCTACACCGCCGAGCACTGTGGGCCAGAGGGTTGATTGAAGTGATATCATTGGGTGAGAATTGTCTGACGGTTAGATTTTGATGCCCAGGAAGCTCATGAAGGCAATGCCCATTAGAGCGCAGAGGATAAATGTGATGCCGATGCCGCGGAGAGGAGCGGGCACGTTGCTGTACTGTGCCACGCGCTCGCGGATGGCGGCGATGGCGGTGATGGCAAGCAGCCAGCCTATGCCCCAGCCTGCACCGGCGCAAGTGGCGGTCCACACGTTGGAGAATCCGCGCTGCTGCATGAAGAGCGAACCGCCGAGTATGGCGCAGTTTACGGCAATCAGCGGCAGGAATATGCCGAGCGAGGCGTAGAGCGACGGCGAGTATTTCTCCACTGTCATCTCCACCAGCTGGGTCATCGATGCGATGACGGCTATGAACATTATCAGCGAGAGGAAGCTCAGGTCAACTTCGGCGAAATCGGGGCTGAGCCAGCTCAGGGCGCCGGCTTTGAGCACGTAGTTTTCCAGCAGATAGTTGACGGGAAGTGTGACTGTGAGCATGAATGTGACGGCGATGCCCAGACCGAAAGCGGTCTTGACATTCTTGGAGACGGCCAGGAAAGAGCACATTCCCAGGAAGTAGGCAAACACCATGTTGTCGACGAATATCGACCGGATGAAAAGATTGAAATTTTCCATTTGCTTTGCAGGTTGCTTAGGGGATGTGACTTATCAGTTTTTCTCCTGGAGATCTTTGTTGTAGCTGCGGTGCGCCCATATGATGCACGCAACCACGATGAGTGCCATAGGGGGGAGGATCATCAGGCCGTTGTTCTCGTAACCGGCATCATAGAAGCTCTGGGGAATCACCTGGAAACCGAGCAGTGTGCCGCTGCCGAGCAGTTCGCGGAAGAAACCGACGATGACGAGGATTATGGCATAGCCGATGCCGTTGCCCACGCCGTCGAGAAACGAGGGCCAGGGTTTGTTGCCCATGGCAAACGCTTCCAGACGTCCCATCAGTATACAGTTGGTGATAATCAGACCGATAAACACTGAAAGCTGCTTCGAGACGTCGTAGGCATAGGCCAGCAACAGCTGGTTGACCACGATGACGAGTGCGGCCACCACAACCAACTGCACGATGATGCGGATGTTGGTGGGGATGGTGTTTCGGATGAGCGAGATTATGACGTTGGAGAAGGCGAGCACGGCGATAACCGACAGACCCATCACTATGGCGGGTTCGAGTTTGGCGGTTACGGCCAGGCAGGAGCAGATGCCGAGCACCTGCACTATCACCGGATTGTCCTTGGAGAAAGGATTGAAGAATACTTGTTTGTTGCTTGTTTTGTCAGCCATGACTTGGTGAATATGGCGTTTAAGACTTGTGTTCTCTTTTTAATGGGCAGTGTTCTCGAGCCATGCCTTGTAGGGCGCGAGACAGTTGCCGAACATGGCGCTGACACCTTTCGATGTGATTGTGCCGCCCGAGATGCCGTCGACATAGTCCACTGCGCTGTTCTGGGGCACCTGGCCATGTTTTACCACTTCGATAGGGTAGAAGGCGCCATCTTTGAAAAGGTGTTTGCCCTCGAACTGGTCGGTGAAGGCCGGTTTGGTGATTTCGGCGCCCAGACCGGGGGTCTCGCCCTGGTGGTCGAAGAAAGCTCCGTAGATGGTGCTGCAATCGCTGTCGAAGGCCACATAGCCCCAGATGGGACCCCAAAGTCCCATGCCGGCCAGCGGCAGGATGTATTTGGTGCCGTTTTCTCCGAGGTCGCAGACATATACCGGGAGCAGACGCTGATCCTCAGGCTTCTTGGCCTCCTCGGCTACATTTATGTCGAAAGCCACAGGGCCTTGCATCTCCTCGCCTTTGTCATTTACGACAATCTGGCGGGTGATATATTTTCCGAAATCGTCTATCACTGAGGCGCGGTCGGAGGTGATGTGGACCGACGCGAGTATCTGGCTCATCTTGTCGGCGCGGGCATTGTCGTTCTGCCGGTCCTTGAGCGCCATGGCGGTGAAGGCCAGCACTGCACCGACAAGGATTACCATCACGGTGATGTAGACAATCGTATAGACGTTGCTTTGCTTGTTAATCATCTTAATTGTTATTCTGCGGTTTTCACACGTGCGAGACGGCGGCGCACATTGGCCTCCACAACGCAATAGTCGATAAGGGGTGCAAGGGCGTTCATCAGCAGCACCGACAGCATGGCGCCTTCGGGATAGCCGTTGTTGTAGGTGCGTATGATGATTGCCACCGCGCCCACCAGGAAGCCATAGATATATTTGCCCAGACTGGTGCGGCACGATGTGACAGGGTCGGTGGCCATGAACACTACTGCGAAAGCGAAACCGCCAAGGCAGAGTTGCTCGCCGACGGTGAGGAACGATGCCGGATATGTGGGCGTGGCGAAACAGTTGGCTATCAACGACATCACAGCGCCGCCCGCAAAGGCCGAAAGCATGATTTTCCAGCTGGCGATGCCGGTGAGCAACAGCAGCAGACCGCCGAAAAGTATGCAGAGTGTGGAGGTCTCGCCGAACGAGCCGGGAATGAGACCTAAGAACATCTGCCACAGGTCGATGGCCTGTCCGCCGGCGGTGGTCATGGCCTGACCGACAGCTTCGGCCGAAGTAGCGCCCGAAGTTGCCACCTGACCGAGGGGAGTGGCGCATGTCACTGCGTCGGCGGCTCCGCTGAGGTCGGGTCCGATGCCGAGCATCGAGCCGTGGGCCACGAAAACCTGATCGCCGCTCATCTTAGCGGGATAGGCGAAGAAGAGGAAGGCGCGGGTCACCAGCGCCACATTAAATATATTATAGCCTGTGCCGCCAAAGACCTCCTTGACGAAAATCACGGAGAATGCAGTGGCAACGGCTATCATCCACAGGGGAGTTTCCACGGGGCATATCATGGGAATGAGAATGCCGGTGACGAGAAATCCCTCCTGGATCTCTTCACCGCGCCATTGAGCCACGATGAATTCGATGCCCAGGCCCACCACGTAGGCCACTACCAGAGTGGGCAGCACAGCCAGGAAGCCATAAAGCATCAGTTCCCAGAAGGGGAACGATGTGGCTCCGGCTGCCAGCCAGTGCTGATAGCCGGTGTTGTACATGCCGAAGAGGAAGCAAGGCATCAGCGCCAGAACTACAATAATCATGGTGCGCTTGGAATCCATGGAGTCATGGATATGCACACCCGACCGCGAGGTCTCGGAGGGCGTGAACAGAAAAGTGTCCATGCCGTCGTAGACCGAACGGAATGCGTGGAGCTTGCCCCCCGGCTCGAATGCCGGACGGGCTTTGTCCATCAGTTTTTTCAGTGCTTTCACTTTTTTAATTATGATGTGGTGAAATCGTTATTGCTTATTCTTGATCGGGGATATTGAGCATTGGAGGGGGCGACGTGCACGGGTCAGGAAAGCTCCTTGCGGAGATAGTCGAGACCTTCGCGCACGGTCTTCTGCAGCTCGAGTTTCGATGTGTCGACATATTCGGCGGCTGCGAAATCCTCAGGAGCCACTTCATAGATGCCCAGCTGCTCCATGCGGTCGATGTCTTTGGCGATGATCGCCTTCAGCAGGTATTCGGGCAGGATGTCCATCGGGAATACTTTGTCGTATTGTCCGCTCATGATCATTGCACGGCGACCGCCGAGCAGACGGGCGTCGGGCTTGAACAGCCGGCGTGAGAAGTGGCCGGGGAACGAGGGGCTTACGCTCTCCTTGGCAGGGCTGAGCGATGCCCATCCCATGAATTCGGTGACATCGTCGCCCTCGGGTATCACGGTGATCTGTGTATATGGAGCACGAAGATAACCGTCGGCTGCAACTTTCTCGCCTGTGAGCACGTTGCCCGATATGATGCGTTTATGGCTGTTGTCTTCTGCTATGTTCCCTTTGATCAACGGAGCGATTTCCGCGCCGATGAGAGTCTTGATCCGGCAAGGTTCCTTTACTTCCGAACCGGTGACGGCCACAGTGGTCGAGCAGTCGAGCCGCCCGGTGAGTGCCAGATTGCCGATGCGGCGGAGCGTGGCGAGCGACAGCGTGGCCACTGTCTCCCCCTTGTTTACAGGTTTTACGGCGGCTATCATTGTGCCGGCGTTGGAGGCGGGGTAGGGGCCGTCGATGTCGACCATCACCGCACCGCGGAGATCGGGGAGTTTCATCTCCTTGTTGCGGCTGACATAAACGTTGCCTGATGTGAGAAGTCCCAGCAGTTTCACTCCGGCGGTCAGTGCGTCGGTGTCGGCGTCGGAAAAATGTTTCTGACTCACGGCAAGCGGAGCCAGATCAAAACCGGTGACGAAGATGTCGCGGAACTGTGCGTCGGCTCCCGGCACAATGTCGAAGGGGCGCTGGCGCATCATAGCCCACTGTCCCGACTGAAGCAGCAACCGGCGCGCTGCATCGGCGTTGTCAAAGACATCCTTCACGGGGAATGTCACGGCATCGGCGCCGTCGACCTCAACAATCACGCGCTCGATTTTGCGCCGTTCGCCCCGGACCACGGCCTTGAGTGTGCCCGCGGCGGGGCTTACCACCTTAAGGTCTTCATCGGTCTTGCTGTGGAAAAGCGCCTGCCCGGTGGCTACGGGATCGCCCTCGCGCAACTCCATGCGGGGTATGATTCCTGTGAAATCGTCGGGGACGATTGCCACCGTGGCTGTGGGGCACTCGCGGGGCTTGGCTGAGGTGTCGGCCACCGCTCCGGCGAGCTGCAGGTCGAGTCCTTTCTTTATTTTGATTCCGATACTCATTATAAATGTGGTGGTTTATTACGGAAATATTTCTTTAATTGCAAATTTGTGCACAAAGATAGTGATAATTTTTGTATCTCATTATTAATAAATCAAAAAAATCCGCTAAATTTTCCGAATCGCATACTTTTCAATGCAAAGCGACCGTTGAAACAGCGATTTCACTCCTCTACGGCGTGGTTGACGGCTTAGGTTGCCACCCTTTCCGAGCCCGGAATATCCGCTGAAGAATCATCAGAAACACTCAGTGATTCCTCTCGGGAAAAGTATAAAAAAGTAAAATAAACAAAGAAAAATTTTGTTAGTTAAAAAACTATCCATAATTTTGCATGAAGCTTTTGCCATGGAGTAGTTTTGCACACTTTTAATGCGCCTTCACGATTCATGAAACATCGCTCCCGCTATCTTGCCGGCGGGTGCCCCATATACAAAAAAACTATCAATCTTCAATAAATTCAAATTTAAAAGTACTATCAAGTTATGGAAACTCAGAAGCCTAACGCTCCCCAGCGCAACGCTGTAAAGCCCGGCAGCAACGTGCGTGGTATCAAAAACGCATTCCTGGTAATCATTGCATGCTTCATCATCGCAGTGATTCTCTTCCTCTTCGTTTTCGGTAACCCCTCGCACTTCGACGCTGAAGGCTACACCGGCGCATCCATGTGGTTCGCACCTGAGGAGTTCGCTAAAGCTCATCCCCTCGATCTGGTCGGCACCGTGTTCAAAGGCGGTATCATCGTGCCTATCCTCCAGACCCTCTTCCTCACCGTTATCGTTCTCTCTGTTGAACGTGCCATCGCACTGAAGAGCGCCAAGGGCAACGGCTCCATCGCTAAATTCGTTACCGAAGTCAAGAAATGCCTTGCTACCAACAACATCGCTGCCGCTCAGGAACTCTGCAAGAAGCAGCGCGGTTCTGTAGCCGCTGTCGTTTCGGCCGCCCTCAACCGCTACGAGGAAATGGACAAAAACACTGTCCTCTCCAAAGAGCAGAAAATCGCTACTATCCAGAAGGAAGTTGAAGAGGCTACCGCCATCGAGATGCCCTCTCTGCAGCAGAATCTCCCCATCGTGGCTACCCTCACCACTCTCGGTACACTCGTCGGTCTGCTCGGTACTGTGCTCGGTATGATCAAGTCGTTCCAGGCCCTCTCCGCTTCCGGCGCCCCCGACTCCACCGAACTCTCCACCGGTATTTCCGAGGCCCTTGTGAACACCGCTTTCGGTATCGCCACCGGTGCTTTCGCAGTAATCTCCTACAACTTCTACACCAACAAGATTGACAACCTCACCTACGCTATCGACGAAGTAGGCTTCTCTATCGTTCAGTCTTTCGCAGCCACCCACTAATCCCCTGATTACTCGGCTATTAAATCCAAATCTATATTTGATAAACAGTAAATCATGGGAAAAGTAAAAATTAAAAGAAAGAGTACGCTCATCGACATGACCGCGATGAGTGACGTGACCGTTCTTTTGCTTACTTTCTTCATGTTGACCTCTACCTTCCTTCAGAAAGAGCCGGTGACCGTGATCACCCCCTCGTCAGTTTCTGAAATCAAGGTGCCAACCTCCAACGTTGTCAATGTCCTCGTCAGCCCCAAGGGACAAGTGTTCCTGTCACTCTCGGGCGACGCTGACCCTGAGAATGCAGAGACCTGGGGTTCCGAACCTCTCCGCAAAGAAGTTCTCAAAGCGGCTGCTGCCAATTATGAGAAATTCACCGGCAAGAAAACCGGAATCACCCCCATGGACATGGAGAAATTCGCTAAAAACGCATCCTTCGGCGTTCCTCTCGCCAAAATGCACGAATTCCTGATGCTTGATCAGACCAAGCAGGACGAATGGCTCAGTGACCCCAACAACGTCAATGCCGGTATCCCCTTCAAGGGCATACCCTATGTTGATGAGAACGGGAACCAGCTCGAGACCAATGAGTTCCAGATCTGGATGCGTGCTATCTATTCTTCATCCGACACCAACATTCGTGACGCCATCCAGAAGGGCGAAGGTATTGCCGTAAAGGCCGACCGCGGTACGAAGTTTGAAACTATCCACCCCGTGCTCGACAACCTTCAGACCATCAAGATGAACAAATTCTCCGTCATGACTGCCCTTAAAACCGAAGCTGACTAATCATGGCACAGATAGAACAATCCTCCGGCGGCAAAAAGAAAAAAGGCGCCCAGAAAAAGATGTCAATCCATGTGGACTTCACCCCCATGGTCGACATGAACATGCTTCTGATCACGTTCTTCATGCTGTGTACCACCATGATCAAGTCGCAGACCCTCTCGATCGCGCTTCCCACCAACGAGAAGCTCCAGACCGAGGAACTGCAGAAAGCCAAGGAATCTGAAGCAATCACTCTCATCCTCGACACTTCCTACGATGACAAAGGCGGTATCAAAGACAACACCGTCTACTACTACACCGGTAAACCCGATTATCAGGGCCCCGGTCAGTCGAACATCGAGGTAGCTCACTTCGAAGGTAACGAAGGCGCCATGCTCCGCGGCATCCGCAAAATCCTCCACGACCGAAACAAAGAGGTTCTGCAGCAGGTTGAGCAGAAAAAGCAGGACTGGCGCAACAAAAAGATCACTGAAGAGCAATTCCAGGAAGAAGCCCGCAAAATCCGTAATAATGACAAGCTCACACGTCCTGTGGTCATCATCAAACCTATGGAAGGCGCATCCTGGGAAAGCGTAATCAGCGCTCTCGATGAAATGCAGATCAACCAGATCTCGCGTTACCAGATCGGCTCTCTTACCGACGTTGACAAGGCTATGGTCTTCGATACGCCCGACTTCAAGAAAGCCCACGAGCATGACAGCAAGTAGTGATGATGAATCTATATTTATTAACCCGCAACTAACAAAGCAAAATGGCAAAAGATGTAGATCTTTCATCAAAAGAGTGGACCGACATTATCTTTGACGGTAAAAACAAGGAATTCGGTGCATATCAGTTGCGCCGCAACTCCGACAAACGCCACAATCGCGCTGTCCTCGCCACTCTCATAGGCCTCATAGTTATCCTCGTAGGCGCATACTTCCTGGGAATGTACAACGATTTCCGTGCCAAGCAGCACGAGGCAGAGCTTCAGGCTCAGCTCGAGCAGCAGCTGGCTCAGATGGCCGAAGAAGTTCCCGAAGAAGAGGCTCCCGAAGAGGAAATTCAGGCCGTAGAAGCGCCTGAACAAGAACAGGCTCTCCCCGAAGAAATCCTCAACACCATCAAGGATACCGAAATCCAGGTTGCAGCTGACAATGAGGTAACTGAGGACATCACCTCAAAGGATGATGTCGCAGAATCGACCGCAGCGGCAGGTGCAACGACATTCGACCAGGGTACCGACAACCTCGAAGTTGTCCGCACCCACAAGGACGAAATCATTGTTGAGGAGAAGAAACCCGAACCCAAGAAGGAGGAAATCTTCGCCGCAGTAGAGCAGATGCCCCAGTTCCCCGGTGGCGAAGCTGAACTGATGAAGTACGTAACCAACCACATCAAATATCCCACCATGGCGGCTGAGAACAATATCCAGGGTCGCGTGGTAGTGAAGTTTGTTGTGAAAAAAGATGGCTCGGTTGGTGAAGTGCAGGTGCTCCGTGGCAAAGACCCCGATCTGGATAAAGAAGCAGTGCGTGTAGTTCGCACCCTGCCTAAATTTATCCCCGGTAAGATGAATGGCCAGGCAGTGTCCGTATGGTTCACCCTTCCCATCAACTTCAAGCTCCAGCAGTAATCCCATTGCCCTTTTATAACGGCGGCGCGATCCACAGGATGGCGCCGCTTTTTTTGTGTCCCCATCCTCCCATTGTTTTTCTTTTTTCACCCCATTGCTTTGTTTCCCCGGTTAAGTTTCACCCCCGGTCATTAATGGATCATATAGGATAGAAATATCAACCCCGGCTGTTTTCACAAAGAGCCGGGGTTTTCAGAGAATTTAATTATCAGAAGATCTTTTTTGAATGTAAGAAAGATTGTATGATACCTTACTAACTATACTTTAGCAGATGACAAAAATTAATTTTTGTCAGTTAGATGATTGATTTTTAATTAGTTATTACTTGTAAAAGTCCCTGAAAATTAGTAACTTTAAAGAAAAGTTTGACCGCTTTTTCCATGA
>ENA-ORSY01000327-ORSY01000327.1-human-gut-metagenome-genome-assembly--contig:-NODE-327-length-50974-cov-4.829946_pt1 | contig 50974 bp, 59 predicted proteins | sample MGYA00242193_ERZ509160 | MGnify/ENA primary metagenome ERZ509160 (study PRJEB26280, sample SAMEA2338670) | human gut metagenome | biome: human gut; feature: human-associated habitat; material: faeces...
GGACGTTGAGTGCGCAAGGTGATACTTTATATGACCTTCACTTTTGCATTCAACGTACCTAAAATCAGATTTAACCGAAAAAACAAAAACCATGAATGAATAATTGGTTGCTAAAAAGTAACCGCTCGCTTTTATACCCAAACCAACAAATGACCCAAATCTGTTTAGGAAGGATAGATACAAAATGGCAAGAAGGAAAACAAACGACTTGGAAAATCAGATGTCGCTCATGGACATGATGGCATCGAAAAGTCCCGAATATACCGAAGAAGGCCCGGAAGAACTCTTGGACCCCGGCGAGGACATGGAGGACAGTGAAGGGCAGACGGATAAGCCCTTCAAACTCGTGGCGAACAAGACCACGAAGGCAAAGGCGAGCATCTCCACGCAGGCGTTGAGTGTTGTGAAGGCGGTATATGCTGATACGGTCGAAACGAATTGGGAAGAATTGTTTGACGGGTTCGACAGACTCTATGCTATCACTTTTTCGTCCGGTATCGAGTTCGTGAATAAGGTCATCAACAAGTTCTCGTATGCGGAAGTCGTGTTCGGATGCGAGAAAATCATCGCCAACGACATTGCTGCCATCATGTCGGTGCAAATCGACAGCGTGCAGCGGCTCGCTAAGTCTAAGTCGGCAGGAAACCTTGCGAACCGCCTCGATGACGGGTCCTTGCAGCTGTATGTATCGCGGGACACGAAATCGCACGAGAAAATCTTTATCTTGGAGAGCGCTGACCATAAGCGTGTCCGAGTCATCACCGGCAGTGCGAATATGTCGGCATCGGCGTTTTGCGGCATTCAGCGAGAGAATATCGTCTGCTTCGATGACGAGGCGGCATTTTCGCATTACAAGGTTCTGTTCGAGACCTTCAAGGAAACCTGCTCCGACAATGTCTCCTATAAGGCAGTCGTGAACACCATGAACCAGGAAGATTATCTGAAAGAGAACATCAAAGAAGTGCCCGTCTTTCAGTCTATTGAAAAGCAGAAGCTTGTCTTTCTGGAACAGGCACAGCCTGAGGATGAGGTCGAATACGAGATAGTTGCCGATGTCAAGAAAATGCAGGAACTCGTCAAGCCAATCATGCCTAAGATGCCGGTACAGGCGAATCGTATTGTAGTGGCAGCGGAACCGATGCGCGTTTTCGGGAAACGATATACCGAGGTGCGGCGTGTGGCAGCTGAGGCAGTTAAGCAGCTCCCGAAATTACATATCGACTATGATGCCGGGACCATGACCTTCAACGACGAGAATATCGACCTCAATCCGAATCTCAGCGAGGTGGCAAAGAACATCAAGAGCATCCAGAAGTTCTTCTCAGGCATGGACTACTTTTACGGCGATGTCGAACAGGCCAAGAAGGACTACTTCAAGTACATGACCTGGTATCTGGCTACTCCGTTCATGGCGTATCTGCGGTATTTCGCATCGAGAAACAACTACGATACGAAGCTGTTCCCGATGTACGGCGTTATATACGGCGACTCAAACGGCGGCAAGACGACCTTTATAAAATTTCTTGTCAAACTCATGTGCGGTGAGACCGTTAAGATGAACACGACGGAGGATTTCACAGCCACAAGAATCGACGGCCTCAAACGAGTTTGTGAGGGACTGCCGCTGAACATCGACGACCTCGCCAAGACCCAGTTTCAGAACCATTCAGAACGGGTAATCAAGAACGATGAATGGGGTATCTCGGACAGGCTCGTGAACTATCCTGCTGTATCTATCACATCGAATAAAATTACCTCGCTGACAAAAGACCTCTCGAAACGTGCTATCATCTGTCGAATTGGTGCTAAAATCGACATCGAGCGCGGTGCCAAGAACTCGAAGCGTGTGAATGAGAGTATGTCGGAGCTGACAACCGCGTTCTATGGCGAATATGTCCGCCGAATGCTTGTTTGCATCGATGAGATGACGACGGAAATGCGTGAAAATGCGAATGGCAAGGAATACTTCCCGGATATCTTCCACGCTTCGTCTAGTGTCATTGCAGATATCTTCAAGGCATGCGGAATCGATTTGCCGGACTATGTGCGTATCCTGTACTATAACGACTATATGGGTGATGAGAGCATTGGTCGTGCTGCAATTGAGAAAATCGAACTGGCATGGCAGGCTGACCCGAGCAAGTTCCGGGTCGATAAGAAGCAGAACAGGCTCATTTACTCCTATCCGCCGGATGGACCGTGGTACGAACTGAAATACATTGCAGATGAGCTGCCGAACTCCCTCGAAGCAGAGATTTCTGGCGGCAACCAGCTTATCATGAACTACGAGCAGGCACAGAAATTGTTCGGCATCAAGTTTCGGCGCTGGCTGGGCATCTTTAACCTCTAATATGCATGGCAGGTTCTTTTCGGAGCCTGCCTTCTTATTTCGCAAAAATAGTTGCCCATTTGTGCGAATTGCAGACAATCAGAAATAAAGCATAAAGCAAAGGAGCTGAGTACCATCTCAAAATTTGCAAGCAAAAAGTTGATTGAGCGAAATTGGAATATCATGAAAGACTACGGCAACGGCTATTCCATTGAGGAGCTTGCCGCAAAATACAGGTTGAGCGTCCGTACATGCTATCGAGCGTTAGACGACGCGAAACAGGAGGCCAGAATTCAGTTGGCGCAGGTAGAGGATGCTAGAAAGGCCGAAATTCTTGCGGCATACAAGAACAGTGTCCCTCTCAAGGAAATGATTGCGAAATTCAACGTGGCAGAAGGATATTGCAGCATGGTTGCCAATGATGCGGGCCTGACTGAAAACCGCAGAAACGAGCGCATCAAAATTCGGCAGAAACCCCGCAATGAGAATATCTTTCGAGAATACGAGAGTGGCGTACCGGTGCAGAAACTATCCGAAAAATATCAGCTCTCGGTTCCTGGTATTTACAAGGTTATCCAGCGAGTGAGAAGGCAAAAGGAGGCGATGGAGTTTTGCAATGGATTGTGAAGCAAACCAAATCGAAAGGATATGAGTTCACCTTCGATATCGTGAAAGGCAAGGTCGTTATCGGGCAGGCACACTATATCCCGAAATTGCTACGGCAGGGTTATGGCATCCGGCTGAATGATTCCAAGTTCCTGCTGCAATACATGCCAGCTGCTGACGCAAGGGCGTACATGCGCGGCATCAACACGAAAGATATTCTGAGACACCCTTTTGCTATCCGTGAGAACAACTGCACGGTAGGCGAGATTTCCGTCATCCATACAAAAACCGGATTTCTCCAAGGATACAATTCTATCGCCATGCAGCTGTATGGCGAGGAATACCAGAGCTACAAAATTGGTTTTGGAAAAGAAGGAGTATGCTGCCCTGTATTCCTTTGCGGACAGCAAATCGCCCAAATCAATAAGAGCGCGGTGGTCAAGGATAATCTGGATGAATACCTGATTTACGCAGTGAATGAAAAGGCACTGATGCCGTCCGTCATGTTCGCCATTTATATTGATGGGATATACTACGCAAACCGAGGCATGTATGTGGATGACGCAACGACTATCAACTGCGAATACAGCTTGAACGAGGAAGTCCTGTCCCACTACGACCCGAATTTTGTCAAAGGACTATGACTCCGATAACTGGTATTCACAGACAATATCATGTTGCGAAACTGTGCGAATTGCAGACAATTAAAAGTGAATGAATTACAAAAGCTACAGAGGATAAACAATGAGCTATGAACCCATTATCACACCGGGCAGGAATTTCTTTCTTGTCTCGACGGAGTACAAAGAGAGCTGCTTTGCCTGGTGCCGCAAGCAAATTAGAGCGACACTGAGGACCTGTCAGGGACGAGTCATCATCATTGATGCAACGGGCGAGTACGCCGACTTGGCGCTTGAACATGACAGATTGATTCGAGAGAAAATCCCGTCCATCATTTATCGGTATAAGCTGGTGGACGGGAAACCGTATATTGCTCATGTCATTGAAATTGATACGGAAGCAAATGAAGCACCGCACCTGATTGTATACGATATCAGCCGGACCATAATCACCAGCTGGAAGGTAGGCGTGGAGGCAATTGATAAAATCCTGCAATCCTATGCCGTGATGCAGGACAGTGAAATCGCGTGGCTGTATGTTCCGCTGGACTTATATACCAATGTCAAGCCCGAAAGCGAATCCTGGAACATTTTGGAACGAACTATCAAGGGTAATGAAGGCAAGCTCATGACAGTACTGACGACTCGCAAATTCACCATTGGGATGGTCCAGCGCTGTTTACATATGGCAAAAATCAAAAATAATTTGGAGGATAACAAATGACCAATGAACAGCTGAGAATCGCATTGACGGCGAATGCCGTTACCAAACAAACCCGAAACCATTTTGGATTCAGTGACCCGTGTGGAAAAACGCTGGAAGAATACAACAAGTCCGCGATGCTGTGCTGCATGACAGCGGCGCAGAGAATGAACACGCCGGGTTTTGAGCGTGTTTTGGCTGCGCAGATTTTTCCCTGCTTTACCATTGGCTGCTGGAATCAGACGAAGACGGTCTATGATTTTGACTACGAGTTTCAGAAAATGCTGATGGATACGGATGACGTGGCAATTCATCAGGATATCCTGCAGCGACTCCCGGTTCGTGATTTCTTTATCCCGGTGTATGACAGCTACGACTACAACGGTATGTTCGTGCATGTGGAATTCGACGAAAAAGAGAAAACCACAGCTTTCGGTATCGTTCTTGTCGGCCCGGCCAAAGGCAGCCATGATGATTTCACGTTCCTGACTCTGCCTGCCTGGGCCAAGGAAAATCAGAGTTTGACGGAAGCAACCCGGAGTACGAAAGAATATCTGGAAAAGGCAGCAGGACAGCGGCAAGTGAACGGTATCAGTGTTCCGGCCGTAATGGAAGAAGTGCCTTCGGTCTTTGACGACGGAACGCCTTATGTCCGGCTGGCAATCCTGTGCGCCAACTATCTTGCCAGCAAGAACCCTGATGTCCGCTTGGAAACTTCCAAAAAGCGTGACCGCCCGGTATTCGTGTTTCAGGGAAAGGCACAGCGCATCAACATTAAACCGTATACCGTTAGTGAGAATGCGGCCAAAGAATACAAAAAGAATGGGGAAGGCAAAACCCCCCGCTGGCGGCATTACTGGTGCGGCAATGGCCGGGAACGCCGGGAATGCAAGTTTATTTACTGATGGCGGTGAGGGTGAATCATGGCTCCCCATACTTATCAGGACCCGATTGGGTTCTATGAATGGTTCGATGACCTTCCTTATGCTATCCAGGATAGTATTCTGAAACACCTGCCGCATATGGAAGGCGAGGAATGGCTCATTGTCATTATCCTTGCAGCTCTTCTTCTGATGATTCTGGTTTCAGCGTATCTGGGCTTTGCAAGACATAATGTCAAAAAAACGAGTGAACGACTCAACGCTTTGAAAGAGCTGAACAACACGACTGAATTCATGCCGGTCGAGGCGCAGTACCGCTACTATCTACGTTCTGATACGAAGCTGGAATACGAGGAGTTCTCGCTCCCGAAATTCTTCCGCCGCGAAGTGAGAGAAAACTTTAAGCTGTTCAACACTCTTCTTGGCAATGCTCGGGCAAACACGGTATTGTATGAAACATACGGCCGCGAAATCCAGGAACTCCCGGATTGGACAGAATCGGATGACGATTGCGGGCGGCATATCCCGTTCTTTCTCTACCACAACATCGAGAAAGAGTTGTACGATGAAACTGTCCTGGACTGCCCTGTAACGAGCCCTGAGTTTGTCTGTACGAAAAGCTATCTGCCCAAAGATGCCAAAGAGCCGATTGAGACAGAAGAAACCTATACGCTGGAAGAGCTCGAAGAGTACATACGCCGCTTGAAGGTTGCAGCCGATGTCAAGAAGAACAGCCAGAACGCAGGCTGAAAAAAGTCAGCAGCCATAAGCAAGAAGCAGGGCCCTGTGTTTCATGGTTCCAGAACGTCTTCCCACCTTAATTTTACCAGTACTTTGATATTTTGTGGCCATTGACAAACGGCGCAAAAGGTGCTTGGGTTAAAAGCCCTTGCAAAAAGTGCAATATCCATATAATAAGAAATCCAAAAGGGAGATACACATTATGAGTGAACAGAAAGAAAATGCTCAGCTCGAAGCTTATCGGAAACTCGTTGACGATTTCAAGCGCTTCGTCAGTTCTGAAATTCGGGCAGAAGAGAACAACTACAGGATTGTGGACATGACTTCCGAAGATGCCGAAATCGATGACCCGAGCGTTCCGGTGACTCAACTGGAGGACGAAAAAGCAGAGAAGCTTGCCGGTATTTGCATGGACCTGTCCAATGCCACGCTGTGGCTCTACTACAACCGTGACAAATTTGCAAACGTCGAGTTCATGCCCCTGACTGATGAAACTCTGAAAGAATACCAGAAGCAGGCTCAGAATGCTCTGAATGAACCGAAGAGCCCTCTGTATCTGAAATCCTGGTATCAGCTCATTGAAATGTTGAGTCAGGAATGTATCCCGCAGCGCTACGAGGACGACGGTCAGCGATATACAGACGTCTATGTGAACACCTATATGCTCATGTACCTGACCATGACCCGACTCAAGAACGGCGGAACCTTTACACGCCTTGCAAACGGGCAGGGAAGCGATGCTGTGAAAATCACGACTATCGCAATGTACTACTTCTCCAGCCTTTTGACGGTTCTCTGCACTGAATATTAAGAAATTTTTTCCCGTGTGAGCAGCGACGCTCATGCGGGAATTCTTTTGTAATTTTCTATTGTCAATCTGTGCGAATTACGTACAATGAAAAATATAAACCAAAAATATATCTTATCGTTGTCCCGCATGAGTTGTTTGTGCGGGACTTTTTTGTTTGCGGAAAGGAAATGCACTATGTACGGTTTATCAGAAGAAAGCTTAACGATTGTTGGTGTTATTTTGATTGTGGTTGGTGTCGCTATGATTGGTTGGGGATTTGAATGGAATCAGGACATTACCAATGATAAACGGGTCGGAACCGTTGTCAGAGACATTGGCGTTATGGTTTTGGCGACCGGCATTATATTTGTGATGCAGCGGGCAATGAACTAAATTGGGAAAATGTAAGGCAGGCTCATTTCGGGCCTGCTTGTTTTTTGGGTGAAATATGATTACAACAAAGAAGATTGACCCACGGCCATATCAGCAGAAAGCTGCTGCGGCGATTCATAGAGAGTGGGATGCCGGGAATAAGAAAACGCTGGTTGTGATGCCGACCGGAACCGGCAAAACTATTGTGTTTGCAAGCATCGTGAACGACCAGGTGGCAAAGGGTGAACACGTTTTGATTCTTGCGCACCGGGAAGAGCTTTTACAGCAGGCAAGCGACAAGCTCAAGATGGTGACGGGGCTAGAGACCGCGTTAGAGAAAGCGCAAAGCTCGGCGCTCGATTCCGATAAGATGGTCGTGGTTGCCAGTGTTCAGACTCTCTCTAAGCAGAATCGGTTAATGAAGTATCCGCGTGATTATTTCGGGACTATCATCATTGATGAAGCGCATCACACGGCAGCCAAAACTTACAAGGGAATTCTCGAGCATTTCATCGATGCCAAAGTGTTGGGCGTGACCGCAACACCCGACCGAAGCGACATGAAATCCCTATCTGATATCTTTGATAGTCTTGCATTTGAATATAAGCTCCCGGATGCAATTCGGGAAGGATATCTCTGCAAAATTAACACGAAGACAATTCCGGTCGAGGTAGACATCAGCAAGGTTCATATCAATGCCGGTGATTTCAGTGCTCAGGACCTCGGCAATGTTCTTGACCTGTATCTGGACACGATTGCGGATGCCATTGTGCGAGAATGCCAGAACCGAAAGACTGTCATCTTTACGCCTCTGGTACGAATCAGCAAAAGACTGTGTAATATCCTCAATAAGCGAAACTTCAAGACCGCAGAAGTCAACGGCGCGTCTGCGGACCGGAAGGACGTTCTGAAAGGGTTTGACAATGGCGAGTACAAGGCGCTGACGAACGCGATGCTCCTGACGGAAGGCTGGGATTGCCCGACCGTTGACTGTATCATCTGCTTGCGTCCTACCAAGAGCCGTAGCCTGTATGCGCAGATTGTGGGACGCGGAACACGCCTATGTGAAGGGAAAAAGAATCTTCTCGTGCTGGATTTCCTGTGGCTGACAAAGAAACATAGTCTTTGCCATCCTGCTGATATTTTCTGTGAAGACCCGGAAGTGGCACAAAAGACCACCGATATGCTGGCGGATGCGGCACTCACCGGTTCGAATAGCCAGGAGAATTTCGGGAGTCCCGAATTGGGGCTGATTGAGGCAATCGAGGAAGCACAGACTGAGCTGGACGAGGAAAAGCGGAAAGCACTGTGTGAACTCGAAAAGCAGGATACGATTCAGCGCAAGCTCAAGGCACAGCGTCAAAAGCCGAGAGGATTGGTTGACCCGCTGCAGTACATTTTCAGCATCGAAGCGCCGGAACTCAACGATTATCAGCCGATGTTTGAGAGTGAGAGGCAGGAGCCTTCCGATGACATCATCGATAGTATTTCGTGCTACGGCGTAAAAGGGGATGCCATCAAATCTCAGGGCCTTGCCGCTGCAATTCTCAAACGACTCATTGCTCGCAGAGCCAGCGGAATGGCTACCCCGAAACAGATTCGGTGTCTTGAAAGTTTTGGGTTCGTCCATGTTGGGCGCTGGACATTGCGCTATGCAAGCAGCTTTTTGGACATCATCAGTTCTCATGACTGGAAACTTCCGAATGGGTTCGACGCATCCACGCTGGACCCGGAAAAGAATACGGCAGAAGACCTCGCCAAGCTGTATCCAGACTACAAGGAAGATGAGACGAAGAAAGCACCGCGTGGGGATGCTTTCATCTGCTGCTACTACGATGCAAGCTACAATTTGGCTCGCAAGAAGGTCTGCAACAGTGAAAAAGAAATGTTGAATCTGTATTATTCACTGTTCAATACTTGCGAAGCAAAGTACTTCTATTGTACGAAGGAAGCTGATGCATGGATGGCAGAAAAGCAGAATCTAATTGCCAGAAAGACTGGAACACCGATTCCTGCCGCACAGCCGACTCAGGCAACACCCGCAGTACCTCCTCCCTTTGTCCCGACAGCTCCCGCTAAGAGCCACGAATATTATTGCTGCCTTGCCCGATGGGATGGGTCCTACATTGGCTATGAAACTTACAAGAGTGAGCAGGCAGCTCAGAATGCCCGAAAGCAGATTGCCCGGCGCGGTGAGACGGCAGTGTATGCCACAGTAGAGGAAGCCGAAGCGTGGGTCGAACAACAGAAGGCGGCAAGAACCAGGAGGTAACAAGATGCGTACAAACAAGACGGCAAGCCACATTTACTATGAGCTTGACCACGATGTGCAGGAATATACGAAACGGCTTTTAGCCAAAAAAATTCTGCACGCGGCACAGCAGAACAATGCCGCTCCGTTATCTGATAAAACGGCAAAGAAGACTGCTGAGACGGCAGTATTTCTAACCGAACGCCTCGCGCTTTTGTATGAGCTGAATTCTGGATTCCGAGGCATCCGATTCAGCACTTTCGGAGAACAACCTGCTGTTTACACTACCATGGTCCAGCACAATGCTCCGCTGTACGATGAGCTGATGCTTGGGCGGGCCTACAACCTCGCCAGCTTCCTTGCCGCTGAAAGTCCCGATATCAGAGAAGTGGTTTTGATGAAGCATGGGGTTTTGGCGGCAATTTATAATGCTGCTGCGCACATGAAAGAGCGGACTCCGGAGCCGGGAAAAATCTCGGTTCAGAGCCAGCTGTTTGTGTCTACGGCAGTTGAGTTGTTTGATGGTCTTTTGAGTACAGCAGTAGAGAAAAAGAACAGCGGCAATAAAACCGCCGCATGAGATAGAGAATAGGAGATTCGTATGATTCGATTCAGAAAAGATACCCCTCGCTACTGGTTTATGAGTAACTATTATTCTTGCGAATTTGTGATGAATGGGATTCGTTACAAGAATGCCGAAGCAGCGTTTCAGAGCCACAAGGTTCCGCTGGAAGAGCGCAAACAATTTTCAGACATGCCTCCGGCAACGGCTAAGCATTTTGGCCGTCATGTGGCTTTCCCTGCCAACTGGGACGAAACCCGGGACGATGTAATGCGCCGCGTGGTGATGGCTAAATTCGAACAGAATAAAGACCTCAAGCAGCGTCTCCTCGAAACGGGAACGCAGCCAATCGAGGAAGATACCACCAGTTGGCACGATAACTACTGGGGAAACTGCCATTGCCCGAAATGCCGGAACATCCCGGGTCAGAACCGGCTTGGGATTATTCTGATGGAAACGAGGGACAAGCTAAAAAAACAAACGAGTAAATAATATTTGCGAGTCATTTCCTTTTTTAAGACAAAAGGCTGCCGCCCATCACGGGTAGCAGCCTTCTTTTTTTGTTTAGTGGGTGTCGTGGCACACATGCTCGAAATCGACGAGCAGCTCATTTGCTGCCTTTTGCACACATGCTATGGCCGGTTCATCCTTGACTTTTTCAGGTAAAAGGATAAGGCACGGACGGTTAATATCAGTTGAGCTGCTATAGTGGCAGGAGAGCAACTCTTCTCCAAATTCGTGATTAAGGGCGGAGGCAAGACATTTACCGAGCAAAGCACAATCCTCATCTTTCGCCAAAAGCCTATCCGCCTCATCGTAGTTAATGCGGCCGTTATCGAGACATATACGGTCAAGAAATGCACGAACAGAAGCAGATGCGCTCATGGCATCTATAGTCTGACGATGATTCTCAAGAAAAATGCAAAATATCGGCTTTTCGATTTCATCCAAGTAAAAGCCAAGGCCGGTAATACGGGTATTGGTATCGGTTTGTGTCATAGGAAACACCTCATCCATTATGGCAGCGAATCACCTTGCCGCATTCAGAACAACTCACTGAACAACTTCGCCAAGGTCATTTGCATATTTCGGGTCACACATCATGAAGTAGTTGACGGGGCCGTACTCCAGACCGAGCTCCTGCGCGTATGCCTTGATAGCTTCTAGAACGTCCTCTCTCTTGAGGCCAAACTTGGAATGCAGACGGGCAAACTCTTTGTCAGAGACAGAAACGCAAGAGCAATTTTCTGCATCGGTTTCTTTGCTGCCCAGCATCCCGTCAAAGATGTCCTGTCCTGCACAGAGAACCGTCTCATTGTTCATCGCATAGGCGATAACGGAAGCCTTACAGTCAAAGTCGCTGTCTTCCACAAGGAAATCCTCAGGGTGGCCGTGACGTTCAACAACGTTTTCATAGATGTCCCGGAGTTCGATAGGAGCAGAAGGAGCGGTCAGCGCTGCTTTATGAAGGCGCATGAATTCCACAAACTTTTCATCCGAGAGGGTATCGGTATAAAAGCCGATGCCGGAAACGCGAACCTTCACTTCGCTGGCAAAGTAATCGTCAATTTTGGAGACGATTTTCTGCTGGACCCGCTTGTATGCTTCCTGAACATTGGAAGCCGTGTAAAATACCGGGAACTTCATGATGTCAATTCCCTCCGGAAGGCTCGCGTCATAAGCCGCATCAATGCCACCGCGAAGTGCCGGGACAGCCTCACGCAGTTCTTTCACAGAAGAAATGTATCCGGTGATATACAGCTCATCGTTTTTGCTGTAATGCCCGATAAGTCCCACATAGAGGGTCTGCATCAGCATCCGCTTGAAGCTGAACCAACAAAGACGAATGGGTAGAATGACATTAGCAGCCGTACCTTCCGCACGATAGGTGCCGGGGGCAGAGACCTTCTCCAGCAGAATCTGGTCGTTCTTGTCACCGTATTTTTCCTTGAAAAGAGCTTGAAGAATTTCAGTGGACGAAAGAGGAGTGGACATTGGAATCGTTTCATTCAGAAAAGAGAGGAATGCATCCACGTTGTCTTTCTGCCATGCGTCATCAGACATGCTTGCACGCTGCATAGAGAGCTTGTCTTTCCCGTCGTCAGGCAAGGGCTCATACCCACAGGCGATACGAAGCTCGTTCTCCGTGACAGCATCCGTTGCGCTTGCAATTTTCTTGATGGTATTCTCGGTCGGCTGAGCTTTTGCGTTGCCGTTCGCAAGGTTACTGATATATCCACGAGTCAGTCCTGCCTGAAACGCAAACTTACCCTGTGTTCGGGTTCCGATGGCTTTTTTAACCAGCGATGCCAGCCTTTGAAAGTCGGGCTCTTTGGGAAAGGTGGCCTCCGTATCCTTATTGCTGTTCTTTTCAAGTACCGACTTGTCCCAACCGGTGACAAGAGAATACCCAATATCCTTCAAGGATTGATAGGCAACCCCGTTCTGGTCAAGAGCCGGGGAGTATGTACCGCTGTTATCTTCCAGCTGCTCTACTGCGTCACGCACCATCCTTGCTTCGTTCATCAGGATGACGTCCGGGGCTTCAAGCCGGGCAAGACTCTTGTACCGATTATTGAGGCGCTCGACTCGTGCGGCCAATGCAGTGATGTTGGCAACTTGGTCTTCCGTTGCATGGGCAGAGATATCTGCACCAAGTTCAAAATGGTTCAGTGCAGGAATATCCACGCCTTTGCTCTTGGCGAATTCCACAATGGCTTCCGCGCCATAGAAACGCTTCTCATGGGCTGCGACAACTTTCGTTATCGTGTCGGCCGAGTTGTCCAGCTCAAGCACTTCACCTTTTCCGGCATCCTCGACATAACACCTGGCGTTGGTGAGAAAGCCTTTCAAAAAATCAGCATCCACATCCAGCTTCTTAGCGATGCCGGGCAGCTGCTTATAGAAAATCACGGGCGTGGCGAGGTTAACAGAAATCATGGTGTACTCCTTTCGGATATGTCATTTGCTGTATAATAATGTCATCTTCTGTAATTATAATAGCACATCTCGTACTAAAAAGCAAGCGCTAATTTACAACAAATGGCAATAAAACACACAAGATGACATATTTGGGCAAAGCGGTTGATTTCCGAGCCTTTGCTACCCCATGACGGAACGTGCCCTGTGCGTCTTGTCTATGCCACAGTTTTGCCACGATTTGCCATATTTTTGCCTTGTGCATCCGTGCGAATTGAATATGATGGGAAATATAAGATAAATAAGTGTAAGCCGCAGAGATTATGTTTCTGCGGCTCTTTCTTTTGTGGTCCCCATGCGGATGAAAATGTCTGCGTGGGGATTTTAATTTTAGGAGAATCTATTATGGTAAAAGCATTTCGCACGGAAGACGAAGTTCGTGACAGTGCCAAGCTGGTTCTTGGCTTTGATAAGACCGAAGATGGAGTGCAGCAGGGGACTGGGCAAATCACTACCTTCAACCAGTTGGGGTTCCGTGGCTGCAATGACAAGCCGGATGGCTGGTATCTGCCGGATGACGCCAGCAAACCAGCCATTATTCTGGAGACAAAATCGGAAACAGAAGGCGTTTCCAAGGAAAAGCATGTCAAGGAACTGTTCAAGAACATCGATGTAGTTGCCAAGAAATACTCCAAGACCATCGGTATTCTTTATAGCGGCAGTGCTATCCGCGTGTTCAAGAACAAAATCGAGCTGTCTGATGCGTCCAAGCGCTTGGAAAACAAGGACTACTATATCCGCCTGTGTACGAGCCAGAAACTGGATAGTAACTACATCTTCGAAATCACGCAGAAAATCAACAACAGCCTGCATTTCAAGTTCGGCATGACGGACTTGCAGGACCGGATGATTTTCACAGCTTGTGCCCTTGTCGCCCAGCGTTACAACCCTCAGAACGGTCTTCAAAAGCTGAAAGACATGGATTACAGCACCTTCCATAACTGGATTTACAGTGCCCTGTCTAAGGCTCTGGAAGATGATAAGAAGCAGAATAGCAAGCTGGATGTACTCTTGGAGGAGTATGCCTCTGTCCGTATGTCTATTACGGAAAATCAGGAAGCCATCAACGATTTCATCGACAATGTCTGCCAGATTGCCGACCTCGTCAACTCCGATAACTGGAATGGCGAAGATGTCATGGCTATCTTCTTCAATGAGTTCAACCGCTACCGTGGTAAGGCTCAGGCGGGACAGGTGTTTACTCCTGACCATATTGCATCGTTTATGTACCGACTCATTGATGTGAATATGAATGACCGGGTTCTGGATGCCACCTGTGGTTCCGGCACCTTCCTCGTTAAGAGCATGTGCAATATGATTCGTGAGGCAGGCGGCAGCAATACCAGCAAGGCGAAGCAAATCAAGTCTGAGCAGTTGTTCGGTATCGAGATGTACCGGAAAGTCTACGCTCTGGCCTGTGCCAACATGATGATTCACAAGGACGGTAAGACAAACCTTGTGCAGATGGATGCCACTTCGGCTGAGGCGACTGAATGGATTCGGAAACAGAAAATCACGAAAACCCTGATGAACCCGCCTTACGAGAGACGATACGGTTGTGCAACAATCGTTGCCAATGTGTTGGATAGCGTTCCTGCAGGTACAAAGTGTGCCTTCATTCTCCCGGATAAGAAGATGGAGAAGGAATCCAAGTTGAAAGCCTTGCTGGAACGCCATACTCTGACCACCATCATCAAGCTGCCTGAGAACCTTTTCTTCGGTCTGGGCGTTACTACTTCTATCTTCATCTTCGAGACTGGCAAGCCTCAGAATGGGCGCAACATCAAGGGCTACTATGTGGCTGATGACGGTCTGGAGACGGTCAAGAACAAGGGTCGGCAGGATGTACATGATAAGTGGCCTGCGCTGGAAGATTACTGGGTCAAGGCAATACAGGATGACAACGATGACCGCTACAACACCCGCCAGCTTATCAATCCGGCTGAACATCTGTCCTATCAGATGCCGGAGAAGCCTTTTGAATTGTACGAGGAAGATTTCATCAAGACCGTGATGGACTACGAGATGTACAAGCGCGGCATCAACGCCAAGGAGTTCGGGGACAAGTTGCTGCAGAAGGTGCTCTACGGTTCGACAGTGACCGGCACTGAGGAAGGCACGAACATTCTGGTGGAGAAGGGAGAGGACAATAATGGGGAAGATTGATACTTCCGAATGGAAGGAGTTTCGGATTGGAGATTACTTTAAGGTCGAGTATGGAAGGTTTCACGCAAAGGACGAGTTAGGAACAGGAACGGTTAACTATATTACGACCAGTGGATTCAACAACGGGATTACAAACACTTGCGAAGAAGCCACACATCAAGGTAATTGCATTACAGTTGCTTCCGACGGTGCAATGGGAGCGTCTTTTTATCAAGAAGAAGCTTTTACCACATCGAATATTGTTTCGACTTTAACTCCCTTGCCACATACCCCACTTAACAAATATAATGCGCTCTTTCTTTGCGCTATCATTTTTGGAAAGAGAGCTGAATTTGGTTGGCTTGGCTTTAAAATGAGCGTGGATAGAGTAAGAAACCTTAGGGTTAAACTCCCCACCACCCCTGATGGCGACCCCGATTGGGCTTATATGGAATCCTACATAGCAAACCTTGAAACTCAAGTCGCCGAGTCGCTGACCCTGCTGCAGGCTGCGAAGAATGCGGAGAAGAAAAAGGTGGATGCGAGGGAGTGGGGAGAGTTCCGGGTAGGGGAGTTGTTTGACGCAGCTCTATCAAAAGACGACATTCAGCCCAAGGTCATTGTGGAAGGAAATACCCCCCTCGTGTCGTCTGGAAAAGAGAATAATGGGATTATTGCGCTCATTGATAACAAGAATGCCCGTCTTTGGGAAGCAAATACGTTGACCGTAGATATGTTTGGCAAAGTATTCTATCAAGAGCAACCGTATTATGCTGTGTCCCATGGTCGAGTTAATATCCTTATGCCTAGAATGCCTATGACTAAACATTGTATGCAGTTTATCGGATGCGCTATTGAGCGAGTAACTACCGATAAATACGCTTTCTCTGAAATGTGTACGGGGACGAAGTTACTCAAGGATGTCATTTTGCTTCCCAAGGACAAGACAGGTCAGCCTGACTGGGCGTATATGGAAGAGTATATGAGGGAGATGGAAGAACGGGTGAAGGTAATGATGGGAAAATATGAAATGACAGTAAATGAGGCTGCTTTATGATTGATGTCAATGGTCCGCAAGCACAATATGACGCGGAAGAACGGTGCCTGAAAATTGCCAGAACGGCGGCAAAGTATGAATACACAAAAAATGTTATTCAAGAAATCATTGGAGATAACATTGTAGAACCAACACGGTCAAATACTCCATTAGACTTCGTAATTAAAGATAAAAATGCAGACATGCCAGTAGGCGGGATTGAGCATTTTCATGTAAGCCTCATATACGAAGGTGCTGAAGGAAACCAATTGAAAAGCACTGCGAAAAAACATGAAGAGCAGACAAAAGAACTTTTTAATAAGCACGAAAATTCAAGTGAACCTCAAGAATTAAGCACTGCATTTAATGAATTGTTGCTTTTGACAAGCGACTCAATAAATGACAGAAGGAAATTCGATTACAAAAACTATATAAAACAATTCAGTTACCAAACAGAGAAACATTTCAGCAAAATTCGTAGTTATTGTGAAACGGCGCAATGTAGTCCTGACAAAGTAGCGTTTATGATAGAAATAGTTGTTCCTAATTGTGCTGAATGGAATACAATCAACTATAAAACGCAAAGATTTGAAGCCTTACCATACGAAAAATTTCCAATAACACAGGATGTAATCAATATCATTGAAAAAGGGAAAACCCAAGAAATAAAATATGTCCTACTTGTTGTTCATGACGAATTTGGAAGTGAGACTAAAATAGTTTACGCATTTGATGTCAACGATATTGAAACATCTTGTAAGGCGCAAGACATCACAATATATGAATGTTTCGCGCCAAAGCCACTGTTGGCAAAAATACAGGTGCTTTATTAGAAGCATACAAAATCAGCGAGGTAGAAGACAATGTTTAATCCTAAGAAAACCGTCCACCAAAACATTCACGGAAATGAAGCCGCTTACTCCGGAACCGTGACCACCGTCACCCACAAGACCATCGTGGTCTTCATCCCGGCGCTCGATGTCGAGGTGGATGTCCAGCGCAACCCCGATGCATCCGTCCAGAACGGTTCTGTCCCCGAAGTAGGGGATATTGCTACTGTGCAAGTAGTGCTTGAAGACGGCGATTATAACGCCACCGCTGCCACGTTCGTGCCACAGCAGGACATCAGGGAAGACATTCCCGTCACTGATGACGACTTCTTTGATGACGATTTGGATGATGAAAAAGCAGAGGAGTATGACTGGTACAACGAGCCTCCTGCAGATGATTTTGGCAATTGGGACATTGACTGAATTATTGAGATTGGCCTTGAGTAATTCACGAAGCGTGGTATAATAGGATTATCACAAAAGGTTTTGAGCCTCCCATCGTAATCAGTAGCATGCTGACTGCGGTGGGAGGCTTTTTGTTTTTAAGGAGTGAAATAAGTCATGAAACAAACCACATCAAAACAGCATTATCTGCCAAGATATAGAATCAAATGGTTTCTTCGTCCAAATAACCAGTTTTTCGTCTATGGAAACGGTCGAAACCGGCATGTAAGAGATAGAGAAACAGGAAAGAATGACAGCTTTTTTGGCGTACAGAAAGACACTTATGAGTTACAGAGCGACTCATGGTACAACTACAAAAATCGAATTGAAACCAATTTACTGGCCAATGATGTTGAACCTGAAGACTCCAAAAAAATCGATGCATTTATAAACAACATCGAATCTAATAAAGGCGTTTCATTAGATACTACTGAGTGGATGGGAGAATATGCCTCAAGAATGTTATATCGTTCTCCCGCGTATATGAAAGAAATCAAATCATTACCGCTATCAAATGACCCCGTAGCATATTGCGCATTTATGAGTTTCACACAGAAAGGTGAACACCCACATCTTACACCGCAAGAATGGGCGATTGCAAAAAGGCGTCTGGGTTTATATAGTGATGGTACAGTTGTACTAAAAAATCCGCACAATACATTTCTTCTTCCGGATTCCGGACTTGGAATTTGTATTTATGGGAACTCAATGTTTCTGCTAACGCCATTAACCCCATCGATTTGCGCAATCACATCCAAAGGCTCATGTCCCATTCTAAGACGAATGAATGGAACAGTTGTTGGTGCAACGGTAGACCAAGTGTCTACAATTAACAAATGCTTGTTTTTTTGTAGTAACAATGAGGTTGCTTCCTTTTATAAATTGAATAAGTCGTATATTGATGACTTGAAAAACTGGTTGAAGGGTAACGAGAACAATGCTAGATAAGACATTGTCTGCATACCAGTGTTTAGATGGGGTTGATACAGGATTGCTAAAATCATCGCAGCATGGTATAATATACTCATTATAAAATCAGTACCAACAACTCAAACAAATCCCATAACGAAAGGAACCATACCATGTCTACCCTCAAAAACGGCGAGTTCGGCATCGACTTGGACAAGGAGAAAATTCTCTGGACCGACCGCAAGCGCCACACCATCTTTTCTCTGCCCCTGTCCTTCACGAAGTACACCCTGACCGAAACCAAACTTATCATCCAACGTGGCTGCTTTAACCTGCGCGAAGATGAGATTCAGCTGTACCGCGTCCGGGACATCGCGTTCAAGCAGAACTTCTATGAGCGTCTGTGCCGTGTTGGCAGCATCCATCTCTGCTCCACGGATGCTATGACACCGGAAATCGATATCCGTCGTATCAAAAACCCGCGCGATGTCAAGGAAGTGCTTTCTAAGACCATCGAGGTTTGCCGGAAAGCGAACGGTATCCGTACTTCGGAAATCATCGGGGACCATGGTCACTTCCCAGAGCCTGCCCCGCATGGTATGCCGCCTGAACCTTGCCACGAACATCCCCATGACTAATACCAGCCCGTACAGATTCGATTCTGTGCGGGCTATTTTTTGTTTACAAAGAAATTTAAAATCCGGTCTGGTCGGATTCATGAGGCATGACGGTTGACCGATTATGCGAACCTCATACAAGTCAACTACCCCACCTGAAGGAAGGCGTACTAAGATTGGCCTTGAATACAAGCAGGTTAGCAGCTTCTCCGACCACATGCAGCGGATGACTGTTGAGGAGTTTGGTGAGCGCCTGAAGGAACGGTGGAAGGCTCTAACGAGAAACCTGAAATAGAATGCTCAGTATAAGAAATGACCTACCTGCCACAAGCAGGTGGGTCTTTTTCTTTTTGTGCTGGCAGCAGCCTAAAGAGGAGGAAGCCGCCCAATGGAATGCCTATTCCAGAACGTCTTAAATTGACTCGTGGTGCGATTCGCATAGAATGAAAAGAAATGAAACAGAAAGCGAGATGAGTATAATGTTTGCAATGTGTCGAGATGGCTCAACCGTTCATGCCTTTGGAAACGCCATCAGTGTCAGCGGCCGGGGCATGAGTGAAACCTATGTTTTATGTGGGAACATGCTCACCGGCCCTCATGGGCTCAGGTCAATGAACTGCAGGAGCATCGACGAGGCGTTTTGCCTGGTGTGTGGTGTACACGGCGGCAAGAATTGGTGAAGCAAAATCCTTGATTTGTGTTGTTTTTGGGGTGTGTTAAGGTCTTGATTTGTGTAGGATTTCACCCTTTCATAGGTCTTGATTTGTGCAGAATCCCAAGGCAAATACAAGAAATCGCGAACCCAATATAAGAAATTTTGTATTGCTACAGCGTGCGAATTGCATACAATAAAAGATGTCGAAAGATAAACCACAACACACAAAAAGGAGATTTTAACATGAGCACTAGCATTCTGAAACTTGAAGCCACTGTAATCCGTCCCAAAGATTTTGACGAACTCGACGGCCTCGCCGCTTCCATCAGCTTCCCTGTCGAATACGATGATGAAGAAATTGGTAAGGCCCTGGGCGACCAGGACCTGATGGCCTATGTCGTCGGAGAGCTGCACGACCTCGTTGTCCGTATGCGTCCCGAATGGCTGGATAACGAGGATACCAGCCTGACCATCAAGGCATTCCTGGACGACGCCGAGTGCCAGACGTTTAAGGGCCTTGTTGCAATGAAAGAGGGCAGCTACACCTTCGACCTTGAAGGCTAAACACAACAGTACAAAAGCAAACCCTGCTCGCAGCAAAATGCGGGCAGGGCTTTTTTGTTTGCGTAGCTGCATCCTTTTGTCCACAGAAACCGTAGGTGCCAGGATGCGTAGCTGCCGACACGGCTTGACCTGATGTGCGAGGCTCGTACAATCAGATTTGTACGACAGATATCAAACACAAAATAGGGTTTATATTGAGCTGCTCAGTGGCCTTATGGCTGTTGGGCTGCTTTTTCTTTTGTGCGAGTTGCGTACAATAAAAATCAAGCGGAGGAAACGACCATGAAAAAATTTATTGGGACTGCTTTTGTGCTGTGCTGCCTGGCTCTACCTTTGGCTGGCTGTGAGGACGCAATCAGCACTGTGACGAGTACCACAATGTCTGAACTCGAAGATATCCCGAACCAGATATTGGCCACACCGGAAAGTGCTGAGATGAAACCGGAATACAATTACATTCATTTTCGCTACGACAACATTTGGACCGTATCCGCTCTCGTAAACTACGAAATCGTGGACAACGGGCAAAACATCAAATTTGAAATCAACGATAGCCGTTATCGTGATAAAGTCTTTTATACCAGCATGTCGAATGTAGAGCTCGTATACCGAGACAATAACGTTGATTATGGCACGGACTACACCATCTATCCAGGGAATGCTTTGAAATTTGGAAAGGGTGGTAAGTAAGATGGGCATTAGATTTATCGACGGCAATATTTTTTCACGACTGTCAACGAACAAGACGACATATATCTGCCAACAAGTGAATTGTAAAGGTATAATGGGAGCTGGACTTGCCATGCAAATTCGCAGCCAATGGCCGGTAGTATATCGGCGCTATCTGGGACTTTGCTATGGCAGTGATGGCAACAAGCTCGGTACTTATCAGGAGGTTCTGGTAGAACCGAAGCTGTATGTCGTGAATCTGTTCGGGCAGAATGGTTATAGCCGAGGTGAAAGGCAGACGAATTATGCTGCACTGGCGGCTGCGCTGTTCTCGTTTTTTAGAGACTGCGCTCAAAAGTATCAGGACGTAACTATCCGGTTGCCATATGGTTTAGGCTGCGGACTTGCCGGAGGTGACTGGAATACGGTTCTGGACATCATCAGCGATGCAGCAAAAGCCTGGAATCTGAATGTTGAGATTTGGGAACTCCAACAGTAATAGCAGAAAGACCCTTACCGAAAATCGGTAGGGGTCTTTCTTTTCTGTAGGGATGCAAATATGTACAGATTGCAAACAAATGGCACCTGCCGTTGCAGAAAAAGCACGATAGTGGGATAATATTAGTAAAGAAACAACAACATCATCAGTAAAGTAAGTGAAAAAGCCTATGACAAACGCAGAACTAAAAGCAATCGTCCAGCGCGAGGAATACGATTTCCTGCGCACTAACAAACACTTGGGGAGCAACATTTTATTCCTAACGCTTAGCGGCAGTCATGCCTACGGAACCAACGTCGAAGGCTCCGATATCGATATACGTGGCGTGGCAGGCTCACCCGAAATCTTAGGGTTTAACCGCTTCGAGCAGGCCATTGACAACCGGACAGATACAGTCATCTACGCTGTGAACAAGTTTGTCGGCTTGCTTGCGCAGGGTAATCCCAGCATTATCGAACTTCTTGGCAATGACCCGGAGCTATATGTGAACATGACGCCGGAAGGCCAAATGCTGCTTGACAATAGGGAACTGTTCTTGACTCGGCGCATTGCCTACAGCTATGGCGGCTTTGCAAACGACCAGCTCAGATGTTTGCAGATGGGTTTGCTTCGCAACAGAGTCTCGCCGGAGGCGCTCAAAAACAAATTCGAGAAGAGAAGCCTGGAACGGTCGATTACCGGATGGGGCAAGGATGACATTTTTGAAATCTCCATCAGTGAGGATACAGATAAAGAAGGCAAGCATCCGCTCCTGATTTCTTGCAGCTTGAACGATTATCCAGTCACCTCTCTAAAGTCGCTGCTAAAGAGTCTGACTACGACCATCGACCAGTATGAGCAGCCGCAGCACCCGAAAGCACAAAAAGATGCTGCCCACATCAACAAACACGCGATGCACATTGTGCGGTTGTACTACACGGCATTCGATATTCTGGAAAAAGGCGAGATTATCACTCACCGAGACAAGGAACGCGAGGAACTGTTGGCGATTCGCAACGGCAAGTACCTGCGTGAAGACGGGTCGTACGCACCCGAATTCTTTGAGTTTGTTGATGCGCTTGAAAAGAGATTTCAGGATGACGTGAGGAAAACCCCTCTTCCTGCTAAGCCTGACTTTGGAAAAATTGAGGAGCTTCTGGTGGAAATCAACAAGTCATATTTGCGGCGTATCGTGTAAAGCGGAACACCAACGACAACAACCATCAAGGCTGTACAAGATTATGCGCTCATTCGCAAGTTGCGGGTTGGCGTTCTTTTTTGCCCAAAAAACAAAAATAAAACATAGCAAAAGCCTTGCACATCTGTGCGAATCAGATATAATAACCCTAATAAGATAAGAATTGTGCCCTGGCGGCTTCTGAATTGGATGCTGCCGGGGCATTTTGTTTGTTAAGGAGAATTTGGCTATGACACTGAACGACTTGTCAAGCGAACAACAGGAATTCGTACATTTGGCATTGTCGGGCAAAAACGTATTATGTGATGCCTGCATTGGCAGCGGAAAAACATCGACCATCAACGTGCTCTGTGATGCGTACCCTCCAGAACGGCGTATCCTGTACTTGACCTATAACCGATTACTCAAACTTGACGCCAAAGACAAAATCAAAAATCATAATGTCTTGGTCCAGAACTATCATGGATTTGCAAGCCTGCTGCTGAACAAAAAGGGAATCCGGAATTGCGGGCAGGGTGAACAGCTCGCTATGGTATTGGAAAAGAAAATTCCGATTCCGCCAATTGATACTCTTATCATTGACGAGTATCAGGATATCAATGACGAGATTGCAGAACTGCTCAAATATATCCGTTCTCAGAATCCGGGCCTTCAAATCGTCGCAGTGGGCGATATGAAGCAGAAAATCTACGATGATACAGCGCTGGATGTCTGGGAGTTCATGCAGGATTTTCTCGGCCGCCATGAACAGGTGGTTTTCACGAAATGCTTCCGTATTTCCCATGACCTGGCGGAAAGGCTCGGCAATATCTGGGGAAAGACCATCAACGGCGTAAATGGTTCCTGCATCGTGGAACAGATGTCAGTCGATGAGGTGACGGAGTTTCTGAATAAACAAAACCCGAAAGATGTTTTGTGTCTGGGCGCTCGAATCGGAGCTATGACAAAGGTGCTCAATGACCTGGAAAATCGCCCCGGAAACCTCTATGACAAGCATCACGTCTATGCAAGTATCGCGGACAATGACGGGGATAAGGCGGTAGCACCTTCCTCAGATGTTGGTATCTTCACAACATTTGACGGCAGCAAAGGTATGGAGCGACCTATCTGTGTCGTGTTCGATTTCACTGAAGAATACTGGTCGTCCCGCACAAGCAAGCCGATGTCACGATATGAGATTCTTCGGAATCTGTTTTGTGTCGCAGCAAGCCGAGGAAAGCAGCGGATTATCTTCGTGAACTATGACCATCCGTTGAGCGATAAATCCCTGATGACTCCGACTGGAATGAATTGCGTGTTCCGGCATCCGTTTTCGTTCTCCGAGATGTTCGACCACAAATTCATCGAAGATGTTGATGCTTGCTATAAGCTGCTGGAAGTCACACCGATTGAGCACAACGACAATACGACCATCGATATGCAGGCAGCGGATGCCATGATTGATTTGTCCCCCTGTATCAGTATCTACATGCAGGCAGGCTTCTTTAATTCCTATGATATCGATGACGCACTCGCTTATTACATGGACCTACACAAGGACATGCAGTATTTGAAAATCAAGAAAGGCGCAACGGTCGAGGATAAGGTTCTGCTGCTCACGGCGCTTGAAACGAATCAGTGCCGGTATGTAAAACAGGTCAAGCCTCCTTTTGTGAGCGCAAAAGCCAAAATGTCGCTCAGTATGCGGCTTGGCACCGTGTTCACTCCCGATGAGTATGTTCAGGCACGCGGAGATATCGACATCCATACTAATGACCATAAAGTGATTTATGCCTCGGGCCTTGCGGATGTCGTAAAGAACAACACCGTCTACTGCATCAAGTTCATCAGCAGTCTGGCACACAAGCATTTTCTGCAGTGTGCGTGTTCTATGATTGCGCTGGGGCTTCCATATGGCGTTGTCTGGAACGTGAAAAGTAACCTGATGTACAGCGTAAAAATCAAGGATAAGGACGCTCTGATTGACGCAATCCTCAAGTGCATCACGAAACGAGCTTACAACGGCGCGGATTATTACACCTGCCGAAAAGGCTTTGTACAGGATACGGCATCGATTATCGACCGCTGGACTGACGACGGATATGCGGAAGAGTCCACCACTATCACTTCCGGAGATGGTATCGCCATCATCAAGCAAGGAAGCCGTTATTTCGTGATGGATGGAGCACGCCGAAACACTCTGAACGATAATTTTGGGCTTGGTTTTGCCGATGTGAAAGACGCTTGTCTTGCTTATGCGAAGAGTTGCGAACTTCAAAAAAACGTGGACCATGATTCTCCTTATTCCGAAGTCGAGTTCTGGCTCGACCAGAACAAGGCGTTTGAGGAATACATGACTCAGGTAAGCCATGAAATCGAGCAGCACGAAGAAGGACCGTATGCAAAATACAAGTCTTTCGCTACGCCTGCTGTCCGAAAGATGCTGGCGGAAAAGGGACTGACCATCATGTTCCCGGAAAAGGTCCTCATCAAGGTCTGGAAGATGCGCCGTGTCGAAGATGCCATGTATCAGAAAATCGAAGAAGCAAATAAGCAGAACAATTCCAATGTGCCGCTCGATGAGGCGTTCTTTGACTCTGAACTGGTGGATTCCGTCGAGGGAAATACCGAAAATACCAAGGCAAAAGCCAAACCCCAAAAGAAATCCACATTACCGTTCTCCAAGTACGGCGCAGATGAAAAGAAGAGTTACCGTGTCGTGAAGAGTCCTGAACTTTCAAAGCCCAATCAGCCGCGCTATGTTGTGGTCGAGACGGCTACCGAGAGGGTCCTGGACAACGCCAATGGATACGGATATCTCTCATACAAAGCTGCCTGGAAAGGCTATTCGTACAAGAGCAAGCATCATCTGGACGGCGCAAAGAAGCCTATGAGCAAAAGCGCAAAAGAACGGGCTAAGAAAAAGGCGGCTTTCTTTTCAACTGACTCGGAGCAGCTTAGTTTCGGCTGATTCAGACGACAGAGCTAGGACTCATAATCTCAGCGGCAGGGATGCCTTATCGCCGTTGGTGAGAGGAGGTGTTATGCACAGACTCAGAACGTTGCGCACTGTTTCGATGCAGCCACGCCAACTCGACCAACACGAATATAATCACAAATCAGGGAACTTTTTCTGAATATCAATAACAAATATCAGACATATGCCCACATAGGCAGAAAGGAATTACAGATGGGACGCTATAATTTTAATCAGAGGACTCGGGACGGCTACGAAATCTCGCCCGAACAGGCGGCAAAATGGCTTGAGAGGAACGATAACAATCGGAACGTGAACGTCGCCAAAGTCAAAAAGATGGCGAAGGACATGAGAGAAGGACATTGGGATACTACGCATCAGGGTATTGCCATCGCCTCCGATGGCACGCTGGTTGACGGTCAGCATCGGCTGCTCGCTATCGTCGAGTCCGGTGTGACCGTGCGTATGAACGTGACCTTTAATGCCGCCAAGTCTCAGCACATCGATTCCGGAAACATCCGCTCCATGGCGAACCGTGTGCAGATGTCCGAGTACGATATGAGCTGGACGAACAATACGATTCTCTCCGCAGCAAACCTCATCGGCCGCGTGTTCGCAGGCTCGAATCTCAGTCACGAGGAAGCTTTGAGCGAATGGCTGATGAAATACCGCACGCAAATCAATTCAAAGCAAGGAGCACGCTGGGGAGCGAGGCTGTCCCGGTTTTCGACGATGACGGTGAGCTCACGGAATGGCTGCACCGGGACAACTATACTGTCGAGGAATTGGAACTGATGAACTTTGTCGGCGATGAAAAGCCCGTCATCAAAAAGGACGGCGTGAAAATTATCCGGGATGGCACGGTCATTCGGAGGACCAACACTGAAACAAGAAAAACTGAATTTTTATTCATCCCGCGCATTGTCACCAGCGAACAGAAAACGGTGTGAGGTGCAACGTGGTCAAAATTTATGGGTCCAGTGACGACCTTGTCTGCCTGGATAATTCCAACTATGGAGTCGATGAAATTGGTTGCTTCGATGTCAAGGGAGTCCGGCTGTTCTTGGATGATGACACGATTTTGGTAGTGCGCTATACGAACGGTATCTGGCGCATTGAAATTGAACGCAAGGGCACGGCACCATATCAGCATGAGGTCTGTGCGGGCAATGATGAGGCCGATTACAGCGATATCTTTTGTACGGAATCCGACGTTATTGCGCACGAAATCATTCGATGAGGATTGGAGCAGCCATGGCAAAAACTCTTCTGACTCAAAAAATAGAATCAGCGCTAAAGGTTTGGCATCCTACCAGCTATGGTGGATACCGGGTTGATTCGTTCCGTCAAGGCTTCGACGCTCTGGAAGTACCTGTCGAGTGTGGCTCGATAAAATCCGGTCTTGTTGACTTCGTTCGGGTCCAAGAGTGCTTCACATCAGAAACAAAATGTGGGACCTGCAAACTCTCAATGTACAGGGATGAGGACAGAGACTTAGTTATGCCGTCCGTCCGGCAGTGGACGCAGGAAGTATCATGCCCTAAAGATATCGCCAACTGGAGTTTTCGTAATGAACCGTGTACGGAACGGTTCTGCAGGCTATATAAGACGAAACATACATACACCATCGACACCGTCATCACCTGCGTGGAAATTAAGGTTTCCGTGAGTGACTTTCACTCTGACCATGGCCACAACTTTGTGGGGCACTGTAACTACTATGCGATGCCGTTAGCGCTATACAAGAAGGTCAAAGATGAGATTCCTGATGGTATAGGAGTTCTGCTATATTACAACGGCGAAAATACCTGCGGGATTCGCAAGAAAATCGAATGCAAGCCCCGCCAACTCTCGGAGAAAACCCAGAAATGGCTCATCATGTCAGTTGCTAAGCGACTGACAAAAATGAGCAAAGCATAAACAATGAGAGATATTAAGAATTGGGATATATCGGCCGTGACAAGTCGGTATAAAATGTTTTATAATTGCCCTTGCGGTGACATTTTTGCATCCGCAGCATAAAGGAGAACGAAATGAAAAGGCTTTTGAAAATTATCATTTTTGCCATCCTGGCCGGACTTAGTATTTTCTGGTATACAGAAAGCCGGAAGCGCCAGGCCATGATTCCGCTCGAATTTCGAGGCGAGTGAAATGCGAAAAGACATCAAAATTGTGCTGGAAAGCATCTGGTATCTAATTCTGCCGGTGTTTATTTTTGTACTTAACATTAGATATTGGCATGGGTATCTAGCGAATCCTGACTGGTCCTTGACCCATCCGTCATATGTTGTTCTTGGATTTGTCTTGAGCGCTGCGTTGTGCTTTGAGATTGTATATATCGACATCAAGTTTGGGGAAAAATAGCGCTTGCCAAAATATACGAACGCCGTACAATGTAAAGTGTGAACAGATACTAAGTAATCAGTAGGATTCACAATCTGTATTTTAAGCGGACTTATCCCATAGCGGGGTAGGTCCGCTTTTTTTGTTGAAAGGAGAAGAATTCATGAAAATCAAAAACAAGCTTTTACGGAGTACAGCGGCAATCATCGCTGCGCTCTTTGCACTCAGCTTCACCGGCTGCGGTCAGAGTCCGATAATATCGGAAAGTCCATCCAGCACCGGGGTCGTCTCAGAAAGCACTGCAAGCAGTGAACAGACGGCTGGCGATTCGGTGGACGGCAGCTTTACTATTCACTTTATAGACGTAGGGCAGGCGGATTCCGCCCTTATCACCTGTGACGGCCACTCAATGCTTATTGATGGCGGTAATGTAGATAATTCTAACCTCTTATATTCTGTTATGCAGCGTGAAACCGATGGGCACCTGGATTATGTCGTTGGGACTCACGCGCACGAAGACCACATCGGCGGCTTGTCCGGTGCTTTTGAGGCCGTCACTGCGGACATGACTCTATGCCCTGTGACAGAATACGACAGCAAAGCATTTCGGGACTTTGCAAGCTACGCGGAGCAAAAAGGCGGAGGTATCACGATACCGGATGTGGGTGAAACCTACACTCTGGGGGAAGCGGAATTCACGATAGTTGGTGTTAATTCTGTTCCCGATGACACGAACAATACTTCGATTGTTTTGCGTATTGTCTATGGAGACACCTCGTTCCTCTTTACCGGAGATGCGGAACAGGAAGCGGAAAACGTGATACTTGCATCGGGACAAGACATTCAGTCAACAGTTCTGAAAGTAGGGCATCATGGCTCAAGTACATCTACCTCAGAGGCTTTTCTGGATGCGGTAAATCCAACATATGCTGTGATTTCTTGTGGCACAGGGAACAGTTACGGTCATCCACATCAGGAAACACTCGACAAGTTGCAAAACAAAGGTGTCGAGGTTTATCGCACAGACCTGCTGGGTGATATTTACTGCACCTCGGATGGCAAAGAGGTAAGTTTCACTTCCGGTGAATATCATGATGAAAATCGGATTGAAGCCGGTAGTGCTGCAGATTCCAAGGATGAACAGGACAAAGCTTCACTTGTCATAGACGAGACATACGTTCTGAACACGAGCACTATGAAGTTTCACAAACCCGATTGCTCTGCAGTCGAATCGATGAGTCAAAAGAATCGAATCGACTATATGGGGCCCCGCGATGAGCTCATCCAGGAAGGGTATTCGGCGTGTGGGATTTGCAAACCATAAAAATTGCACCTGATTTACTCGACAAGCTGTGCGAACCGACTACAATAAAAATTGTACGATAGATAACATTCTATATCGAAAGGGTTTTATGCCTTTCGTACATTCACAATTTCGCTTAAAGGGCGGACTTCCTGTTTTTAGGGAGCCCGCCCTTTTTGTATGAACAAGAAGGAGCGTAATGCAATGTTCAAAATTCACGATGACAAAGTCTATTTCGTCGCCGAAACCCCCGATATCAACAAAGTTATCGAAATCTTCCTACCTAAGGATGACCGTGGCACCATTATGGATTCACACGAAATCCGTGTGGACCTGTGCCGTGCCGTCATTCACATGGAGAAGAAGGGTGTCCGTGTCTTGAAGGTCCGCAACATTGAGGATACCAACAAGGCAAGCATCGACATCTGGCACATGCCGGAATATCAGGAGGCTGCAGAGTCTCCCGTAAGCGATGTGGTCAATGCCTGCATTGAGTCCTGCTTTGATTCCGGTGCAATGTTCAATCTGCCATGCAAAGCCAACCGCAAAACCCATGAAGTTTTTGCTGTCGAATGCTGCGCAAGCCCCGATGATGATGACTCGTTCAGTTATGCAGAAGTGAAAATCAACGGCAAGGATTATCCTATCAATTTTATTGACGATATTCTTCTCGAAAACAATGTTGATGATGCGCTGGATGAGTTTTATAGAATTCAGCAGACAGGCGAGTATTGGCAGCCTGATGGCAACAAAACGCTGGATGATGCCATTCACGAATGTCGTTGGGCTATCCTGAAGGATGCCATCCAGAAGCGCGGACATGAGGCTGTTGCTGATTTTGTCGGGACCGACATTTCCAGCGATACTTACGACCGCGTGATGGATGAAACCGAAGCCCAGATGCCGGACGAAGAGTTCGAGCGCTTCTGGGAAAAGTACATCTAAGAAACATCTCACACACAGAAAGGGAGCATATTACTATGGCTATTTTCAATACCAACGAATTTCTCCGCAAAACCTTCAGCAAGACCATCTTTGGTACTGCTGCACTTCGTCCGGAAGCAGTTTGTGCAGACGGCTTCACCCTGTCGATTCAGGCAAGCGGCATGCACTACTGCATACCGAACGAAGACCTGTCGGACGGCAATTACTCTAAGGTCGAACTCAGCTACTTGTCTGAGGAGGTCGAAGAGTTTCTGCCGTTTGCTGAAGACGACGAGGCACCGCTGGCTACGGTCTACGGGTTGAAGATTGACATTTCTGAGCCGTCGTACAAGGAACTGCTTCAAAACTACGCAGGCTACAAGAATGCAAAGAACGACAGCACAAAAATGTTCTACTACAACATGTTCCGTCAAGGTCTTGACATCCTCGACCTTGATGACTTCACTTATCAGATGCTTGAGATGAACCCCAACTCTATGGGCTTCTGGTTTCCTCCTCTGGTAGAGGGATTGTACGGCAGCGCATTTTTCAAGGTTCCGGACACAAAAATTCTTCGCGTACCTATCACCATGCTGCAGCTTACCCGCCTTGGTTTCGAGACGTTGAATCCCGTTACAAAGGAAATCGTGAACCGTTATTGCCAGAAAGTCTTCCATCTTGATGGATACGAAGACTATTTTATCAAAACGGGCACGTATTCTTCCAAATACGAATTCCGCAACGCTCATATCCATAACCCGAAGGAAATCAATGAGATGGGCGAGTATTTCTTGTTTTTGAATCATCTGACATGCTCGATGGCATCCCCTCTGAACAATCGCTGCTTCTACGGCGCGAACACCACGAACGAGTGAGTCGTCAGAGAATACATCAAGGACAAAGAAAATAACCCCACCATCTACAACGGTTTGCCGCTGCACACTGAATATCGCGTGTTTGTGGATTTTGATACAAAGGAAATCCTTGGCGCAAGTCCTTATTGGCGCAGCGATGTTATGAAGAACGAATTCAAAAAAGTCAGCAGCCCACAGGAACGCCATGATTATGTTGTCTACAAGATGCATGAAGACATTCTGAACCAGCGTTACCACGAAAGCGTTCAAACTGTTCTGGCTGAGCTGAAGAAGGTTATTCCTCGCATTGAGTTGACAGGGCAGTGGAGCGTCGATGTAATGCGCAACGGCAATGATTACTACATCATTGATATGGCGCTTGCTGAGAACTCTGCTCTGAACGACTGCGTGCCAAAGAACCTGCTTCGAGCTTATCCGCAGCAGTGGCTGCCGGGGAAATCGAATAGCTAACAACAACTGACTAATAACATTTCAGGAGGTAAAATTATGGCCACTATTAACAACGTGAAACATCTGACAGAAGAAGGAGTATATGAATTTCTTCACAACCCGAACGAGAATTATTTTGAGGGGTTCGCGGTAGATAAGGAACCCGCTTTCTATTGTCCACGCAACTGCGAAGATGGAGCGTATATAAAGCTCTTCAAGGCCCCGGTTAGCAGTAGGATGACAGAACTGTTTATGCAGAATTTTAGATGGAGCGCACGAGAAGGCTGTTACAACACGCCGCTCCCTGAAGACTGCACAATCAGCTTTAAGCGTGCCGGATTTATTGCCGATTCATCCAAGTTCTGGATTTTGTCGGATTATCTTCTTAAAGTTTGCCCTAAATTGAAACCTGAATTAGCAGATTTTCGTCAGCAGTTTGAGCAGGCGTTCTGCAAGAAAATTCTCGATGATTTCAGTATAAGCCAAAGCCTTATCAATAGCAAAGAAGCAGAAGAACGTGCAGAGCAGTATGCCATCTATGCTATGCTTAAAAAAGAACCGGTTTACCATGAATATGTACTTCAAGATGCAATGAGCATTGTTCGCAGTTTTGGCTTTAGAAGCATGGCAAACTATATTCTTGACGCGAATGATTATCTTGAAAGTGCATTAGCCAATCTCAAAGATAGAGTAATAAGAAGCTTTGTTTTTCAAGGAGTTTGGTACAGCAGACGAGCATATGAATTTCCTAAAAAAGTTGAAGCAGCAAGACTGGCAGATAAAATTGCACATACGTTCATTGCTGACGACAACGAGTCTCAACGTATTGCAAAAAGTGTATGTGCATATTGCTCACGGGAACTTAATGATAGAAAAAACATGACCATCACGATTGGAACCGGCGATGACAACGGCATTTCCGTTAAAGTTTCTTGCGATACCCTGCTTCATTACGAGCCAACCTCCAAAGAGGTTTTTGTCAATGTCAAATCCGCAAGCAAGAACGAACGCGAAAAAATCAATCAATACGTAAAAGACAACGGCACTTTTGTAAGCGAAGACCTTGTTCCAATGAGCCTTTTACAGTCTGTTGTCTCCTACGGTTGGGAACATTGGAATCGAGACTTTCCTGAATAATAATCCTAGATATTTGTATCACTCATACAAGGCCGGAAAACTACTGGATTGATTTTCAAAAGCAATAGCAATCAAGACCACTGCCCCAAAAAGGGTGGTGGTCTTATTTTTTTGCACAACACTTACCATAAATTACCAGAAAGAAAAACATTGTGCATCTGTGCGAATTGCATATAATACAAAATATAGAACGAAAGGCATCAAAAAACATCGTTGGTCGGGCAAAATCCGACCGAAAGGCTAGGGCGGGCTCAGTTTTGAACCTGCTCTTTCTTTTTATCGGAGGCTTTATGTCAAACAAAGAAGAACGCATGAACCGCAATAAAAGCATCATCGAAGATTACAAAAATGGAAAGCCGATTTTAGAAATCGCGAGGGAATATAATCTTTCAGAAACGATGTGCTACAAGATTCTAAAAGGTACGCAGGAGCCGCCTCGTTATTTTGAAAAAAAGAGGAAGAGACTTACCACTCGAAATGAGCAAATTGTTAAACAGTATAAAGGCGGTATGACGGCCAGAGAATTGGGCAAGATGTACGGCATTTCCATGCAGCGTATTTATGCAATCTTGCATTCGAGCGGAGAGTACGAAAGCCAAAAATACAATCATATTGAAACGGCTCTCAAAAAAGAGAAAAAGATGCGGAACCAAACTTTTCTTGATGCTTACAAGAAAAATCCTCAAAAATCGATTATCGAGTTGAGCAGGGAGGTAAATATCAGCCCTTCACTAGGTTATCTTATCCTTCATCAAAATGGGATTTACCAGTATAACGTAAAAGCCAGAGCTAAGGAGAATAGCGAAAATGCCGATTAACAAGATTACCCACGTGTGTCTAACTCATGACAAAGTCAGGGCACGAAATGAAAAGATGCTGGAGGATGCCAAGAGTGGAATGTCTCAGGAACAGCTGGCCGAAAAGTATCAAATCTGCGTTTCCACGGTCCGATACAGCTTGAAAGACTTCTATGAGGAACAGTCCCGGCAGAGAAAAGCAAAGAAGAAAGCCTGGCAAACCCAGATGATTCATGAATATGAGATGGGCGCAAAATCTCCGGAGCTCCAGGGAAAATACGGCATCAGCGGAACGCTCTTTTATCGGATTCTTCATACGCACGGAAAGAATGGCCGACAAATCCACAGCCAAAACCGTATCGAGACTGGCAAGAAAAGAAACGCCGAGATGGTCAGGAAATACAAAAACGGCGTTTCTGTCAAAGAGCTTGCGGAAGAATACGGGCTCAAAAAGGGAAGCGTATATCGCGCCATGAAGCGGTATAGTCCAGGCCCAGGGAAAAGTAAAAGTTGTCAAAGTGAGGAATAATTGCATGGCTGCATCAAAGAAAGATGTTGCGAAGCAGCAGGTCAAAGAAGACCGAGAAAAAGTCCGGGAAATGTATCTTTCTGGCAAAACTGTCAAGGAAATCGCCAAGGAAACGTATTTTTCAAGCTCTTATTGCTATGCCATGGTGAGAGACCTAGCAAAAGAAAAGAATTTTGCAAAGAAAGCAAAAAGAGCACCTCTCGACGAAGCTATGATTCAAGATGCGAAAGCCGGGATGACGGTTGCTGAAATCGCAAAGAAGCATGGCGTGACCTATCAGCAGTGCTACTATACTGTTTCTGAATACGCTCAAGCTACGATTAAGAAGAACAAGAAAAAGCAGTCTGCTGCCACGAAAGTTCGCAATGCGGCTATGTTGGAAGATGCGAAAGCCGGAATGACTGATAAGGAAATCGCCAAAAAATACTTTTTGTCTCGAAGCAGTGTCCGTACCGTCCTTGCAGGGCATTTACATACAAATTCCAAAAAGTTGGATGAGAGGCGCAAGGCGATTCTTGCGGATTATGAGGCAGGAACGTCCTCAAAAGACATCTGTGAGAAATACGGTATTTCAAAATCCACTCTTTACAAGGACATGCGCCAAATTGGGAAAACCTGTCAGGAATACTATCACAAGGCGCTGAAAGACAAGACCAATCAAAGGAATTCCGATATTCGAAGCAAAATCGAAAGAGGGGTCTCGGTCAGCACTATTGCCAAGGAATACGGAATCTCTAAAACGGTGATTTATGAAACCTTTCATCAGGAAAATGTCAGAGCTGGAATTTTACAGAAACGCGGCCGTCCGCGAAAAAACACGGAACGTAATGCACTGATTGCTAAACGCCACAGGGAAGGCGAGAAGGTGCAGGCGCTTGCCACTGAATATAATCTCTCTGTTTCGACGGTAAACACTATTTGCAGTAGAAACAAAAATCAGAATATAACCTCATATTAACAGGCTGCCATTTGGCGGCCTATTTCTTTTTTAGGAGGAAATGAAATGACAGACGACGTACGTAATTTAATTCGATTTGTGGTGGATGGCGATATTCGAAACGCGCAGACTCAGTGCCGAATCATGCTTGAAAAGAATGTACCCGAAAAGGACGCCAGGTTCAAAGAAAACGAACTCAGAAAGTTGAATCTTCTGAAACCGGAACTGATTCAGCTGCCCGCCAACCTGGAAAACCTCTTGATTGCGGAGGATGCCACGAATTTCCCTGAGAGCCGGTTTCTGCTCCGCGAGGAGGAAGAAACAGTCATCAACAAGCTCTTGGCCACCAGAAAAGCAGCTTTAGCCATCAAGGAGCTTGGCATCCACTATACTTGCTCTTTGCTTTTGACGGGCCTTCCTGGTGCTGGTAAGACTGAATTGGCCCGCTACATTGCACACAAGGCGAATTTACCGTTTGTTTTCCTGAAATTTTCTGGCCTTGTCAATTCTGCTCTTGGCCGGACACAGCAGAACATCGGCAGAGTGTTCGATTACGCAAAGCGCACGCCCTGCGTTCTCTGCGTTGACGAAATTGATGCTATCGGAATGTGCCGTGGCGGCCGTGATGACGTCGCTGAAATGAGCCGTGTCACCATCGCATTGATGCAGGAACTTGACCGGCTCCCGAATGACGTCATTCTCATTGGCACTACAAACCGCGTCGATAACCTTGACGAAGCCCTCATTCGCCGATTCACTTTCAAACACCGCGTCAAGCCTTTAGGCGACGATGACATGAAAGAACTGTGCAAGAAGTTCCTTGCTTCGGCAGACTATCCCTTCACGGAATCCGAACTCGACGGACTCTGCCATTCGCTGCGTGAACAGCGGACTGCCAGCGCCGTTGTCAATGCCTGTACAGAACGTATCGTTGCACATATCGTATCGCAGCTGCCTGAAAATTCGGCAGATGCCGTGTAAAAGTATGATAGCCTGGGAAGAAAGCCCTCGTCAGTTTAAGATGTCCAAGCAACTCGATGAGGGAAAATTCGGAGAAGATTTGGCTCGCAAATTCCTTAACGACCCGATTATCAAAGTGAATCATGGCATTAGCCATTACGATGACGTGACTCAGGATAAATCATATCAAGACAAAGATACCGATTTCATTGTCTGGAAGAAGAATGGCAAGACCTTTGGTCTGGAAGCGAAAGTGGACAGTCACAATACCGGAAATTTCTACCTGGAAACCTCGGTGGACTACTTCTCCATGGTGCCTGACGCTCTGAACGAACAACGGGTAGCGCGGCGGTATCGGGATGGCATCGACCCTTTATGGCACACCCCGGGCTGGGTATACAGGAGTGGTGCGGACCAGATTCTCTATTATTTCAGAACCACGCAGCTGCTTTACATTTTCTCCCGCGTTGATGTCTGGTTCTATGCTGAAAAGCTGATGCGCGGTGGAATCCATCTCGACCCCGGAATCAGAAAGCCAAAAATGTATTCTGCCGAAAATATCAGTGAACGCAATGGCTCCACTCTCTTCTTTGCCAACGGCTTATGCGTGAATGCAGAGCAGACATACAAGGCTTTAGGAGCGCAAAAAAGAGTCATTAAATACCAGGTTGAGAACCCGGATTCAGACGTTCCAACGTTCAGTTTTTGCCCTTTCAAATTATGAATTTTTCGCTAACAATCGTTAGAAAATCACACTTCAGTCTGACGGAAGAGTATAATTGTAGTAGAAAGAGAGAAAAAAGCATGAACCAAATCAACGTTGTGACGATTGGAAAACTCATTGAAGCACATCGAGACGGTGACGAGCAGAAGTTCAAAGCCTACGTCAATTTTATCGCCAAAGCCTATGAAGAACAGGGAAATGACCGTGCCGCTAACATCATCCGCAGCAACTATACGGGTGATTATCGCGAGCAGGGGAAGGTCGTTCTGGATGAAGCAGGCGAACTCTGAGAAAGAAGCCCTGCAACAGCTGAAAAAACACACAGCAAACTACGCACATCGTATTACTGTATACAAGAAAGACGGCAAAGCCGTAAAGCGGGAAGTTGCCGAGTACGACCAGCGAGAAAAAGAATGGTTGGATTAGTCATGAAGCATAAAATTTCAGAAACCGGCGCTCGGATGCTCAAATATCAGGAGCAGCTTGCCGACGAATACAAGTATAAACCTATCCCGCGAACTTTCTTCAAGGATGTACGAGCGGAGGTCGAAGAAGCGCTGCCGGAATGGTGCAATATGTCCGGCGATACGACCAAACTCGAAACCAGAAGCGGCACGGTCATTGCCAGCGGGTATAACCGAATCGTGATTGGCGACTACGGCGCATTCGTTGAGTTTTCGCGTGCCCAAGCAAATGCACGTCATTTGAAAATCAAAGAGGGGCAGAGCTATCGTATCGAAGACCCGCGCTATGCTGAGCACGTCAAGTATCTTTGGCTCACGGCGGACGATGACTCAGACGTGAAAGTATACGACCAAAAACGCTCAGTTGAGTACGCTGACTACAAGCCGGGGATGCTGTATGTCAGCGTGTACGAGGTGTTTCCAGCGGAAACTGATGCCGGATTATCATGACGAGCACTGTGCTTTCGACAGCAAGCCAATCAAGCGTACACAGTGGGTGCGTTTTCTTGGGAAGGACTAACCATAGGGGCAGGAAGATTCCATTGCCGACCTGTACGCGAAAAGTGGCGCTGTGGTTTCCATGGTAGGTTCGGCTAAAGATTTGCTGACTTTCCTGCAATCTGCCGGAACCACAAGGCATTTGTGATGCGCTTGCCCCAACCACTAGATATAGTGGTATCTTAATGTTTGTTTACAATTTAGACACTATATATTGTGTCTTTTCATTGACAGGATACCACATATATGGTATAATACAATTGTTCTCAGGAAGAGGAACGGCTCCTGAGACATCAAGGTTTTCCTTTCCCCCAATCTTGGTCGCATGACTTCATTTGAGCTGACACAGGTGAAGCGTGAAAATCATCCGTTTCATAGTAATATCCTTCCTTTCTTTGGCGTGGGTAACTCCGCGCCAGCCGTCCAAGCAAACAGCCTCCACGCGGCGGACGGTGGACAACAGATGTTTCCGTGTTCCGGGCATCTGGCTAATGTTTGTATTTGCTGGTTTAGCTCAGCTGGTAGAGCAACTGATTTGTAATCAGTCGGTCATCGGTTCAAGTCCGATTTCCAGCTCCAGACGCTATCCGTTGGATGTATCGAAGTCACATGATACGATGCTATACACAACATCTGGCGGACAGCATGCCACCCATTAAGACGGCCTCCTCGTGGCGGGTGGCGGACAGCGGCTCTTGCGGCTGCTGACGAATGTCTTAGAAGCATGCAAACGTACGAGCATCCCCGTCAAGTCGGGGCGCATCCAGACGCGACACAGCCGTAAAGGCGAGATTGCTGCACGGCAACTGGTAAGTTTCGCCGCAGTCTCACACACAGCCCAACAACAACCGTTAACCCGATTTGACAGGGAATCAACGACAGGGCTCAAAATTTGAAGTTGACCGACACCCAAGCGCTTTCTTGGATTCTCGCGTATCGTCAACGATGAGGTTCGCAAGATTGTCAGGTGGTGTGAAGATGACATCCGGGGATGACGACCTACTAAACGGATGTCATGGCGGGGCTGAGTGAGGGTTCACCCGCAATCTTATGCAGGTATCGTATAACGGCTAATACTCCGCCCCTCCAAGGCGGAGACGCGGGTTCGACCCCCGCTACTTGCTCCACACGTCGCAGTCACCGTACGCCACGACGTTAAACTTGGTGAGCATGGTCCACTTGTGGTCCGCTGTCCGAATGTCGATGAGACAGCCTCAAAAATAATAGACAAACAGGTGCTGTGCCTGAAAGTATTCGAAAGTCCCGGTGTTAGTCGCGAATAAGACCGGAAAACGGTGAAGAGGGTACAATACAGAATCTATCGGCGTGGCTGCCGAATGGTGCTGGATGCGAGTTGGCTTCTCGCTCAAGGGGTGACCAGCATAAAACACCCTATCGTGCTCGATTAGCTCAGTTGGTAGAGCAGCGCATTCGTAACGCGCAGGTCGGCAGTTCGAACCTGCCATCAAGCCCCATTACCCAATGAAGCGATAATAGAAAGGAGATGAAACTTATGGAACAGGCAATTATCAATGTCAAAGGTACAACTACCATTGAAACCGCTACAGCAGCCAAAAAGCTGATTGGGATGCTTGGCAACCAGAACATCCGCGCCATCGCTGTCAACCGTGTAAACGACAAGAGCGACGAGGTCATTGTTGAACTCGATTTCGTTCCCGGTTTGGCACCTCATCTGCACGGCTTCACGCTTCAGGTTAATGGCTTGACCTGTGGTTATGCTGGTACTGGTCCTTCCAATCTGTATGAAGTCCTGCAGACGGCTGGCGTGAGTGAAGCTCAGGTAGCACGCGAGGACATCACTCAGAAGAGCACAAAAACCATTCCTCTGCGCCTGGAACGCGCCGTGACTCAGTACGGCGACTTCCAGTTTGCGTAACGCTATTTGGCGGGCTTGACCCGCCATCATGGAGGGATAGCTTAGCTGGATAAAGCACCTGCCGCAAAGCAGGGTATCGATGGTTCGAGGCCATCTCCCTTCTCCATCCAGACACCCTTTCGCTTCCTTTCGCCAAAGGTATCTGGGGTATTGTACTGCATTGCGTGTAGTACGGCCAATCAGGCGCGGAACTCCGAAACCATACCACAAAGAATTTTATCCTCTCCGCGCAGCATGGACATGCGATTTTACGGGGATAAATTCAAACCGAAATTGTGTCGAGTGGCGAAGACGGTTGCGACACTGGCGAAGCACATATCTGCTTCGTCAACCATCCATGAGAAAGCCTCCACGTGGCAGATGGTGGGCAACGCAGCAAAGCTGCGGCTGATTTCTTTCAAACCGGTATCTGAATAAATGCAGATAAATAGAGAAAAAAATCAAAAAAGCAAAGGAGTACACAGCATGAGTAATCAGAAAATCATCAAAGCAATCGCAGGGATTGCAGCAGCCGGTATGATGGCAACTTGTCTGCCTGTCGCAGCATTCGCAGCCACCGGCGACACCTATCATTTCTCTTTCAGCAACGGTTCTTCCCAGGACCTGGCTCCGGGCGGCTCTATGACATTCCCGGCAAGCCAGTATGACTACGGTTACTGGATTACCCTGCAGGGCCACGGCAGCTACACCTACAACTACTATCCCGGCGACACTCTGCCGTACGATGCAGTTGACCAGTGGTTCACCGCTGACGGCATCACTTCCTGCTATGCGGCCGAAGGTAATCCGCGTTCCATCACCATCAACTATCAGATTGACGGCAACACTGTGCTGACCGAAACTGACACCGCCACTTTCCCCGGCAGCGTTGATGGTCAGAGCGTTGAAGCCTGGACCACGGATTCCGGTGATACTTACACCGCATCCAGCAAGAGCCTGAACCATGACCGCCTGTTCTACTACCTGGGCGACGACATCCACGACAATGTCCTGACCCTGAAAGCCACTTCTGCATCCACTCCCGATGACGGCAAGGATGACAACAAGGGCGATGTCACCAACCCCGACGATAAGGGCGACAACAAGGGCGACAATACCGGCGACAGCGGCACCACCACTCCCGATGACAAGGGCGACGTAGTGGCCCCCGATAAGGACAACACCGGTAAGGACAACACTTCTACCGGCTCCAACAAGGGCAACGGTACTACCACCACTACTCCGACCGCTCCTCGCAAGAACGTTGAAGTCTCTGAGCACGGTGAAATTGCCGCCGCTATTGCCAATGGCACCTGGGGCAATGAGTACACCGTCTGCACCAGCTGTGGCTATCACAACTGGACCCGCAAAGGTAACGTTTACGTCTGTGACCATTGTGGTCACGAAGTCCTGACTGTCAAGGGCGCTGATGGCGTCAAGGGTTATGCTGGCACTCTGGCTGGCAATGAACCCCAGTACGCTTCTACCTCTGAAGCTCAGGCTGCTGCTGAAAAGCGTGAAGCCGCTTATGCCGCTTCCATCGCTGCTCTGCAGGCACAGGTTGCCGCTCGTGAAGCTGCTTATGCCGCTTCCCTGGGCATCCACTAATTTGCCATCCTCTAACTAACGGTAATCGATAGTTTTTTCTCCTTGCTGTGGGGCGGGATTTCGGTCCCGCCCCATCCTTTTGTGGTCAGATGTCCGAGTGGTTTAAGGAACTGGTCTTGAAAACCAGCGACGCCGCAAACGTCCGTGGGTTCGAATCCCACTCTGGCCGCCATGTTTGCCGGGACTTCCCGGCTTTTTTGTTTTTGTGAGCAATACAAGGCAACAGATTGCTATATCGAATAGGGTTATAATTGAGAGCCAGAAAACCTGCAGGCTTGCCTGTGGGATGAATGGCTCTTTTTGATTTTTTGTAAAATATTCGTTGAGCAGTTTGACTGACGACACAGAATACATACATAATATATGTATGAGGTGATATAGTTGGCAAAAAAATCAAGCGTACAAGTGAACATTACGATTCCTTTAGAGTGGAAGCAGTCTGACATTGAGATGGTTGCCAAAGCCAGAGCTTGGGCTGTTAAGGCTCATGCTGGGCAAAAAGACAAGGCTGGGAAGGATTACTTCAAAGCGCACGTTACGGTTGTAGCAGAAGGCGTAAAAGGTGACCCAATAGCCGAGGCTGTGGCATTTCTGCATGATACAGTCGAAGATACGTCCGTTACAATAGAAGACATCAGAACGGGGTTTCCAAAAGAGGTTGCTGACGCTGTGAGTACGTTGACCCATAGCAAGGGTATATCGTATGCTGAATATCTTTGGTATATTCAGCAAAATTCGATTGCTGTCAAAGTAAAGCTCTCGGACCTGCGCAGCAATATGGACTTAACCAGGCTCCCTCACACTCCAACTGAAAGGGACTTGGAAAGAACCAGAAAATACAAGCGGGCATATACGATACTGTCATCGAGAGAAGGTATAAGCGCAGTTAATCCGTATGCACTGTACGACTACTTGCTGGCAAACAACTGGAGCGTCAAAAGGAAAAGCACGAGGACTCCCGTTCTGGAAACAACGGATGGTTCTGCTGAAATCAAGGTGCCCATCGACCTGGCTATGGCTGACTATGAGTCCAGGATGGCTGAGGCTTTAAGCGAGTTGTGTTCGTGTGAGGGCATACCGTTCTCGAATGCAATAGCGCGGATTGCTGCTTGGAGACCGGTCAAACAATGAGCGCGGGCCTGCCATTATTTTTACGAAAAGCCTTGACTTTGGCTTTTACATATTGTATAATTAAGACGCTGAATTTGATGAAAGGAAAACTGCACGATGCTTGCTGCTATGATGAACAAACAGAATAAATTGCAAAAGCTGTGGAGCAATTGGAATCTCTTCGGCTGTTTTGTGTTGTCTGTTTGTGCAAATCATAGTACAGTGATGGTTGAATAAAATCATCCAAGTATCGGTTGTTTTCCATACTCTGCACGATATGAGCACCTGTCAGACGCACAACGCCTGATGGGTGTTTTTTTGATGCAGAAAATCAGAATCAGGTTACTCTAATGCCGCTGGAGTGAATTCCAGCCAGGCTTATTAAAGTGTATGCTATTATACATAATGTATATTCGAGGATTCGCCAAACGGTAAGGCATCAGGCTTTGACCCTGACAACGGTTGTTCGACTCGACCATTCTCGGCCAACGCTCACTTTCATGCGCATCGGAAGTGAGATTCTTCAAAGCTGTGTTCCCATAAGCAAGGCACGGAAGATGCGCGACAAGTGCTCGTAACTCAATCGGTAGAGTACCCGACTTTTAATCGGGGTGTTCGGGATTCGATTTCCCGCGAGCGCACCATGCCCGGCAGAGCATTATCTGCCACTTTTGTGGGTGTATAGCTCAGTAGGCAGAGCGGCGGACCGTTAATCCGTTTGTCGCAGGTTCAAATCCTGCTACGCCCGCCATAAGCTCCTCTGGTGAAATTGGCAGACACAGTGCGCTCAAACCGCACCGTTTTGAGGGTTCGAATCCCTCGGGGAGTACCATGTCCGGCAGTACAACAACTGCCATTTATGGGTTGTTAGCTCAGCTGGTAGAGCAACGGACCGTTAATCCGTGGGCCGCAGGTTCAAACCCTGTACAACCCGCCATATGCTCCAGTGGCGAAACTGGCAAACGCGGCGGCTTTAAGTCCCGTTTTACTCTGGGTTCGACTCCCAGCTGGAGTATCTATATAGGGGTGTAGCTCAAGTGGTAGAGCAGCGGTCTCCAAAACCGCTTGTTGCATGTTCGAGTCGTGTTACCCCTGCCACAATAAGAAAAGCCGTCCTCGCATAAGAGGCGGCTTTTTGTTTTGGAGAGTACACAGACCAAAAAACTAAACCACAAGTTGATTGCGAACTTGCGAAAACATGGTATAATAATATCAGAACGAAACGAAAGGAGATACCCCAAAATGCTGTGCAACACTGTTAATGTCATGTCGTATGAGTATAGTTACGAATATTCTGAGTTCATGTCCTTTGAACGCAGTTTTATTTCTCATACTCCTCGACAGGCAAAAACAGACCATGTACAGATGCGGTGCGTCTTCTAAGCGATAACTGCATGTCATAGCTGCTTGTCGAGATTTCGGCAGGCAGCTTTTTTGTTGCCTGCAATACAGAAAGGCAGCAAGAAAAATGAACGTTCCTACTATTGATATCCAGCAGACAGGTGCCAATATCAAGGCCCTGCGAAAGGCAGCAGGCATCAAGGTGAAGGATGTGGCAGACATGCTCGGTGTGTCTCCGCAGGCGGTTGCTAAATGGCAAGCCGGAACAGCGCTTCCCACCATCGATAACCTTGTGATATTAGCAGCAATGCTGGATACCAAGATAGATGACATCCTTGTCATCGCATAAACCCTCGCCGCAGGATTGCGGCTATATATGGCCCGTTGGACGAATTGGTAGAGTTGCCGCCCTTTCAAGGCGGAGGTTATTGTGGGTTCGAAACCCACACGGGTCACCATGCTTCTGTAGCTCAGTTGGTAGAGCAGCGGTCTGAAGAACCGCGTGTCGCTGGTTCGATTCCAGCCGGGAGCACCATATGTGTCGGTATGCAAGAGGTTAAAGCAGGCGGTCTGTAAAACCGCTCCGTTTCGGTTCGCTGTTCGAATCCTTCAGCAAGCGCCACTGCCCTCATTCTGTGCGGTATCCGTGCAGGTGAGGGCTTTTTCTTTTGCTTTTCGCTTCGAATTTCGGACTCGAATGGCGTTAATGGTCGGATATTCTTGATTATACATGCCTTTGCTGTATGGCAAATAGCTCCAAACAGTATTGGTTTTTACACCCAATTCTTCTGCAATTTCAGGAACTGACATACCGTTCGCACGCAGCTTCCCGATTTTTTCTGATGTTTCATCTGACCAGGCCCCGGCCGTAATCAGTATTTTGCGCACTTTCTGCAATGAGATGCCTGCACGTATGGCAATGGTTCTTCTAGGTATACCTTGCTCATGGAGCCGGAGAACCGTCTGTATTGTCGCGTCCATAAAATTTGTGCGCAGGGTACACCGTCTATAGTCGCTTGCGACTTAGGCGGTGAGGAATGCGCTAACCAAGAGTTGATTTGAGGTAAACTTAGTTAACGCAAACACCCTGCTACTCCTTTCTTTGGTTATTTAAGAGACCTTCTTCCATGCAGAGTGCATGGAATTTGACGTTTTAACAATTTTCAGTTTTTTAAGGCTTGCGGATTTTTTACCACCTCTCGATGGAGTTTTGAATTCCACGTTTACAGAACCATTCTTTTTGGTATGAGTGCCATGGACAACAAGAATTTCTCCGTTGAGAGAAACTAAATCTCCGGGATTGAGGGCCAACTTTTTTCGGCGTAGAGCGCGGTGCCCTTTACAAATCCTCTTTCCACGGTACTTGTGCAGGTTCTCGGAATCCTTTTTATGGCTGCGGCTGATTCTACCGTTGAATAAGCTTTTGCCGTTAGTCAGTTCACCAGTGCGAGTGTCAATGTACTGCGAGTCATAAAACTTTTCGAGAATGCGGTTATTGCGTTTCACCTTTTCATAATGTTCAAACGCGCAGCGGTTAACTGGATGAAAGCTGCCCATTGCATACGCATCGTTGTTATGACTCTTTTCAAGATGAAGAGCAATCCGCTTTTCTTTTGTCATCGCACCATAAGTGAATGTGACGAACGGCTTGCCAAAAGCAGCGTAAAGTACATTAACGATTTGCCAGCGCACGGTGTTCATGAATGCCGCACCAGAAAGATTGGCGAACTTTATATCTTCACCAAATCCGTAGAGCTTGCCACCTTTTTGATGATTTGCTGGCGTGTGGCATTTTTCACACGCTGTAACCAACTCATCAAGCTGGTAGCCGTGTCTTCCTTTCCAGTAGAACATGTGGTGCATATGTAAAATGGCACCATCCGCGATTTTGCGTCCACAAACTTGGCAGGTGTAATTATCACGGTAGAACACTGCCTCACGCAAAGTTGCCAAGTTGTAGCGGGGACCTTTCTGGTAGTCTACACCTTCCGGTTTTGATTTGCCTTTCTGGATGGCTTGCAGCAACATTGTGTCAAAAGAACCAACTTCAACCGTTGCACGAGTAATCGGAATTACAGATACATACCGTTCGATAAGACGGATATTCAGCTGCTTCTTATGTTCCAGAGAAGGTGCAAGCCAACCTTCGCTGCGCTTGCGATTATCGAAACGCGGTTTACGGTAACGCAGTCTGTTTCTGCGGGTACGTCGATACTTGCGGCAATCATCGTGATGTTTCTTCTCATCCTGTAATGTATCATACTGGGCAGACACATATTCGTGAGATTCGCTTTTCACGCTGATGCCGATGTAGTTGTAGCCAACATCTTCGCAGATTTCGATGGGCTGCGTGTTTGTTTTACTGTCATACAGTAACTGGATAGTAAATGGATGACGCTTAATGATTTTTGCCTTTCCGTCTTTCAGAAGATGGCGTACCCTGCCAAGACGGAAGGTAGGCATTAAGCGTTCACCATTATTGCTGAGAACACAAACGCAAGTGCTCATGCAAAGTACTCCTTTCGTAAATAATGAATCGATAAGTCAGGGCTTGCGCCCCGTGGTCCACATCGCCAATGTTGTTGTACTGTTTTACCTTTCGGTATGATGTTTGCACGTCTCCTACCCTCAGAGATTTTTAACAAACATCCGCAGAGCTCACCACTTGTGGAGCATGAGTAAGGTGCCTATATTATTAGTACACAACGTAGTTTCCTGCCGCCGGAGCAGCAGACTTAGGCTAATCAACCGGGCTTACGGGTTGCCCCGCAAGCCCCGTCTATAACCGGCGAGCCGGTTTAGGCGGGGTTGTTGACCTTGTCAGTACCTCGCCGTTATCGATTTTTGTATTGCCCTAATTGTTGTACTTTAATCATACAGCAAAGCAACAAAATTGTCCAGGAAGCAAAAGTGCCTTCATTTGCCACTGATTCATCCGTTCGGAACGATATCGAAAATACCTTGATATTATTCCGATGCAATATTCCGATAAGCCGACTTTGTTCCGCAAATTGTGGATTGGATTCCTACCAAAGTTTGAAAGCAGAATGTTTCATCTATAGCTGCAAGGCTTTGGTGAGGAAGTTCACGGAATCGGTCCGTAAATCTAACGGCAGGATACTGCTCAAAGGTACAAATCCTTCAGCAAACGTCACAATCTCCAAAGTCAGCGATTGTTCGTAAATTTATGGGGGGGACTGCTTTCTTGTTTAGCACCACAATTTGTGATATAATAGCGAAAGAAAACAATGAATAATGGAGTGCCATAAAATGCAGAAATACGATTTCATCAAGAAGCAATATACGGCGTACACCCCACCTCAGAACGGGCATTGCGACATCATGATTCATGCCAACGAAGAACTCAATTGTGCTGCGTGCGGACGTACCATCGACAAGCACAACGCATATACGTCTGCGGCCATCCAGAACGATATTGGCATTGGCTATCTGATTTGCAAAAGCTGCTATGAGCACGAGCTCGAAATCAGAAAAGCTGTAAAATAAGGGTCCAGCCGCCTCCATAAGGAGGCGGCTTTTTTGCTTGTAAAAATATGTATAAACTGTTACCATTTAGCGTTTTCCGTTGTGAGAAATTGCGAATCGCGGTATAATTAAAAGGTAGAAAGTGAAAGGATTTTTGCCGTATGTACATTGATTTCACGAGCAAGCAGTACTTCTTCATTCTGCACGCTCTTGCTGTTATGATAACGTTTTATAGCAACGATTTTTCCTCTATCTGCAAAGAGGTTGGAGAGGCTTATGGAGCAAGCGAAGCAGACATTGCAAGTGCTTGCGCTGCTCTGACAGCTGTAAACGTAACGGCACCTGTCAAAAGTTTATCTAACAAGTGCAGCGACATTCTGGAAGATATACTGCATCATGCACGGGAACTGCCGGGAAAGGACGCTCCATATAAATACAGTGTTAGCTTAGATGTCTCTTCCTGGAAAGCCGTTGCCGATGCGCTGGATACATACTCTCGTGTTTTGATGGGTCAATTTGGCGTCATCTATGAAGCACTTGATATTTCTGGTAACGATGAGCAGCACTTCCAGGCGTATCATGATGCACGCTGGAATGGGGTGGGGGTCCTCGAAGCCCGTGACCTTCTGATTCCACAGCTCAAAAAGATAAGGCTTGGTTGGAATGGGAACTTTGGTATTTCAAATTCAGGACTTGCCTACAACAGCAAGCTGGCATACGAGATTCTTAAAACCATTCGATATGCGACAGAGAAACGAGATAGCTCCGTTCTGAAAGTCACAGACGAGCCATTGCCGCGTGCTGAAGGTTCTTTCCAAATTAGAGCACTGTAATTAGATTGGAGGCTTCCAGGGTGGGCGACCACATCATTTCTTTCTTAGACATCTGCGCCATGCACGGTCAGTCGGTTTTGGCAAAAGCACCGTCCATTCCGGCTATCGATAATAAAACTGTGTATTGTACCGGCGCTCACAAGCACGGAGAGGACCGCTGCATTGTCCTTGACGGCGAGGAGTACAGCCAGATTCTTTTTGCTGACGGAACAATAAAACTGTATTGGCAGTGAGGTATCATTGTGGACAATATAATTGTGAACAGCGCTCTTTGGTATGCCGAGCAGAGCAGTCAGTTTCTTTTGAATTCTGGGGCCAACAAGCTGCTGGATAAGGGCTATGACTATTATGTGAAAGAATTTATTCCACTTGGGCACCGCCTTATCCAAAACGGTCAGATTGCCGCCGATGCAATGGATGGGGAACTTGCCGCACAATTTTCGATGGCATACGTCGCAAACTATTGGCGTGCAGCAAAAACCGTGTACAATTTCGCTCCGGAATTTCTCAGAACATTGGCAGAGACTGAGGACGCACCGATTTATTCCGATATCATGATGCGGCTGCCATATAGGGATTTTGTCATGAATCTGCCCGCTGGCTCTCATCACGATGCGATGTTTGTTCACATTGAGTTCGATGCATCCCATGGTCCGAACGATGTGGATACACTCTTCCTGATTGTTCCTTTTAAGGCAAATCCAAACTTTGACAATATCGAACTTTGCCAGTGCATGCAGTGGTGTCTCAACGGCAAGAAGCTGATTGAGTCCTATCGGCGCAACAATGATGCTCGCGAGCAGGCATTTCAGAACGGAACTGATTCCGCCACTGTCAATGACGCCACGATTTCAAATGTACCCGGTGCCGTTCTCAGTGAAGAAGAGCTGGAAAAGCAGCGGGAATTCAACGCCGGCATTGAGCCGTATCTTCGTGTTGCGGTTTCTGCAGCTTATTACCTTGCATCCAAGAATGCTGAAATTAAAGAGGTAAAAATCCCGAAAGAGAAGCGGCCCATCCTTGTTTCCAAACCCGGTGCAACACCTAAGAAAGTTAATATCAAGACCTACAATGTAGGCTTTGTCATCGGAAAGAGCTTTGAAAAGCAGCTGGCTTCTGGCACGGAATATCAGAAGTCCACAGCAACCGGCACGGGCCGTACGGTCAGACCTCACGTCCGCCGCGCCCATTGGCATCATTATTGGGTCGGAGAAGGCCGGACACGCCTGGAAGTTCGCTGGATTGAGCCGACTTTTGTGCTGCCGGAAGGAAAACGTGAGGTTCCGGTTGCTACCGTTAGACGGGTTTTAGGCGCTTAAAGGAGTTTCACATGAAAGCAAACTACAAAATTGTCGCAAACAAGCAAAAGATGCTCGAAAAAGAAATCGAAAACTTCGAACCTACCAGCACAATGTCAGTACTGCTAATGCGCTATAGCATCATACAGGAACTGCTTCAGGTTAAACTGAACGAAAAAGATGAGAATGGTATCCCGAATATCAGCCCTGTGGATACGGCATACGAGATGACCACTTTCTTTGGCGACGCCGTCAATGCTGCGGCTGATGATTTCACAAATGATGATGAGGACGACAGCACAATAAAATTTGATGGCACCGTTGATGAATTCCGGCAAGAACTTGCCAATCGCGTCTTAATAACACTCAGTTTGGCGTTTGAACATGAATTCATAAATTTTACAGAGCAAACCGGGATTTCCCGCGCACAGTATGAAATTCTTGCGGCTGAATATATTGCTCATGCGGAAGACGATGGCAGTAAAGTATCCGAAATGTTCAAAGGCGACAGCTCTGAAAAACACAAATCTAAGGGCTGGACCAACGCGATGCCAAAAAACAAACGAAGCTAAAAAAGCCACTTGCACAAATGTGCGAACCGCCTAAAATAATAATTGCATAACAGATACCATCACTTACCTCCTAATTGAACATTAAGTTAACAATCTGTCATGCATAAGTAAGCAGACTCTCTTTTGAGGGCCTGCTTCTTTTTTTGTATGTATTGATTAGAAACAAAAATATTTCAGAAAGGATGAATACTATGACCACAAATACCAAGAACAGCTTTACCAGGTTCGCGGCTGCCGCAAAAGATTGCTTCTATGTGAATTCTTTTCGCGCAGACTTAGTTCAGTGCGACAGGGCCTTGAAAATGGACGGCGAGATGCACGTCGAAGCGGAATGCTGGATGAACATTTTGGATGCCCTGGACGATAACGACATCAAGATGTATGTCGATAACGAATACCGTCCCGGACTTTTGAACCCGTTCCATAAATGGTGACGCTCAAAAAACAAGTCAATAACCCACGACTAAAGTCGTGGGCTTGCGTCAGTAAGAAATCCCACCAAAAATAAAAAAATACCCGAAGTGTGAAAGGAGCATAACAATGCTTAATTCAAATATCAATAAAGCCCTTGAAATCAACTCGAATAAAGCCGTTCTTCTCAGCATCAAGAAGCAATGGCTTGAAAAAATTCTGAGCGGAGAAAAGACTATTGAGGTCCGAAAAACTATGCCGTGGGAAATTAGCTATCCTTTTGTAGTATTTTGCTACGAAACCAAAGCTAACGGTGGTGCTGGAAAAGTGACTGCCGCATTTGTTTGCCGTGACATCAATACACTCGATTGCCTGCGTGAGCTTCCGGCATATGCTATTGGCACGGAAGTGACCGAAAAGACCGCTCAATTCGTGAAGGACAGCTGCCTTACCGCAAATGAGCTGATTGCATACGGCAATAAGTCCGGCACTCTTTATTGCTGGAACGTTTCTGATGTCCAATCTATGGATATGTCGCTGCGAGAGCTCGGCGTTAAGCGAGCACCACAGTCCTGGATGTATCTGCGGATTCCTGATAACAAGACGTTCTGAATGATGTCTGTTTGGGCTGGCTACGTGTACAAGCCAAACAAAATATCAACTACACGATAAAAACACACTCGAATGAATGATTCATCGTGCGAACAACGCAGACTCTCGATTCTTGAGGGCCTGCTATTTTTTTATTTCAGGAGGAAACATCAATGATTCTTTATCATATCATGGCAGACACCGGATGCCTGCCGGACGATGTCGTTCCGCAGATACCAACGAATCGGATGAAAGGGGAGGACCAGGAAATCCCAAGAATTTGTCTTGGGCATACCCTTGACGACTGCCTGACCAGCATCGGCATTGCGCATTTTGTCTTAAAATTCCTGCTCGCTGAGCTGCGTCAGAACAAAAAATACTCCAAGGACATGCCGTTACCGTTCATTGTCCGAATGTACAACATCAAGGACGAAGACCCGAATCTCTTGACCGAGGAAGAAACACAGAAATATGTGGCGGATTCTGTCGTGACCAGTGAATGCTGGCTCACAAGATACGAGAAACCCGTCAAAATCCAGAAACTTTGGCTTGTGGGTGGTGAAGTTGTTCTTTGGCCCTATATCGTTGACGGC